>ODAI014751480.1_pt1 | contig 55542 bp, 53 predicted proteins | sample 1539321 | NCBI WGS metagenome assembly ODAI01 (sample SAMN02144231, study PRJEB22623) | gut metagenome | biome: sheep rumen | host: Ovis aries | place: New Zealand | reverse complement strand
TTCTGGCACAAAGTATTCATCCAGTTCAGATTCTGAAATTCCACACAGGGCAGAATAGTCTTTGCTAAGGCTTATATCATTAAGCTGGTTGAGTCCGCTAAAGATATTTATGTGGCTCACCTTTGTAATCCCTGTAATGAAGAGGAAGCGGATGTACCTGTCCATGTCCTTGAGGGGGCTGTAGAAACTCCGAAGCTCCTGGCGGTTCTGCTCCTCAAACTCTGTATAAAGTGCATCAAGGATAGGCTTGTCGTATTCGTCAATAAGGATTACAACTTGCTTTCCAGTCTGTTCATAGACGGAGGAAATAATATTATTTAATCGCTCTGCAGGATTTGATGACGTCCTTTTAACAGAAAATTTCTTTTCACTATCATTTAAAATAGTTTCAAATCTTGCTATAAGGCGTTCATTGTTTTCATAACTGTTTGACCCAAAGCTAATATTTAGGACAGGATACTGAGTCCACTCCTTCTCCAGCTTTTCTATTGCAAGCCCCTTAAACAAGTCTTTTTTACCAAGGAAATATGCTTCCATGGTAGAAAGCAAAAGGCTCTTTCCAAAGCGGCGGGGGCGGCTTAAGAAATAGGGCTTTCCTTCCGTTGCAAGCTTATAGACAAGAGAAGTCTTATCAACATAAATACAGCCACGCCTGCGTAAATCTTCAAAATCCTGAATTCCGATTGGTAAATACCTTGCTTCCATATTTTTATCTTAGCATGATTCGTCAAAGTGTACAAGAAAGCATTTTTGTTTACTCCGATAAATACCTATTTGGCAGGGGTTTGAATCAACAACTTTTCCATTCTTAAATTCTATACAAAAAAAATTATGATAATCTTCTTCCAACTTAAAACTATCCACTCCTTTATATTTACATTCTACGGTAATCTCCTTTCCAAGGCAATCTCTTGGAATTTTTGGTTTCATTGTTATCAATATCATTTTGCCAACCCATCTCTTATTGTCAAAAAGTTTATCATTATAAAAATATACCGCACATTCATTTAAATAAGGCTGGTCCTTGGGGCTGTAATACTCTTGTACAACTCCTGTTATATAAAATGTCATAGATTTTCTTTTCTTCATGAAAATACAAGTTTGCTCGTAATCATACTTGAGCAAGTCTGCATATGAGCAAACAAATCTTTCTTCATTTTTGCAGGAAATTAACGCCAGTGTTAAAATTGCACATAAAATGCCAATTAAAAACTTCTTCATAAAAAAAACCTCTTTCATTTGCATTACGGCATTTTTAGGAAACGCCATAGTTTGGAATATACTTTTATCATTTTGCATTCTTTTCTAAATCAAATGCTAACATTAATTTGTACATTAGGATTTATACACTTTATATGCTCAAACATTTTTTTTACTTTCTTTTTAGTCCACAATGCTGGCAGCCAAAACATATCTTGACCATCATAGAGCATATACTGACAGGACATCCAACCATAATTTATCTCTTTTATTTCCCTTATATATATTTGTTTTTTTAGCACCCATAACTTATATAATATTATATCATCATTATATTCAACATGACTTGTTGAAACCGCCAAGAATAAAAATCCTAGAAAAAGTCCGTCTGCTATGCAGAAATATTTATCATCTTCTATACACAAAAAGGATACAACCGCAAATGCAAAGCCAGCAATAGACACAAGCATTAGTAAAATTTGTAAAATACGGGATCTTATTATTGTCATTTTGCCCCCAAATCTATTCATCCTTAACCCTTACAAAATTAAAGGTCTGTCCATTATAACCAATTGACAAAGTATTTTTTGTATAAATAAAAACTACAAATTCTATTTGATTATTGCACCTAATCACTTTCTCTTTTGAATCAATTTTTCCTTTCAATTCCAATTCATAATCAAACCCTTCTGGTTGCTTGTCTAACAGATAATTAAAATCTTTAGGAAAGGCAACAGTATTACCGCTTATTATAATGCAAATATTATCATAAACATTTGACCCCAGCCGCATGGTTATTTTTGATTCCGTGCACGATGTAAGGAAAAACGACGACAAGATAATAAGGGCAGCAATATTTATAGCAGTAATTATTATAAAACTTTTATTTCTCATATTTCTTTCTTACACTCTTTTTCCATAATCATTTTACATCATCAATTTGAACCCACTTTCTTGTTTTATATTCTTCATAATTATCTAAAAGGGTTAATGTTCTTTGTTTTAATTCTTCAATAACATTATCCAGTTTATCGGGGCACAAGAATTCTACATCTTCCAGTTCGCAGCCTTCATGAATCAAATCGATTATTTTTTTGTTGATACCCTTTTTCTTCAATGTAAAAAAAGTATATGGCGTAAAAACTACTTTCTCGCTTTCATCAATAGTAACCTTCTTATTCTTTAATGCTTCCAACGTACCCAAAATATTGATTAGAAGCAGCTTTTCGATTCTTTCTTCACCAAATACTGTGAATGTCATTTTCTCTCCTTGCTTTTTACTTTCTATTTGTTTTTTTCGCAAAACTGAATATATTCATTTAGTTTTGAATAAGAGCCAACATCTTGTATTTTCTTAAAGCTAGTCAGAGCTTCTTTGATTTTTCTTGACCCCAGCAGACAGGCTCCGTAATAATAATAAAAATCATCGCTATAAAAATTTTGCTGATATCCTTTGGAACATTTGGAAGCCTGTTCTATAGACTTCTCAAAATCTGCAAGAGCTTTTTCAAAATTACTTAGATGTAAATAAGAAAGTGCCCTTTCATAATAAACTTCCGGGTGCTTATATTTTTCCAAAACCAAATCATAATACTTTAACGATTCTTCATACATTTCGCATTCAGAATAAGAAACGGAAAGCAGGTTCCAACAAGCAAAGGCTTCTCCGTCTGTAATACCATCATAAGACAAAACTTTTTTGCAATCCTCTATGACATCCGCATACATTTCCAACTCACGCTCTGTTTCTGCCTTATGAATTAAATATTCAGGCTTTGGATTTTTTTTAACCAATTGCACACAATCATTATAAGCACTTTTATAATCTTTTAGCATAAAATATGTTTCGGCACGCAGGGAAAGGGCTTTTTCGTTTTCAGGATTATCCTCCAAAATACAATTCAATTCCTCCAATGCATTTTCATATTCCTCATCCTTAAACAAGGCCAGCGCATGAACCATAGAAAATTTTAGCCCTGTATTCTTTAGGGAAGAACAGGAAACAAATAGCGAACAGGCAATTAAAATAACAAGGTCTAAATAGGCCATGAATATTACACCAAAAGCCAACCTACTACTGTGTACACTTTTCATTGCTAGTCTCCATAATTGTGGGGTCATATCTCAAACTTTCCTCATTTTCTTTAACAGACAATCTCCTATATAAAAAGAAATTGGCACAACAAAAAACATGATAGGTAAATTTATAAATCCCAAGACCAATATACCAAGCGGATCATGCTTAGCATGAAAAACAAGAATCCATAAATGCTGAAAAAAACTTGATACAGAATCAAATATGCTACTTTCTCCAACCGCAAGAAAAAATGAAAAGAGAATTAAAAATGAGCACAGAACAATATTCAAAATACAATTCCACATTTTTATTGAAAACAGTTTCCTATTTATTAGAGCAAGCAAAAAACCGGCTAGTCCAGAAAACATAACGGACATTACTACCACAAAAACAATTGTAGAACCTATTTCAAGGCCTGTTAACAAGGCTGTCCACAGGAAACCAGTCAAAAACAAACTCATTATTTGCATAAAAAGAATTATAATCGTAAAAATCATCTAAAACTTTCCTTATTAGCTGGATTATAGCATAATATTATAGAAAAAAACAAATCCTCCCCTGTTTGCAAAGCCGTAGGCCAAAGTAACCTACGCGGGATTGGAGGGGCGGCGTAGCCGTTGCGGAACGAAGTGGAGCAATGGAGGCGAAGGCCGGAACCCCGGAAAGCCCGTAAAAAATGGCCTCCTTGCCATTTTTTACTACCGTGTTTTCTGCAAAAACACGCCAGATATTTTGCTAAGATATGACGCGCCCTCCATGGCGCTCCTTGTTACCAGCAGTAAAAAATGGCAAGATGTCGAGTTAGCCAGGCATTATTATGGTAGAGCAAATAAACTGCCGTCCAAAATACTGCATCCTAAAGACTTATATTGGAAAAAGCACATTGCGTTTTATGCAACACAATATTGCAAACATCGCACTTTACGCAACACAGATAATTATGTATACTAAGACTAATGCTGACTGCCGCCGGGTTAATTCTGCGGGTGGGCAGGAAGCTCCAACTAACTGAAAAGAGGTAGAAAATGGGTCAGAACTATTTTAACTCAATCCCGTGGCGCGTTGCTCGCCAGGAACTTGGTCACTGCCGCCAGATGGCACGTGAAGAATTTAAGGACGGAACAAAAGCCCTTCAGGGAAAGAAAATCGTTATCGTAGGATGCGGTGCACAGGGCTTGAACCAGGGGCTTAACCTGCGCGACTCTGGCATGGATGTTTCTTACTGCCTCCGCAAGGAAGCTATCGAATCCAAGCGCCAGTCATGGAAGAATGCAACAGAAAACGGTTTTAAAGTAGGAACTTACGAAGAACTTCTCCCTACAGCAGACGTTGTTGGAAACCTTACTCCGGATAAGCAGCACCACGAAGTTGTCCAGAACCTTATGAAGTACATGAAGAAGGGTTCAGCTCTCTGGTACAGCCACGGTTTTAACATGATTGAAGAAGGCGAACAGATCCGCGACGACATTACTGTATTCCTTATGGCTCCAAAGGGTCCGGGTACAGAAGTTCGCGCTGAATATCTCCGCGGTTTTGGCGTACCTGAACTTATTGCCGTTCACCCGGCACACGATCCTGAAGGACGCGGCATGACTCTTGCAAAGGCTCTCGCTTGTGCAGAACGCGGCGAAACAGCTGGTGTTCTTGAATCTTCTTTTATTGCAGAAGTAAAGAGCGACCTTATGGGTGAGCAGACAATTCTCTGTGGTCTTCTCCAGGCAGGAACAATCCTTTCTTACGACAAGATGGTTCAGAACGGAATAAAGCCAGGCTATGCAGTTAAGCTTCTTATGCACGGCTGGAACGTAATCAGCGAAGCCCTCAAGTGGGGTGGCATTACAAACATGATGGACCGCCTCTCTAACCCTGCAAAGATCCGCGCAAACGAGCTTTCTCTTGAACTCAAGAAGATTATGACTCCACTCTTCCAGAAGCACATGGACGACATCATCAGCGGAGAGTTCTCTTCTACAATGATGAAGGACTGGGCAAACGGAGACAAGAACCTTCACGAATGGCGCGAAAGCTATGCTAAGATTCCTTTTGAGACAGAAGCAGAAGGTACGGAAGAAATTGACGAGCAGGAATACTTTGACAAGGGAATCCTTCTTGTTGCATTTATAAAGGCAGGATGCGAACTTGCATTCGAGACAATGGTAAGCGCAGGTATTAAGCCGGAAAGCGCATACTATGAATCTCTCCACGAAGTTCCACTTATTGCAAACCTTATCGACCGCCGCCGCCTCTACGAGATGAACAAGGTTATTTCCGACACCGCAGAATACGGCTGCTACCTCTTTGCACGCGCATGTGTTCCTCTTCTCCAGAAGGAATTCATGGACAAGGTTACTACAGAAGACATTGGTAAGGGCCTTAGCGTAAAGACAAATTCAGTTCCAAACACTGTTCTTGTAAAGGTTAACGATGCTATCCGCAACCACCCGATTGAAGCTGTTGGAAAGAAGCTCCGCGCTTACATGACAAGCATGAAGCCTATTGACGCAACAAAATAATTTAATCGCTTGCGAATAAAAATGCCGGGCAGTCTTTCTGAAAAAGGAAGGATGTCCGGCTTTTTGTTTTTTGAGTTTTACAAACACATATCATTCTCGGGCTAGACCCGGGAATCTTTCTAAGCAGATTACCGGGTCTAGCCCGGTAATGACATGATGCTATTACCCAATCTTTCCCTTAGTCCTGCAAAGCTTCGTAACCTTCTTCTCCGGTTCTTACCTTTACAACATTCTGAACGTCATACACGAAAATCTTTCCGTCTCCGATGTGGCCTGTGTAAAGAACTTCCTTAGCAGCTGTAACAACCAGTTCTACAGGTACTTCGCTAACAACAATGTCTACCTTTATCTTTGGAAGCAAAGTCATATCCATTTCTACACCGCGGTACTTCTGGACGTTTCCGTGCTGCTGTCCGCAACCAAGTACGTTTGTTACCGTCATGCCTGTTACATTAATATCATTCATTGCAGCCTTAAGCTCGTCGAACTTGCTCTGGCGTGTAATGATTGTAACCATGTGGAACTTTGCATCCGGGCGTGAACTTGCCTTTGCAACAGGAACAGCCTTGTCTACAGGAACCTTTGCTTCTTGAGATGTGCTTTCTCCGCCAAGAACCTGTGGAGCCATGATGAATCCAGCGTAGCTAGAATCAATGCCGTGCTCAAGCTTGTCAAGACCGATGATTTCTTCTTCGCGGCTTGCACGGAGGCCATGCAGCTTCTTGATAAGAGTGAATGTGATGAGCATACAGATTGTTGTCCAAGCAACGATTGTAAACTCGCCAAGACACTGTACGCCAAGATGCTTTACTCCGCCGCCATAGAATACACCGCTTTCTACGTTGAACAAACCGTCTGACAAAGTACCCCAGATACCGTTGGCAAGGTGAACTGCAACAGCACCAACCGGGTCGTCAATGTGAAGCTTAAGGTCTATGAACTCAACAACAACCACTACGATGATGCCGGAAACAATACCGATGATGCTTGCGCCAAGTGCGTCTACAGTGGCGCATGTAGGTGTGATTGCAACAAGACCAGCAAGAGATGCGTTGAGTGTCATGGAAACATCAGGCTTACCGTTCTTAATCCAAGTAAAAATCATTGTAGTAACACAAGCCACAGCAGGAGCGATTGTTGTAGTTGTGAATACAGCTGCAAGACCGCCAACTCCAAGAAGCTGTGTACAAGCCGCACCGTTGAATCCGTACCAGCCGAACCAAAGGATGAACGTTCCCAGTGCACCCAATGTGAGTGAGTGGCCAGGAATTGCGTGAACCTTTGTTACCTTTCCGCTCTTATCGTATTCATACTTGCCAATGCGGGGTCCAAGGAAGATTGCGCCAATCAAGGCAGCAGTACCGCCAACAGAGTGAATGGCAGCTCCACCTGCAAAGTCAACAAAGCCAAGTCCAACAAGCCAGCCCTGTGGGTTCCATACCCAGCCAGCTTCAATCGGATAAACTACAGCAGAAATAATTGCTGAATAAATACAGTATGCGCTGAACTTTGTACGCTCTGCCATAGAACCGGAAACGATTGTTGCAGCGGTTGCGCAGAAGACCAGGTTAAAGACAAAGCTTGACCAGTCCTTGCCTTCTCCAGCAAAGTTTGTAAACAGCTGCATGTCTGGCTTACCAATCAAGCCAAAGAAATAATTTTCGCTCATCATAAGTCCAAAGCCAAGCAGCATGAACATTGGGGTTCCAATGCAGAAATCCATCAAGTTTTTCATTATGATGTTTCCCGCATTCTTTGCCCTTGTAAAACCTGTTTCAACCATCGCAAAGCCGCACTGCATAAAGAATACCAGTGCCGCTCCAATTAGAAACCACACACTCCAAACTTCACTCATATAAAACCTCCAAAAAAAAACGGCGATGAAATCAGACAGTACACTGTGTACTTTCTCTGTGCACCGAGTTACGTGCACCGTACACTGTCCGACATCATCGCCATCATGTTTGCAATTTTATTTAAGCGGAAAAAGCAAAAGCTCAACCGCTTGAACAAAAAAAAAGCGCCGAAGAGTTATTTCTTCGACGCCTTTGCCTTAGATGATTTCTTTATACAAAATTCAAAAAAAATTGTCAATACATTGACAGAATTTTTTTTTAATGATACATTGCCCCCGTAAGTTGCAATGGAGCAGTGATATTTTCGCTGCTCCTTTTTTATTTTTGGCACAAACCAAGGAGGACTCCCATGGCTGAAAATTCTGAATGGGAAGAAGCAAAGAAAAAGCTCTTATCCATATATAGTGAAAAAAACAACCTCTCGCGCCGGGAAGCAGAAGTTCTCGCAGAAGTAATAGACGGAAGGACGAATGCAGAAATCAGCGACAAGCTTTCCATTTCTGTTTCAACCGTAAAAAAACATGTATACAATATTTTCAACAAGACTGGCGTAAGTTCCAGATCCCAGCTTTTGAATTTTATTTTTACATCGCAAATGAACCAAAACGATTAAAAAGTAGACTAAAGTTCTATTTTTTATAATTGACTATTTTTCAAAAACAAAATATGGTTTGTTCAAGACTAAGCAATGGGGCTGTCCAAAAAGGCGGCTCCATTTTTTTTTGGTATGCGGCCATCAAGGAGGAAAATCATGGCGTGTTTTACAATTCCGCTTGCAGAAGGAATAATCCTTTCAGTCGCAAAAAAAATTGCATTCAAAAAAGATGCAGAATCAGCACTTAAAGAAAGGCTGGGGCATCTGGAAAACATGCTTTACGGCGGAAGTTTTCTTCTTGCCATTGAGCACATCTACCACGGCGAAGTGGTTCTTTACCCACCGTTTCTTACGGCTATGAGGAATCCGAAAGACATAGCTGAAATGCTTCACGAAATGGCAACGGTTGGAGTTTCCATGGCGGCAATAGTAACCCTTGCGTGGGCTGGCTTTGAGATAGTCTCCCACCTGGCAAAAAAGGCGGGCATAAAACAAAACTTGTCGGGGGCGCTCTGATGTGTTTAATAAATTCAGCATGTACAGCAGCCGCTTTTACACTTGCATTCTTTATGAAGAAAAAAAGCGGCGGGGACAACAAAAGCGTATTCATGGCCATGCTCATGTTCTGGGCAGCAAGCCTTATGTGGAGCATGGACGGACTAGCTTCTGTTCTTGAAGGCGAAGGATTTTTTGACATAAGCCTTGAGGACACAATTCTGGGAATAATAATCCTGGCAAGCGGCCTCGCAGTTTTTATGCTGCACAGCTTGTGGCAAAAAAGGAAGGCAGCCTAGCAAAGACTGCTAAATAAAAAAAGTAAATTAAATAAATAAGACAAAGGCGTCTGTTTTCTTGTGCTGGCAGAGAAAGCAGATGCCTTTTTTTTATATAAAAATATTTTGGAGGAACACTATGAAAAAGACAAATTTATTGGTTGGCGCACTTATTGCAGCCGCGGGAATCTACGGACTTTCTTCCTGCTCAAAAAGCGGGGGAGATAAAACTGTAAAGGTTGGAATCCTTCATTCCTTGAGCGGAACAATGGCAATTTCCGAAACTTCCGTTAGGGATGCAGAACTTCTTGCAATAAATGAAATAAATGCAAAGGGCGGCGTATTGGGAAGAAAGATAGAAGTTGTACAGGAAGACGGTGCTTCAGAACCGCAGATTTTTGCAGAGCGTGCAAGAAAGCTTATCCAGAACGACAAGGTAGCAACAATCTTTGGCTGCTGGACAAGCGCATCACGCAAGGCAGTAAAGCCGGTTGTAGAAGAAACAGGTGCACTCCTCTGGTACCCTGTCCAGTACGAAGGAATGGAAATGAGCCCAAACATCATGTACATGGGTGCAGCTCCAAACCAGCAGGCAGTTCCCGCAGTTGATTTCTGTGCAGCGCAGTTCGGAAAGAACATCTTCCTCGTAGGAAGCGACTATGTATTCCCGCGCACTGCAAACAAAATCATAAAGGCTCAGCTTGCATACCTTGGCGGAAGCGTAGCCGGTGAAGAATATACCCCAATGGGGCATACAGACTTTGCCACAATCGTTTCTAAGATTAAGGCCGCAAAGCCAGACTGCATCATCAACACTCTTAACGGCGACTCAAACGTTGCATTCTTCAAGCAGCTTACAGACGCTGGTATTACAGCAGAAAGCATTCCGGTAATGAGCTTCTCAATTGCAGAAGAGGAAGTTGGCGGTGTTGGAATTGAAAACCTAAAGGGACACTATGTTGCATGGAACTACTACCAGACAACACAGACTCCAGAAAACGATGCCTTCGTTGCAGCCTACAAAAAGGCTTATGGCGAAAAGCGTGTAACAGACGACCCAATCGAAGCAGGTTACATCGGCGTTCACATCTGGGCAATGGCTTGCGAAAAGGCTGGTTCCTTCGACGTAGAAAAAGTAAAGGCAAGTGCAAAGGGAATCACCTTCGCCGCTCCAGAAGGAAACGTAACTCTTGACGGAGAAAACCAGCACATCTACAAGCCTGTCAGAATCGGAAAAATTAACGAAACAGGTCTTATCGATGAAGTCTGGGCAACAAGCAACGCTGTAAAGCCTGATCCCTATCTCTTAACTTACGATTGGGCAAACGGACTTTAATTCAAAGCAAGGAGGGGGGAAGTCTCCCCCTCGCTTCAACCGCCGGTGGCGTTTTCCGCTACCCCCTCTACGGGGGAAAAATCCCCCGTAACGCCCCCTTATATGGACAAACATTATGGAAACAGTTTTTACAATTTTATTTAACGGAATAAGTCTCAGTTCAATTCTTCTTCTTGCAGCCATAGGCCTTTCGGTCACCTTTGGACTGATGCGCGTAATCAACATGGCGCATGGTGAGTTCATAATGATTGGCTCATACACAACTTTTCTTGTACAGAATTTTTTTATTGCATTCCTGCCAAAGTCAGCCTTTGACTTTTACTATCCGGTGGCAATAATATTTTCCTTTTTAGTTTCTGCGCTTTTCGGCTGCATTCTGGAACGCCTTATAATCAAAAGGCTTTACGGAAGGGAAACAGATTCAATCCTTGCAACTTGGGGAATCAGCCTCTTTCTTCAGCAGCTTGCAAGATCCATCTTTGGTGCACCGAACGTAAACGTGAGTTCCCCGTCGCTACTGAACGGCAACCTTGAAATTATGGGTGTTGCCATGACGTACAAAAGACTTTTTATAATATTTCTTGTAATAGTCTGCCTTGCTTTTATGTACATCCTTATGTACAAAACATCTTACGGAAAAAAAGTTAGGGCAACAATGCAAAACAGGGCTATGGCACAGTGTCTTGGCATTAAGACAAACCACATAGACACATTCACTTTTGCAATAGGCTCCGGGCTTGCAGGTATTGCAGGCTGCGCATTGTGTCTTTTGGGTTCGGTAGGGCCATCCCTTGGACAAAACTACATTATCGATGCCTTTATGGTCGTAGTTCTTGGCGGCGTGGGAAAGCTTTCTGGAGCAATAGCCGGTGCGCTTTTAATAGGAATGAGCAACGCAACAATACAGTTTGGAACTTCTGCAAACATTGCAAAGGCCATAGTCTTGATTCTTGTAATTCTTTTCCTGCAGAAAAAGCCTCAGGGACTTTTCACAATTCATTCACGCGCACTTGACGAGTAAGGAGGTTTATATGGGTTTTAACGAAAAAATATCAAAGATTTTTACATCGGTCTCTTTTGGCAATGCACCAACAATCGACGGTCTGAATGCAAAGAAAAAAAATATTGCTTTTGTTGTTCTTGTTTTAATTGTATCATTGCTTCCACTTTTTCTTTCTCCATTCAGGGTAAGCCTTGTGGGTAAGTTCATCACTTATGCGATTGTGGCACTAAGCATCGATTTAATCTGGGGCTACACAGGAATCCTAAGCCTTGGCCACGGAGTCTTCTTTGGACTTGGCGGTTACGGCATGGGAATGTACCTTAAGCTGGTTGCAATCCACGGAAGGCTCCCCGACTTTATGAGCTGGAGCGGACGCACAACTTTGCCCTGGTTCTGGGAATTTTACAAGACTGCACCAGAAGCAATTCTAATGATTATACTTGTTCCTTCCATCCTTGCTTTTGTACTTGGACTTTTAACCTTCCTTAACAGAATCAAGGGGGTGTATTTTTCAATTCTTTCACAGGCATTGGCTCTGGTCTTTGTAACCCTTTTCATAGGCCTTCAGCCCTACACTGGAGGCACAAACGGAATCACGGAATTTTCCACACTTTTTGGACTTCCAATTGCGGGAATCAAGGCAAAGTACATGTGGTACTACGTTGCACTCACATTCCTTGTGATTACATACATCATTTTTTCTTCAATAATGCAGACAAAGTGCGGGCGTGTTTTGGTTGCAATCCGCGATGGAGAAAACAGGGCACGTTTTTCTGGCTATCAGACGGCAAGCTACAAAACCTTTGTCTATGTCCTAAGCGCACTCTTTACAGGAATTGCAGGCGCTCTCTTTGTTCCCTTCAGCGGAATAATTTCTCCGTCAGAAATGAGCATTTCCAATTCAATAGACATGGCAATCTGGGTTGCTGTTGGCGGAAGGGGAACTTTAATAGGAGCAGCAGTCGGAGCCTTTGTGGTGAACATCACAAAAACTCTGATAAGCGAAAGCTTCCCGGAAATATGGTCCTACTTTATTGGAGCAATTTTTGTAATCGTTGTATTGTTCCTGCCAAGGGGACTGACTGGTGTGTTCACAGATGCAAAAGACAAAATAAGAGTTTTGGTAAGAAAGTCGCAAGCTGCCAAGACAGATGAATAGGAGGAAAAAGAATGTGCGAAGTAAATATATCAGTAACTCCTGTAATTGAGATTCAAGACATTTCAGTAAGCTTTGAAGGCTTTAAGGCGCTTACGGATGTAACAACAAAAATCATGCCCCACAAGGTTCATTTTTTCATCGGACCAAATGGAGCTGGAAAGACAACCCTGTTGGACATCATCTGCGGAAAGACACGGCCTTCAAACGGAAAAATCATCTACCACGGCGGAAAAGACCTTGGCATCAGAAAATTTGTAAACATTGACTTAACAAAGCTTACGGAAGCAGAAATAGTTGCAGAAGGAATTGGCCGCAAGTTCCAGGCACCATCCGTTTTTACAAGCCTTACGGTCTGGGAGAACATGGAGATTTCCCTAAAGGGCAGCAAGAGCGTATGGGGTTCCCTGCTATTCAGGATTTCCGATGCACAAAAAAAGCAGATTGAAAGCATTCTTAGCTTTATAAGTCTTGCAGACAAAAAAAACGAGAAGGCAGCATCGCTTTCCCACGGTCAAAAGCAGTGGCTAGAAATTGGAATGCTTCTTGTACAAGAGCCGGTTGTCGTTCTGCTTGACGAACCTGTTGCCGGAATGGGAAAAGAGGAAACCTTAAAAACCGGGCAGCTTATCAGAAAGATTTCCGAAAAGTATGCGGTGGTTGTTGTTGAGCATGACATGGAATTTGTCCGTGCAGTAGCAGACCGTGTTACCGTTATGCACGAAGGAAAAATTCTTGTGGAAGGAAGTGCAGATGAAGTTTTGGCGGACGAAAAGGTTCGCGCAGTTTATCTTGGCCGCGGCAAGTTCCACAAGAGCGGAAAGGTAGAAAATGCAAATGGAGGAAAGGATGCTTGAAATAAAAAATCTTAGTTCTTGGTACGGAGAAAGCAATATCATTCCAGACTTGAACATGTCTGTTCCAGACGGAAAAATTGTCTGCCTTATAGGACGCAACGGTGTTGGAAAAAGCACCACGCTAAAAAGTATTATGGGCATGGTAAAGACAAGCAGCGGAAGCATTCTTTTTGACAATCAGGAAATCATAAAGAAAAAGACTTATGAAAGGGCTGCACTTGGCATTGGCTACGTTCCTCAGGGAAGAGAGATTTTCCCCCAGCTTACAGTCCAGGAAAACCTGGAGCTTGGACTTGAAGTAAAAGGCGGCAAAGGAAAAGTTGGCGAAGAAGTTTTTGAGCTATTCCCAATCATAAGGGAATTCCTAAAAAGAAAAGGCGGAAACTTAAGCGGCGGACAACAGCAACAGTTAGCCATTGCCCGTGCCCTTGTTTCCCACCCCAAGCTTTTGATTCTTGATGAACCAACGGAAGGTATCCAGCCGTCAATTATAGAAGACATTGCAACAGCAATTCAGCGTGTAAACCGGGAACTTGGAATTACAGTCCTGATTGTTGAGCAGTATCTTGATTTTGTACTTGAAGTAAGCGACAGCTATTATGTTATGGACAAGGGCTCCATTACGCTAAGCGGCCTTACAAAAGAAGCGGACTCTTCACTAATTCAGTCAAAGATGGCCATCGGGTAAAATTACACTCCGCCGCGGAAGGTTTAAAAACCTCCTCAAAAAGTAAAAAAAATCAAACCTTCCGCGGCATTTTTTTGGTTCACCCAAAATCACTTTAAAACATTTCTAACTTGTTCAAAAACTTTTTGAATTTTCTCCGCGCTAAAAGAAAGGCAACGGATTATAAAATCACCATAGTCATTTTCGGAAGCTTCTACCAAAAGACTCTTCTTTTCATATAAAGCCACATTTGTATTTTCTTCCGTGTAAAGTAGTTTTTCTTCAAGAGAAAGAGTACTGCGGATTCTTTTTAGGTTAGTCTTATCTGAATATCCAAAAACCAGCATACTGCCGCAATGGGTAAAACCTGCAAACATTGTTTTTTCCAAAAGAATTTCTTTTCTTTCAGGATGATTTTTTCCGTCGCTTCCTTCAAGAAAAAGATTGTCGTAAAAAACAAGTTTTTTTTCGCGGAAAATTTTTATTAGGTTTTTGTAAAGGGTAAAGTCAAAAGTCTCTCCGTGGGCACAGCGTCCTGCGCAGATGCAGTCTTCGTAAATCAAGCGTGAGTTTTTAGAAAGAGAAATTTCTGTTGCAGAAGAAAAATTGCTCTTGGAAAAAGGAATACAGGGAAGAGGCCTGTAAACAAGGCTTGAATTTTCCATAAGCTCTGCAAAGATTTTACGCTCTGCACACTTTCCACTGTCCATCTTGAATATTTTTTCAAAGGACTGGCTTCTTATTTCCAGGCTTGCCCCCTGCCCCACTTTTATTTTATGCAGCTGAAGATCCCCTTCAAGAATTCCAGGGCTTGCGCTTTGCAAAAAAACAGCAATACCACCATCATCCTGGGCGAAAGGCTTCATAATCTTAAAGGGAGAAGTAAAAAAACTGTCTTTTACAAAAGTCTTTCCCGATGCGGAACGGCAGGCTGTAATTTCAAATGTGGAAGGAGATGAAAAGAGATTCATAAATTAATTGCCGTCTTCCAAATCAGAAAAAAACACATTCCTGTCCAGAAATGCAATCACCTCGTCTATTCCCTCACCGCTCCTAATATTTGTAAAGACAAAGGGCTTGTCTCCCCTCATCATTTTGGAATCGCGTGCCATAACTTCAAGGCTTGCTCCAACCATAGGTGCAAGGTCTATCTTGTTAATCACAAGCAGGTTGCTCCTCATAATTCCAGGGCCACCCTTGCGGGGAATCTTGTCTCCTTCCGCCACGTCAATCACAAAAATTGTTGCATCAACTAGTTCCGGCGAAAAGGTTGCAGAAAGATTGTCTCCACCGCTTTCTATAAACATAAGCTCAATATCTGGAAAGCGTGCCTTTAGCTCATCCACAGCTTCAAGATTCATGGAAGCGTCTTCGCGAATGGCCGTATGAGGACAGCCGCCTGTTTCTACGCCTACAATTCTTTCTTTTGGAAGAACTGAATGGGCAACAAGAAATTCCGCATCTTCTTTTGTATAAATATCATTTGTAATAACGCCTATGGAATATTTTTCCGAAAGCCTTCTGGTCAGAGCCTCCACAAGGGCAGTCTTTCCAGAACCAACCGGCCCCGCCACACCTATTTTTGTAAAACGCATAAACACTCCTTTCTTAACAGATTTCACGGCAATTTTATTCAGCTCATATACAGTCTTGTATACAAATACTCATGCTGCATTCCCCTTATTTCTACGGAAGGAGAAGAGCGGCACAAATCTTCCTCTGCAAATGTTTCCACAATACAAAGCAGCCTTGTAAATTCTTCAAAAAGAGAGTGAAGAATTTTCTGACCTTCGTTCTGGCTCAAAGGAATCAACTTGACAAGTGTTGTAACACGAGCAGAAAACTGGCTGTACAAAAATGCTTCAAGGCTTGATTCCTTTTTTATTTTTCGCAGGGCGCAATAGGCTCCATAGATTACAGGAAAGTGCCTTACTTTGCCCAAAGAAAAAAGGTCTAGCTCATCTTTTTGCCACAAGCTTACAGTCTTAAAAAAACGTGCTGCAATTTTTTTGCTCCCTACCCTTATTTCCTTTGCATTTTTAGCGGCATTGTATATTTTGTCAAGGCTAAAAACTTTTTCCCATTCACCCTTTTCTGCATACTCATAAGCCAAGCGGACTGGAAGAAGTTCACTTGTCAAAAAATTTGATTCAATGTCAGACTTTAAAAATGCAAGGGCAGATTGACTGTCATGGATAACCTTTTGCTGCACGAATGTTTCAAGCCCCCAGGAAAGGGTGTATGCTCCAATCGGAAAAGTTGAATCATTAAGCTGCAAAAGTTCAAAATCAATGTCCATGTGAATGTCCGTGTCCATGACCGACAATCGAAGAAATCTGCTTTGAAAAATCAAGCTTTTCATTACGTCTTTCAACTTTGGCCTTTATGCCGTGAAGTTCTTCAAAAAGCTTCTGCATGGGTTCATTAAAAATCGTAATAAGCTCGTTTTCGTCTTTACCTGCAAAAAGCGGTGCGTGGCAGTTTCCAATCTCGTATGCAACCTTTGCGGTAGAAAAGAAATTTGGATTTTCAAGCCTTACGCTAAGAATGTCTGCTTCAAGGACATCAGCTGCAATCACACTTCCGTCAGAATCAACTCCAAAAACATCACCAGGCTTAATTCCTATTTTTAGGATTGAATCGTCAAGGCTAAGGGCAACGTCACGGCCAGACCTGGAAGTCTTTCTGTGCAGCTTTGAATATGTTTCGTGCCACTCAAAGTCAATGTAGTCAACAGGCCTGTTTTTAAAATCCGCATCATCAACTTTGCCCAGTATTTTTGTATATATCATAAGGTCTCCTAGAACATAAAATATCTTTGTGCAAGCGGAAGTTCTTTTGCACACTTGCTTACAATGGGAACTCCGTCTGCCGTAACATGGTAGTTTTCCGGGTCAACATCTATAACAGGAAGTGCATCGTTATACTTTAAATCCTTTTTGCCAATTCCGCGACAATTTTTTACCGGAAGACATTTTTTTTGAAGCCCAAGTTTTTCCGGCAGTTTTTCATCAATTGCAGCCTGAGACATAAATGTTAAGCAGGTCATATACTTTGCCTTGCCGTAATAGCCAAACATATTCCTGTAGTACACAGGCTGGCAGGTTGGAATAGAAGCGTTGGAGTCTCCCATCTTGGAAAGAATTATTGCACCGCCTTTTATAACCATATCTGGCTTTGCACCAAAGAATGCAGAATTCCACAAAACAAGATCCGCAACCTTCCCCTTTTCTACAGAACCAACATATTCTGAAATTCCATGGGCAATTGCAGGGTTAATCGTATACTTGGAAACATAGCGCTTTGCACGGTAGTTGTCGTTTTCTTTGGAATCTTCTGCAAGAGGACCTCGCTCTTCCTTCATCTTGTGGGCTGTCTGCCAGGTGCGGGTAATAACTTCGCCAACGCGTCCCATTGCCTGAGAGTCGCTAGACATAATGCTTAGCGCCCCCATGTCATGAAGAACATCCTCTGCGGCAATAGTTTCCGGTCTTATACGGGAATCTGCAAATGCAACGTCTTCTTCTATTTTATTGTCCAAGTGGTGGCAAACCATAAGCATGTCAAGATGCTCGTCCAAGGTGTTTACGGTAAAAGGCATTGTCGGGTTTGTTGAAGCAGGAATGATGTTGGGGTGTCCTGCTACCTTAAGAATGTCCGGTGCATGTCCGCCGCCCGCTCCTTCCGTATGATAGGTGTGCATGGTCCTACCATTGATTGCCTTTAGCGTATCTTCTACACAGCCTGCTTCGTTCAAAGTGTCCGTATGGATGCAAACCTGAACATCATACTGGTCTGCAATGGTAAGAGCCGCATCAATAGCAGCAGGAGTCGTTCCCCAGTCCTCGTGGATTTTTAGACCGCAAGCCCCCGCCTTAATTTGTGCAACAAGTTCACTCTGCTTTTGTTTATTAGAGCAGTTTCCTTTTCCAAGGTAGCCTATGTTCATAGGAAAGTCTTCAGCGGCTTTTATCATCATCTCAAGGTTCCACTTGCCGGGAGTGCAGGTAGTGGCATTGGTTCCGTCTGCAGGGCCTGTTCCTCCTCCAATCATTGTGGTAACGCCAGAGCACAAAGCAGTTCCAACCTGTTCAGGAGAAATAAAGTGGATGTGGGTATCTATGCCTCCAGCTGTTACAATAAGACCTTCGCCAGCCAAAGCTTCTGTTGCAGCCCCCACCGTCATTCCGGGAGTTACGCCGTCCATTGTATCCGGGTTTCCAGCCTTTCCTATACCGGCAATATTTCCGTCTTTAATTCCTATGTCGGCCTTGTAGATTCCAGTGTAATCCAGAATCACGCAGTTTGTAATAACAAGGTCAAGGTCGCCCCCTTCGCCCGTTGTGTTTACGGACTGCCCCATTCCATCGCGCAAAGTTTTGCCGCCGCCAAATTTTGCCTCGTCACCGTAAACCGTAAAATCTTTTTCAACCTGAATCACAAGATTTGTATCCGCAAGCCGAATCTTATCGCCAGTAGTCGGCCCATACATTGCAGCATATTTTTTTCCATCTATTGTACAACTCATTTTGCCACTCCGTTAGTAAGATTGTTAAGTCCGTAGATTTCTGATTTCCCGCCAAAACTGCAAAGCTGAACCGTTTTTTCTTCGCCAGGTTCAAAGCGCACGGACATACCCGAAGGAATATCAAGCCTAAAGCCAAAGGCAGTTTTTCTATCAAAGGAAAGGCATTTGTTTACTTCAAAAAAATGAAAATGCGACCCAACCTGAACAGGCCTGTCCCCAATATTTTTTACAAGAAGACTTACCGTTTTTCTTCCTTTATTAAGCTCTATTTTTTCGTTGCAGGAAATTACCTCGCCAATTTTCATACAGTCTCCATTTATTCCGCACAGTCGCGGATTGGGTTGTGAACAGTAACCAGCTTTGTCCCATCAGGAAAAGTTGCTTCAACCTGAACTTCATTTATCATGTCTGCAACACCATCCATCACATCGTTTGCGGTAAGAATTTTTGCTCCGTCGCGCATAAGTTCGGTTACAGTTTTTCCATCGCGAGCAAGTTCCATAAGCTCAGACGAAATATAGGCAACCGCTTCTACATAATTTAGTTTTAAGCCACGTTCCTTACGTCTTTCCGCAACAAGCCCCGCATAACTCAAAAGAAGTTTTTCTGTTTCTCTGGGAGTAAGTTTCATTAATAAATCTCCGTTGCCACTAGCACTAAAAAAAGCCGTAGAATAATTACTAGCACAAGTAACTTTCTACGGCTTCATTGACGTATTATATTTTCTTACATTTTATTTTATGGGTTGAAGCGCAGCAAACGCTGTCGCTTCGAACCTAACTTACAAGGTGCGAAAGCATCCTTGTATAGTAACGTTATGCTGCAAACACGAAAGTGTTTGTCGGCATCAACGGACGCTGAACAACAAATCCCCGTAGCTTGGGAATGGCCAGAGCTCTTTTGGAGTGATTGTCTCAAGTTCATCAGCGCAGAGACGCAGCTCATTCATTGCGGCAAAGACATGCTCGCGGTAGAAGAATGCAGTCTTGCTTGAATCTCCAGCATCAGATGTCTTCTTTGCTTCAAGAACTTCGCCTTCAAGCTTTTTCGTCTTACTGTAGATTGAGCTTGTAAGGGCTGAAACTTTCTTGAGCATTGCGCTTTCGTAACTTGTATCGCACTCACCGCATGCAGCCTTTTTAAGGCCGATTGTTTCTGCAAGCTTGTTGGCGTATTTGCTTGCTGCTGGCAGTATGAATTTGTTTGCCATCTCAAGCATAGTTTCTGCTTCGATGTTGATAATCTTGGAGTAGTTTTCATTGTGAATCTCGAAGCGGCTTTCAAGTTCCACCTTGCTGTAAACGCCAAACTTTTCAAAGACCTTAACGTTCTTTTCGTCAAGAATGTGAGGAAGTGCTTCAGGAGTAGACTTAAGGTTGTAAAGCCCACGCTTTTCTGCTTCCTTAACCCAAGAATCATCATAGCCGTTTCCGTTAAAAATAATTCTCTTGTGCTCTTTGATTGTCTTAAGAATAAGATCATGGAGTGCACCCTTGAAGTCAGATGATTTTTCAAGAAAATCTGCAAACTGGCTAAGCTCTTCTGCAACAACAGTGTTAAGGAATACGTTTGCACAAGCTATTGATTCATTTGAACCAAGCATACGGAACTCAAACTTGTTTCCTGTAAATGCAAATGGAGACGTGCGGTTGCGGTCTGTTGTATCCTTGTTAAAGTCAGGAAGAACAGTAACGCCAATCTGCATCTTTTCTTTTTCGTGCTTTCCATAAGGAATGCCTTTTTCTATGCTGTCAAGAATTGCGCTAAGTTCATCACCAAGGAAGATGGAGATGATAGCTGGCGGTGCCTCATTGGCTCCAAGACGGTGGTCGTTACCGGCAGACGCAACAGAAATGCGGAGCAAGTCCTGGTACTCATCAACAGCCTTAATGATTGCGCACAAGAACAAAAGGAACTGTGCATTCTGGTCAGGACTTGTGCCAGGGTCAAGAAGGTTCTTTCCCGTGTTTGTGGAAATTGACCAGTTGTTGTGCTTACCGCTTCCGTTTACACCGGCGAATGGCTTTTCGTGCAAGAGACAAACCATTCCGTGTTTTGCGGCAACCTTGCGCATCATTTCCATTGTAAGCTGGTTATGGTCACAGGCAAGGTTTGTTGTAGAGAAGATTGGGGCAAGCTCGTGCTGAGCAGGGGCAACTTCGTTGTGTTCTGTCTTGGCAAGAATGCCAAGCTTCCAAAGCTCTTTGTTCAAGTCTTTCATAAAGGCCTGAACGCGGGGCTTAATCATCCCAAAGTAGTGATCTTCAAGTTCCTGTCCCTTGGGAGCCTTTGCACCAAACAAAGTGCGGCCTGTATAGATAAGGTCTTCGCGCTTGTCGTAAACGCTCTTGTCCACAAGGAAGTATTCCTGTTCAGGGCCAACGGTTGTCTTTACAAAAGTAACGTCCTCGTTTCCTTCAAAAAGCTTAAGGACACGAACTGCCTGCTTGCTGATTGCCTGCATTGAGCGTAGGAGCGGAGTCTTTTTGTCAAGTGCTTCTCCTGTGTAAGAGCAGAATGCAGTTGGAATACAAAGCGTACCGTCTTTAATAAATGCGTAAGATGTTGGGTCCCATGCTGTATAACCGCGGGCTTCGAATGTTGCACGAATCCCTCCGCTTGGAAAAGAAGAAGCATCAGGTTCACCCTGAACAAGTTCCTTACCGCTGAACTCCATTATAACTTTTCCGTCGCTTGTAGGAGTAATAAAGCTGTCGTGCTTTTCGGCAGTAATACCTGTAAGCGGCTGGAACCAGTGTGTAAAATGGGTTGCGCCTTTTTCTATTGCCCAGTCTTTCATTGCATTTGCAACAACTGTAGCAACAGAAGCGTCAAGTTTTTCTCCGCCTTCAATAGTTTTCATCAGCTGTTTGTAAGTTTCCTTAGGCAAGCGAGCTTTCATAACCGTTTCATTAAAAACGTTTTCGCCAAAAATTGGTGTAACTTCGTCCATCTTTTTTTCCTCCAAAACATTCGCTTTAAAACAAAAATGCCGCAAAGATTTCTGGAGCGTCCTCCAAAAAAAATTGCGGCACCTTTGCCTTTATGGAATAAACTGCAATCGACGATTGTCAGCTTTGTATATGGTTTTAATATTATGCCCACCCGCCTTAGGATGATGCATAAAAAACAAAAAGGCCGCAGAAACACCATTCCTGCGACCTCATTGCCGTTTGTTAATTTTGTTATACCGCTTACAAAAAAAAATGTCAATATTTTTTCTTAAATATTTTAGCACTTTTTTACTGCAGAAGGTAAGTGCATCAAACAGGGAATGCAATGTAGCAAAACAGTGTGCGGAAGCACTGCAATGTAGGCAGGGTTCGCGGCAAAAAAGCATTTGTGCGGTGCGAGCGCAGCGAGTCTGATACCAAATACCGCACACCATGCTTTTTTGACGCGGTTCCTGCCGGGAATGGAAGGGCTTCCGCATTTTTATTAATGCTTGCCAAGTTTCATTTATATTTGCACTTACCTGCTACATAGCAAAAATGGGTTCTTGACACAAATGGCCTAAAGTTCTATAACAAATATAAAACAAGCAAAGGTGCTTATTCGAGATGGTGGAATTATTGCCGCCAGATGGAATGAGCACCTTTTTTTTGTTCATTGGAAGTACGTTAACTATGGAAAAAGCTTATTTGATTCTTGCAGACGGAACAGTTTTTACAGGAAGCCCAATCGGGGCAACAGGCTCCACCATTGGCGAAACCGTCTTTACAACAGGAATGACCGGCTACCTTGAAACCCTCACCGACCCAAGCTACTACGGTCAAATCGTAACCCAAACATTCCCACTCATCGGGAACTACGGCGTTATACCGGAAGACTACGAAAGCCCCCGCTCTTGTGTACGCGGCTACATAGTCCGTGAACTTTGCAACCTGCCATCCAATTTCCGCTGCCAGACCACGCTCGCCTCTTTTCTAAAAGAACAGGGAATAATCGGAATCTCTGGGATAGACACCCGCTCCCTTACAAAAAAACTTCGTGAAAGCGGCGTTATGAACGGAATGATTGTTAGCGGAAAAGCTGCCAAAGATTTTTCACTCCATGCACAGCCTCCTGTAGATTCTTCTATATTACAAAAAATCCGGGACTACAAAATAGAGCATGCGGTAGAAAGCGTCCAGCTTAATTCAGATGGGGGAAGCCCACTCAGTGGGGGAAGTCTCCCCCTCGGCCGCACTTCGTTGCGTCCTACCCCCTCTGCGGGGGATGCCCCCCGCAACGCCCCCCATATTTTACTTTGGGACTTTGGCGCAAAAGCAAACATAAAGCGGGAACTTGAAAAACGAGGCGCACATGTAACAGTCCTTCCATACAACACAAGCGCAGAAAAAATTCTTTCATTAAATCCAGACGGAATCATGCTAAGCAACGGCCCTGGAGACCCTGCAGAAAACATAACAATTATAGAAGAAATAAAAAAAATTTGTGAGCACAACAAAATAAGCCATTCCATTCCAATCTTTGGAATCTGCCTTGGCCACCAGATGCTTGCCCTTGCCCGCGGCTGCAAAACATGCAAGCTAAAATACGGACACCGCGGAGGAAACCATCCCGTAAAAGACACGGCAACAAACCGAGTCTACATCACAAGCCAGAACCACGGCTATGCGGTAGAAAATTCATCACTGCCCCAATACGCAAAGATGAGCTTTTTTAACGTAAACGACGGAACCGTAGAAGGCATTACATACACAGACATTCCAGCATTCAGCGTACAGTTCCACCCGGAAGCTTGCGGTGGGCCCCACGACACAAACTTTTTGTTTGACAAATTTTTGGAGATGATAAGATGCCGTTAAATAAGAACATTCATAAAGTCATGATTATAGGCTCAGGTCCAATCGTAATAGGACAGGCTGCAGAATTTGACTATGCGGGTAACCAGGCCTGCAAGGCACTAAAGCAGCTTGGACTTGAAGTCTGTCTTGTAAATTCAAACCCGGCAACCCTTATGACGGACCGCTCCATGGCAGACGAGATTTATCTTGAACCGCTCACACTGCCAACACTAAAGAGAATCATAGAAAAAGAAAAGCCGGACTCCCTGCTTTCTACACTGGGTGGTCAGACAGGCCTTACCCTCAGCATGGAACTTGCAAAGTCAGGCTTTCTTGCCTCTCACAAGGTACAGCTTTTAGGCGCAAGACCTGAAACAATAGACAAGGCAGAAGACCGTCAGATGTTCAAGGACACAATGGAAGCCATAGGTGAACCCTGCATTCCGTCAAAGGTTGTTACAAGCTACGAAGATGCGGTGGACTTTGTTCACAACAAGATTGGCTTTCCTGCAATCATACGCCCGGCATTCACTCTTGGCGGAACTGGTGGCGGCATTGTAGCAAACGACCGCGAGCTTGACGAAATTGCCCACAACGGCCTTCACCGCTCACCAATACACCAGATTCTTGTAGAAAAATGCATAAGCGGCTGGAAAGAAATAGAGTTTGAGGTAATGAGGGATGCAAACGCAAACGTCATCACGGTCTGTTCAATGGAAAACTTTGACCCGGTTGGCGTTCACACGGGAGACTCCATTGTAATAGCTCCGACTGTAACGCTTGCAGACAAAGAATACCAGATGCTAAGAAGCGCGGCACTAAACATCATAAGCGCACTAGAAATTGAAGGCGGCTGCAACTGCCAGTTTGCCCTTAACCCGGACAGCTTTGAATATGCGGTTATAGAAGTGAACCCAAGGGTAAGCCGCTCATCCGCACTTGCAAGTAAGGCAACAGGATATCCCATTGCAAAGGTTGCAGCCCTTATTGCGGTTGGCTTTACTCTGGACGAGATTCAAAACTTTGTTACCAAAAAAACAAAGGCATGCTTTGAACCGGTGCTTGATTACGTTGTAGTAAAAATGCCAAAGTTCCCCTTTGACAAATTTGTTTACGCAGCAAGAAAGCTTGGAACCCAGATGAAGGCAACAGGCGAGGTTATGGCAATAGGACAGAATTTTGAAGAGGCAATCCTAAAGGCATGCAGGGGACTTGAAGTTGGCGTAAAGGATTTGAACCTTTCTTCATTTGCAAAAGAGGGGGATGAAAAAATACGCGACCGTGTGCACCAGTGTACCGACCAGAGAATCTTTGCAATTTACCAGGCTCTAAAGCGAGGTCTTTTGAGTGTGGAAGAAATTCACAAGATTACCAAAATAGACGAATGGTTCTTGTGGAAACTTGAAAAGATTTGCAAGATGGAAGCGCAGGGCGTTGCGGGGCGGCAATCGAGCCCCGCAGAGAGGGTAGGACGCAACGAAGTGCGGCCGCAGGGGGAGACCTCCCCCATCGAGGGGGTATTCGCAACGAGCGCAGAAGCGCGAAGTTTCAAGCGGACTTCCCCCTCATTAATATACAAACCTACAAGCTTCAAAATGGTAGACACCTGTGCCGGAGAATTCAATGCGGAAACACCGTATTTCTATTCAACGGCAGGCGGAGAAAACGAAGCAGAATTATTCTTAAAGGAAAACAGATAAGGAGGTTTTTATGTGTGGTTTTGTTGGAGCATTTGATTTAAATAGCGGAAGCCAACCGCTTGCAGAAGGTCTAAAGGAAGAACTGCGCTCACAGATTTTGGAGATGAGCAAGAGGATAAGGCACAGAGGTCCTGACTGGAGCGGAGTGTATACAGGAGAAAATGCAATTCTAAGCCACGAGAGACTTGCAATCGTTGACCCCCTTAGCGGAAAGCAGCCGCTCGTAAGCGATGACGAAAAAATCATCCTTGCGGTAAACGGAGAAATCTACAACCACAAAAAGCTCCGCGAAGAATTTGCGTCTTCATACAAGTTCAGGACACAAAGCGACTGCGAAGTTATAATACCTCTTTACAAAAAATTCAAAAGCGCCGGAAACTTTTCCGCAATGATAGAAAAGCTTTCTGGAATATTTGCATTTGCACTTTACGACAGCGAAGACGACACCTACCTTATTGGCCGCGATGAAATTGGCGTAATCCCGCTCTACCAGGGTTGGGACAAGGCTGGACGCTACTATGTTGCAAGCGAGCTAAAGGCCTTGGAAGGGGACTGCCAGACAATCGAAGAATTTCCCAACGGCTGCTACTTGTATTCAAAAGAAGGAAAGCCTGTACGCTGGTACCACCGTTCATGGGAATCTTACGACGTAGTAAAAAATTCTGCGCGTGCTACAGACGACAAGGGAGAAGTTATCAACCCCAGTGTAATAGAAAAGCTACGCAACGGTCTTGAGTCTGCCGTAAAAGCCCAGCTTATGAGCGACGTTCCTTATGGGGTTCTTTTGAGCGGAGGCCTTGACAGTTCCATCATTGCAGCTGTTACGCAAAAATACAGCAAGAAGCGCGTAGAGTCAGACAGCAAGGAAAGCGCATGGTGGCCGCAGCTGCACTCATTTGCGGTAGGACTTGAAGGTTCCCCGGACCTTGTTGCCGCAAAGAAGGCAGCAGACTACATTGGAACTGTTCACCACGAAGTTCACTTTACAATACAGGAAGCATTGGATGCGCTGCCGGACGTAATCTACCACATAGAAACTTATGACATTACAACTGTCCGCGCAAGCACACCCATGTACCTTCTTGCAAGGGTAATAAAATCCATGGGAATAAAGATGGTTCTTTCTGGCGAAGGAAGCGACGAACTTTTTGGCGGCTACCTCTATTTTCACAAGGCACCCAACGCAAAAGAATTCCACGAAGAACTTGTGCGTAAGATGAGCAAGCTGCACCTCTACGACTGTCTGCGTGCAAACAAAAGCCTCATGGCATGGGGTGTTGAAGGCCGAGTTCCCTTCCTGGACAAAGACTTTATAGACATTGCCATGAACCTTAACCCAAGCGACAAGATGAACATAAAGCTTTCTGACGGAAGGCAGCGTATGGAAAAATGGATCTTGCGGAAAGCGTTTGAAGACCTGCTTCCCCAGGACATCTGCTGGAGGCAAAAGGAACAGTTCAGCGACGGCGTAGGCTACAACTGGATAGACACCCTCAAAAAAATCACGGAAGAAAAAGTAAGCGATGCAGAATTTGCAAGGCGCGAAAACCGCTTCCCGGTGAACCCTCCAAAAACAAAGGAGGAATACTACTACCGCGAAATCTACAGCCGCCTCTTCCCAAGCGACAGTGCCGCAAGGTGCGTCCCCCACGAAGCCGGGGTTGCCTGCTCTACAGCAAAAGCCCTTGAATGGGATGCCGCATGGAAGAATGCAGATGAACCCAGCGGAAGAGCCATTGCCGGTGTTCACAACGATGCCTACAAGGCATAAACATAAGCCTAAACTCCAAGGTGCAAAAGAAGACTCCCCGCAGCCACTATTTTGCCCCTTTCACCCCAATGAATGTAGAAGGCAAGTGCAGATTTTCAATAATCGTAATGCAAAAATATGTTAAGAAAGCACTGGAATGGAGGCGGGAAACGCAGCAAAAAAGCATTTGCGCGGTGCGAACGAAGTGAGTCAGATACCTTATATCCGCGCTCGGCTTTTTTGATGCGTTTACTGCCGGGAATGGAAGTGCTTTCGTGTTAATATTTGCTTTTGTCAGTTTTCATTAAGATTTGCACATATCTTCTACAAAAAGACTTATTACCTATTGACACGATAGGTAATAGGCGGTATATTCTCCTTAAGAGTAACCTACCAATCGAGTGGGTATCTAAACACCGGCCAAAAGCCCTTATTAGGAGAAATACTATGGCAGACATCAAACAGAGTTCCTTGGAATTGATTGGAAAGACACCGCTTTTGCAGCTTAACGGCTATTCAAAGAAAGTTGGGGTTTCCGGAGCAACAATCCTTGCAAAGCTAGAATACCTAAATCCGGCAGGAAGCGTAAAAGACAGAATCGCACTTGCCATGATTGAAGACGCAGAGGCAAAAGGCATCCTAAAGCCAGGTGCCACAATCATCGAGCCAACAAGCGGTAACACAGGCATTGGACTTGCCGCAGTAGCAGCCGCAAAAGGCTACCACGCAATCCTTACCCTTCCAGACACAATGAGCGTTGAACGCCGCAACCTGCTCAAGGCTTACGGTGCAGAAATAGTCCTTACCGAAGGCGCAAAGGGTATGAAGGGAGCAATCGCAAAGGCAGAAGAGCTCCACGCAGCAACACCGGGAAGCATAATCCCCGGACAGTTCGTAAACCCGGCAAACCCGGCAGCCCACAAAAAGACAACAGGCCCTGAAATCTGGGAACAGACAGACGGAAAGGTTGACATCTTTGTAGCAGGCGTTGGAACAGGCGGAACACTTACCGGCGTAGGCGAATACCTTAAGGAAAAGAACCCCAACGTAAAAATCGTTGCAGTTGAACCAGCCACAAGCCCAGTCCTTTCAAAAGGAACAGCAGGCGCACACAAGATTCAGGGAATCGGTGCAGGCTTTGTACCAGACGTCCTTAACACAAAAGTTTATGACGAAATCATCGCAATAGAAAACGACGACGCTTTTGCAGAAGGCAAAAAGTTTGCAACAAGCGAAGGCATTCTCGTTGGAATTTCAAGCGGTGCCGCACTCAAGGCAGCAAGCATCCTTGCAAACCGCCCGGAAAACAAGGGAAAGACAATCGTAGTACTTCTTCCAGACTCAGGAGACAGGTACCTTTCAACTCCTTTGTTCAGCGACAACTAAAGAGGTGCAATATGCCAAGACCATTTTCTGAACTTTCACAGAACCATCCATGCTTCGGAAGCCACGGAGCAACATCAGGCCGCATTCACCTGCCGGTATGTCCCGGTTGCAACATAGCATGCAGGTTTTGCGAAAGAAGTTTGAACGACACAGAAAACCGTCCTGGCGTAACCTCAAAAGTTTTAAAGCCTGAAGAAACAATCCCCCTTATCAAAAAGGCGCTTGAAATAAGCCCGGAAATAAAGGTAGCGGGGATTGCAGGACCAGGCGACACTTTGTCAAGTGACAATGCAATAAAAACCTTCAACCTTATAGGAAAGGAATTCCCCAGTCTTATAAAGTGCATGAGCACAAACGGACTCCTTCTTGCAGAGCGTGCTGAAGAAGTTATAAAAGCAGGAATAGACAGCCTTACCGTAACAGTAAATGCAGTAGACCCGGAAATAGAAGCCCAGCTTAACGACTACATCATCTGGAAAGGCAAAAAGATAGAGGGCATTGAAGGTGCAAAAATCCTTATTCAAAACCAATTGGAGGGAATAAGAAAAATTGCAGCTTCAGGAATCACAATAAAAGTGAACACAGTGCTTGTTCCCCGCATAAACGGAAACCACATAGCAGAAATTGCAAAAACGGTCGCAGCGGCAGGGGCAAAAAGATATAACATCATACCGCTAATACCAACTGCAAAACTTGCGGGCGAAAACGCTCCAACATGCCAAGAGATTCACGCGGCAAGGGCTATGGCAATGCCATACATAGAGCTCTTCCTTCACTGCAACCACTGCCGGGCAGACGCGGTGGGTGTTCCAGGACGCACGGAATATTCAAAAGTCCTTTACCAGAAATTCGGCAGTAAGGAAATAAAGGAGAATTTCTCTCATGGCTAAAAATAAAGAAGCAAGCGCAGTTACATACAAAGCAGCCTTTGCCAGCACAGACGGAGATAGCGTAAACATTCACTACGGCAGGGCAGAAAAGTTTTTTGTCTATGCAATAAAAGACGACGAAGGCTACGACTTTTTGGAAGAAAGAAAAGCCAAACCAGTCTGCATGGACGGAAAGCACATCATACCAGAAATGGAAAAAAGCACAAAGCAGTTGGAGGACTGCCGCTACGTCATCGCATCAAGAATCGGTGGCGGAGCTGCAGCATCACTTACCGCAAGGGGAATTACACCAATGGAACTTCCAGGCACAATAGACGATGCAATCCTAAAGGTCTGGGAGTACAACCGGATACAGGGACTTTTCTAATCAAAAACAGGCAAAAATAAGCAAAATATGTACATAAAACCTATTGACTAACTAGGAAAATAAATATATAGTCTAATTACCTAGCAAACAAATAGGTTTTTATATAAAAATACAAAGTCAAGCGGAATAAAACCGCGCAAAGGAGCAAAAAGATGGCAGAGATTAGGCAGATTGCTATTTACGGAAAGGGTGGAATCGGAAAATCCACGACCACGCAGAACTTGACAGCAGGACTTGTAGAGCACGGAAAAAAGGTAATGGTCGTAGGCTGCGATCCAAAGGCAGACTCAACCCGTCTTTTGCTTGGTGGCCTTGCACAGAAAACTGTTTTGGACACAATCCGCGACGAAGGCGAAAATGTAGAACTTGACCGCATCATGAGAACAGGCTTTGGCGGGACACGCTGCGTTGAATCCGGCGGTCCAGAACCAGGAGTTGGCTGTGCAGGACGCGGAATCATCACATCCATCAGCATGCTGGAAAACCTTGGTGCCTACACAGACGACCTTGACTTTGTTTTCTACGACGTACTTGGAGACGTAGTATGCGGTGGCTTTGCAATGCCAATCCGCGAAGGTAAAGCCAAGGAAATTTACATCGTAGCTTCCGGAGAAATGATGGCCCTCTATGCCGCAAACAATATTGCCAAGGGTATAAGCCGCTATGCAAAGGCCGGTGGAGTCCGTCTCGGAGGAATCATCTGCAACAGCCGCAACGTAGACCGCGAGCTTGACCTGCTGCGTGCATTCAGCAAGGAACTCGGAACCCAGCTCTTGTATTTTGTTCCCCGCGACAACATCGTTCAGCGCGCAGAAATCAACCGCAAGACAGTAATCGAATACAAGCCCGATTCTGCACAGGCACAGGAATACCGCAACCTCGCAGAAGCTGTAATCAACAACAAAAACTTTTCAATTCCTACTCCAATGACTCAGGAACGCCTTGAGCAGATCCTTCTTGAATACGGCCTCATGGACGCACTTGAAGACGACTACAAGATTTAGTTTTTAAAGTGGGGAAAGCCGGCTTCAAACTGCACACGCTCGTGCTTGCCGCGAATATCCCCATTTATCCGGTGGGGGAAGTCTCCCCCTCGCTACAGCCCGCGTTGCGGTCTTACGCTACCCCCTCTACGGGGGTTCCCCCCGTAACGCCCCCGAGATTGGGGTAACAAAAGAGGAGATTGTATGAGTCTTAAGGTTGCATTAGCTTCGTCTGACGGAAAAAACATAGACCTGCATTTTGGCAAGGCAGAAAAGTTTTATATCTATGAACTCAAAGACAAGGGCTTTGAGCTTGTAGAAAGCCGAGATGCCCCCAAGCAGGAAGAAAAGGAAAGCAGTGCTGATTCAGAATGCATTCCCGGTGGAGGTGCAGGATGCGGCGGAGGATTTGGCTGCGGAAGCGGTTGTGGCGGTGGATGCGGAGGTGCAAGCGGCCCCCTGTCTCCTTTAGTAGAAGGACTGCTTGACTGCCGTGCAATAGTTGCCGCCCAATTTGGACAGAATGTTCGCCGGCAGTTTGAGCGCAATGCGGTAAGCGTATTCGACGTAGAGCTTCCAATAGACGAAGCTTTGGAAAAACTTGCCGCCTATTACTTGAAGTTCTAATGACTGTCATATTCGGGCTTGCCCGGCAATGACAGGTACATACAGGAGAATTTAATGCCTTTATCAATAGAAACAAAATGCATTCACTTAGATAAAGATGCAATTGATGCAGGAACATGTTCAAAAGAAGGAATATGTCCAAGTTTTATAAACCACACCTGCCACAGAATTGGCTGCAACAGTTTTAAGCCGGAAAACAATCATTACGGAGCTGTAAGCTATCCAATCTATCAGACTGCAACTTATGCACATCCGGGTGCAGGCAAGAGCACTGGCTTTGATTATTCCCGCCTCCAGAACCCGACACGCGAACAACTCGAAAAAATCGTCTGCCAGCTCGAAGGAGGAATCGATGCCCTTGCCCTTTCTTCTGGTATGGCAGCGATTTCTCTTTTAATGGAATTATTCAACCCCGGTGATCATATAATTGCCGACTCAGATCTTTACGGCGGAACAATCCGTTTATTCGACAATGTAAACATTAAAAACGGAATCAGCTTTACCCGTGTAAATTGTGCTTCAGAAAATCTTGAACCGCTTATTACTTCAAAGACAAAAGCAATTTACATTGAAACTCCTACAAATCCAATGATGAACATTACCGACATCGCTGAAGTTGCTGCCTTCGCAAAAAAACACGGACTTCTTCTGATTGTTGATAATACCTTTATGACACCGTACTTTCAAAATCCTCTTGCACTTGGAGCAGATATAGTTGTTCATTCGGGAACAAAATATCTTGCAGGCCACAACGACACCCTTGCAGGATTCATCGTAACCAACAGAACTGACATTCAGGAAAAACTCCGCTTTTTGATTAAGACGACAGGTGCAGGTCTTGCTCCGTTCGACAGTTGGCTCGTCCTCCGTGGAATAAAAACCCTTTCTATCCGCATGGAGCGCGCGCAAGAAAATGCCTCTAAAATTGCGCAATGGCTAAAGACACAAAAGTCAGTTACAAAAGTAATTTACCCCGGGCTTACAGAACACCCTGGCCATGAAACAATGAAAAAGCAGGCACGCGGTTTTGGTGCAATGATCACCTTCCAGACATATACAACAGAGCACGCAATTTCAGTTCTCAACAAGGTAAAGTTGATTATGTATGCAGAAAGCCTTGGCGGTGTGGAGACGCTAATCACCTACCCCACAACCCAGACCCATGCAGACGTTCCGGAAGAGATCCGCCTAAAGAACGGAATAACACCTTCAACTCTCCGCCTCTCAGTCGGAATAGAAAATGCAGATGATTTAATTGCAGATTTGGAACAGGCTTTAAATTAAGAATTAAACAAATTTAAAAACAAAAAAAAATAAAAAGTATAAGCCGGGGCACTCAGTTTAATTTGAGTCCCGGCTTTTTATATGGCTTCTACACTGTCACAGCTTTTTAGAAGCTGACTGTCGTGGCTAACAAGGATTACGGTTTTACCGCTATCTGCAAGGGATCGGAATATTTTTACAATATCTTCCGTCCGCTCACTGTCTACGGATTCCGTTGGTTCATCGGCAAGTATAATATCAGGATTGTTTGCAAGTGCCCTGGCTACAAGAACCCTGTGGTTTTCTCCACCGGAAAGGTCCCTGGGGTAGCTTTGCGAAAGATGTGCTATGCCAAGATTTTCAAGAAGTTCTTTTGCGCGCGCATTGATTAGATTAAGCTGGACACGCGCATTCCTTCTACCCAAGCCTATAAAATACGGAAGCCTTACGTTGTCAAAGACTGTAAGGTTTTCCAAAAAGCTCTGTTCCTGGGAAACAAAACCAATGTTGCTGTTCCTGAATAAAGAAAGCTCCTTGTCCTTCAGCGCGAATATATCCGTATCCCCATTGCCACTAGAAGTTCCTATAATAACCTTTCCAGAATCAGGTTTTTGAAGTCCTGCAATTATGGAAAGCAGGGTTGATTTTCCCGCACCAGATTTTCCTGATATTCCAAGAAAAGTTCCGTCCTGCACCCTAAGGCTAAAGTTGTCAAGAACGGTTATTTTTCCCCTAGGCGTAGAAAATGTTTTTGTAAGGTTACGTATGTCTATCATTTTGCGCCCCCATAAATTTCAAAATTGGAAATACGCACGGCGCTAAAGACCGAAGCAACAAGGCATGAGCAAAGGGAAAGGGCAAATACTATGCCCGCAAAGATTGCAATATTAACAGGACTTGCCATTGCAAAAGGCAAAGCTATTTTTTCCGAAATGATTACGTTAAAGGGAATAATTACAAGCGATGCAACAAAAATGCCTATCACAGCACCAAGGCTTCCCAAAATTGCAGCTTCCGTAAAAATTATTTTCCTAAGCCCTGAATGGTCTGTTCCAAGAACCCTCAGAATAGAAAATTCCCTTAGACGCTCGTTAATGGACATAGAGAAAACAACGGCAAGGGTAAGGACTGCAATTACAAAAACAAGAATGCAGTTTGCATAAATAAAAATAAGGAAAGACGAAAGCTTATTCACAAAAGTAGAAAGAAAACTTTCGCTTTGTATCACCTGGATTTTTTCAGAGGCAAAATCACTTGCTGCAAGTGCGCTCTTTATTCTGAGAGTAAGGCCGTCCGCTTTGTAGCCAGATGCGATTCTTACAAAAATAACACTGGTCTTTGAGGCACTGTCTCCGTCAGAAATAAAGCCGAAGCCCTTCTCCTTTGCATCAGAAAACATCTTTTGCAGGGTTGGCAAATCGGCATAAATTACATTGTCCATGCCGGTACCGCTTTTTTCTAGGCGGGCAGAAATTTCGTGTTTTTTTGCAAAGAAAGTGACTTTATTTTTTTCCGTGCTGATGTTGCTTCCTGCAAGAATCACTTCACCTGTACTTGCAGCAGAAGCAGAAACTTTTTTTCTTGCCCAGTTCTTTACTATAAAATCCGTATTGCTGTCAAAGCCTATTATCTGGATTGGAAAGTCGCAGCAACTTTCGCTAAGGCTCGTAAGATAAAACTGGGATGTAACCAGCTGAACTCCTTCCACATTGCGGACAAGGTCTTCTATTTCTTTTGACATGTAAAAATAGCTTGGCTGGCCGGAAAGCAGCACACCTTCCATTTTTGCCTCATAGCCTTCGGGAACAATCATAAGGTCTGCACCTATCCGCGACTGGATTCCTTTTATTCCGCATTTTAAGCTAGAGACGAGTATAAGTGAACCAAAAAGAACAACCGCCGACAATGCAATAAGCGCAAGAAGGGCAGCTGTCCTAAAGGGCTTACGCCGTATGTTTGCGGATGCAAGCCCTGTTAAAGTTAGCGCTTTTTCCATGATATTGCAGTCTGTACCAAAGAAAGTACAAAAATCAAGATTCCAAAAACGAGGACTACAGGAGCAGTTACCTTGTGGCAGTGCATGTTTGGCATTCCACAAACCTTTGCAAAGGTGTAAGGCGCAATGCCAACCAAAATTCCAAGTACAGCTGTAAGTGATGATAAGACAATGTTGATGTTTTTCATATTATATTTCTCCTTTGTATTAGATTCCGAAACAAGTTCGGAATGACACTTAGTCAAGCGCGGGAATGACACTTGCTATTCCATGTCATGCTGAACTTGTTTCGGCATCTGTTAGGCTCTTGAACCGTTTATTTCCTTATAAGTTTTTGTTGCGCTGTCGTAGATGTAACCGTCCGGAACGCCAAATAACTCGATGTATCCGGTTTCGATAAACTTTTCAATGTCCGTAGAAGCCTTAAGGATTCCTGCTTCCTGCAGCTGGCGGGCAGCAGAATCAAAAGTTTTCTTTCCAAGGGAGCGGCTTGGCTGATAGTTGATTTCTTCAAGCAGGGCCGCATTAAAGTCCAGGTCGCCTGCACAAAGGTCATTTTCTATCTGGAGCTGGGCAGCAGCCCTTGGTTCCGCCTGTACAAAAGCCGAAGCCTTTTGCAAAGCCCTTGTAACTGCGGCAGCCCCTTCCGGATTTTCGCGCAAGAGCTTGTGGGAAACAAACTGCTGGCAGCAATACTCCTTGCTGAATTTTTCGTCAGTAAGAGTATCAAGAATCTTTCTAAAACCGTACGCCTGTTCGCCCTTAGTTGCTACAGGGTCATGGGCACCAATTGCATCAACAGCACCATTGTTCAATGCAATCGCAAGGTCTGCGGAAGCATAGGCAATAAATTCAACCTCATTGTTATCTGCCGTAACCCCAATTCCCAAATCCATGAGCTTACGCTTAAGATTCATAACAGAAGAGTCTGCAAGGCCTGGAACGCCAATCTTTTTTCCGCGGAGATCTGCAACAGATTTAATGTCGCTGTCGGCACGGACATAATACTTTGTACAGCCAATGTGAATGCCAGAAGTAAAAGAAATTGGAAGACCGTTTTCCATTGCCTGTAGCTGAGTTGCGTACAAGCCGTAGCCTGCGTCAACTTTTCCAGCAGCAATCATTTCGCCCAGGGTTGCACCGCCTTCTACAATGTGAACGTACTCTGCCTTCTGCCCTATTTTGGCAAGCTCTTCTTCAAAGAGCCCCATCTTCATTGCTACGTGGGTTGGTGCGTAACAAAGACTTCCTGTCTGAAAGTTGATGCGGACAACCTTCTGTGCCGTACCTGAAGCTCCGTCAGCAGATGCTGATTTTTTTGAACAGCCTGCAAGCATCAAAAGTGATGAAGCAGCCGCCATAATAACAAGTGATTTTTTCATATATAACCTCCAATGATTAATGTCATGCTGAACTTGTTTCAGCATCTTTTTTCATATTTATAATAGATTCCGAAACAAGTTCGGAATGACGTTTAATTCCAAGTTCGGAATGACGTTTAATTACAAGTTCGGAATGACGCTAAATTGCATACTCAACTTCCTGAACCTTACCGGCGTAGTTCAGGATTTCCAGAATCTGTGTCCTGTATTTTAAGAAGACATCCTGTCCGCGGGCTCTGGGGTGGCTCAAATCAATCTTTATGATTTTTTCCACTTTTGCCGGGCGCGGGCTCATTACAACAACGTAGTCGCTAAGGTAAACGGCCTCATCCACATCGTGGGTAACCATTACCATTGTTGTATTGTGCTCCTTCCAAAGACGGATAATCTCGTCCTGCATGGTCATGCGGGTAAAGGCATCAAGCGCACCGAGCGGTTCGTCCAAAAGCAAAATCTTTGGGTGTCCTACAAGTGCGCGCGCAAGACTTGCCCTCTGATTCATTCCGCCGGAAAGCTGATGTGGAAAAGATTTTTCAAAACCTTCGAGGCCCACCATTTTTATAAACTTATCCACATCTGCCTTGCGCTCCCTGTAAATGTGTCTGGCACGCAAACCAAAAGCCACGTTGTCGCGGATTGTAAGCCAGGGAAAAAGATTTGCCTGCTGAAAGGCAAAGCCCCTGTCGCTTCCGGGCTTTGTGATTTTTGTGCCATCCACGCTAACCTCTCCCGATGTCGGACTTTCAAGGCCAGCAATACAGCGCAGCAAGGTTGTCTTTCCGCAGCCTGACGGTCCAATCAGGGAAACAAAGCTTCCTTCTGGAATTGTAAAGTCAACTCCGTTAAGGGCTGTAACTTCTTCTTCCCCTCCCTGATTAAATATTTTTGTTATATTCGATAATTTAATTTCTCCACTCATTTGGTTCTCCTTTTGTAGGGGAAAGCCTTCCCCTCGCTCGCACTTCGTTGCTCGCTACCCCTTCTGCGGGGGTACCCCCCGCAACGCCCCCTCCTACGATCATAACGGCTTAGGGATTGGAGCACCGCCGCAGGCGTACCGCGCAAGCGGTATGGAGCGATAGCGGAAGTGCGCAAAGCCCGACCCGGCGCAAGGCGGCGGGGAAGCCCCTACCATTTAATAAGCCCCTTCTGCCAGCCCAACAGCTTGCCCCTTACTTTAAAGAGTGCTGTAATAATCACCGTACAGAAAACCGCAATCATTATAAGACCTGCATAAACTCCGGAGTACATCATCATGGCTTTTTGGTAACTGATGTACCAGCCAATTCCATATTTTGCACCGAACATTTCGGCGGTCATAAGTGCAATAAAGGCGGCGCAGATTCCGTTGAAGGCTCCCTGAAAAATATTCGGCAGGGCGGCCGGAACTGCAATGCGGAATACCTGAAAAAAAGTTCCTGCTCCCAAGGTACGACCAACTTCAAAATAAACCTTGCTTGTGTTCTGAATGCCGGAGCTTGTCATAAGCTGAACTGGGAACCAAACCGCCAGTGCAATAATAAAAACACTTGCCCCAAATGGAGTTGGAAAAGTTGTAAGCACAAGCGGAATCCATGCAGTTGCAGGAATGGGGCCAATCAACTTTATGTAGGGATTAATCCAGTAATAGACCTTTTTTGAAAAGCCAAGGAAAACTCCTGTAATAAAACCAACCGTTACTCCCCAGAAAACTCCGAGCAGCAAAAGGCGGAATGAATACCAGATGCATTTTGCAAGCAATACTGTCTGTTCTACAAAAACAGAAAGAATATTGTCATAGGTCGGAAAGAAAATTACCGGCAGCAGGGCAAACTTTGCGGTTATAAGGTTGATGATGACTACGACTCCAGCAGCCCCAAATAGAAAGGGACCTTTGTGCTCAAGTGAAGACCGAATGTTTTTTGCGAAAAAGGAAAGAATAAAAAATATGCCCGACAAGCCAAGAAGCATAAGCAGCAATATGGTGTAATAAGAAGTCTTTACTGCCGGGTGAAGGCTATTGTCCGGAATAAGGTTATGTAGTGCAAGGGCAATTAGAACTCCAAAAAGAGGAAAAGCCCTGTAGAGAAGTGTCTTTGCGGTATATCCTAGTTTTGCTGCGTTTTTCATTGAAAGCCTCTTATATAACCTAGTGTCTTACTAGGTTATATAATTTTTTAACACTTACTGCAAATATATTTTTTTTATAGGAGTTATAGGAAGAAGTTATAACAGAATGAAAAAGGTGACTGTTGTCGGCAGTCACCTAAAAACCTTAAAGAGGAAAATATGGCATTTTATAAGGTTTGTGTTGAGCGAGTAATTTTTACTTTTTTAAACATTCCGGAGTATATTTCTTCAAGCAGGCGAAGACCACCGTTGTAGCCGGTATAACTTCTTGTGATTATTACGTCATCAGTTATAGGCATACTGATGTAAATCAAAAGATTTTTGTTTTCATTTGCTATAAGGCCTTCCCATGTGCTTCCAAAAATAACTGCTCGTTTTGACCCCTTTAGATTTTCTCTTATGTGTTTTTGAATCAGGCCCCCATCTGATTCAATGTGAACCAGGCTGCCTGTTCCCTCCTGAATTTTTTCCCCATAGATGATAAGTTTTTCTTGAATCTGTTGTGTTGGTGGATCATCATCGATGTAAATTCCTTTTGTTGTAAAGCCAAGTTCGTTCACAAGAAAGTTTGTAATTCCGAGTGTATATGATGCATCTCCAACAATGTAATGTTCATTTGGCAGATTTGTTCTAAAGTCGCTGGTAAAATCTACAACAGAAAGAAAATAAGAATAGAAGCGTTCTTCTTCTTCTTTGATTACCTTTTCAACAAGGCTTTTATCCAGTTTTAATGTTTCTCCTACTGTTTTCAAAAATGCACTTGTGGATTTTGCTCCAACAGGAAGCTCAGGGTAGTGGAGATATGGTGTACCGTATTTCTTCTTTAGATTTTCAGCAATACTTAGTCCAACCCATGGCGAAATAACAAGATTGTATTCTGCCTTAGGAATGCTTTTCCACTCTTCAATTCCTTTAGAACCTTTTCCAAAAAGAATGTTCACTTTCAAGCCAAGGAGGGAAAGAATTCTTTTGATTTCTTCAAGGTCTCCTCTCCATAATGGATCCTGGTTAGGAACTACGGAAAAAACATTTACAAGTCCTTTTTCTACTTCAACTTTTTCTGCTGGCAAAAACTGATCGATAATTGCATTAACAACAAGTTCATGACCATAGTAGTTATTCCCCTTAAAGCCCGAAGTTTCTACTCCGACAATTGGAAAGCTCTGGTCTCGGAATTCTTTTGCAACAGTTACAACGTCATCGCCTACAATTCCAGATGTACAGCCGGCGAGTACTACAAAAAGATCTGCATTAAGAACTTTAAAAGAATTTTTAATTAAAGTGCGTAGTTTTTCTTCGCCACCAAAAACAACTTCTTTTTCGCTGGTGTTTGTGCAGGCAACCTGTCCGCCGCCTCCAAAACCTTCTCCCTGATTTCCGGCTTCTTCTCCAAGATATGCAAAGGTTTTAGAAATACAGCCTGGTCCTGCATGAGCAATTGGGAGGGCACCTGGAATTGCATGTACTGTTTGTTGTGCTGCTAATGCACAAGAAAATCGTGGTTGTTCAATTATTTGACTCACTTTTATACTCCTGAATTATCGTGTTTCAAAAAGGAAAGGATCTTCGTTTTGCAGCCACCACTGTGTATAAGGCAGTTTTACATGGGCTGCTACATTGTCATAAAACTTTTGTGAAGAAAGTCCTTCAAGGATTCTGTTTCCAAGATTTATTACTCCGTCATATAAGGCAATGACATTTGCATCAGTTGCTCGAATAGATGCAATTCCAACCTTTGTTCCAACAACGGCAATATTATTGTGTCTTGTGAGCAGTACATCTGGTTTAATTTTCTTTAATAACTTTACCATGATGTAAGGCTGACGGTTGCAGACTGAAAAGTTCTTAATGTCTCCGCCAGATTTTACCAGTTTATCGAGAGTGTTTAATTCTTCGGAATCTGAGTCTGTAATCTGGTCGTGGTGAAGGGTAGTTACACCAATAACTTCCATTCCTAAATCTCTTGCGATGTTTGCAAGATTATGGGCGTAAGAATGGCCTGCAAAAATGTAGGCTTTCTTTCCGCTTAATTTTTCACGCAACTTTTTTAATGGCTCTTTAATTCTTTCATGTTCTGCAACAATCAGTTTTTCGCCGGCTTCTTTTCTGCCTGTAGCTTCGCAAAGGGCTCGTACCCACTGGTCTGTCCAGTCAATTCCATATGGAGAAGGGGCTTTTACCTGAACGACTCCATATTTCTTTTCCAGCGCTTCTGAAACATAGGTTCCAAGTGTCTCACAAATATGTGTAGAGCAGACTGCTTCTGACATACGGGCAAGCATTTCTACAGTTGAAAGTGGAACAACAAGATTTGGCTTTAACCCAAGTTTTTCAAAAAATGGGGTAAAGGCATCGCAACCCTGGAAATTGAAAACATTTACAAGGTCTTTGTCTTTTGTTTTTGGTTCTTTAACAATCTTACGTAAAACTCCGTGGAAAACAGCATCAAAACCAGAGGCCCATGTTTTAGATTTAAAGCCTTCACAATAAATCGGAATAATTGGAATATTAAGCTCCGGTTCAAGTTCATCAGCTACGCTTTCAATGTCGTCTCCAATAATACCTGCAGCACATGATGACTGAACAAAAAATGCAGAAGGTGAAAATCTTTTGTAAGCTTCAAGTACTGCTGTTCTTAGTTTTGCAATACCACCGTAAACTGTTTCTTTTATCGAAATGTTTGTAGAGATTGCCTGAACTTTTTGAGGAGGCAGATTTCTTACCTGCGTTCCTGCCTGTCCGGCAACATACTGCACAGCCGGGTTACAGCAGCCAAGTGGAGAGTGAATTACAACAGCAGCTCCGCGAATCATGTAAGTAAGAGTTTCTGCACAGCCCTGGGAACAGTCGCTGCACTGAGTAAAAGTTCTTTTAGGCTCTCTTACTGACTTACCGCGAGATTCTTCAACAAGCTGGGAAGCACTTCCGTGGTAAGAAATAATTGTTCCTATACGGTGATCTCGAACTTCCACACTGGTTGTATTTAAATTAATATTTCCCATTTTTCTTTCCTTTTTAGAATTTCTTATTTAGATTTTTTCAGGATAGTCAGATTCAAAACCTGGATACTGATTATTATGCTCTCTAAAATATGTCCACATATCTTTGTAAATCTGCTCATCCGGGAATTCCTGAATTACTTCTTTTAATGCCTGAGCGTAAAGAGAAATATTAAAGAAGTCTGTAAGCGGACGGTCAGATTTTAGAATTCCATATTTAATCATAGTGTCATAATATTCATTAACACCGTTGAAGTTCGGGTCAGGATTATATGAAAGATTTTGAGTTGTCTTTTTGTCGTAGATTGTTGAATGAAGCCAGGCTTCATCCTGTCCTGTAACTTTATTCAAAAGCTTCTTAGTTCCTTCTTCGTCATAACGGTAATCCTTGTAACTTAGAATTAATGCTTTAAGCCATCTTTTATAAGGCTCTGTATTTTCGCGGAATTTTTTTCCATAAGCCATCTGACGGCAGCAAACAAAATCTTCTTTCCAATCCGTTACAGGAAAGAGGTATACAAGTCCAAGCTTTTTAGCTGTGTCTACATAAGAGTTGTACATAAGGGCAATATCAACAACGCCTTTGCTTGCTCCTGCAAGTAATGATTCATAAGAATCAAAAAGTTTAATATGAACATCTTTTTCTGGATCAAGACCATAGATTTCAAGCAGTGCGCGTTTAGAAATCATTTCTGCAGTTCCGCCCATCAAACAGCCAACTGTTCTGCCTTTCCAGTTATTTACATCACCTGCAACGGTGGCAAAATCCTTGTAGGCCATAACAGCCTGTCCACCGGCCATTGTTCCTCCGTAAAGAACAATGTCTCCACCCCGGGCTCCAAGACTAAGGTTTGCCATTACGTCTTGTGTAGAAGCGTCGAGTTTTCCTAAGGCAACAGATTCAAAAAGACCACTGCGGGCAACCGGCTGAAATTTAACTTTAAGACCATATTTATCAATGTAGCCTCTTGCTACTGCAAGCTCGTTTATTGGAACGATTGTGTTAGAAGAAGCATCCTTTCCTATTAATAGAGAAAGGTATTCGGAATCTTTTTTTTCTTTCGAACAAGAGCACAATAACATTGCCATTGTAATCAAGCAGATAATAAAGCCAGTCTTTCTTCTTTTAGATAATCGATTCATAATTTACCTCCTTTAGAATCAATAATTCCATTTAATTAAATATTTTTTTGCAGCACTTATTCCGTTGTTTATAAGTGTTACTACAAGAGCGATGAAAATAATTCCTGCAATTGCTTTTGTGTAGTTTGCAAAAGACAGGGAATATCGAACGTAATAACCCATTCCATTATCAGCTCCAAGCATTTCTGCAGCGGTCAAAGTCATTATTGCAGTTGCAATATTGATTGGCAGTCCATTAAAAATACGTGGAAAGTTGAATGGAATAATTACTTTGAAAAGAATTGTTGCAGTTGGCAGATTAAGCACTCGTGCAGAATTAATAATTTTCTTTTCTACGAAAGCTGTATTATTTATTGAGCTCATAAAGACACCCCAGAAGATGCTGAGGAAAATTACTGTAAAGGATGCGATTGTGTAAGTTGGCATTATGAGTACAACATATGGAGTGTAGATAAGGGGCGGCACGGTTGATATTGCTTTTACGATTGGGTAAATCGCTTTTGTGAGCCGCTGATTCCAGCCTACAAAGGTTCCAAAAATAACTGCACTGGAAATAGCTGAAAAGAGTCCTGTAATCAAAAGGAACATACTGCTTAAAAATCCAAGTAAAATCTTTTTTGTATCACTTATAAAGATGTAAAAAACGTTTTCTGGCGCTGGTACAAAAACATATGGAAAAATATTCAATCGTGAAACAAGAAGTTCCCAAAGAAAAATAAACCCAAAAACAAATGCAAGAATATCTTTACTGGCCTGAATATCTTTTTTTCCTAAAAGCTTAATAATAAAAAGAAACTCTATAAGCAGCAGGACAATAATAAAAACAAGAGGAGATTTTAAGCCTTCCTGCATTTCTGCCTTGTACTTGCTTGGAAGAAGAAAAGATAAAAATGTGAGTAGCAAAAAAAGATGTGCAAAACTAAAAATATTTCTGAGTTTCTTAATCATATATTTCCTCCTTCACCATCAACAATAAGTCTTGTTTCGTGATAAAAATATTTAACAAGCTTTTGATAGAGTTCTTTGTATTCTTTACTTTCCTGAATGTAAGGATAATTTCGTGGGCGAGGCAGATCATCATTGATAACTGCGTAAATTCGTTTTGGAACCATAAAAACAATACGGTCTGCAAGTAGTTCGGCTTCATTCAAATCGTGTGTAACAAAAACTACTGTTTTTTTCTTTTCATCAATTCGCCAAAGATGAAGTAAGAGTTTCTGAAGATTTTCTCTGATTTTTGCATCAAGGGCTCCAAATGGTTCGTCCATTAAAAGAATGTCTGGGTCACAGGCCATTGCACGGGCTATAGCAACACGCTGCTGCATTCCACCGGAAAGTTCTCCGGGAAGCTTATCCTCAAAGGAAGAAAGTTCAACGCGTTTAAGATAAGTTCTGGCAACTTTTGCGGCTTCTTTTTTTGAGATTTTTGTTCCTCTTTTTTTATTTGTCTCATAAACAGCAAATGCCACATTTTCCAGGGCAGTCATCCATGGAAAAAGTGAATAGCTTTGAAAAACAACAGCACGCTCCACTCCCGCACCGTGAATTTCCTTTCCGTTAATTGTGGCACTGCCACCTGTTACCGGCTGGAGGCCTGCAAGAACAGAAAGCAAGGTGCTTTTACCGCAGCCTGATTAACCAACAATACAGATAAACTCTCCCCGATTGATTGTCAGATTGATTTCTTTTAAGGCTTCAAATGTTGAATTTTCCGTCTCATAAGAAACTGAAAGATTTTTTATTTCAATGACGGGCTCACTCATATTATTTATCTCCTTTAGGTAAATAACCTAGTGCATGACTAGGTTATACATTATTTGCAGATTCTTTACCAATACTTTTTTTGGATATGAGCGATATATTTTTTTTATAGATTCAAGTAAAGAAGGGATTTTCCTGCTGCGGAATATTATTCCATTGACTTACTGTCTGCGTCAGATTATCATTTATCTATGGAGCATCAAGGTAATGGCGTTTTGATGTTCCACATATAAGTTTTATAAGAGGCAATTATGAAGGTTTTACTTGTAAATGGCAGTCCAAGACCAAACAGCAACACTCTGCTTGGCCTTAAGGAGATGGAAAAGATTTTTGCGGAACAGGGAATTGAAACAGAAATTTTCAACATAGGGAACAAAGATATTCGCGGCTGTATTGCCTGTGGACGCTGCGGAGAACTTGGCAAATGCGTTTTTAATGATGCCGTAAATGAATTTGCCGCTAAGTTTAAGGATGCGGACGGAATTGTGGTAGGAACACCAGTTTACTATTCTGCTCCCAACGCAACCGTCCAGGCTTTTTTGCAGAGGCTTTTTTACAGCAGCAGTTTTGACAAGACGATGAAAGTCGGAGCAGGCTTTGTGTGTGCCCGTCGTGGCGGAACAACAGCTTCTTTTGATGTGGTAAACAAATTTTTTACAATCAGCGGAATGCCTGTAGCCAGCAGCCAGTACTGGAATAATATTCATGGCGGCGCTCCGGGCCAGGCGGTTCAGGATGCAGAAGGAATGCAAACCCTGCGCGTCCTTGCCCGCAATATGAGTTTTTTGATTAAGTCTATTGCGCTTGGCAAAGAAAAATTTGGTCTTCCAGAAAAAGAAGAACACGTCTGGACAAATTTTATCCAGTAGCAGTTAGCATGTAAAACCCGCAATGTGCAGAATGCGCCGGATGGCATCAATATAGGAGCGGCTGATGTTATCCATGCGGGTTATTTTTTTTGTAATATAACCAAGTTCAAAAGTATGGCTGATTTTTTCGTCATGATTTTGCAGTGGAATCAAAACAAAGTCATCGTCAGTATCTTTTGATTCTTCACCGAATATACCCGAAAGAAAGGTGTAGCCGTTCAGTGTTTTAATTAAGTTTAGTTCAGTTGCCCGGTCGGCCACAGTGATTGCCTTGTCAAGCTTAAAGCGGTTAATCACTTCATCCGAAAAAAAAGATTTTACATCATCAGTGTCAAAGGTTATAAAGTGGTAGGGTTCCAGCTCGGCTAAAGAAAGGCTTTCCTTTTTGGCCAGAGGATGATGTTCATGCAGATATACAAAGGCATTGCATTCTGTAAGATGATGGAATTCCAGATTGTTTGCATTTAGATTTTTTGTAATTGCCTCGCGGTTGGAATCGCTCAAATATAAAATGCCAAGATCACTTTTTTCAAGCGCCACGTCTTCAATAACACCAGACGCTTTTTTTTCCCGGAAGGCAAAATCATAACTATTCTTGGAAAACTGCTTTACAATTTCAACAAATGCGGTACGGGCAAAGGCATAGTATAATGCAGAAACAGAAAAAGACTGTTTTTCTTTTGAGGAATATTTTTTGATAAGGTTTTCGTAGCTTGCATAAAGCTTCTCAGCGTCGCAGATAAAAGATTCCCCACGCTCCGTTACTTTTACGCCACGCGGGGTTCTGTGAAAAATTTCAAAACCAAGTTCCCATTCCGCATCATGCAATGAAGAGGTAAGGGAGGGCTGAGATATAAAAAGTTTTTCCGAGGCCTTGTTCAAAGAACCTGCCTCTGCAACGCCAAGAATATAGCGAATTTGTTGAAGAGTCATTTATTCCTTAAATAAATCCGTACTCAAATAGCGCAGTCCTGTGTCCGGGAAAATGACTACAATATTCTTTCCTTCGTACTCAGGACGCTTTGCAAGTTCTGTTGCTCCCCAAAGTGCGGCACCACTGGAATTTCCAACCAGCACACCGTCTGACTTTGCAACAATTCTGGCCGCTTCAAACGATGGCTTTACAGTTGCAATAAGAACTTCATCATAGACACTTGTAGTGTTGCGGACAGTAATAGGAACCCTTTCTTCCGGCACTTCCGTAAAGTTGTGGATACCTGTTAAAGCAGTTGCATCAATAGCAGGTTCAACGGCAATAACCTTTACGGCAGGATTCTTGGACTTTACATAGTCGCTTATTCCGCGGATTGTTCCGCCTGTTCCAACAGCACTTACTACAGCAGCCAAGTCACCGTCCGTCTGTTCCCAGATTTCCACACCAGTCGTGTCGTGGTGGGCTTCGGGATTTTTAGGATTAATCATCTGGTCAACAAAGTAAATATTTTCTCCTGCTGCCTGACGGTCGCGGATATGCTGCTTTAAAATATTTGTTGCGGCTACAAAGTCATTGTTTGTAGTTTTTAGCGCTTCCTGAATTTCTGGAACATTGCTGATTCTTGTTACGTTTGCACCAAAAGCTTTCATTATGTCGAAGCGTTCCTGGCTTGTTCCGTCCTGAAGATAGATTGTAACATCATAGCCTTTCATTGCACCGATTGCAGAAACGGCAATTCCTGTGTTGCCGCTTGTGTATTCGATGAGGGTTGTTACTCCCGGCTTGATTTTTCCTTCCCGCTCAGCATCTTCTATGATGCGGAGAACGATGCGGTCCTTAATGCTTCCGATTGGGTTAAAGTATTCAACCTTTGCAAGAAGGTGTGCCTTGAGACCGAGTTTTTTTTCATAACCGTGGAGCCTTACAAGCGGTGTATTACCAATGAGTTCTGTTAATGATTCATTAATTTTTTTTGCCATACAATATCTCCTGATATTAACTGGGGGCGTTGCGGGGGTGGCCCCCGCTAGAAGGGGTAGGACGCAACGGAGTGCGGCCGAGGGGAAGACCTTCCCCCTTGCATTCCCCTACTTTTTTGCCTCTTCTTTTATAAACTTGTCTGCATTCTGCTCGTACCACCACTTTGTATATGGAAGCTTTATGCGGGCAGCAAGATTTTTTTCAAAACTGCGGTTTGTAACGGTGTCGCGGATGAGCTTTGCAAAACTCAAAGTTCCCTCGTAACCGAACACCGTATACTCGTCTGCAACAAATACTGCGGCATAGCCCTGCTTGATTGCCCAGACAGTTGTTCCCGGGTGGCGGCTAAAGTAAACGTCCGGCTTATAGTGGTTGAGTATGTTAAGAACCTCGTAGTTCTGCTGGTCTGCAACCGCAACCCTCATGTCTTTTGGAGAATTCTGGAGCAGGTGTTCAAGTGCCGGAGGAACTTTTCCGTTGTCGTACTTGTAGTCGTAGTGCCATGCAAGCGCATAGTCAACGGTCATTCCAAATTCCTGGAGTACTCGGGCAATTTCGTAGGTAAAGCCCGGGCCCATACCAATTACGGCACGCAAGCCTTTGAGCTGCTTTGTAATTTCTTCTATCTGAGGCATGTAGATAGCGCGCTGTTTTTCTATATAGGCTTCAACTTCCGCACGCTTTCCGATGGTGTCTCCAATTCCGCGGAGCCATGTTTCAAAACCGGTTATGCCTGAATGGTTGATTGTGCGCACGTAGGGAACTCCGTATGCTTCTTCCAGGGCATTTCCAAGATAGGTTCCGAGTGTTCCGCAGATGCAAACCGTACACAAGGCTTCGCTAAGGTGGCTAAGTTCTTCTATGGTTGCATTGCAGTAGAGGAACTGTGGCTCGGCATCAAAGACTTCGTTAAAGATTTTTGTAATCTGGGGGCGGGCACTTTCGTAGAAGTTCTTTATGTTGATTGTGCGCCTCTTCTGCTTTGGGGGCTTAACGATCCCCTGCAAAACAGCGTGGTCAGAAATGTCAAAGCCACTTGCCCAGATGCGGGACTTGAATCCTTCGCAGTGAACGGGAATTACAGGAATGGGCAGTTCTGCATCCAGGTCGCTTGCAACACCGTCCACGTCTTCTCCGGTAACACCAGAAACACAGCTTGTGGAAACAAAGACTGCATCCGGTTTGTAGGTTTCGTAAGTGTGGCGGATTATTTTTACCAAATCATTTGTTGCGCCAAAGACTGTGTCCTTTTCGTTCAAGTCTGTGCAAACAAAAACGGAATTGGTTGTCTTGTTTACACGGGCTGCAATCTGGCCGAACTTTACAGCGTCGTTGCTTGCCATTGCGGTACAACCGGCAGGTGCGTGGTAAACAACTGCAACGTTTCTGATTGCCGCAAGTGCATTAAGCGCGCATCCTGAAAGACAGGAACTTGACTGGCTAAAGCAGCGCTCACGGTTACGGAGGCTTCCGTCTTCTGATTTTTTTACAAGCGTCTCAAGGTCTCCTACAAAGCCTGTGATGGAGCCAAGGCGGTTTTCGCGAATTGCGATATTTGCATTCTTAAAGTTAAATGGCATAATGTCTCCTTTCTAAAGCTTTAGCTTGCTCATTGCGGCGGTAAAGATTTGTTCAAGAAGGTGAAGTCCTCCTGAATAGCCTGCAATGTGGTCGTTTATTACAAGCTTTTCCAGCATTGGGTAGCTTACGTTTACAAAGTGGGCACCAAGTTCCGCAGCAAGTTTCTTTTCCCAGTTGGAGCCAAGGATAAGCGGTGTTCCTGCAAAATCAGCGGCCTTAATCTGCTCGTGAATGTCGTGGCCATCAGTTGTAAATTGGACAGGAGTTTTTATTCCGTAGTTAAGGTTGTTCACTTCGTCCGTAATCTTTTGCTGGAAAGATTTAGGCGCATCGTCTGTAATGAAAACTTTTTCCGGGAAGAGCCCCATGTCGTTTACAAGGAATTTTGTTACGGCAATTGAATATTCACTGTCGCTTGCAACAGCAAAACGCTTGCCAAGAATACGGGTCTCCAGCAAGGTGTCTGCAAAGCGTTCAATATAATAGTAGAACTCCGCTTCTTTTTCTGCGATTACCTTTTCGGTAAGCTCTTTGTCTGCACCGGTAAATTCCTGAACTGCACGGAGGAACTTGCTTGTTTCCGTAGCACCAATCGGAAGGACGGGATACTGCAAAAGCTTTATGCCAAAACGTCGCTCCAGATACTTTGCGCTTTCAAGACCTGTCCACGGAGACACAAGAATTGTATATTCTGCCTGGGGAATTTTTTTGATGTTCTCTATGCCGCGTCCAAAGCCAAAGATTGTGTTGGGCTTAAGGCCTATTGCAGACAGCAGGGCTTCTATCTCGCGCAAGTTTCCAAGCCAGTACGGATCTTGCTGTGGAGGAGAAACAAAAAGGTTTACGAGCCCCTTTTCCTTTACAACTTCTCCATCTGCATTTGAATAGGAAGAAATAACTTCCTCCCGCTCAAGATACTGCTCAAAGATGGACTTAAGAATCCAGTCGTGGCCAAGATAATTGTTGCCCTTAAAGCCTGGTGTCTTTGCCCAGAGAACAGGTTTCTTTTCGCCTGAAAAATTTCCTGCAACCTCTTCAATGTCATCACCAATAATTTCGCTTGTACATCCGGAAAGAACCACGAACAAATCGGCATCAATAACCTTAAGCGCATTTTCTATGGTAGAGCGCAGCTTGCCTGTTCCTCCAAAAACAACTTCCTTTTCGCTAACAGAACTGCACGGAAAAATATTCGGACTAAAACGTCCGCTTGTTCCATTGTTATCATTCAATTTTGCGGCGCATCCGGGTCCTGAATGCAAGACAGGAATTGCTCCCGTAATTGCATGAACTGTCTGCATTGCTGCAAGAGCGCACTTATAGCGCGGCTGGTCCAGTATTTTTGCCATATTTGCCAAGCTCCATAAAACATAATATTACCTATTGACTTAATAGGTAATTACACTTATACTACAATAAACCTAGTAAGTCAATGGGTAAATACAAAAAAAATACTTTTTTTACTAAAAGTAAGGAGTTCCAACTATGGAATATGAATTCAACAAGCTAGTAGACCGCCACGGCACGAACTCTATAAAAACAGACCTTGCCGTCCCCCGCGGAAAACCAGAAGACGTTCTTCCGCTTTGGGTTGCAGATATGGATTTTCCAACCGCACCAGAAATTCTTGATGCCCTTCATAAAAAGGTAGACCACGGAATATTCGGCTATTCATGCATGGACGATGACTTTTTTGCGGCCCTAAAAAAATGGATGCAAGAGGAGCATAACTTTTCACCGGAAAGGCACGACCTTGTTACAACCCCCGGAGTTGTCTTTGGCATTTCCTGCGCAATCAAGGCATTTACAAAAGAAGGGGATGCGGTAATAATTCAGACTCCGGTTTACTACCCTTTCAAGAACATGATAGAGCTTAACAAACGCAAGCTTGTTACATCTTCTTTATATGAAGAAAATGGAAAGTACAAGATAAACTTTGAGGACTTTGAAAAGAAGATAATAGAAAACAAGGTAAAGCTCTTTATCCTTTGCAGCCCCCACAATCCTGTTGGACGGGTATGGACTAAGGAAGAACTGCAGAAGCTTTCTGAAATTTGCCTCCGCAACAGGGTGATTGTCTTTGCAGACGAGATTCACAACGACTTTGTGTATGAGCCGAACAGCCACACGGTATTCTCAAACCTTTCGCCAGAAGCAGCGGAAAACAGCGTGGTTTCTATGTCGGTAAGCAAAACCTTTAACCTTGCAGGCCTTCAGTTTTCCACAAACTTTATCAAAAACCCTGTCTTGCGCAAAAAGTTCCGCGACGAAAAGGACAAGACCGGTTACGACGAACCAAGCCTGATTGGGCTTACCGCCGCACGCGCCGCATACAAAAACGGAAAGCCCTGGCTTAATGCGCTAAAAAAGCACCTAAAGGACAACATAGAATTCCTTCGCAGCTACCTTTCCAAAAACTTGCCCAAGGTAAGGCTTATAGAACCGGAAGGAACATTCCTCTTGTGGCTGGATTTTTCCGCGCTGGGACTTTCCGACTCTGAGATTGACGACACAATCGTAAACAAGGCAAAAGTCTGGTTGGACAGGGGAACAATGTTCGGGCCTGAGGGTGAATATTACCAGAGGATAAATGTTGCAACCCCACGCCCTGTGCTTGAGGATGCACTCAACAGAATAAGAGACGCAATTGGAGAAATGTAAATGTACAAAATTTCAACACGTGGGCAATACGCACTTCTCATAATGGAAGACCTTGCTATGGATGACGGCTGCAAATGCATTCCGCTTAAAATACTTTCGCACAGGCACAATCTTTCCGTAAAGTATCTTGAGCAGATTCTAATCCAGCTTGGAAAAGCAGGGCTTGTTACCGGCTCAAGGGGAATCAGCGGAGGCTACAGGCTAACAAAAAAGCCCCAGGAATACACGATAGGCGAAATTCTAAGGGCAATGGAGGGGGAACTTGCCCCCCTTTCCACCTACGAAAACAACACTTTCTTTTCCGAAGGGAGCCGCTTTTTCTGGAATGACTTCAAGAGCACAATCAACGACTACGTGGATTCAGTGCATCTTAACGACCTTACGGAAAAAAACCAAGCTTTTGTGGGCTATGACTATTGCATTTAATGCGTATTGCATTTAATGCGTATTGCATTTAATGCATATTGCATTTAATGTTCTTGCAACTTATTTGCAAAAATGATATTATAATCAAAAGAAGTCAAAGGCGACATCGTATCTAGGAGCGGTGTCGCCTTTTCTTTTTTTCAGAGGATTTTTATGTCAGACAAATCAAAAGGGACCATCGTCGTACTTGGCTCAGGACCAATCCGCATCGGGCAGGGCATCGAATTTGACTACGCATCAGTCCAGTGCGTCCAAGCCCTTAAAAAACTTGGCTACGAAGTTGCAATCATCAACAACAACCCGGAGACCGTTTCCACAGACTTTGACACTGCCGACCGTCTCTACTTTGAACCGCTAACACCGCCAGATGTAATGAACGTGCTGGCCGTAGAAAAACCGCTTGGCGTTGTAGTTGCCTTTGGAGGTGGAACTGCAATAAAGCTTGCAAAATATCTGGACAGCCAGGGTGTAAAAATTCTTGGAACCAGCGCAGATGCCATAGACCTTGCAGAAGACAGGGAACGCTTTGAAGAACTCTGCGACAGGCTAAACATAAAAAGGCCAAAAGGGCTAACAGTTTTTACGGAAGCGGAAGCACTGGAAGCGGCTGCAAGAATCACCTACCCCGTACTCATGCGCCCAAGCTACGTACTTGGCGGACAGAACATGATTATAGCAAGGGACAATGCGGATGTAAAAGAATACATGAAGATAATCCTCCGCGGCGGAATAAAAAATCCGGTTCTAATAGACAAATATATGGAAGGAAAGGAACTGGAGGTTGACTGCATCTGCGACAGCAAGGACGTTCTTATTCCGGGAATCATGGAGCACATTGAACGCACTGGCATCCATTCAGGAGATTCGATTGCAGTTTACCCGGGACAGTTTACTGCGGAAATAGAAGAAAAAATCGTACGCCAGTCATGCGACCTTGCACTGGCACTTGGAACAAAGGGGCTTGTAAACATCCAGTACCTAATCTACAAGGATGAACTTTACATCATCGAAGCAAACCCCCGCTCAAGCCGCACCGTTCCCTACCTTAGCAAAGTAAGCGGTGTTCCAATGATAGAACTTGCAACCCGCGCAATGTTGGGAGAAAGCATCAGCAGCATGGGTTACGGCACTGGCCTCTACAAAAAGCCGGGCTACTTTGCGGTAAAGGTTCCTGTATTCAGCTTTGAAAAACTCATGGACGTAGACACCCACCTGGGCCCGGAAATGAAGTCTACAGGAGAAGTCCTAGGAATTGCCTCGACCCGTGAAGAGGCAATCTTTAAGGGAATGAGCGCCGCCGGTTGGAAGATGATACGTCCCAAAATGCAGGAGGGGGAAGCCTCCCCCTGCGGTCGCACTCCGTTGCGCCCTACCCCTTCTGCGGGGGACACCCCCGCAACGCCCCCGCAATCTGCATACGGCGTATTGTTCTCCGTAAGGGAAACCGACCTTCCTGAACTTGCGCCTCTTGCAAAAAAATTCTACGACCTAGGCTTTACCCTGTATGCCACAAGCGGAAACGCCACAACAATAGAAAGAAGCGGAATGAGCGTAACTCACGTTGCAAAGGTTCACGAAAACTACAGCGAAAACGTCATGACCCTTTTGGAAAGCGGCAAGGTTTGCTACGTGGTCTCAACCTCTGCAAAGGGACGAGACCCCGCAGTAGAAAGCGTAAAGCTTCGCCGTCTTGCGGTAGAAAGGGACATAGACTGCCTTACCGCAATAGACACTGCAAACGCACTTGCAGACTGCCTTGCATCCGCTTATACGGAAGAGAACACAAGTCTTGTAGACATCACCAAGCTTTAATTTTTTATGGGAGAAAAAACAATGTCTAAATTCATATTTGTAACAGGCGGAGTAGTTAGCGGACTTGGCAAGGGAATTACAGCGGCAAGCCTTGGACGGCTTTTAAAATGCCGGGGACTAAAAATTGCATCTCAAAAGCTTGACCCATACATGAACGTGGACCCGGGAACAATGAGCCCCTTCCAGCACGGCGAAGTATTCGTAACAGATGACGGTGCAGAAACAGACCTGGACCTTGGCCACTACGAGCGCTTCATAGACGAAAACCTTACAAAATATTCAAACCTAACAAGCGGCAGGGTTTACTGGAACGTACTTAACAAAGAGCGCCAGGGTGAATACCTTGGACAGACGGTTCAGATTATTCCCCATGTAACAAACGAGATTAAAGACTTTATCCTAAAGAACGCAGAGGTTAGCGGAGCAGACGTAAGCATAGTGGAAATTGGCGGTACGATTGGAGACATAGAAAGCCAGCCCTTCTTAGAAGCAATACGCCAGCTTGCACTGGAAGTTGGAAGGCGCAACTGTCTTTTTATCCACGTCTGCCTTGTGCCCTACATAAGCGGTTCAGACGAATACAAATCAAAGCCAACGCAACACTCCGTAAAAGAACTCATGGCCGTAGGAATCCACCCGGACATTATAGTTGCCCGCTGCGACAAAGAAATTCCTTCCGACATCCGCAAAAAGATTTCCCTCTTCTGCAACGTTGGCGAAGACTGCGTTATCAACAACACAACCTGCAAAAGCCTTTACGAAGTGCCCCTCATGCTGCACGCCCAGAACATGGACGACGTTGTTTGCAGGGACCTTGGCTTGGAAAACAAGGCGGACTACCCTGCCCTTTCCGAATGGTCAAAAATGGTGGAGACAATCCACAAGAGGAGCGGAGACTTACAGATTGCCCTGGTTGGAAAATACGTAAAGCTTCACGACTCCTACCTTAGCATAATCGAGTCCTTAAACCACGCAAGCTTTGTTGTTGGAAAAAACGTAAAGATAAAATGGGTGGATTCAGACAGCGTAACGGACGAAAGTGCAGCGGAAATTTTTGCAGGCTGCCAGGGAATCATTCTTCCGGGAGGATTCGGCCACCGCGGAATAGAGGGAATGATAAGCGCATGCCGCTTTGCAAGAACCCACAAAATCCCATACTTTGGCATTTGCCTTGGAATGCAGATTGCAGTAATAGAATTTGCCCGCAGCGTACTTGGCTACAAAGATGCAAACTCCAGAGAATTTGACGAACTCTGCGAACACACGGTCATAGACTTGATGAAAGACCAGGAAGGTGTCATAAAAGGAGGAACAATGAGGCTTGGAAGCTACCCCTGCCTTGTTTCTGCCGGAACAATTCTGGAAAAGGCATACAAGAATGTCCTTAAAGACAATACAATCCACGAGCGCCACCGCCACCGCTACGAATTCAACAACGACTACCGCGAGCAGATGAAGGACGCAGGCCTAACAATCAGCGGAACAAGCCCGGACGGCACACTCGTAGAAGCTGTAGAAATACAAGGCCAATTCCACGTGGGAGTTCAGTTCCACCCGGAATTCAAGAGCCGCCCCAACAATGCAGGTCCCCTCTTCGTAGAATTCTTGAAAGCATGCCTGCATTAAATTATAATAGAAAATAACGAAAGAGGTTTTTATGTACACAGTAGAAGAAGTTTTGGAATATGTTCAGGAAGAAGACGTAAAGTTTGTAAGGCTTGCTTTTTTTGACTTGCGCGGAGTACAAAAAAATATTTCCATAATGGCGGGACAGCTAAAAAGCGCATTCGAAAATGGCGTTAGTTTTGACGCTTCTGCAATCTACGGCTTTGAGACAGCAGAAAAATCAGACCTTTTCCTGCACCCGGACCCAACAACAGTTGCTATCCTTCCCTGGAGGCCAAACACCGGAAAAGTTGTAAGGATGTTCTGCACAATCTCCTACCCGGACGGAAGCCCCTACAAAAAGGACTGCCGAAAGATTCTTTGCAACGCAGTAAAAAAAGCCCGCGAAGAATTCGGAGTGGAATTCAGCTTTGGAACAGAAATAGAATTCTACCTTTTTAAACTGGACGAAAAGGGCGAGCCAACAAAAATTCCTTTTGACAGGGCAGGCTACATGGACATTGCCCCAGAAGACAAAGGGGAAAACATCCGCCGCGAAATATGCTTTACACTTGAACAGATGGGCATTCAGCCGGAAGCAAGCCACCACGAGGAAGGTCCCGGACAGAACGAAATTGACTTTCACCATTCAGATGCACTCACCGCAGCAGACAACGCCACAACATTCAAATGGATTGTACGCACAAGAGCCGCAAGCGCAGGACTGTATGCAGACTTCTCACCAAAACCCCTTGCAGACCAAGCAGGAAGCGGCTTCCACATAAACATATCATGCATGGATGCAAAAAAAAGACGCAACATGCTGGCAGGAATCCTAAAGCACGCAAAAGAACTAACCTACTACATGAACTGCACGGAAAACTCCTACGACAGACTTGGTTCATGCAAAGCACCAATTCACATTGCATGGGGCTACGAAAACCGCTCAACATTCATCCGTGTTCC
>ODAI012797874.1_pt1 | contig 55555 bp, 55 predicted proteins | sample 1539321 | NCBI WGS metagenome assembly ODAI01 (sample SAMN02144231, study PRJEB22623) | gut metagenome | biome: sheep rumen | host: Ovis aries | place: New Zealand | reverse complement strand
GACTTGTAGTCTTCGTCCTTCAGCGTTGACGGGGCTTTCGTCCATAGCGGCTCTACGTTGTTGATGATGTTGTCCTCATCGGTGTCCACCATCTCCTTCTTCTCGCTCGACCATTCCTGTTTCTTGCCGAAGGCAACGGGAACAGCCATGAACTTGCAGTATTTGTTCAGCAACTGCTGGATCTTTTCCTTTTCCAAGAATTCCTTGCAGTCGTCGTCGATATAGAGGATGATGTCCGAACCGCGGTCCTCCTTCTCTGCGTCATCAATTTCGTATGCAGGACTTCCGTCACAACTCCATTTTACAGCTTTAGCACCTTCTTTATAGCTCTTGGTGACGATTTCAACTTTCTTTGAAACCATAAAACTGGAATAGAAGCCAAGACCGAAGTGTCCGATAATGCTGTTGGCGTTGTCTTTATATTTTTCCAAGAAGTCGTTGACACCAGAGAAAGCAATCTGATTGATGTACTTGTCAATCTCTTCCTCTGTCATTCCGATGCCTCGGTCAGAGATGGTGATGGTGCCTTTTTCTTTATCAACAGAGATGTGTACGGTCAAATCGCCTTGTTCACCCTTAAACTCACCCTGCTGAGCAAGTGTCTTCAACTTCTGCGTAGCATCAACGGCATTTGATACCATCTCACGCAGGAAAATCTCATGATCTGAATAGAGAAACTTTTTGATGACGGGGAAGATGTTCTCGGTTGTAACCCCAATATTACCTTTTTGCATATACCTTATTATATTATTTATATTAATACTTTATCGTGGTACATGCAAATATCGTGCCAAGTTAGATGAATAGTGCTCTGACTATCGTCAAAGATAGTATCACTCGAGAATGAAAATAAACATTAATTTATTTTGCATTCTTCTCGCTTATTCGTACCTTTGCATCCGAAAAACAAAATAAGACAATGAAGAGAAGATGGCATTGCAAACCAGGGGAGCAGCCCACTGAGTTGGACAAGCGTATTATGTATCTTGAGAATAAAGGTGCCTTGGTGCCAACACGCGACTTGATAAAAACACCCGGACAGATTGAAGGCATTCGCAGGGCAAGCGCGGTGAACACAGGTGTTCTGGATGCAGTAGGTGAAGCCATTCATGCTGGTATGTCCACGCTGGAGATTGATAAAATCTGTCGTGACTACTGCGAGAAACATGGAGCAACACCTGCATGTCTGAACTATGAAGGATTCCCGATGAGCGTTTGCACCAGTATTAATGAGGTGGTGTGTCATGGAATTCCCAAAGCAGAGGATGTCCTAGAGGAAGGCGATATCATAAATGTCGATTTCACCACGATATTGGATGGCTATTATGCAGATGCCTCGCGAATGTTTATCATAGGGGAAACAACTCCCGAGAAAGAACAGCTGGTCAAGGTGACGAAAGAATGCCTCGAAATCGGAATGGAGGCAGCCAAACCTTGGCATGGGGTGAACGAGATAGGACGTGCTATTGAGAAACATGCTAAGAAGTATCATTATGGAGTGGTTCGCGACCTCTGTGGACATGGGGTAGGGGTGCAGTTTCACGAAGAGCCGGAAGTCTGTCATTTTGCCCAACGTGGCGATGGCATGATTTTGGTTCCAGGTATGGTGTTTACCATTGAGCCCATGATTAATATGGGAACGTGGAAAGTGTTTATTGATGCTGACGATCCTTATGGATGGGAGGTTATTTCGGAAGACGAACTGCCTTCAGCACAATGGGAACACACCTTGCTGATGACTGAGCACGGCGTGGAGATACTGAGTTACTAAGAAAACTTGTCTGACTGGTTATACAGGAAAAGATAGAAAGCGATGAACGATATATATATATTAGGTATAGAGTCGAGTTGCGACGATACATCAGCAGCGGTATTAAGAAATGGTGTGCTATTGTCGAACGTGACAGCGTCGCAGGCAGTACACGAATCCTATGGTGGTGTGGTACCGGAACTCGCTTCAAGAGCACATCAGCAGAATGTCGTACCTGTGGTTCATGAGGCCATTAAACGTGCTGGTATTGCAAAGGAACAGCTGTCTGCTGTGGCTTTCACACGTGGTCCCGGACTGATGGGTTCTTTGCTAGTGGGTGTGAATTTTGCCAAAGGCTTTGCACGCTCTTTGGGTATCCCGTTGATAGATGTAAACCATCTACAAGGGCATGTGATGGCGCATTTTATCAAAGAGAGTGAGGACGATAACAATCAGCCGCCACTACCATTTATCTGTCTGTTGGTTTCTGGAGGTAATTCGCAAATAGTCTTGGTGAAAGCCTATAATGACATGGAGGTGTTAGGGCAGACCATTGACGATGCTGCTGGTGAAGCCATTGATAAATGCTCGAAGGTGATGGGACTAGGCTATCCAGGAGGACCTATTATCGATAAGTTAGCACGTCAGGGAAATCCGAAGGCCTATCAGTTCTCGGAGCCTCATATTCCTGGATTAGACTATAGCTTCTCAGGCTTAAAGACCTCTTTCCTTTACAATATGCGAAAATGGGTAGAAGAAGATCCTGATTTTATCGAACATCATAAAGAAGATATTGCCGCTTCGTTGGAATGGACTATTGTTGACATCTTGATGAAGAAGTTGAAGCTGGCTGTCAAGCAGACCGGCATCAAGCATGTGGCTGTAGCCGGTGGCGTGAGTGCAAATAATGGATTGCGGAACGCCTTCCATGACTATGCGAAACGTTATGGTTGGACCATCTATATCCCCAAGTTTAGTTATACCACTGATAATGCCGCTATGATTGGCATTGTGGGCTACTACAAATTTTTGGATGGAGAGACTTGTCCCATTGATGCGCCAGCATTTAGCAAGGTAACGTTTAAGTAAGATTAAAAATTAAAGATTAAATTCGCTTCGCTCAGAAGATTTAAAGATTAAATATATGGATTTCGAAAGTAAGATTTTTAGCAGGGAAATAAGTCAGCTGTTGTGGGAAATGGATAAAACAGTAGGTACCGCTGAAAGCTGTACTGGTGGACGTATAGCAGAAGCTATCATTTCTGTACCAGGAGCCTCAAAATACTTTAAGGGGGGTATCATTTCCTATGTTGACGAAATAAAAATGTCGTTGTTGGGAGTGGATGCCAGTCTGCTGGAAGAGAAAACGGCTGTCTGTGAGGATGTAGCACGTCAGATGGTTGTCGGTGCTTGCAAGGCTTTGAATACAAATTACGCCATATCGGCTACAGGATATGCGGGCCCTGGTGGGGGTACAAAGGAGATTCCTGTAGGCACCATTTGGCTGGCCTGCGGAACAAAAGAAAAGCAGATTACGATGATGGTCCAGGAAGACCATGGACGGGATATTAATCTGGCTATTGCTACCAATAAAGCCATTCAATTGTTCTTGGATTTTTTAAAATCTGAAATACAATCTAATGAGTAAATAGAGAAAGAGAGTTAAAAAAACTTAAATAGGGATTATTTCTCATTTCTCATTTCTCATTTCTCATTTAAAATAACTACCTTTGCACCCTGTTTGGAGTAAGTTATAATTAAGGAACAAGTAAAAGTAGATAGAAATGTCGAAAATTTGTCAAATTACAGGAAAGAAGGCACAAATTGGTAATAACGTGTCTCACTCAAAGCATCGCACAAAGCGCAGCTTTGACGTAAACCTGTTCAGCAAGAAGTTCTACTATGTAGAGGAGGCTTGCTGGATTCAGTTGAAGATCAGCGCTGCTGGTCTGCGTATGATTAATAAGGTAGGTCTGGACGCTGCCCTGAAGCAGGCTGTTGCTAAAGGTTTTGTAGAATGGAAGGACATTAAAGTAATAGGAGATTAATATTATGGCAGGAAAGAAAGCTAAAGGCAATCGCGTTCAGGTTATTCTTGAGTGCACCGAGATGAAGGAGAGCGGACTTCCCGGAACAAGTCGTTATATCACGACCAAGAACCGTAAGAACACTCCTGAGAGAATGGAATTGAAGAAGTATAACCCCATCCTGAAGCGCATGACTGTGCACAAGGAGATTAAATAATCTGTTTAAAGCATGGCAAAGAAAACCGTCGCTACCCTCCATGAAGGCTCAAAGGATGGTCGCGCTTACACAAAGGTTATCAAGATGGTAAAGAGCCCTAAGACTGGTGCTTACATCTTTGACGAGCAGATGGTTCCTAACGAGGCTGTTAAGGACTTCTTTAAGAATTAATTTTAAAAAATCTCTATATTAAAAGCTGAAACTGAATGTAGTTTCAGCTTTTTTTATTAATTTTGCACTCGTAATATATAGCTATATGGGTATTTTTGGTTTTTTCAACAAGGAAAAGAAAGAGACGCTGGACAAAGGTCTTGAGAAGACAAAGACCAGTGTTTTCGACAAACTGGCACGTGCTGTGGCTGGCAAGTCAAAGGTGGATGACGACGTCCTTGACAATTTGGAAGAGGTGTTGATTACCTCTGACGTGGGCGTGGAGACAACGCTGAAAATCATAGAACGTATCGAGGAACGTGTAGCTCGTGACAAATATGTTTCCACGAGTGAACTTAATGCTATTCTTCGTGACGAAATAGCGTCTTTGCTGACGGAAAACAATTCTGAAGACAATGATAATTGGGACTTGCCCAGCGACCATAAGCCATATGTCATTCTGGTTGTTGGCGTGAATGGAGTAGGCAAGACAACCACCATAGGAAAACTGGCTTGGCAATTTAAGCAAGCAGGAAAAAAAGTCTATCTTGGAGCTGCTGATACTTTCCGTGCTGCCGCAGTCGAACAGTTGTGCATCTGGGGTGAACGGGTTGGTGTACCTGTTGTCAAGCAACAGATGGGATCAGACCCCGCTTCTGTTGCCTTCGACACGTTGCAGAGTGCAAAAGCTAATGGTGCGGATGTTGTTTTGATAGATACTGCAGGCCGTTTGCACAATAAAGTAGGCTTGATGAATGAGCTGAAGAAAATCAAGGATGTCATGAAGAAGGTGCTTCCCGAGGCTCCTGATGAGGTTATGCTTGTGTTGGATGGATCTACTGGTCAGAATGCGTTTGAGCAGGCAAAGCAGTTTGCTGCAGTCACTCAGATTACCAGTCTTGCCATTACAAAACTTGACGGAACGGCCAAGGGTGGCGTCGTGATTGGTATCTCAGACCAGCTTAAAGTCCCCGTGAAATACATTGGACTTGGAGAGGGAATGAAAGATTTGCAACTTTTCAATCGCCAGCAGTTTGTTGACTCGTTGTTTAAGAATGAATAAGAAACCGACCATAGATATCATCACCTTAGGGTGTTCAAAGAATCTTGTTGATTCTGAAACACTGATGGGACTCTTTGAGGCCCACGGCTATCGTGTGACTCACGACTCGGAGAATCCACATGGTGATATTGCGGTGGTTAATACTTGTGGCTTCATAGAAGATGCAAAGCAAGAAAGTATAGATACTATCTTGGAATTTGTGCAAGCCAAAGAGGAAGGCAGACTGCAACAGCTCTATGTCATGGGATGCCTCTCAGAACGCTACTTGGCTGATTTGGAAGCAGAAATTCCTGAGGTGGACGGATGGTACGGGAAGTTTAATTATAAAGAGTTGCTGAATGATCTGTCTAAGAAATCGGATACACCAGAAAAACTCAACTTCCAAGATGTCCATCGCCACATCACGACCCCTCGCCATTATGCCTATCTGAAAATCGCAGAAGGCTGTGACCGCCATTGTGCCTATTGTGCTATTCCTATCATTACAGGTAAGCATAGGAGTCGCCCGATACAGGAAATATTGGATGAGGTGCGCTATCTCGTCAGTCAGGGAACCAAGGAGTTCCAGGTAATCGCGCAGGAACTGACCTATTATGGAGTTGATATTGACGGAAAGCAGCATATAGCAGAGCTGATAGAGCAAATAGCTGCTATAGAAGGTGTGGAGTGGATTCGTCTCCACTATGCTTATCCGGCTCATTTCCCATGGGACTTGTTACGGGTGATGCGCGAACACGACAATGTTTGCAACTATCTGGACATCGCCTTGCAACATATTTCCAACAATATGCTTTCGCGGATGCAGCGTCATGTTACGAAAGAGGAAACTTATGATTTGTTACGCCGGATGCGTCATGAAGTTCCAGGAATTCATATAAGAACCACACTAATGGTAGGCTTCCCTGGTGAGACAGATGAGGATTTCCAAGAATTGATAGAGTTCGTGAAATGGGCGCGTTTTGAACGCATGGGGGCATTCGCCTATTCGGAGGAAGATGGTACCTATTCAGCAATACACTATCAAGACGATGTGCCTGCTGAGGTGAAACAGCAACGCTTGGACAAACTGATGAGAATACAGCAAAATATCAGTTTAGAAATAGAACAAGCTAAAGTTGGTCAAGTCCTCCGTGTTATAATAGACAGAGAGGAGGGCGACTACTGGATAGGTCGTACGGAATTCTGTTCTCCAGAAGTCGATCCGGAAGTTTTAATCTCAAAGAGTGAGCATCTGAAGATAGGAGCATTCTACAATGCTCGTATCACGGATGGAGAAGAATTTGATTTATACGCCACAACGAGATATGAATAACAAAGAGTTTATAGCAGAATTGGCGGAGCGTACAAAATATGCTCCCAAAGATACCCAACGGCTGGTAAATAACCTGATTGATGCTATGGGTGACGCTTTTCAAGAAGGCGATGCTGTGCTTATTCCTAACTTTGGAGTCTTTGAGACGAAAAAGAAGATGGAGCGTATCATGATAAATCCTTCTACGGGGCAGCGTATGCTAGTACCTCCCAAGTTGGTGTTGAATTTTAAGCCCAACCAGACATGGAGGGATAAATTGAAAGGAGGACAATAGTCATGGGAAAGTTGACAATACAGGAAATAGCCAAAATTCTGGTTGAGAAAAGCGGACTGAGTCAGAAGGAGGCCAATCGGTTTGCTTCGGAAATGTTTGCTATTATCCAACAGCGTCTTGAAGAAGACGAACTGGTGAAAATCAAAGGCTTGGGTACTTTCAAGATTATCAATGTTGAGGCTCGCGAAAGTGTTAGTGTCCGAACGGGTGAGCGTGTTGTGATAGATAGTCATGCAAAGGTGACCTTCACCCCAGATGCGGTAATGAAGGAACTTGTCAATAAGCCCTTCTCTCAATTTGAAACGGTTGTCCTGAACGATGGAGTAGAATTTGAGGACATGGCAGAGGATAGTGATGAGGACAATGCAAAATCTGAAGAGAAGGCCATTGCTTCAGATGAAGAATCTGCAGAGGAGGTGTTCTCTGGTGAAGAGCCTTTATCCGAGGAGCAACCCATCGTCATGCTTGCTGATGTAGAACCTGTAGTCGAGGAATCTGTTGTTGAGGAACCAGTAGTCGAGGAACCTGTTGTTGAGGAACCAGTAGTCGAGGAACCTGAAACAGAAGAGGCAACGTCTGAGGAACCTGTTGTAGAAGAGGATCCTGAAGGGTCGTCGTGGAAAAAATGGCTGATGTCTGGAGTTCTCGTATTGGTATTAATGGGACTCTCTGCACTTGGTGGCTATTATTATGCTATGTATAAACTATCTACTCAAAAAATAATTAATAAGGAGGAAAAAAAGACAGAAAAGGTGGTCCCCCCTTCAAAAACTGCTGATAGTACTGTTATTGTGAAAGATTCCGTAGCTGCAAAATCGCCAGAAAAAGCAGAAGCACCTGATTTAAAAGCAGAGTCATCTCCTGTTAAAGATGAAACGGCTGATAAAAAAGTGAAGGAAGATGCAGAAGAAGTAGATCCGTATGAGGCAAAAGACGAACGAATAAGACTGGGTGCTTACAAAATTGTAGGTACTGCCGAGGAAGTTACTGTTCTTCCAGGCCAGACCTTTTATAGTATTTGCCGTGCACATTTAGGACCTGATATGCAATGCTATGTGGAAGTATATAACAACCTGCCCAAGGATCCTAAAATCAAAGTAGGGCAGGTGATAAAAATTCCCAAGCTTAAAATAAAGAAAAGGCGTAAAAGGTGATGAATATTTGAAAGTTTCTTAAAATGTAAGTTTTAGGAAACTTTTTTAATATTATTTAGGTATGGAGTTGTATGTAATGACGCTTGAAATGAGTACTTTTGCACTTCAAAATAAGTAAATTGTAAAATTCAAATATTATGGCAGAAGCTATTGATATCCGCGAACTGAATATGCGGATAGAACAACAAAGTGGATTCGTCACTAATCTTGTGACGGGTATGGACCGAGTAATCGTTGGTCAGAAACATCTAGTGGACTCATTGCTTATTGGTCTGCTGAGTGATGGTAATATCCTTTTGGAAGGTGTTCCAGGACTGGCAAAGACATTGGCTATCAAGACCCTCGCTCAACTGATTGATGCGTCATATAGTCGTATTCAGTTTACGCCAGACTTGTTGCCTGCTGACGTGACAGGAACAATGATTTATTCGCAAAAAGACGAAAAGTTCCAAGTGAAGCGCGGACCTGTGTTTGCAAACTTCGTGCTTGCAGATGAAATAAACCGTGCTCCTGCTAAGGTTCAGAGTGCCTTACTGGAGGCTATGCAGGAGAAACAGGTTACAATTGGTAGTGATACTTTCAACTTGCCCAATCCCTTCCTGGTGATGGCTACTCAGAATCCTATTGAGCAGGAGGGAACTTACCCGTTGCCAGAAGCTCAGATGGACCGTTTTATGCTGAAGGTTGTAATTGGCTACCCGACAATTGACGAAGAAAAGAAGATTATTCGCGAAAATATTGTCGGTGCATTGCCTACGGTAACTCCTGTTACAACTGCTGAGGAAATTGTCAATGCCCGTTCAGTAGTTCGGGAGGTATATATTGATGAGAAAATCGAGCAGTATATTGCTGATATTGTGTTTGCCACCCGTTTCCCTGATCGCTATGGGTTGAAAGACATGAAAGATATGATTGCGTTTGGCGGATCTCCTCGTGCTTCTATCAATCTTGCTAAGGCGGCTCGTGCCTATGCTTTCATCAAACGTCGTGGCTATGTAGTACCAGAAGATGTACGTGCTATTGCTCATGATGTACTTCGCCATCGTATCGGACTAACCTATGAGGCTGAGGCGTCGAATGTCACCAGTGAGGAAATTGTTTCGAAGATTATCAATAAGGTTGAAGTACCTTAAAAAGAGGTGAGAGGTAAGAGGTAAGAAGTAAGATGGAGACTTCTGAGATAATAAAGAAAGTTCGGAAGATAGAAATCAAGGCGCGTGGTCTGAGTTCTAATGTCTTCGCAGGGCAATACCATTCTGCCTTCAAGGGTAGGGGTATGGCTTTCAGCGAGGTGCGCGAATACCAGTATGGTGACGATGTTCGTGACATCGATTGGAATGTGACTGCCCGTTTCCATCGCCCTTATGTCAAGGTGTTTGAAGAGGAGCGTGAACTTACTGTTATGCTGCTCATTGATGTTAGTGGTTCGTTGGATTTTGGTACTCAACGGCAGATGAAACGCGACATGGTGACGGAGATTGCTGCAACAATAGCATTCTCTGCTATTCAAAACAATGATAAAATAGGTGTGGTGTTTTTCTCTGATCGTATCGAGAAATATATTCCGCCTAAGAAAGGTCGCAAACATATTCTCTATATCATCCGTGAAATGCTCGATTTCCAACCAGAGTCGCGTCGTACTGATGTGAAACAGGCTCTTGAGTTCCTGACGAGTGTTGCTAAGCGTCGTTGTACGGCATTTGTGCTGAGTGATTTCTACGTCCGTCAAGACTTCCTGCAGCCTTTGCAAATATGTAACCGTAAGCACGATGTGGTGGCTTTGCAGGTGTACGATGTCTTGGCCCGTCAGTTGCCAAATGTGGGACTGATGCGTGTTGTAGATGCTGAGACGGGGCACGAACAATATATTGATACTGGTAGTCGCAGCCTTCGTAAGGCGCATGAGAACTATTGGAATAATCGTCAGCAACAGTTGCGTGAAACGATGAACAAGAGTAATGTCGATTTGGTTAGCATTGCTACCAACGAAAACTATGTGAAGGCTTTGCTGATGTTGTTTAAACAAAGAAGTTAATGAAAAGAGTATTGTTATTGATTGGCTTAATAGCCAGCACCTTACTGACTTTCGCTCAGCCAGGTGTTGAAGTTAGTATAGAGCCAATAGAAATGATGATAGGCGAGCAGGCGCAGGTCACGGTGACTGTGCAGGCGGGTAAGGATGATAAGGTGGAATTTCCGACCTATCAGCCTCGTCAGCAGATTGTGGCAGGTGTCGAAGTAATTGCTGCTCAGCATCCGTCTGATAACACCTTACAATTGACATTGACTTCTTTTGACGGCAACCTCTATTATCTTCCTCCCTTTAAGGTGAAGGTTAACGGCAAGACAATAGAAAGCAAGAGTTTGGCCCTTAAGGTCGTTGAGGTGGAGGCTGACACGACAAAGCTCGACAAATTCTTTGGACCGAAGGATGTTCAGGATAATCCATTCCAATGGAGTGATTGGTCCTTGTCGTTCTGGCTGAGCGTATTTGTGTTGTTATTGTTGGCTGTTGCTTATTATCTCTATCTGCGGTTGCGTGACAATAAGCCCATCATGGTTCGCATCAAGATTGTGAAGCGCCTGTTGCCTCATCAGAAGGCCATGAAGGAGATTGAGCAGATAAAGGCTGACAAGATGGTTAACTCGGAAAATCAGAAAGAGTATTATACAAAACTGACAGACACGTTGCGTAAGTATATTGAAGAACGCTATGGATTCTCTGCAATGGAGATGACAAGTTCGGAAATCATCGAGCGGCTGACAACTGTTGATGATCAGCAGAGCCTTGGAGAACTACGCCAGCTCTTTATGACTGCTGACCTTGTCAAGTTTGCAAAATACTCTACGATGATTAACGAGAATGATGCCAATTTGGTGAATGCGATAGATTTCATTAACCAGACAAAGCTGGAGAATCAGCCCGTCGAGGAAACTATCAAGCCACAGTTGTCTGAGGAAGATCAGCGTTCTCAGAAGATACGTCGCGTCCTGAAGACAGTTATTGGAGGCGTGATTATCATCTCTGTTTTACTGTTCAGCTATGTTGTCTATAGCATATATCAACTATTGAATTGAATGTAAACAATGGAATTTGCCAATAAAGAATATCTGTTTCTCCTGTTGCTTATCATACCTTACTTGGTATGGTATTTAATGTACAGGAAGAAAAGTGAGCCAACGATGCGCATGAGCGATACTTATGCGTATCGCTTTGCACCTCGATCATGGAAAGTTCGCCTGATGCCTTTGCAATTATTTTTACGTTTGGCGGTCTATGTGCTTTTAGTTATTATTCTGGCTCGTCCGCAAACACAAAACTCCTGGAAAAACAAGACTATGGAGGGTATTGACATCATGTTGGCTATGGATGTTTCTACTTCTATGCTGGCTGAGGATTTGAAACCTAATCGTATGGAAGCCGCCAAACAAGTTGCTGCTGATTTTATCATAGGTCGCCCGAATGATAACATTGGATTGAGCATCTTTGCAGGTGAGGCATTCACACAATGCCCTATGACAACGGATCATGCTTCTCTGCTTAATCTTCTGCAGAATGTACGTACAGATATTGCTCAGCGTGGTCTGATTGAGGATGGAACAGCTATAGGTATGGGACTGGCCAATGCCGTCTCACGCCTAAAAGATTCTAAAGCCAAGAGTAAAGTAGTCATTCTGCTTACCGATGGTTCCAATAACCGTGGCGACCTGTCACCAATGACAGCTGCAGAGATTGCAAAGAGTTTTGGTATTCGTGTCTATACCATTGGTGTGGGCACCAATAAAGTGGCTCCTTATCCTATGCCTGTTGCAGGTGGTATTCAGTATGTGAACATGCCTGTCGAAATTGATACCAAGACACTAAGCGAGATAGCCTCTGCTACCGATGGCGATTTCTATCGAGCTACCAACAATCAGGAGTTGAAGCAGATTTACAAGGAGATAGACAAGTTGGAGAAGTCAAAACTCAATGTCAAGAAGTTCAGCAAGCGCTATGAGGCCTACCAGCCCTATGCTATCCTTGCTGCCTTGCTGTTATTATTAGAGATGTTGTTGCGAATTACAGTTTTTAGAAAACTACCATAAAGAGAAGTGTCATGTTTCGATTTGAAGATCCTATATATTTATATGCGTTGGCGTTGATACCTGTGTTGGGTGTCCTGCGCTTTTTGTTGGTACGCCAGCAAAAGAAACGCCTGCGTAAGTTTGGCGACCGTGACTTGGTTCGCCAGCTGATGCCTGATGTATCACGTTTTCGACCATTGGTAAAATATTCTTTGCTTCTTACTGCTCTTGCTTTGCTTATCGTCATGATAGCACGCCCACAGTTTGGCACAAAGATTAATCGTGAGAAGCGCACGGGTATAGAAACAATCATTGCCCTAGACGTCAGCAATTCAATGCTGGCTGAAGATGTGGCACCCAGTCGCTTGGATCGTTCTAAGATGATGGTGGAGAATCTTGTTGATAATTTTACCAATGATAAGATTGGTCTCATCGTCTTTGCAGGCGATGCTTTCATCCAGTTACCTATCACTAGCGATTATGTCAGCGCAAAGATGTTCTTATCAAGTATCTCACCATCCATGATAGCTATTCAGGGAACTGATATTGCAAAGGCTATCTCAATGGCTACTCATAGCTTTACGCAGCAGGAAGGTGTAGGAAAGGCTATCATCGTGATTACAGACGGTGAAGATCATGAGGGTGGAGCTTTGGAAGCTGCCAAGGATGCTAAGGATAAAGGCATGCGTGTCTATATATTAGGTGTAGGTTCTGTCAAAGGGGCTCCCATCCCTACTGGCAATGGTGACTATATGAAGGATAATACGGGCCAAACCGTTATGACAGGTTTGAACGAACAGATGTGTCGTGAAATTGCCCAGGCTGGAGGGGGTGCCTATATCCATGTAGAGAATAACAGTAATGCTCAGGAACAGTTAGACCACGAACTCAGTAAGTTGGCAAAGAAAGAAATAGAAAGTACTGTCTATAGTGATTATGACGAACAGTTTCAAGCTGTCGGCATTATCGTTCTTTTGCTGTTGATAGCGGAGATATGCATCCTCGATATCAAGAATCCGATGCTGAGGCGTATCTCTCTCTTCAAGCGAGATACACATGCCTTGATGTTATTGTTGACCATCCTTTTCTCGTTGTCTGTCAGTCCGATTAAGGCACAGAGTGACCGTCTGTTGGTCCGTCAGGGTAATAAGCAGTTCCGTTTGGGGAATTATGCTGAGGCAGAGGTGTCTTATCGCAAGGCAGTAGAGAAGAATCCCCGTAACTCACAAGCTTTGTATAATCTTGGTAATGCCCTGCTCGGACAGCGGAAGGATTCTGCTGCTGTCAGCCAATTTGAACAGGCTGCCAAACTGGAAACCAACCCTATCAGAAAATCTCAGGCATATCATAATATTGGTGTTATTTGTCAAGGACAGAAACAATATGCACAAGCCATAGAGGCTTATAAGGAATCCTTGCGTAACAATCCTGCCGATGATGAGACTCGTTATAATCTGGAACTTTGCAAGCGTCAGCAGAAACAACAGCAGCAAGACCAGCAAAACCAGCAGAATAACGATAAGAAAGACCAGAAGGATAAGAAGGACCAGCAAAAACAAAATCAGGAAAAGAAAGACCAGCAGAAGCAGGATCAAAAGCAACAAGACCAGCAACAGCAGCAAGACAAACAGCAGATGAGCAAGGAGAATGCCGAGCAGATGCTTAATGCTGCTATTCAGGAGGAAAAGCAGACGCAGGAGCGTATGAAGAAAGCCATGCAACAACCCAACCGTCGCTCGTTGCAGAAAAACTGGTAACACAAAGAATGGATAATATGATGAAAAGATATCTCATTTTGGTAATATGTTTGTCCGTGGTGGTGGTAACCATGGCGCAACAGATTACGGGTCGTGCTCCCTCACAAGTGGCTGTAGGCGAGCAGTTCCGCTTGTCATATACTGTCAACACCGATGATGTGAAAGGGTTCCGTGCAGGTAATATCCCTGAAGAGTTTGAGGTTTTAATGGGACCAAGCACTTCAACGCAGTCTAGTTATCAGTTGGTAAACGGACACATGTCCAGTTCATCATCTGTCACTTATACCTATATTCTATCAGCTACCAAGAATGGCTCGTTTACCATTCCTCCTGCACAAGCTCAGGTTGGTAGCAAGACCATTCATTCCAACGAGCTGCATATCAAAGTAAGTGGACAGGCACAAAGTGGTGGACAAAGTGGTCGTCAGCAGGGCAGGGCAGGGGAAGAAATCCGACCTGCCGGTAGTGCTATCTCTGGTTCCGATCTGTTTATCAAGGTAAGTGCTTCTAAGCAACATGTTCGTGAACAAGAACCTATCCTGCTGACTTATAAGGTTTATACGTTGGTTGGACTTACCCAGTTGAATGGTAAGATGGCAGACCTTAAGAGCTTCTATACCCGTGAAGTACCTCTTCCTAACGAGAAGACGTTTAAGGTTGAGACGTTTAACGGACGTCCTTATCGTACGGTAACTTGGCAACAGTATGTTATGTTCCCTCAGGCAACAGGTAAGCTTGAAATTCCCAGTATCACATACGAAGGAATCGTAGTTCAGCAAAATCGTAACGTCGATCCCTTTGAGGCCTTCTTCAATGGTGGTTCTGGATATATAGAGGTTAAGAAACAAATTAAGGCTCCTGGTATTACCATCCAGGTCGATCCCTTACCCCAGCGTCCTGCTAACTTCTCGGGTGGTGTAGGTCATTTCGATATCTCTGCCACATTGGATAAGACTCAGGTCAAAGCCAATAATCCTGTGAAATTGCGTGTCACAGTAAATGGTGCAGGTAACATGAAACTGTTGAAACAACCCATTGTCAAATTCCCCAAAGACTTTGACAGCTATGATGCTAAGGTTACCGATCATACCAGTTTGAACACCAACGGCTTGGTGGGCTCTATTGTGTACGACTTCCTGGCAGTTCCCCGTCATCAGGGCGAATTTGAAATACCAGCAGTAGAGTTTGTCTATTTTGATTCCTCTTCGGGCAGCTATAAGACCCTAAAGACAGAATCCTTCCACCTCAGCGTGGCCAAAGGTGACGGCACAGGAACGGTGACAACTTTTAATGGACAAGAAGATATTAAATTGCTGAATAGCGACATTCACTTTATTAAAACCGGTGATACACATCAGCGGGCCATTGGTGATTTCTTCTTTGGATCTACCGCTTATTGGGTAATGTTAGCCATTCTGTTGCTTGCCTTTATTTCTCTCTTTATTATCTTCCGTCGTCGGGCTATTGAAAATGCCAATATTGTCAAGCAACGCGCAGGAAAAGCCAATAAAGTGGCTGCTAAGCGCCTGAAGAAGGCTGCCCGCTTGATGAAGGAAGGTAAACAAGGCGACTTCTATGACGAGGTGTTGCGAGCATTGTGGGGCTATGTCGGTGATAAGCTGAGTATGCCTGTAGAGCAGTTGTCCCGAGAAAATATCAGTCAGCAGTTGTCTGCTCATCAGGTATCGCCAGAAACCGTCCAGCAGTTCCTTGGCGCTTTGGACGAGTGCGAGTTTGCCCGTTATGCACCTGGTGACCCCACAGGAAATATGAACAAAGTATATGAAGCTGCTATGACAGCTATTACGAACATTGCTGATGCAGTAAAGAAAGGAGCGAAAAAAGATAACAAAAGTGATATGGGTATGTCACCACGTATTCTCCTGCTGATAGCCTTCTCTCTGGCCTCCAGTCTTCTTCCTCTTGCTGCTAATGCTGCCGTTTCAAAGGTTGACGCGGATAGTGCCTATGCACATGAGCATTACCAGAAAGCTGCTCAGCAGTATGAGCAGTTATTGAAGAAAGGAGTCTCTTCGGAGTTGTATTATAATCTTGGAAATTGTTATTATCGTATGGATAATTTCACCCAGGCAGTGCTTAATTACGAACGTGCTCTCATGTTGTCTCCTGGCGATAAGGATATACGTTTCAACTTGCAGATGGCTCGTTCCAAGACCATTGATAAGATTGTTCCGGAATCAGAGATGTTCTTTGTGACGTGGTATCGCTCATTGGTTCATTTGATGAGTGTTGACGCATGGGCCCGGACGGCGCTCATATCTCTTGTGGCTGCTATTATATTGGCATTGGCTTATCTGTTTGCGAATCCTATATGGCTCCGTAAGTTAGGTTTCTTCGGAGGATTTTTCTTCCTTGTCATTTTCTTTGCGAGCAATCTTTTTGCCTGGCAGCAGAAACAAGCCTTTATCCATCGTTCTGGAGCCATTGTCATTCGCGCAGCAGTAAATGTCAAGAGCACTCCTTCTAAAAATGGTACTGACCTTTTTATCCTTCATGAGGGCACCAAGGTGAATATCACAGATGCCTCGATGCAAGGTTGGAAGAAAATACGGGTAGCCGATGGTAAGGAAGGCTGGCTGGAGACCCGAGAAATTGAAATTATCTGAAATTGTTATACAAAATTATTCATATGGAAGAACTGATTCAATTTGACAAACAACTGCTTCTTATGGTTAATGGCAGCGACTCCGTATTTCTAGACTATGTAGTGATGACACTCACTAATGGCCTGACGTGGATACCCCTTTATCTGTCCTTGCTATATGTAGTAATCAAGACCAATAAGTTGCCCAAAGATATTTTGTTTATCGTGGCAGCTGCAGGCTTGTGTGTATTGTTTGCAGGTACTGTTGATGATACGATTGTAAAACCTCTGGTAGCGCGTTGGCGTCCCACTCACGATCCGGAGATAGGAATGTTGGTTGATACTGTGGACAATTATCGAGGAGGAAACTATGGATTCTTCTCCGCACATGCCTGCAACACCTTCTCAATAGCCTTGTTCTTCTCTCTGCTGATGCGTCGTCGTGTGCTTACTATAGCTCTTATCAGCTATTCTCTGGTGAACTGTTGGACGCGACTGTATTTGGGCGTTCATTATCCCGGCGATATCACAGTCGGACTTTTGTGGGGAACAATCGTAGGCTATAGCGTCTATCGCCTCTATTGCCGTGTCACTATTCCTGCTGAATACAAAGAGCGCCTTTGTTATGTACCTGTCGTGGTATTCTTGCTCACGTTAGGTTATGCGCTTTGTCGAGCCAGTTTTATCACCCTGCTATGATGAATACAAAAGAAATACAGATTAACGAATATAATTACGATTTGCCCGATGAGCGTATTGCTAAGTTCCCCTTGGCAGAACGCGATCATTCGAAACTCCTTGTCTATAAGCACGGCACGGTGTCCGAATCAGTTTTCAACCAATTGCCTAGCCTCTTGCCATCAGGAGCCTTGATGGTATTCAATAATACGAAGGTCATCCAGGCACGACTTCATTTCCGCAAGGAAACGGGTGCTTTGATAGAAGTTTTCTTGTTAGAGCCTGCGGAGCCTGCTGACTATGAGCAGATGTTCCAGACCACCTCTCGTTGTTCGTGGCTTTGTCTGGTAGGAAATTTGAAGAAGTGGCGTGAAGGTTCCCTTTCTCGCACTTTTACGATTCAAGAGGAGAACATCACGGTGAAGGCTACTCGTCGAGGCGAACATGGTACCAGCCAGTGGATAGACTTTGAATGGAGTGGGGAACGCTCTTTTGCTGAAATCATTGACGCTATGGGTGAACTGCCTATTCCTCCCTATCTGAATCGTGAGACACAGGAGAGTGATAAGACTACCTATCAAACCGTTTATTCCAAGATTAAAGGCAGTGTGGCTGCTCCTACTGCTGGTCTTCATTTTACCACCCGTGTACTCGACGACCTTGATGCTCATGGTATTGAACGCGAGGAGTTAACCCTCCATGTCGGTGCAGGCACGTTTAAACCTGTCAAGAGTGATACTATTGGGCAACACGAAATGCATACTGAGTTTGTGGCTGTGCACCGTCATACCATTGAGCGCCTTATTGCTCATGAAGGTCAGGCGATTGCCGTTGGAACCACCAGTGTGCGCACCTTGGAAAGTCTTTATTATATGGGTTTGAAAGTTATGCAGAACCCTGATATCAAAGAAGAAGATCTTCATGTTAACCAGTGGGAGCCCTATGGTGAGGAAAGTGTGTCCAAAGAGAAATTGCCTAGCGCGATGGAAGCACTGACGGCGTTAAAAAACTGGATGATTCGTCATGAGCTGACCGTGCTCCACTCCTCGACACAGATTATCATTGCTCCTGGCTACGACTATAAGATAGTCAAGATGCTGGTTACTAATTTCCATCAGCCACAATCTACGCTGCTGCTTTTGGTTAGTGCGTTTGTGAAGGGCGACTGGCATAAGATTTACGATTATGCGCTGGCTCACGATTTCCGTTTCCTGAGTTATGGCGACTCGTCCCTATTGATTCCTTAAAATCGAAAACTATAAAAATCTCAAAATATGAAATACGGTTTCGTAAAAGTGGCTTCTGCCGTGCCAGCTGTGAAGGTGGCAGATGTAGAGTACAATGTAAAGGAAATAGAACGCCTTATTGCGCTCGCGGATGGTGAGGGCGCCGAGGTGATATGTTTTCCTGAGTTATGTCTGACAGGCTATAGCTGCCAGGATCTCTTCAAAGAGCAACTCTTGTTGACCAAGGCAGAGGAAGGTGTCATCGAATTGCTTGATTTTACCCGTAAGTTAGATATTATCTGCATTGTAGGCATGCCTGTTCAGAGCGGTGGCCTGCTCCTTAATTGTGCCGTAGTCATTCAGAGTGGAAGCGTATTGGGCATTATTCCCAAGACTTATCTACCTAATTATAGTGAGTTTTATGAGAAACGCTGGTTCGCCTCTGCCCAGGATTTGAACCCTTCGGAAATCTATCTGGCAGGCAATTCTGTTACGCTTTCTGCGGAACCAAAACTCTTCCAGACAGTTGATGGTGTCCGCTTTGGCGTAGAGGTCTGCGAGGATGTTTGGGCACCTATTCCTCCTAGCAATAACCTAACGATGGCGGGCGCAGAAATCATCTTCAATTGCTCTGCCAGTGATGAACTCATCGGCAAGCACAGCTATCTGCGCTCCCTGCTTGCCCAGCAGAGTGCCCGAACCATCAGTGGCTATGTCTATTCCTCATGTGGTTTTGGCGAATCTACCCAGGATGTGGTTTATGGAGGAAATGCCATGATTTTCGAAAACGGACGTGTTCTTGCTGAAGGAGAGCGCTTTTCCTTCCAGCCCCAGATACTTTATGCACAGATTGATGTGGAACGACTCCGTACGGAGCGATATTCCAACTCCACGTTCATCAATGCCCAGCGTCATGCCCAGGCTCAGATTATCGTGACGAAGACAACCGTTGGCGACCATCCTTTCGAACTCATCCGCCCCATCGACCCTCACCCCTTCATCCCTTCAGAGGCAGAGATGGCAGAGACCTGTGAGGAGATCCTGAATATCCAGACCGCCGGACTTTCCAAGCGTCTTGTTCATACTCATTGTCAGCATGTGGTGATAGGCATCAGTGGAGGACTCGACTCCACCTTAGCTTTGTTGGTATGCGTGCGAACCTTTGATAAGCTAGGATTAGATCGTAAAGGCATTGTTGGTGTCACAATGCCAGGCTTTGGCACAACAGACCGCACCCATGACAATGCTGCTTCGCTGATGCAAACGCTGAATATATCCCAGATGGAGATTTCTATTTCCGATGCTGTCACCCAGCATTTCAAGGATATAGGCCACGATGCTGCTGTTCACGATGCTACCTATGAGAATTCTCAAGCTCGTGAGCGTACCCAGATTCTCATGGACCTTGCCAACAAGCTCAATGCCTTGGTGGTAGGAACAGGCGATTTGTCAGAACTCGCACTGGGATGGGCTACCTATAATGGTGATCACATGTCAATGTATGGCGTCAATGCCGGTATCCCCAAGACACTCATCCAGTATGTCGTTCGTTATGTCGCTATGCTGCCTGCTTTCAGCCCTCAGCGCGACACGTTGATAGACATTGTCAACACCCCGATTTCTCCAGAGTTGACACCTGCTGATGCGGAAGGTAATATCCAGCAGAAGACGGAAGACCTAGTAGGTCCTTACGAGTTACACGACTTCTTCCTTTTCTATTTCATGCGCTATGGATTCCGTCCTAGCAAGATTTTCCTGATGGCCCGGAAAGCCTTTGGCGATGCTTATGACAAAGAAACCATCAAGCATTGGCTCACTACCTTCTGTCGTCGTTTCTTCTCGCAACAGTTCAAACGCTCTTGTCTGCCTGACGGACCTAAGGTAGGAAGCATCTCCCTGTCTCCGCGTGGCGACTGGCGTATGCCCAGTGATGCCAGCAGTGCTTTATGGCTCAAAGAGTGTGAAGAGTTATGAATTATGAATTAATCACCAGTGCCCAAAATCCGAAGATTAAGCGCCTTCTTGAACTTCAGCAGAAGTCGCAGGCACGTCGCAGTAGCGGACTCTTTGTCGTTGAGGGACGACGCGAGATAGAGCGTTGTATCAACAACGGCTATGTGGTCGATACGCTGTTTTGGTGTCCTGAGATTTTTGGCATGGAGCAACCACAGGTTGATGGTGCCCGTATTTTTCAGATCAGCGCTGATATATATAATAAGGTAGCGTATCGTGGTGGCACAGAGGGTGTCATTGCAGAGGTGGTGGTTCGCCATTTTACACTTTCTGACCTCCAGCTTTCCCAGCGTCCGCTCGTCGTGGTGTTGGAGAGTGTCGAAAAACCCGGTAATGTTGGAGCCGTCTTACGCTCTGCCGATGCTGCCAATGTCGATGCTGTCATCGTATGCGATCCGTTAACGGACCTTTATAACCCCAATCTCATTCGTGCCTCCATAGGAGCCTTCTTCAGTGTGCCCTGTGTCGCCTGCACCTCCGAGGAGTGTATTCAGTGGCTCAAAAAGAATGGCATCCAGATTCTGACGGCCCAGTTGCAAGACTCCTGTTATTATTACGAAGCAGACATGTGTAGCTCCACAGCCATCGTGATGGGTACGGAGGCAACCGGACTTACCGATAAGTGGCGTGAGGCAGCAGATGCCCATATCCGCATCCCTATGTTGGGGTGTGGCGACTCGCTCAACGTGTCTGTTTCTGCTGCTATTTTGATGTTTGAGGCTGTCCGGCAACGTATTTCTATAGTCAGACGATAAAAAATCATCATAAATAGGGATTGTGAGTGTGAAGGAAAGTGTTTACCTTTGCACTCGCAAATTTTTAGGATAAATAATTAATTATAGATGAAAAAAGCATTTTTGTTCGTATGGACCCTTGGTTCGCTGATGACTGCGGAGGCAGAGAACATCAGTGAACTGTCCGACTCATCGCGTGTCTATGACCTTGATGAGGTCGTTGTCATTTCTCAATCGAAGGAATTCGATAAACTACGTCATCAACCTATGAGCTCAACCGTTTTGACATCCAACGAGATGAACCTGTTAGGGGTGCGCGACCTTCGTGACGCCTCCTGCTTTGTTCCCTCGTTTGTCATGCCGGCTTACGGATCACGTTACACCTCCTCCATGTATGTTCGTGGTATCGGTTCCCGTATCAATAGTCCTTCTATGGGAGTTTATGTCGATAATATCCCCCTGATGAGCAAGTCAACCTTCAACAGCCATTTCTATGGCATCGACCGTATCGACGTGCTGCGTGGACCACAGGGCACACTCTATGGCGTCAATACCGAGGGCGGATTGGTGCGTATCTATACCAAGAACCCCATGAACTATCAGGGTACTGATATCAAGCTGGGCATCGGCACTCATTTCTATCGCAATGCCGAAGCAGCCCATTATCATAAGTTCAACGACCGTTTGGCCTTTTCCGTAGCGGCATTCTATAATGGAACGAATGGCTTCTTCCGCAATTCCTTTACGGACGAACGGTCAGACAAGATGGATGAGGCAGGGGGACGCCTGCGCCTGGTTTCCAAGCCCACCAGTCGTCTGACGCTCGATTTCACCACAGATTATCAGTTTGTGCGTCAGAACGGATTCCCTTATGGTCAGCTCGATGAAAATCTCGAATATGCCAGTGCCCCATCTACCAATCATCAGGGAAACTATAAGCGTAATATGCTCACCACGGGACTCAATGTGAACTATGCCCTGAATTTTGGTGACCTTGCCTATACAGCAAGCTGGCAATACCTCAAGGACGATATGCTGATGGACATCGACTATCGTCCTCTCGACTTCATGCACCTGCAAGAGAAACAGTTGCAGAACAGCATCACCCAAGAGTTGGTGTTGAAAACACATCGCTATGGCATCTGGCAAGGAACCGTTGGTGCCTTCTTCTCCCAGCAGTGGCTCAAGACCGATGCTCCCGTCTATTTCGACCCGGAGATGAACAGGTTCCTCTCCAAGACCATTGAGGATTATGCCTATTACGGCATGCTCAACTCGATGGCTAAGCGAATGGGCTATGAAGCTGCAGCTGCGTTGATAGAGCGTGCTGGTGGTTGCCATATCACCATGAATACTGAGACCATCCCAGGTCTTTTCCGCACCCCACAGACCAACTTCGGAATCTTCCAGGAGTCCCACCTCAGTCTGACCGATCGCCTCACAGCCACATTAGGTTTCCGCTATGATTTCCATAGGTCCAAACTCGACTATGCCACCAGTGCGGTGACTCATCTTGACGAGAATGTGATGGGTACGCATGTTGAAGCTCATGTGCGCTCTATGATGGAACATGAGGAGAAAGCTACCTTCAATCAGTTCCTGCCCAAAATTGGTCTGACCTATCGCCTTGACAATGCAGGCAGCAATGTCTATGCCCTCGTGTCAAAAGGCTATCGCGCCGGTGGTTTCAATATCCAGATGTTCAGCGACATTCTTCAAACTGAACTGCAGAGCCAAGCACAGTCAGCGCGTGGCGATGTGGAGATTCCCCATACCGATGAAGTCTATGAGAACATCCGCAACACCATCAAGTATGATCCAGAAGAGACGTGGAACTTCGAGGTAGGTACTCATCTTAATCTCTTCGACAACTTGCTCCATTTCGACCTCTCTGCCTATTACATGCAGATTCGCAATCAGCAACTCTCCGTCTTTGCCACCCAGTATGGCTTTGGACGTTCTATGGTGAATGCAGGCAAGAGCTATAGTTGTGGTCTTGAGGCAACGCTTCGTGGCAGTGCTTTCGATAACCACATGCAGTGGGCTGTCAGCTATGGCTACACCCGTGCTAAGTTCAAGGAGTATATGGATAGTGTCTCTGTGGACGGAAAAGCCGAGCCGATAGACTATTCCGGCAAGTATGTTCCTTTCGTACCCCAGCACACCGTTTCAGCTAATGCCGACTATCGGTTCGACATCCGCAACAGCGCCCTGCGTAGCATCACCGTAGGTGCCAATGTGTCCGCCCAGGGCAAGACCTATTGGAACTCTGCCAACAGCTATCGCCAGAAGTTCTATGCAGTGATGGGTGCTCATATTGATGCTGACCTGTCACCGGTCACCATTTCCGTTTGGACACGCAACCTGACCAATACAAATTACAATATATTCGCTATCGACAGTTCCTTCGGGGGAGAGACACTTTATTTCGCTCAGCGTGGTAATCCTTTTCAGATAGGTGTTGGTATAAATGTACATTTTTAATTAAAACACAGCAAAATAGTTAAAGTCGTTAAATTTAACGGAAATAATTAACTAATTGACTTCTTTGTATCGAGAAAAGTTTTAACTTTGCACTCGATATGAAGAAGTCAACTATTTGGACAATAGCCATCATCATGGGATTCTCATTCCTGGCGCTGCTCTTCCTTCAGTTCTCCTACGTTGAGGAGATGGTAAAGATGAAGAAAGAACAGTTCGATGAGAGTGTGAACCGCTCTCTCTACCAAGTCTCCCGTAATATGGAGATGAATGAGACACTCAGATATCTGGAAAAAGATGTCAACGAGACTGAGCGCAGAGCCTTCAAGCAAGACTCTGTGATGGTTGATGGCCTTGATGGCACCATTAAGCATTCCCATCAGTTCGCCGTAGCTGCAGACGATGGAACCGTCTATTCGTCGTTCCAGCTGAAGACCTTCGAGATGAAGCCAGCCTCCGTCCCCAAGGCCATGATTCTTCGTAAGGACAAGAACTCGTTGGCCGATGCTGCCAAGACCATGCAGGAGATAGTCCGCAATCGCTATGTCTATCAGAAAGCGCTGCTCGACGAGGTCGTATATAACATCCTCTATACCGCCAGCGACAAGCCCCTGAAGGAACGTGTCAATTTCCGCATGCTCGATCAGGATATCCGTACCGAACTGATTAACAACGGAGTCAATATTCCCTATCATCTCACCGTTTCCACCACCGATGGCCGTGAGGTGTTCCGTTGTCCCGACTATAGCGACGAAGGTAAGGAATACACCTATCAGCAGTTGCTTTTCCGTAACGACCCACAGTCAAAGATGGGCGTGGTGCGCATCCACTTCCCTGAGATGAACTCCTACATCTTCTCCAGTGTGCGCTTCATGATTCCCAGCATCATCTTCACCATCGTGCTGCTTATCACCTTTATCTTTACCATTGCGGTTATTTTCCGTCAGAAGCGCCTCACGGAAATCAAGAACGACTTCATCAACAATATGACCCACGAGCTTAAGACGCCTATTGCCTCTATCTCGCTGGCAGCCCAGATGATGAACGACGATTCCATTTCCAAGACGGAGCAGATGACCAAGCACCTCAGTGGCGTCATCACCGACGAGTCGAAACGTCTGCGCTTCCTCGTGGAGAAAGTGCTCCAGATGTCCATGTTCGACAAGAAGAGCATCATCTTTAAGAAGAAGGAACTTGACCTCAACGAGATGGTGGAGCAGATTGCCCAGACCTTCGTGCTGCGTGTGGAGCATACTGGTGGTAAGATATATACGGAGATAGAAGCTATCGACTCAGCAATCTATGTCGATGAGGTACACTTCCAAAATGCTATCACCAATCTCATGGACAATGCCGTGAAGTATCGCAAGCAGGAAGAGCCCCTCGACATCTACATTCGCACCTGGAACGATGCGGAGAAACTCTACCTCTCCATCCGCGACACCGGACAGGGCATCAAGAAGGAAAACCTGAAGAAAATCTTCGACAAGTTCTACCGTGTGCATACCGGTAACAAACACGATGTCAAAGGCTTCGGACTCGGACTGGCCTATGTCAAGAAAGTCATCGACCTCCATCAAGGTAACATCAAGGTCGAGAGCGAAGTGGGCAAGGGTACCAAGTTCATTATCTCCCTGCCTATTATGAAGGAAGACTAATCAATAAATTGTCAAATAGTAAATTGTCAAATAATAAATTTTAAGGTTATGGACGAAAAACTGAAAATTCTTCTTTGTGAGGACGATGAGAACCTCGGAATGTTGTTGCGCGAATACCTTGCTGCAAAAGGTTATTCTGCAGAACTCTGCCCAGATGGCGAAGCAGGCTATAAGGCTTTCCTGAAGACCAAGTTCGACATCTGCGTACTCGATGTGATGATGCCCAAGAAGGACGGTTACACCCTGGCTCAGGAAATCCGTCAGGCTAATGCCGAAATCCCCATTATTTTCCTCACTGCCAAGACTTTGAAGGAAGATATCCTCGAAGGCTTCAAGATTGGTGCTGACGACTATATCACCAAGCCCTTCTCGATGGAAGAGCTCGTGCTCCGTATCGAAGCTATTCTTCGCCGTGTTCGTGGCAAGCGGAACAAGGAGAGCTCTGTTTACCATATCGGTAAGTTCCTCTTCGACACCCAGAAGCAATTGCTCGTCATCGGTGAGAAGCAAACCAAGCTGACCACCAAGGAGAACGAGTTGCTGGCGCTGCTCTGCTCTCATGCCAACGAGATTCTTCAGCGCGACTTCGCCCTGAAGACCATCTGGATTGACGATAATTACTTCAATGCACGCTCTATGGACGTCTATATCACCAAGTTGCGTAAGCACCTGAAAGACGACCCGCAGATAGAGATTATCAACATCCACGGCAAGGGCTACAAGCTCATCTCTCCGGAGGAAGATTAAAGAAAACGGGCTGACCTTTTGGTCAGTCCATTTTTTTTGTGTAATTTTGCACGCAATTTCAGAATATAACATATCATTGCAATGAATATTTCGTATAAATGGTTAAAAGAGTACGTTGATTTCGACCTCACCCCACAGGAGGTGTGCGATGCCTTGACATCCACAGGTCTTGAAGTCGATGCACTCGAAGAAGTTCAGAGTATAAAAGGTGGCCTGAAAGGCCTTTACGTAGGTAAGGTGCTGACGTGCGAGATGCACCCCGATTCCGACCACCTGCATGTCACCACCGTTGATTTGGGCAAGGGCGAGCCTCAGCAGATAGTCTGTGGTGCTCCCAATGTAGCTGCAGGTCAGAAGGTTATCGTGGCTGATCTTGGTTGTGTGCTCTATGATGGCGACAAGGAGTTTGTCATCAAGAAGTCTAAGCTGCGCGGTGTCGAGTCACTGGGCATGATCTGTGCCGAGGACGAGATAGGTATCGGCAACGACCACTCCGGCATCATCGTGCTGCCGGAGGACGCGGTTGTTGGCACCCCCGCCGCTGAGTATTACCATCTGGAGAGCGACTGGCTCATCGAGATTGACATTACGGCCAACCGTGCCGATGCCCTGTCTCACTGGGGTGTCGCCCGCGACCTGTATGCGTGGCTGAAGCAGAACGGCTACAAGACGGCTACCCACAAACCAGTGGCCGATAATTTTGTTATCGACAATCACGACCTCCCCATCGACGTGGAGATTCAGAATACCGAGGCCTGCAAGCGCTATGCTTGTGTGAGCATCACCGATTGCGAGGTGAAGGAGTCGCCCGACTGGCTGAAGAACAAGCTGACCACTATCGGTCTGCGTCCTATCAACAACATCGTCGATATCACCAACTATGTGATGATGGCGCTGGGTCAGCCCCTCCATTGCTTCGATGCCGATATGGTGAAAGGTCATAAGATTGTAGTGAAGACGATGCCCGAGGGCACACCCTTCCAGACCCTCGATGGAGTAGAGCATAAGCTCTCCGACCGCGACCTCGCCATCTGCAATGCCGAAGAGCCCATGTGTATCGCCGGTGTGTTTGGCGGAAAGGGTAGTGGTACCTACGAGACCACCAAGAATGTCGTGCTGGAGAGTGCCTATTTCCATCCCACATGGATTCGTAAGTCTGCCCGTCGTCACGGACTCTCTACCGATGCCTCGTTCCGCTTCGAGCGCGGCATTGACCCCAACGGCACCATCGAGGCCCTGAAATATGCCGCCCAGCTCTGTAAGGAGTTGGCAGGCGGTAAGGTGTCTATGGACATCAAGGACGTCTATCCCGAGAAGATGCAGAATGCCGTCGTTGACCTCCTGTACAGCTATGTCCACTCCCTCGTGGGAAAAGACATCCCCGTGGAGACCATCAAGAACATCTGCGACTCTCTGGAGATGAAGGTGCTCAGCGAGAGTGCCGAGGGCTTGAAACTCGAAATCCCTGCCTATCGTGTGGATGTGCAACGCCCTTGCGACGTTGTAGAAGACATCCTTCGCATCTATGGATATAATAATGTGGAGATTCCCACCCAGTTGAAATCGTCGTTGGTCATCAAGGGTGACGAAGACCAGAAGCACAAGCTGGCAAACCTGGTGAGCGAACAGCTGGTAGGTGCCGGCTTCAACGAGATTCTGAACAACTCGCTGAGTAAGTCGTCATACTACGACGAAGAACAGAACAAGCAACTCGTACACGTCATGAACCCGCTGTCGAGCGATCTGAACATCATGCGTGGCACGTTGCTCTATGGTGGCTTGGAGAGCATCGAGCACAATGCCAAGCGTAAGAATGGTAACTGCCGCTTCTTCGAGTTTGGCAACGTCTATAGCTTCGACCCTGAGAAAGAGAATCAGGACGACCCCATGCAGGCCTATAAGGAACAGCACCATATGGGTCTCTGGCTCACCGGTAAGCGCGTGGAGGGCTCGTGGGCTCATCCCGACGAGAATACCTCATTTGCCGAGCTGGATGCCTTCGTTGACAACATCTTCGCCCGCATTGGTGTACAACCCGGCATGATTGTCCGCAAGAAGTCCGACAATGCCGTCTTCTCTGCAGGACTCACCATCGAGAATCGTGGAGGAAAGAAACTCGTCGAACTGGGTGTCATCACCAAGAAGCTGCAACGTCAGTTCGACATCGACACCCCCGTCTATTATGCCGAGCTCAACTGGACGGCCCTTATGAAGGTTATCCGCAAGCAGAAGGTAGAGTTCACGGAGATACCCAAGTATCCAGCCGTCAGCCGCGACCTGGCATTGCTGATAGACCAGAGCGTAGAGTTCCAGCAGATTGAGGACATTGCCCGTCAGACGGAGAAGAAGTTGCTGAAGAAGGTGGAACTGTTTGATGTCTATGAAGGCGACAAGCTCCCTGCCGGCAAGAAGTCGTATGCCGTCAACTTCATTCTGCAGGATGCCGAGAAGACGATGGGCGACAAACAGATTGACGCCATCATGCAGAAACTCATCGCTCAGTTGACCGCCAAACTTGGCGCTCAGCTTCGCTGATGACAATAACCAATAAACAATAAACGTTAGGCTGCGCGTAGATGGATAAACAGAATCCTATTGCAACACTCTCTAAAAGCTTTGCTTTACGTATCGTGAAGTTGGATCGATTCTTAAGGGAGGAAAAAATGGAACGTGTTCTGTCAAAACAGCTTTTACGTAGCGGGACCAGTATTGGTGCTAATATAAGAGAAAGTATTTATGCACAAAGCAAAGCTGACTTTATCAGCAAGATGAGCATAGCTTTGAAGGAGTCTAGCGAAACGGAATATTGGTTGGAATTGTTACATGAATCTGGTGTCCTGAGTGATGCTGAATATGAGTCTATATATAATGACAATAGTAAATTATCTGCAACTTTAATTAATATAATAAAAAAAGCCAAGAAATCGGAGGAATAACGGTTATTGGTTATTGTTTAATGTTTATTGTAAAACAATGGGAAGAGCATTTGAATATCGTAAAGCTACAAAGCTGAAGAGATGGGGCCACATGGCCAAGACATTCACCAAAATCGGCAAGCAGATAGCTATTGCCGTCAAGGCTGGCGGTCCTGACCCCGACATGAACCCCGCACTGCGTGCGTGCATTGCTAACGCCAAGCGCGAGAACATGCCGAAGGACAACATTGAGCGTGCTATCAAGAACGCCATGGGTAAGGACCACGCAGACTATAAGGAGGTCACCTACGAGGGATATGGACCTCACGGAATAGCCATCTTCGTGGAGACGCTGACTGACAACACCACACGTACCGTAGGCGACGTCCGTTCAGTATTCAACAAGTTCAATGGTAACCTGGGCACTCAGGGCTCTTTGTCGTTCCTGTTCGACCACAAGTGTGTGTTCACCTTTAAGAAGAAGGACGGCCTCGATATGGACGAGATGATTCTCGACCTCATCGACTATGGTGTAGAGGACGAGTTCGACGAGGACGAGGAAGAGAACAGCATCACTATCTATGGCGACCCCTCCAGCTTCGGAGCTATCCAGAAGCACCTGGAGGAGAATGGCTTCGAGGTGACCGGTGCCGAGTTCACCCGCATCCCCAACGACCTCAAGGACGTTACTCCCGAGGAGCGCGAGACCATCGATAAGATGATTGAGAAACTCGAGGACTTCGACGACGTACAGACAGTCTATACGAACATGAAGCCCGAGGGCATGTAATGGTTATTGGTTATTGTTTACCGGTTATTGGTTATTGGTTAACGGTTATTGTTTATTGATAATCCGATTGATGGAACGTGGCATCTAACAGCTGCGTTCCTTTTTTCTTGCCCGAATGATACACATAGCGGAAACTGTAGCCCGCCTCCTTATACAGTCGCAGGTTTGCACTGTTCTTAATCTCCTGCAGTAGCAAGTCGCGCGAATGGGCACCCTCCACCACTGCCGAGTCGTCCAGCTGTCCCGTCAGCGTATAGGCATACGTAATGGTATGCGTCGTCTTGTCAAACGTCATGCTGTCCATCACCACATCCTTAGCCACAGGAGTAGGGCAGTGCTTCTCCGTATATTCCCTTGCCTCCCTTTCACAACGCTCTTCCAGAGACTCCTGACAACCCACTGCCATCAGAGCCGCTCCTATAAAAAGTGCTATCTTTTTCATCTTTCCTTGTATCATCATTTTTTGAATAGTCATTGCAAAGATAAACATTTTTGTTCGTTTTCAACTACGTTTATTAAAAAAGTTGTATATTTGTACCCAAATTAAAGTAATGAATCAATGAAACGACTAGTATTTTTATTTATCATTCGTCGAGCTAATCGGCTGTCTTTTTGCTTTTAGACAGCGAGATGCGATAGGAGACAGTGAGGATGAGGGCCAGTGATGCGATGAATGCTCCGAGAAACTCCAGATATGTCGCTAATTCATAAATAAAATTATCATGCTCAAGGATATAGAAGGCTACGATTAAGAGAATTGTCATCATCAGGAGGGCAGAGAGGGCGGTGGCGAAACAGCGCCACAGCGTCCCCCACCAGCTGTAGCCGAAGAGTTGACGGTAGGCTATGAGGAAGAAGAAGGTTGAAATGATATTTTCGAATACAGATAAGCCCAAGTAGTCGATAAACGTCAGCAGGAGGCTCAGGGTGCTCAGAAAGACTTGCACGAAGAAGCCTTCGGGCAGCGTGTGACGGGGATATCGCGGGGCGAAGCGGAACACCACCCATGTGGGCAGGATATAGAAGGCTTGGAAAAACAGGGTGCCCCAGCTCTTGTTGTCGTTAAACCACTTTATAATTTTGTCTATCTCTGGGATATTTGTTTTTAGGGTCAGGATTTCGTTATCCAGATGAAACGCCGACTCAACGATGAAGGTGAAAAGGCTCACGATGACCAGCATCTTCACGGGTGGGAACGACACCTGGCAGCGACCGCTGATGTAGTCGCGCACGAGATAGCCGGGACGCGTCAGCAGCTGAAAGAGCGTATAGACAAAGGAACGGGAGTCCATGCCCCAAAGGAGTGCTATATTTTCTTTGATGGAGCTCCATCCCACACGTCCCACCTCAGCACGCTGTCCACAGCGCGGACAGTAGTTGTCGGAAAACTCGGTTCCGCAGTTGTGGCATCGCTGTACGGTGTCAGCGTGGCGGTTGACATAATGCGGCTCCGACCGTTGCTATTGGTTGAATCGCTGGTATTTCTGTATTAGCTGCTCTTTGTTCATGCCTTATATTATTTAAAGATGTCGTGTGTCTTGTCGTAGGCGGGAGACTCGACGGACAGCAGGTTGAGCACGGAATGGAAGACGTAATGCTGGTCGAGGACGGCGGGCAGCGTGTCGTCGGAAGGCTCAGACTGGCGTGACGTGCGCTTGTAGTTGCGGAAGCCTGGGGAGGTCCATACCAGGAAGGGTATCTCGTACTGCACCTTCGGGGCAAGCTTCATGGGGAGTCCGTGCATGAAGATGTTGTTTTCGCCCAGGGATTCGCCATGATCGGAAACGAAGAGGAGGGCGCTGCGCCAATCGCTCATGGAGCGGAGGGTGTCGATGAGGTTGCTCAGCAGGTAATCGGTGTAGAGGATGGTGTTGTCGTAGGCATTGACGAGCATGGGGAGGTTCTTCTGACCTTCCTCGACACTCTTGGCTACGGGCTTGAAGACTTGGAACTGCTCAGGGTATTTGACGGAATAGTTGGGTCCGTGACTGGTGCTGGTATGGAGGATGATGAGCACCTTACGACTGGTGCTGGACAGGATGCGCTGGCGGAGTCCGGCAAAGAGGATGCCGTCGTAACGGCTGTCGGCATCGGGATAGCGGGTGGATAGCTCGTCATCGGTGACATATTCGGAGATATGGATGGGTGGCTCGCCCCAGTTGGAGGTGCGCCACGACACATCAACGCCTGTGCGGAAGGCGTAGTTGGGGAGCAACTCATAGAGCTCGTCGGTGGCCTTGGGTTCGAGGATGGCTTTGGTGCCTGCTGTGGTATAGGTGGCACAAGCGTTGGCGTGGAACACCTTCAGGTCTTTTTGTCGGGACAACAGGGGATTGGTGTTGCGCTGATAGCCGTAGAGCTGGAAATTGGCTTTGCGGGCTGATTCGCCGATGACGAGGACGACAATGGCTTTCCTGTTGTCGGTGATGCGCCCGTCGGTGAGCTTGATTTCCTCAGCTTGCTCGTCATGATTGAGGCTGGCGATGCGACAGGTGTTCACCAGGTAGGACCAGGGCTGGAGCAGGGCGCCCAGCTCGGTGTCGTGCTGACTGATGAAAAGGGTCTGGTTGATATTCGCCAGGGAGACGAGGACGATGAGGATGAGTGAGGTGACGCTAAAGACGGTGAATCTGCGTACCGTGCTATAGATGACGGGACGGAAAAGGCAATAGAGGGCGGGTAGTACGCCGATGGCGAGAATGGTAATCCACAAAGGTCCGCTGAAGAAGCCGGAGGCCTCGGAATAGCGGGTGTTGAAGACATTCTCGATGGTGGTGGCGTCGATGATCACGCTATAGGTATAGATGAAATAGACGGCGGTGGCGTTGATGACGGCAAGGACGGCTAACAGGATGCGTCCTACGACACGCAAAAGGAAGAGGGTGAGGTAGGTCATCAGGAAATTGACCACCAGCATGAGGACGACAAGGGATGTCAACAGGAAGATGTGTCTCAGGGTGTCTTCGTTGGTATGCGTAGCCACATAGTGAAAGAAGGGCAGGTTATAAAGCAACAGGGTGGCTAGGCTGACGATGCACGAGAAAGCGAACAGAGAACGCGGGCGCCGGAGTTGCTCCCTGCAGGTGGTCAGTAGTTGGATATTTTTCTTCATATTAAACATTGACGCTTATGGAAAAAGGGAATCCGTGAGGTTCCCTTTTTTTTAAACAGCGGAGCACATACTCCCTTTCTTTGCGGAAGGTGAGGGATTCGAACCCCCGATACCCGAAAGGGGTATACCGGATTTCGAGTCCAGCGCGATCGATCACTCTGCCAACCTTCCAATTAAGCAAGAACCATACGAGCTTGCTCGTTTGGTCGAGCGGGAGAAAGGTAAATGAAATTAACCTTCCTCTTGAAAATCGAATGCAAAGGTAGGTATTATTTCCGAAACTGCCAAACTTTTCTTGAATTCTTTTGAGAAATTCTTTGCCGTGTCATTAAAAAATATGTACCTTTGCAGCATGAAACATACAAGAGAAGATAAGATGGCGGCGTTCGGACGCGTGCTGGATATTCTGGATGAGCTGCGGGAGAAATGTCCGTGGGACAGAAAACAGACGAACGAGAGCCTGAGACCCAACACGATAGAGGAGACTTACGAGTTGTGTGACGCCCTGATAAAAGGTGACGATCACGAGGTGATGAAGGAGTTGGGCGACGTGTTGCTGCATGTGGCTTTCTATGCTAAGATAGGCGAAGAGAAGGAGCAATTTGATATAGCAGATGTTTGTAACTTTCTGAGTGACAAACTGATATTCCGTCATCCTCATGTGTATGGCGAGCAAAAGGCAGAGAGCGTTGAACAGGTGCTGGACAACTGGGAACAGATAAAACAGCGTGAGAAGGATGGCAACAAAACGGTGCTAAGTGGCGTGCCGGCTGCATTGCCTTCGATGATTAAGGCTTATCGCATTCAGGACAAGGCTCGTCATGTGGGCTTCGACTGGGAACAGCGCGAGGACGTATGGGACAAGGTGCGCGAGGAACTGGATGAACTGGAGGCTGAGCTGAAGAAAGATGACCGACAGGCTTCGGAGCAGGAGTTGGGCGATTTCATCTTCTCGGTAATCAATGCGGCAAGGCTGTATAAGCTGAATCCGGACAATGCGCTGGAGATGACAAACCAGAAGTTTATACGTCGGTTTAACTACATAGAACAGCGAAGCCGTGAGATGGGCAAGCCGATGACGGAAATGACGCTGGAGGAAATGGACAAATTATGGAATGAGTCAAAGAATGAAGAAAAGTAGTGTTATAGTGATAGTGCTGACGGCTATCTGGATGATGGCCAGTTGCGGAGTGAAGACCAACCAGGCTCCTTTTGACGATGGAGACTCGGCAGATATAGCCAATGCAGACCCGACGGTTTATGGTGTATGTGGTGAAGGGACGGCAATGAATACATTGCAGTTGTTGACTGACACGGGCGACACGCTGTCGATAGACTTGTCGGATGCACAGGACAAGGATATGGTGAAGGGTGGACTGCAGGTGGGTGACCGCATGGCGGTAGTACCTACGCAGGACAAAACGGCGGCGGTGCTGGTAATCAACCAGGCAACGCTGCTGGGCAACTGGGTGATGCCCAATCCGCTGGACGGCAGTGACGAGGTGGGAATACGTATCAAGGAGGGTGGTATTGCCGAGAGCATATCGCATTCCGACATTGTTTATAAGACGTGGCGACTGGTTCGTGGTCGGCTGGAGCTGATTATGACGCGTGAGACGGGGAGCGGCGAGGATGAAACCCTGTTGTATGACATCGTTAAGCTGGGGCCTGACTCGCTGATGCTGAAGGATGGCGACGAGACGCTGGAGTATAGCAGACCGAAACCTAAGGAGGAATACGGAAAGGATGTTAAACTGGAGGACTCGTCTATTGACGATTTCCAGATATAATAAAAAAGGAGTAGGAGTGGAGCCGTTCAGAGTTCATGTACTGGGATGTGGCAGCGCGCTTCCCACGCTGAAGCACTTTCCCTCGGCACAGGTGGTCGAGGTAAGGGGCAAGTTGTTCCTGATGGACTGTGGCGAGGGTACCCAGATACAGCTGAGACGTTTGCGGCTGAGGTTTACGAAGATTAGTGCGGTGTTTATTTCGCATCTGCATGGTGACCACTGCTTCGGACTGATGGGCATGCTGAGTACCTTCGGACTGCTGGGAAGAACGGCGCGGCTGACGATTTATGCCCCTGGAGAACTGGCTGACATCATGCGGCAGCAGATGACTGTGTTCTGTCACGACTTCGACTATGAGGTGGATTTCCGAGCTGTTGACACCACGCTTCAGCAGGTGATTTACGAAGACCGCTCGCTGACGGTAGAGACCATTCCGCTAGAACATCGGGTGAAGTGTTGTGGTTACTTGTTCCGTGAAAAACCCACGATGGCACATATCCGGCGCGATATGACAGACTTCTACAAGGTTCCGGTGAGCCAGTATAACAATATCAAGGCGGGTGCCGACTGGACAACGGAAGAGGGTGAGGTGGTGCCTAACAGCAAGCTGACGATGCCTGCTGAGGAGCCACGAGCCTATGCCTATTGTAGCGATACGAGGTATATCCCCACACTGCATGAGCGGCTGAGGGGGGTGACCACGCTCTATCATGAGAGTACCTACGGCGAGGACAACAGACTGCTGGCAGAGAAATACTATCACTCAACGGCTCGTGATGCGGCAACGGTGGCTCGTGAGGCTGGGGTGAAACAACTCCTGTTAGGGCATTATTCACAACGCTATGAGGACGAGAATGTGCTGCTGAACGAGGCACAGGAAGTGTTTCCAAACAGCGTCCTGACATACGAATCGGGCGTTTTTGACGTGTAAAGGTGCATTTTTCACCTAAAAAATTTGGAAGTTATTAACTTTTTCCGTAATTTTGCATTCGGATATATGTGTATGCGTATGATGAAACGATTAATTGTCTATGCTTTTTCAATGGCAATGCTGATGATTCCAGCTTCGATGCTCAGGGCTTCGGAGATGGCTGATTTTGCCATAGAGCAGCAGGCTATTGACGAGGAAATCTCTATCAGTATCAGTGGTCAGAGTGTGACAGTCAGCGGAGCCCAAGGAGAGACGCTGGAAGTGATATCGCTGACAGGTAAAAAGGTGATGGCGGTGAAGATAGAGTCGCCGGTTCAGCGCATTGAAATAAATGTTCCAAAAGGGTGCTACATACTGAAAATAGGAAAGGTAGTGAGAAAGGTATCGTTGCACTAATCGTCCTCTTGGCAGGCTTGCTGCTTACAGGATGTCAGGGTACGAAATCAACTCATCAAGACATTACAATGGAGGCGTTTTCTGATATGAAGACGCCCGATTTTGTTTTTGATTTGGACGTAATCCACCAACAGCTACGCCAACGGGCAATTGCCGATTCTGCAAAAACAACGGTTTCCAATACCATTCGAAAGTATTATAAGGCGCAGAACGCCTTACTGTGGATAGACAGGACCGGTGTGGACAGCAAGGCTGACACGCTGGTGAAGTGGCTCCATACGGTAGGTGAGCTGGGGATGACAGAGCGCTCGTTCTATGTCGATGAGATAGAACGGGACATGAAACGCTTGCGCACGCTGGATTTTGACGAAAAGAACAGTTTGAATGTGGTGGCTGCCCGATTGGAATATAATCTGACGAAGGCCTTCACCAGCTATGCGGCAGGACAGCGTTTCGGATTTACCAATCCTTATAAGACGCTGAACCAGCAGGACATAGAGAAGAAAGATACTGCCACAGGAAATGTGCAGAAATACAGGCAGTTGTATGACATTCCTATGGAGCAGGTGACGGCTAGTTATTACACCAGCCTGTTGCGTATCATTAGAAACGACAGCGTGGATGTTTGCTTGAACGAGGTACAACCCAAGGGGAAATACTACCTGCAGATGAAGGAAATGCTGAGCAAGGCAACGGGGGAGGAAAGGAAGCGCATTTTGTGTAACATGGAGCGTGGACGCTGGCGACTGCGTAACCCGATTCCCGAAGAAGGCAAGCGCATCGTGGTGAACATTCCGGCATTCCACTTGTATGCGTATAGTTTGGATTCGCTGTTGGATATGAAGGTGGTGTGTGGGAACGCAAAGACAAAGACACCACAGTTGACAAGCAAAATAGAATGGATGGAGGTGAACCCACAATGGGTCATCCCCATGAGCATCATAGAGACGGATGTGGCAAAGCGCGCCGGTGATACGACATATTTTGCCAGGAACCGATACCATATCTTTGACAGGAAAACGAACAAAGAGCTGCCTGTGCCAACGGTGAGCAAGGAGATGCTTCTGTCGGGAAAATACAAGGTGGCTCAGGAGGGGGGTGCCGGCAACTCGCTGGGAAGAATCATCTTCCGTTTTAAGAACAGTTTCCAGGTTTTTCTGCATGACACGTCGAACCCGGGAGCCTTTGAACGTTCACAACGCAGCATGTCGCACGGTTGTGTGCGTGTGGCAAAACCCTTTAACCTGTGCCAATATGTGCTGGGTGACGATGCTGACGAATGGTTATTGGACCGCATCCGTATCTCGATGGGGTTGAATCCAGTTACCGAACAGGGTATCAGCTATCTTCAGGAACATGCGGAAGACAACTTGAAAGAGGGGCATCATAAGTTGGCAGGCTATGTGCCCGTGAAACATGCTACACCTCTTTATATTATATATTACACCCTCTGGACGGATGAAAACGGCATCATGCGCTCGTGGCCTGATGTTTATGGATATGACAAGGTGATGTGGTGTAACTTGATTTCCTATATGAAGTGATGGTACAGGATGAGCAGACGATGACGAGCCTGTTGATGGATCCGAAGACTAGACGGAAAGCCTTCGAACAACTGGTGAAGCAATATAGCGAGCAGCTGTATTGGCAGGTGCGTCGTATCGTGTTGACTCATGACGATGCCAATGATGTGCTGCAGAACGTGTTTCTGAAAGCATGGACGAAGTTGGACAGTTTCCATCAGGACTCCAAAATTTCCACTTGGTTGTACCGTATTGCTCTGAATGAGAGTATCGACTTCATGAGAAAGAAGAAGATTCCGGCAGTGAGCACAGACGATAGTGAAGGACTGGGCAACACACTGATGGCTGATGAGTATTTCAGCGGAAACCAGGCAGAGGCATTGTTGCAGGAGGCTATAGCGCAACTGCCCGATGTGCAAAGGACGGTGTTTAACATGCGCTATTTCGATGAGATGAGATATAGCGAGATTAGCGAGATTCTCCAAACATCAGAAGGATCGCTGAAGGCATCGTATCATATTGCTGTAAAGAAGATATCGGATTTTTTCCATCAACATGATTAAACTTTCATGAAACAGAATCGTCAAAGAAACGTAAAGAAACAAAACAAAGATGATAGAAGAAGAAAAATACCTCAGAGAGACCGTTGGGCAGCGAAATGCTTTCCGCGTGCCCGAGGGTTATTTTGAACATTTTGCTGAGCAAGTGATGCAACAACTGCCTGAAGAGCAGAAGAAATCGCGTTTTGCAACGCTGCGTCCTTTGTTCTATGCTGCTGCCTGCACGGTGGCTGCCTTATTAATGGGTGTTTCATACTACTGGCATCATCAGGAACCGTCTGACGATATGGTGGCAGAAAGCAACTACTACGAAGAAGTGGCTGACTATGCTATGATAGACAACATAGATATCTATGCCTGTCTGGAAGATAACTAAAAAGGGGGTGAAGAGATGAAGAAATACTTGCTGACACTGATTCTGTTGCTTGCAGTTATGGCGGCTGGGGCACAGGATAAGAAGAAATTCTCGCCGGAGAAGTTCAATGAGGCTATGGAGGGATATATCCAGAAGAAAGCCGAACTGACGCAACAGGAAGCAGACAAAGTTTTCCCCTTGCTCCGCGAGATGCACAAGAAGCAACGCGCTATTTATCGCAAGGTGCACGAGATGGCTAAGAACAAGCCTGCTGATGAAGCTGGATGTGTGGCCATGATTGAAGAGTATGACAAGGTGAATATAGAATTGAAGCAGATAGAGAAATGCTATCACAAGAAGATGATGCAGGAAGTATCGGCTTCAAAGGTTTATGAGATTATCAAGGCTGAGTATAAGTTCCATCGCCACTGGATGAAGGGAGCACAACAGCCGAAGGACAAACGGCGCTAAGTGCACAGCGTTCACAGTGTGGACGACGGGAGGTACAGACATAACGCCCGTGAAGCAATAACCAATGATGTGCCCGTGGAATATCTTCCGCGGGTATATTTTTTACCAGTTCCTGTTCGACCTTAAAGGGGGTGTCGGCTGATTTGCTAACCAGTCCGAGCCGATGGCTGACACGAAAGACGTGGGTATCGACAGCCATTGCCGACTTTCCAAAAGCTACACTCTGAATGACATTGGCGGTCTTGCGACCTACACCAGGAAGGTCGAGTAACAGGTTCATGTCAGCAGGAACTTCACCCCGATGCTTCTCTACTAGCATACGAGCCATCTTCACCAGATGTTCTGCTTTGGAATTGGGATAGGAAACGCTACGGATATATTCCAAAATGTCTTCCACATCGGCCTGAGCCATAGATGCGGCATCGGGAAAATGACGAAAGAGTTCGGGAGTGATTTGGTTGATGCGTTTGTCCGTACACTGGGCACTCAGGATGACTGCCACCAGTAATTGGAAAACACTGCCGAACTCCAGCTCCGTCTGCACGTCAGGCATCTCACGACGGAAAAACTCCAGGATATATGCGTAGCGTTCCTTTTTATTCATAAGATATGGAACCGTTTGCCAAGGATACTTATTGCAGTTGCTCGGCTACGAAAGCGGCTAAAGCCTCACCACGCAGTCCGTGATGCAGAATCTTGCCTTGCTGGTCAACCACAATAGTATGGGGAATACTGGTAATATTGAACAGTTTTGCAGCAGCATTATCCCAACCTTGCAGGTCACTCATCTGAGGCCATGTGATATTCAGCTGCTTGATAGATGAAAGCCATGCGTCCTTGTCGTTGTCGAGCGAAATACCTACAATACCCAGACCTTTGTCTTTGTATTGATCGTACAGGGTAATCATGGAAGGCATCTCCTGACGACAGGGACCACACCACGATGCCCAAAAGTCGAGGATGGTGATGCGATGGTTGCGCACCTCACTCATGATACTCAACTGATTGCCATCAGGGTCGGTTTGTGCGAAGTCGGGGATGATAGCACCTTCAGCGGTCTTGGCAGATGCCTCCAGGCTTTTTTCCATCACACGAATCTGTTCGCGCTTACGCATCTCTGCAGGTAGCAACTTAATCAGTCGGTTACGAGACTGCAGGTTGATGAGCTCATCAGGATAGTAGGTCAGGAGGAAGTAGCCAAACTCATTGCGGATATTCTTCTCGCAGGTCTTGATAACCAGGTCGGAAAAACGATTGTTGAGCTTCTCAATATCCTCCATGCCTTTCTGCTGTTCTTCTTGGGAAATGGTGTTGCCATAGATATGCTCGGCAATACGGTTAATCTCCTTACCAATGGACACCACAGAGTCATTCAGCAGTTGCCATTCATCATTGCATAACGTTCCACCTACACGACTGGCACCTGGAGTTTCTGAAATCTGAACCTTTATCGTGCCTGGTTCAATGAAGAAGGGGGCATTCAACTCGTTGCGCTTGGCACTATATATCATGCAAAAGTGAACGGAATCGACTTCGCCGCTAATGGAGAACTTACCATCCTCAACGATAAGCGTATCGCTGGGGATGCCTGTCTGCATATCGGAGGTCAGAAAGAGGGTGTCGCCATCAGCGGCTCCCTCTATTGTTCCATTTACTTGGTAAGATGAAGACTGGCATGCAGTCAGTGCGCCAAGAAACAACGCACTAAATAATGTATTGGTCAGAGATACTTTCATTGTTGATGACTCTACGGATTGTTTCTGCAAAAAGATCGGCAACGCTAATCTGCTTTACCTTGGCACAGCGCTGAGAGTAGGGGATAGAGTCGGTGAAAACTATCTCCTCCAAGGCTGAATTCTGAACACGCTCGCTAGCAGGACCACTCATCACACAGTGGGAAGCACAGGCACGGACCGTCTTGGCTCCTGCTGACTTCATGATGTCGGCAGCTTTGGTAATGGTGCCTGCGGTATCTACCATATCGTCGATGATGACAACATTTTTTCCCTCCACATCACCGATAATCTGCATAGACGATACTACATTGGCGCGGGCACGTGTCTTGTTACACAGCACCAATGGACAGCCTAAGAATTTGGCATAGGTGTTGGCACGCTTAGAACCACCAACATCAGGTGATGCGATAACAAGGTCTTCAAGTTGCAAGCTCTTCAGGTAGGGCAGGATGACATTCGAAGCATAGAGATGATCAACAGGAACATTGAAGAATCCCTGAATTTGGTCGGCATGAAGATCCATCGTGATGACTCGATCGACACCTGCCACGCTCAGAAGGTCGGCAACCAACTTGGCACCAATAGAGACACGGGGCTTGTCCTTACGATCCTGACGGGCCCATCCGAAATAGGGAATGACGGCGTTGATGGTGCGTGCAGAAGCTCGCTTGGCTGCATCCATCATCAGCAGCAGCTCCATCAGATTGTCAGAATTGGGAAAGGTGCTCTGTACCAGGAAAACGTCGCGACCACGAATGCTCTCCTCGAATGATACAGCAAACTCGCCGTCAGAGAACTTCGTAATCTGAAGCTCACCCAACGGGCAACCTAAACTTTGGCAGATTTTTTCTGCGAGGTACTTTGTGGCAGTACCCGAAAAGACCATGTAATTCTTGTTAGGGTTCATTGTAATATAGTTCTTAACCGATTGCTTTACGTAGTTTACTGAAGTGGTTGATCACTTCCTGATAGTCCAACTCCTGATGGATATTAAAGCGATTCCAGATGTCACCACAGATGACAATACCTCCAAAGCCAAGGTCCTTAGCCAGTTTGACATTGTCGAGATTCATACCCCCCAGCGCATAGACATGACGGTCTATGAGTCCGCGGCGGGCAGCCTCCTCCAATTGCTGGGGTGTGAACGATGCCTTGCAGTCGGGCTCCGACTGGCTGTCGCCAATATATTTCAGGAATACATAGTCGGCATGACGCTTCGCCTCCTTCAACTGGTCCAGATGGGTGCACGTACGACTGATATGTCCCTTGTAGCCCTGGGGTGCAGGAGATGTCTCGTCTTCAATATGGATGCCTTTCAACTTATACTCTTCTTTCAAGTAGAAGTTGTCATGAACGGTAATTCGCTTATAGTAATCTTCTGACAACAGCGTGAGCAGTCGTTCAGAATACATAGGCGATGAGCCCGGCTTGTAAAGGTGCAGATTGTCAAGTCCCTCCTCAAAAAGCGAAGAGAGAATCTTGTCTTCCTCTACGAAGAATGTAGGGCGTGTCATCACTGCCAGTTTCATAGGCAATATCGTCTTTTAGTTGGCTGACTCAAATTCTTTCAAGAAACGAACGTCGTTCTCAGAGAACATACGAAGGTCGCTAACCCTGTATTTCAGGTTGGTAATACGCTCTACACCCATACCGAAGGCATAGCCACTATAGATGCTGGAGTCAATGCCGCATTGTTCCAGGACATTAGGATCAACCATACCGCATCCCAAAATCTCTACCCATCCTGTGTGCTTGCAGAATCCGCATCCCTCGCCACCACAGATGAAGCAGGAGATGTCCATCTCAGCCGATGGTTCGGTGAATGGGAAGTAGGAGGGACGCAGACGGATCTGCGTGTCAGGTCCGAACATCTCACGGGCAAACGACAGCAATACCTGTTTCAGGTCGGTAAAGCTTACGTTCTTGTCGATATACAGTCCTTCTACCTGATGGAAGAAACAGTGGGCACGTGCCGTGATGGCCTCGTTGCGATATACGCGTCCGGGACAGATGACACGGATGGGAGCTGTCAGCTTTCCATCCTCGGTGTGCATGTTTTCCATCACACGAGCCTGAACACTCGAGGTGTGCGAACGCAACAGGATGTTCTTGGTCACATCATTGGGATGCTGACTGATAAAGAATGTGTCTTGCATGTCGCGAGCAGGATGGTCAGCAGCAAAGTTCATCTTGGTGAATACGTGCATATCATCCTCTACCTCAGGACCATCAGCCAACACGAATCCCATACGTGAGAAAATATCGATAATCTCGTTGGTGACAATGGTCAGCGGATGACGAGTTCCTAACTGGACAGGGTAGGGAGTACGCGTAAGATCTATCGCTTCATCACCTGTTTCCTGAGTGGCACACTCCTCACGCAATTGGTTGATGCGCTCGGTGACCAATGTCTTCAGTTCGTTGATTTTCATGCCGACAGTTTTCTTCTGGTCGGCAGCCACGTTACGGAAATCGTTCATCAAGGCCGTAATCTCACCTTTTTTACTCAGGTATTTCAGGCGGAGTTGCTCTACTTCTTCGGCATTTTGAGCACTCAAGTTCTGTACTTCTTTCAGAAGTTCGTCTATCTTGTCAAGTATCATAATCTGTTGTTATGCGTAAATTTTGATGCAAAGGTACAAAAAAAATGAGAAATGAGAAATGAGAAATGAGAAATATTCACTATCTTTGCACAAAATTTTGAGAGAAGCATTGAATTCATACGAATAATGGGACGATATCTGATAGTAATTTGCGCCTTGATCACGCTTTTTTACTCATGTAATGGCAACAAGACGAAGAGTGAAGATGTGAGTGTTGCCGACTCTTTGGAATTCCGTGATACGGTAGCAACGGACTCGCTGACGAAAGAAATTAGTGAGACACCAATGCCTAAGGCTGCTGACGAGCTGTTTGATGACTTTATCTTCAACTTTGCAGCCAACAGCCGTTTACAGATGGAACGTGTACACTTTCCTTTGCCCAGCATCAATGGGGAAAAGAAAAAAATGATTTCCAAGGCTCAATGGAAGATGGAATATTTCTTCATGCGCCAAGGGTATTACACGCTTCTCTTCGATAACGAGAAACACATGGAGAGTGTGAAGGATACGGGCATCAGTCATGCCGTAGTGGAGAAAATCTATTTCAATACCCATTCCATTATTCAATATGTCTTCGACCGTCCCCATGGAGCGTGGATGCTGATGGCTATTAATACCATACCTATAGATAAATCGACTAATGCGTCATTTCTCCATTTCTACCATCAATTCGTTACGGACCCGCAGTTCCAACAGGAGAGCCTGGCTTCAACGGTACATTTTGTGGGACCAGACCCTGACGATGATTTTAGTGTGATGGAAGGCATTATTACTCCCGACACGTGGGAGGCTTTTGCTCCAGAACTGCCCTCCAGAATGATATATAACATCATCTATGGCGCACCGAAAAAGGAATCTGACGCCAAGTTGTTCGTATTGCGAGGAATTGCCAACGGACAAGAGTTGGAGATGACTTTTAAGCGTAAAGAAGGCAAGTGGCTGCTCACTAAGTTGGCAACATAATAATCCCACATACTTCACATGAAAGATTGTAAGAACTATAATCTGTTGAATCATAATACGTTCGGTATTGAGGCGTATTGTCAGCGCTTCCTCGAATATGCCGATGAACAAGAAGCTGTCGAGGTGGCCTCCATTCTCCGCAATGCTTCACTCCCTTATATTATAATAGGTGGAGGCAGTAATTTGCTGCTAACCCGTGATTTTGAGGGAATAGTGGTCCATTCGGCCTGTAAGGGTATTTGTCGTGAAGGCAACACCCTGACGTGTGGAAGTGGCGAGGTGTTTGACGATGTGGTGGCTGAGAGTATCCGCCAGGGACTCTATGGTGCCGAGAACCTCTCACTCATTCCTGGCGATGTGGGTGCCAGTGCTGTTCAGAATATCGGCGCTTATGGCGTAGAGGCGAAGGATTTGATTCGTAGTATCCGTGCAGTGGAAATTGCGACGGGGAATGTCTGTATCATAGAAAATTCGGAATGTGAGTATGGCTATCGCCAGAGCCGTTTTAAGCAAGACTGGAAGAATCAATTCCTCATTGTGAGTGTAGAATATGTATTCTCCATCGATTTCCAACCTCATCTGGATTATGGTAATATCCGTGCGGAACTGGAGCGTCAAGGCATCTCAGAGCCTACTGCCGAACAATTGCGCCAGACTATTATTGATATCCGTAATGCTAAATTGCCCGATCCAAAGGTGTTGGGTAATGCGGGTAGTTTTTTCATGAATCCTGTAGTCTCTCGTCAGCAGTATGAGCAATTAGCCTCCCAATATCCGGAGATGCCACATTATTATATAGATGCCGACCATGAGAAGATTCCTGCAGGATGGATGATAGACCAGTGTGGGTGGAAAGGAAAGTCGCTAGGACGTGCTGGGGTTCACGACAAACAGGCATTGGTTCTTGTCAACAAGGGTGGTGCTACCGGTGCCGAGATTGTGACACTCTGTCAGACCATTCAGCAGGATGTCAAGCTCAAGTTTGGCATTGATATCCACCCCGAAGTTAATGTGATATGATGAAACTGACATTCTTAGGTACTGGGACATCGTGTGGCGTACCTACTATCGGTTGCCAGTGTAGAACATGTACCAGTAGCGACCCTCACGATAAGCGCTTGCGTTGCTCCGTACTGTTGGAAACGGAGCAAACTCGTTTGCTCATAGACTGCGGACCCGATTTCCGGCAACAAATCATGCCTCATCCTTTCCGTCGTATTGATGGTATTTTGATAACTCATGCCCATTATGACCACATGGGAGGAATGGACGATATCCGTCCCTATTGTCAATTTGGTGAAATCAATGTCTATGCCGACCCGATTGCTCGTGAGGGCATGCTCCAGATGCTGCCTTATTGTTTTGCCGAGCATCGTTATCCTGGTGTGCCAGCTATTCAATTGCATGAGATTCTTCCTCACTTCCCGTTTACGATAGGCGATATGGAGATTGTTCCCTTCCAGGTGATGCACCACGATTTGCCCATCTTAGGCTATAGGATAGGTTCTTTGGTTTATATCACGGATATGAAGACCATTGCAGAAGAAGAGATTCCGTATATTCTCGGATGCGACACGCTGGTGGTGAATGCCTTGCGTGAGAAGCCCCATCATTCTCATCAGACACTTAGCGAGGCAGTTCGGTTCGCCCAACGCATCGGGGCTCGTCAGACCTGGCTCATACATTGTAGCCATGATATTGGACGCCATGCAGAGGTGAATGCCTCGCTGCCTGCCAATATCCAGTTAGCTTACGACGGACAAGTAGTGGAAATATAGACTTTTTGCTACCGGGAACAGGTTATCGTCTAACGACAAAGAATCCGAGGCGGTGGCTTATGTGTTTCTTATGAACTGATTTTATTTGGTAGATACCTTCAGGCAATGTCGAGATATCTATAACGGGTTCGTTCATGCATGTTTTTACCATATTGCCCTGCAGGGTGGTAATCATCAGTGCCTTGGCATCGCTGGGGGCATTGACTCTAAGTTTTCGGCCATCGTTGGGTAACAGACTTGATACATTGAAGTTCTGGCAATAGGCCGATGCTTCCTGCGCGGCAGGTCCCTCGTTACCATAACGGTCTTGAGCCGTAACGGCGTAATACCATTGTCCTTTGGCTTTGGGGATGGTGATGTGCCTTCTAAGATAACGGGTGGCAATGAGGTTCTCAGCTTTCGTCACGTCAACAGGGTAGGTGGTTGAAGCGTAAATATTGTAGAGCAGGTAGGGACCGTCGCTTCGGTCTTCTGCCTCTTGCCAGCTTAATATGTCGCTTTCATGACTCCGTTCCACATTCAATGTCTTCGGACTTGTGGGAACTGTGCTCTGCGCCCATGTCATGGGGGGTACGAGAGCAGGGTAGCGGTCGTGCCAACGGGCAAAATCGTAGATTCCTTTCACGTTGTCCAAGAGGAATTTGGCACGGAAGTAACAATGACCTAAGCCGATTTCACGCACTACGCTCATCTGTCTCTTTACTTCGTTGATAGGCCAGTTGCGCTCTTTAGGGTGCAGCATATAGACCCCCAGTCCCGAGATGACGTGCCGTCCGAAGGATTGCTCCTTCCAGTCGATGGCAAAGGGATAGAAGTTGTTGCCTGAGAAATACATCATTGGGTAGAGCTGGTCCATCAGTCCGTCCCGCAACCATCCCTGAGCGTCCTGTGCCACTCTGGAACGGGCATTCCAGCCATTAGAGCGGAAGCGGCTCAAATCATCATATTTCCCGATGGGAGAGCAGCTGAGTTTCACCCACGGCTTGTGAAGCTTTACCCTGCGGTTGATGGCTTTGACAATGTCGGTGATGTACTCTTTATGCATAGCTCCCCGCCATGTTTCCGGATAGCGGATATAGTCCAAGTGAATACCATCAATATCATATTTCCGGGTTATCTCCTCACAGATGTCGGCAATGTAGCTGGCCGTTGTCGGCGACTCCGGATTCATATAACCCTCGTCACCAATCTTGCGAATCAGCTTGCCATAGCGCTTGCGCAGCTGTTGACATCCGTAGGTGTTCCATTTCCCGACGGGGATGGTCACCACCCATGCATGCAACTCCATTCCCCTGCGGTGGCACTCGTCAATGGCAAACTGCAGGGCATCGTATCCGGGACTTTTGCCTGGCTTGCCGGAAAGACATCCGTCCCAAGGCTCTATGTCGGAGGGATAAATGGTAGTGGCTCTTACGCGGGTCTGCAACAGTACTGTATTGATGCCAACGGCCTTCAGCCGGTCCAGCATGTTGGTCAGTTGTTGCTTCTGTTTTTCAATGCCCATTCCGTCGTGAGCATACGTGGAAGGCCAGTCAATGCCTCCTATAGTGGTCAGCCAGACGGCTCGTACCTCCCATTTGGGCTGTGCAATTCCTAGAGCGGTGATGCACAAAAATAATATGGATAGAGTATATTTTTTCATTATTGGGTGCAAAGGTACGAAAAAAATGTGTACCTTTGCACGAAGATTAAAAAAACAATATAAAAATGATTTCGTTTACCATTAGCCTTGTGGCTTTAGTTCTGGGTTATTTCCTTTACGGACGCTTTATAGAGCGCATTGTAGCCCCAGACAACCGTGTAACTCCCGCTGTGGCGAAAGCAGACGGTTTGGATTTTATCGTGCTTCCAAACTGGAAGGTCTTCATGATTCAATTTCTGAATATAGCAGGAACAGGTCCTATCTTCGGTGCCATCATGGGTGCCAAGTTCGGTCCTGTAGCCTATCTTTGGATTGTTCTTGGATGTATATTTGCCGGTGCCACCCACGATTATCTTAGTGGAATGCTCTCTATGCGCAATGATGGTGCAGGCCTGCCGGAACTGATAGGCAAGTATCTGGGTAAGACCACCAAATCCGTCATGCTTGTATTTACCGTGTTGCTGTTGATTATGGTAGGAACTGTGTTTGTTTACAGTCCTGCGGTGATACTGCACACTATGGGTGGCGATACGATGATGTGGGTGGCAATCATCTTTTTCTATTATGTCATTGCCACCATGCTGCCTATCGACAAGATTATAGGTAAGGTCTATCCCCTGTTTGCTTTCTCGCTGCTGTTCATGGCAGGTGCGCTCATGGTTTGGCTGTTCCTGCACTGGCCCACAGTGCCCGAGCTATGGAACACCTTCTACAACCTTGGTGCCGCCACCCATCCCGACACATGGAAGGACCATATCTTCCCAGCCCTGTTTATCACGGTGGCCTGTGGTGCCATCTCCGGTTTCCATGCCACTCAGAGTCCTATCATGGCCCGTTGTGTCAAGAGCGAGCATATGGGTCGCCCCATCTTCTATGGCGCTATGATTACCGAGGGTATCGTAGCCCTCATCTGGGCCACTGTCTCTTCATGGTTCTTCTATGGCAATCCAGCCCCAGGCTACGAACTGATTGAGCAGGCCACAGCAGGCTTCCAGACCTCAGCCCCCGCAGTGGTCAATTTAGTGTGCAACGACTGGTTAGGCGTTGCCGGTGCCGTACTGGCTATGCTCGGTGTTGTTGCCGCGCCAATCACCTCTGGCGACACCGCGTTGCGCTCTGCCCGCCTGATCGTGGCCGAGTGGTTGAAGCTGGACCAGCGCCCCATCCCCAAGCGTCTGATGATCTGTTTGCCTCTGTTTGCATGCTCTATCGCCATGCTGGTATGGCAGATAGAGAATCCCGACGGTTTCAATACCATCTGGCAATACTTTGGCTGGTCTAATCAGGCCCTGTCAGTTTTCACCCTGTGGACCATAACAGTCTATCTGGTGCGTGAGAAGAAGCCCTATGTGGTGACCCTCATTCCTGCACTCTTCATGACTTTTGTATGTTCTACCTATATCTTCGTGTCCAAGCAGATGCTGGGCATCGGGGAATCGGGCTATTTCTGCGGCGTTGTCTGTCTTATTATAGCCTGTGTATGGTTCATCGTATGGCTTAGAAAAGAAAGAAACAATCATTAATAATACATTAAATAATTAGTAACTATGAAGAAAATTGCTTTGTTCGTAATGGCATTGATGATGTCAGTTGCCGCAAATGCACAGTTTGAGGAAGGTAAGGCATATCTTGGTGCCTCGCTCTCCGGTCTTGACCTTAGCAGTCAGGCCAAGCAGTTCCATTTCGGAATGAATGTCAAGGGCGGTTACCTGTTCAAGAAGAACCTCATGGCCATTGGTGAGATTGGCTTCGACCATTGGGAGCGTGATGCCGACCAATTTGCGTTAGGTGCTTCTGTTCGTTATTATTTTGATAAGTACGGATTCTTTGCCGGTGGTGGTCTGAAGTACAAGCATTCCTCCAGCTATAACGATGTTCTGCCGGGAATTCATGGTGGTTATGCTTTCTTCGTGAGCCGTACTGTTACCATCGAACCGGAATTGTATTTTGACATTTCTACCAAGAGTTCCGACTATATGTGCTATGGATTGCGTGTAGGTGTCGGTGTATATCTTTTCAAGGACGGACGTAAAAACTAAAAAACAGAAAGCTTATGTTAAGTATTGATTTCTACAGACCCAACTACGAGATGGATGTCAAGGAACTGGTTGACCGACTGATTGACCTCTCATTTGCCGAGGACATTGGTGATGGCGACCACACCACCTTGTGTTGTATTCCAGAGGATGCTATGGGCAAGAGCCATCTGCTCATCAAGGAAGATGGTATATTGGCAGGCGTAGAGGTTGCCAAGGAGGTGTTCCGCCGTTTCGATCCCGATTTGAAGGTCGAGGTGCTGATGCCGGACGGCACCCGCGTGAAGAAAGGCGACATTGCCATGATTGTAACAGGCAAGGTGCGCTCGTTGTTGCAGACCGAGCGTCTTATGCTGAACATCATGCAGCGCATGAGTGGTATTGCCACCATGACCGATCGTTATGTGCAGCGTCTGAAAGGCACCAAGACCCGTGTGCTGGACACCCGCAAGACCACTCCTGGCATGCGCATGCTCGAGAAGCAGGCTGTCAAGATTGGCGGCGGCTGCAACCACCGCATCGGACTCTTCGATATGATACTGCTGAAGGACAACCACGTTGACTTCGCCGGAGGTATTGTCAACGCCATTGACCGTTGCCATCAATACCTGAAGGAGAAAGGCCTCGACCTGAAGATAGAGATTGAGGTACGCTCATTCGACGAGCTTCAGCAGGTGCTCAATCACGGAGGTGTTGACCGTATCATGCTTGACAATTTCAGTGTGCCCGATACCAAGAAGGCTGTCGAAATCATTGCCGGGCGCTATGAGACAGAGTCAAGCGGCGGCATTACGTTCGATACCATCCGCGATTATGCCGAGCAGGGTGTTGACTTCATCTCCGTGGGTGCTTTGACTCACTCTGTGAAGGGACTTGATATGAGCTTTAAGGCATGCTAGTTGATAATTGATAGTTGACAGTTGACAGTTGATAGTTGACAGATGTGAGATGACTGATATGGTGAAAGTACTTGCGTTCTTTTGCGCAATGTTTGTACTGTTGTCTTGTGGAGATGATGAAACTGTCAACTCTCAACTTTCAACTCTCAACTATCAAAGTCCCGTTGACTACGACATCGTACTCGCCGGCAATTTCGGTGAGCCGCGTCCGTGGCATTTCCACGGCGGCATCGATGTCAAGACGGGCAACCAGGAGGGTAAGAAAATCTACTCCGTTGCCGATGGTTATGTCAGCCATGTCACCGTTAACAAACATGGCTTCGGGAATGCCATCTATGTGGCCCATCCCGACGGGCTTACCAGTGTGTATTGTCACCTGAAGCGCTTTGCCGATGTGTATGAGCAGCAGGTTCCGCGAACCGGACGGCACGACACCCTAGTGGTGCGCTTCTCGCCCGACCAGTTTCCCGTGAAGGCAGGCGACCTGATAGCCATCAGTGGCAATACGGGCAATTCCACTGGTCCTCATCTTCATCTGGAACTGCACGACACGCGTACTTGGGTGATGCACGACCCGCTGGAGAAGCTGGTGCGTTTCGTTGCCGACTCCGTTGCGCCGCACGCCCATTCCTTCATGGCGGTTCCTCAAGACGGTGAAGGCGTTTTCAATGGCGGATTCACCAATCAGGTCTTTGGCTTCGGACAACCGGAGGTCAAGAAGCAGCATACCGTATGGACCCTCTCTCGTGAGTTTACCGCATGGGGCAGGGTAGGCTTTGCCCTCTGGGCCAACGACTATAGCGAGAATACCTATAATCATTATGGTGTGCGCCATACGCGTTTGCTTGTTGACGGTCGCGAGGTGTTCCGTTCTGATGTTGACAGCATTCCCGTCAGTTGCCAGCCCGAGGTGAACCTGTGGGGCGACTATCTGCACTGGCGGCGCCATCGCGTGTGGTATATGAAGTCGTATCGCGAGCCGGGCATGCGTCTGCCTATCCTGCATACGGGATTCGACCGAGGCATCGTCACTTTCGACGAGGAGCGTCCTTACCGCCTGACCTATATCCTCAGCGATTACCGGGGCAATCAGTCCGAATATCATTTTACCGTCCACGGGCGGCGCGATTCACGCGTTACGCCTCGCAGACGGTATATGATGCTTGACCCCTATCTGTTGTACAACCAGATACTGTGGCCCTTGCACGTTCGAAGGTTTATTTGAACAGCGAGTATTCCGGCACTTCCCATGCCAGCGCACTGGCGCCCAGCACGTCACGCTCGTGGTCATTCAGTTCCGTAACCACCAGCTTTATCTTTCCCCGCATGTTGTGGAACACATGTTTCTCGAACGAATCCTGCGTGGGATCAGTCAGCCATTTTCCCGCATGAGAAATGCCACCCGTCAGTATGATAGCCTCCGGATTCACTATCGAGGCGTAGGTGGCCAGTCCGATGCCGAAAATATAGCCCGTACGGCGGAACACCTCGATGGCCAGCGCGTCGTTCTTGTCGCAACACTCCTTGATTTTACGGGGCGTCAGTTTCTCTATGTCGCGCATCAGTGAAGGCTTGTCGCTCTCCGCCATCACCTCACGAGCCGTCTGTATGATGCCGTTGGCACCCACATAAGCCTCCAGGCAACCTTCCAGTCCGCAACCGCACTTCCTGCCATGATCCACCACGCAGGTGTGGCCAATCTCGCCGGCATATCCGCTAACACCTTCGTGCGACACGCCATTGGAATAGAAGCAGCTGCCCAGTCCTACACCCATGCAGATGACGATGAAGTTCTTCATGCCATGAGCCGAACCGTATATCTTCTCGCCCAGGGCAGCCACATGCGCGTCATTGCTTATCGCAACGGCAATGCCCAGTCTGTCGCGCAACATGGCTTGCAGCGGAATCACACCTTTCCAGGGCAGGTTGGGCGGATTCTCGATACATCCGGAGACAATGCTTGCACTCGGACAGCTGATGCCGATGCTGCGGATGGTCTCATATCCCCCGTTAGCCTCCGACAAGTTCACCACCTCTTCCGTGAGGCTGGCTACAAACTCGTTGATGTCAGGATAAAGTAAAGTAGAAAAATTGCTCTGTGCAATGATGTTTCCGCGGATGTCAACAATGGCCAGCATCGTATGCTCGCTGCTGATGTCGATACCTATCACCTTGCGTTTGATAGTTGTACTCTGCATAGTTTTGGTTTTACGTTATTCAACTTTCGGGCACAAAGATAATCATTTGTTATGAAAGTTCCAAATTTATTCTATTTTTTTGAACATTCTTTTTAAGCGAAAAGTTTGGGCAGACTTGTTTTTTTTTTGTAACTTTGGCCTTGCCGAAGTTTCTCTCGCTCGGGAATAAGAAACATTTTTTTTGTTTTCCTTTGGCTGTTAGGGAAATGTTTCGTATTTTTGCACCCTAAATAAATATTAGGAGGAAATATTATGACCGAAGTACAGCTGAATGCGATGAATACGGAATTATGGCAGAGTATTGGTGCTATAGCCGATAGCGAGCCTCTGATGAGGCGTCTGACTCGCTATGCCAAGAAGTTGGTAAAAGAGAAATCAGATTCCACGCTGATGACCAAAGAGGAGTTCTTTGCAAAAATAGAACGGGCAGAACAGCAACCTGGTAAAAGTTTTGCAAACGTTGAGGAACTCGATAAATTCATTCGCAGTTTATGAGCCAATACAAAGTTATCATTAAGGAAGAGGCTCAGGAGGACCTGAAGAGATTGCTCCGTAGTGAACCAAAGGCGTATAAAAAAGCGCTTCGCTTTATTGGAGAATTATATGAACATCCCAAGACGGGGCTTGGTCATCCTGAGCCACTGAAGGGTAAGCCCGAAGGTCGTTGGAGCCGTGAGATTACCAAGAAGCACAGGCTCATTTATCGCATCTTCGAGACGGAAGTTTATGTTGACGTTCTGGCAGCCTACGGGCATTATGATGACAAATAGTTTCTCCCCCTAGATCACGGGACTCTAATTTTGCGCTCTGATAGAATATATCAGTGAAGAATTTGCTTAATCCCGGCCAATTCCCTACCTTTGTTGTCAGAAGGAGGAAGAGGCCGACAGGAAAGGGAACCTATCAGTGGGGACAACAGTCCTTTAGAGTCTATGAACCTTATAGTATTTCATCAATTGAGCCAATGTGATAGCCACACAGCCCACCAGGGTGGGGCTTCCATTATTGGGGTCAATAGGGCAGAAGCCATAGTAAGGCTGATACTGATGCCAACAGGTAGTTATCAAGGGATAGACAGGTTCGCGGTCTTGTTCGCGATATTCTGTGTCGTTACGAGAAGTGAAGAAGGGAGAGACGGCCACGGCGGCAACCTCGCCGTTGAGTCCTGCAAGCATATTTTTCAACGCTTCGTTGCCTTGTTGGCTATCAAACGAGCCGCTCTCGCTATATGCCAGCACGGCATCTGTCTTGTCATCAGCCGAAACTACCACAAAGCCTCCAGTCTCCACATTGTTGAAGACATAAAGATAATCGAAGTCTGTGTGAACTTCCTGCAGGCTCATTACAGAAGAACAGACACTATTGGCTCTTCTCTGAACTGACGATGTTGAATTAAGGAAAGATGCTGCCTTTACACGAGCCTCATCGATTCCGATAGGTTCAGCCATCATAGAAACAGACACGAGGAAGATGGAAATTAAAAAAGACACTTTTTTCATAAACAATTAAAGATGATTTAGATTCGACAAGGATAGTAATTGTATTTCTACTGCAAAGATACGACATTAAAATTAAACCACCAAGAAAAGAAGTGAAAAAAAAATCCCCCGCCACTCAGGATGTGTTACAGTTACAGTTGTTACAGTTAAAATATGAGTGGCATGCCTACTCTAAAAGACTGTATAACTAATTAATATATAGATATTTACATACAAATCTGCGGTGGCGACACCCTTCAAAAAACAACTGTAACAACTGTAACTGTAACGCCCAGGCTTATTATTAACCACTTAAATTATTGTAAGACAATGAAATACGACATTACAAAACAAACAGCACCCAAGATGCCTAAACTCGGTAAAGGCACAGAATATTACGGTCACAAGACGGGATGACGGTAGCATCAGACTGAACTTCAAGGAGTTGCCCAAAGGTGCTGATTTCAACCTGGAGCGATTTGCACTCGGAGTCTATAACGAACTTTGCATGGCGCTGGAGGGCCTCGTAGAGGAAGAGTGAGTGAAGGAACAATGGACGCTCAATTACAATTACAGTTATTACAGTTTTAAAAATGGATGGTTATATTCCCTTTAATACTATATAACTAATTAATATATAGATAGTTAATATATATAAGAAAGGGGAAGCGACCCTCAAAAAATAAACTGTAATTATTGTAATTGTAATTGACGGCCTGTAATTATTCATCTAAAAAGCAGTAAATCAATGAGATACGATATCAGTAAAGCGACTGCGCCCGCTATGCCGAACCTCGGCAAAGGCACAGAATGTGTCAGATTGCTGCTCTCGCAGACGTCAAAAGACATGCACGAACCCCTCGTTCCGATTCTTGTCCCCGCACTTGGCGCACACATCAGCGGTTCGGAATTTCAGTACCCTGACCTCACTTGGCAGGAGCCGACGGGCTTAATGGCCAATCTGGTGGCCGATTCGGGGTGCAACAAGGGCCAATTGTCTTATCTTGTAGAGGCCGTCTGTCGCGACTTCCGCCTGCACGACAAGGGTGAGATGGCGAAGATTGAGGCTTGGCAGCGCGTCCTGCCCTCGTTGCAGCGCCACCAGCTGCCCCAAGGTTGCAAGGACTTCAGCGACTATTATTTGTCAAGAAAATCGCACGACGGGTGCTGCTGACTCCTCCCTACCCGAACTCCCACTTCGGGTAGGGGAAAGTCATAGTTTCCCTTACTCAAAAGTCCTCAATGAACACTTTAGCAAAAACTGAAAACTTTTTGGGAAATAATGGCTTAAATGTTTGGCTGTTTCAAATATTTTTCGTACCTTTGCAATGTAAATAAGAGGTACTCTGATACCATGAAAAACAACCTTTTAACTTTTTAATGTTTTAACTTTTTAATTTTCTATTACTATGGCAAACGTAAAGAAGACGGTCAAGATTGACCTGGTTGCTAACGGCAACCGAAAGAG
>ODAI011286462.1_pt1 | contig 55569 bp, 27 predicted proteins | sample 1539321 | NCBI WGS metagenome assembly ODAI01 (sample SAMN02144231, study PRJEB22623) | gut metagenome | biome: sheep rumen | host: Ovis aries | place: New Zealand | reverse complement strand
TACAGGATGGACAGCAACAGGCTTAGGAAATGAAGCAATGTATTATAGTAATTCATGGACAGGAGAAACACAAACAGGAAGTGGAAATAATAGATTTTATAGATTAACAAGCGAAAATAATGGAACAGTAACATTAATAGCACATTGGGCACCAAATACATATACAATTATATATGAATTAGATGGAGGAACAGCAGGAACAAAAGCACCAACATCTGCAACATACGATGCAAATGTACAAATTGACAATCCAACAAAAACAGGATATCAATTTGCAGGATGGACAGCACTAGAATCAAATACAACTTATGCATTAGGAAGCAATGCTCAAACAGGTGCTGTAGAAAATAATTTAGTTGCATGGGATGGAACAGCAACATCAAACACATATTTCAAAAATCTAAAAGAATCTGGAACAGTAAGATTGACAGCAACATGGACAGAAAACACATATAACATAACATACGATTATGAGGGAGGAACAGCTGGAGCTAGAAAGCCATCATCATCAACATATACTGGTGAAGTTAGAATCAGTTCTCCAACAAAAGAAGGATATACATTCGCAGGCTGGACATCATCAGCAGAAGATGGATTAGGAGCAAATGCTATAACAGGGTCATCAACCGCATGGAATGGATCAGCAGTATCAAACGGATCAAACGATACATACTTCAAAAAATTATCTGACGTAAATGGTGGAACAGTAAAATTAACAGCAACATGGACGCCAATTACATATAGAATTTCATATACTTTAAATGGAGGAACAGCAGGAGCAAACGCACCAACAACAGCAACATATGGTTCAGATGTACAAATTGATAATCCAACAAAAACGGGATACACATTCGCAGGATGGACATCAACAACTATATCAAACACTGCATTAACAGGAACAAGCGCAAATCCATCAACATCATGGGATGGAACAGCAATAACAAATACATACTTCAAGAATTTAACACCGGTAAGTAACAGAACAGTATTGTTAGTTGCAACATGGATAGATGAAGGATATATAATAACATACGACTATGACGGAGGAACACCAGGAAAAAATAATCCATCAAGTGCAACATATTCAGGCTCATTTGGAGTAAGTAGCCCAACAAAAGTTGGATACACATTTGCAGGATGGACATCATCAGCACAAGACGGATTAGGTGCAAATGCTATAACAGGATCATCAACACCATGGGACGGATCAGCAGTATCCAACGGATCAAACGATACATACTTTAAACAATTAACAAATGTAAATGAAGGAACAGTAAAATTAACAGCAACTTGGACACCAATTTCATATAGAATTGCATATAATTATGATGGAGGAACAGCAGGAAACAAAGCACCAACAACAGCAACATATGATTCAGATGTACAAATTGACAACCCAACAAAAGATGGATATCAATTTGCAGGATGGACATCAACAGATGCTTCAAATACAGCTGTAACAGGAACGAGTGCAAATCCATCAACATCATGGGATGGAACAGCAACAACAAATACATACTTCAAGAATTTAAAATCAACAAATAATGATGTTATATTGTTAAAAGCAACATGGACAGAAAATACTTATAACATAACATATGATTTTGACGGAGGAAAACCAGGAACAAACATACCATCATCAGTAACATATACAAGTTCATTTGGAGTAAGCAGCCCAACGAAAGTTGGATATACATTTACTGGATGGACATCATCAGTAGAAGATGGCTTAGGTGCAAATGCTATAACAGGATCATCAACAGCATGGGATGGGTCATTAGTATTAAATGGATCATATGATACATACTTTAAACAATTAACAAATGTAAATGGCGGAACTGTAACTCTTACTGCTAATTGGGAAGCTAAGGAATATAGATTAACATACTATCGTTCAACAAATCAAGAGTTAAACATTAGACAAACAAAACATTATGGAGACATCATAGACCTATCATACCGAGGTGTTCTAGACTATGAATTCTTAGGATGGGCAGAAACAGAGGACGCAACAACAGCATTACCATCAAATACAGTACTTACAATGCCAGCTGAAGACAAAATTTTATATGCAGTATATGCAAATCTCGCTTTATCAGAAGAGAAAGTTACAATTATTTATGACACAAATAACTTAAGTAAAACAGTAACAATAGATGGATTTAATTATGGAACAGTATCAGTTTCATCAAGTAACTCAAATGTTGCAACAGCACTAGTAGATGGAAACACAATTACTATAACAGCACATGAGGTTGGAGAGGCTATTATAACAGCCCAAAGCTCTGTAAGAGACGTCGATGGAAATCCTATTGAAAGAACAGTTAGAGTATCTGTAGTTGAACCAAACTACTACAATGAAAATCAAAGCAAATATTACATGACATTAAAAGATGCTTTTGATGAAGCAGCTAGTGGAGATACAATAAAAGCGTTAAAGGATGTAATAGATGAAAGTGAGGCAAATCCAACAGTTGGAACTACTGGTTCACCAAAGACATTAACATTAGACTTAGGAGCTAAAACAGTTACAATGGCAAAATCAATTGAAAATAATGGAACACTAACAATTCAAGGAACACGACAATCAACTGAAGTAATTGGTACACTTCAATCAGATGAGACAAATGCAATTATAAATAATGAAGGTGGAACATTGAATTTGAACGGCGGTAAAGTTGCTCAAGAGGGTAACTTAGACCTTGAAATAGATTTTGCTGACTGGCCAGACAACTATGGTGCAGCAATTGTAAATAAGGGGTCAGGGACAATTAATGTAGATGGCGCAGAAGTAGTAAGTGGTGGAACAATTGGTGAAACTATAAAAAATACTGCTGGTGGAACTGTAAATGTTAGATCAGGAAAAGTATTAAATACAGTAGATTATGATTCAAGCACTGCTGATGCGATAACTAATAGAAATGGAGGAAACGTAACAGTATCAGGTGGAACAATTAATTCAATAGGATATGGTATTAATACTGGAGTTGGACAAATTGAAATAACAGCAGGAACTATAGAAGGTGGAGTAGCTATTGCTTCTGCAGATGCAAGTGTTGAAATAAGCGGAACTGCAAACATTAGAGGAAATGGTGCATCTGCAATATTTATGCTGGGAACAACACCAACATTAACAATGTCAGGTGGTTCTGTCTACGGACAAACAGGTATTGTAGTTAATGACGGAACAGTAACAATAACAGAAGGAACAGTAGAAGCAGAAGTATGTGCTATTCAATCTAAACGTGGTACAACAGTAACATTAGGAACAAAAGATTCAAATATACCAAATGAAAATCAACCAACCATAACATCTAACACCCAATCTACAACATATGCAATTAAAAAGATGGCAACAGAAGGAGAATATGGAACATTCAACTTTTATGATGGTAAAATAGTAGCACCAGAAGGAAAAACAATAAGTGGTGATGTAGATGATACACCAGATAGATATTATGTACAAAAAACAATAGATAATGGCATTGAAACAGCAAGATTAGCAAGTATAGTATACTTTGATTTCAATGAAGCAAATAATATGAACAGATGGAGTAAGTCATATGGCGAAAGAATTAGAATCAATTACGATAGCACTACTGGAATGAACCAAATTACTCAAGTTGGAGGTTCAGGATTTGAAGCACTTTATATGCCAATTAAAACACAAACAGGAGAAAAATATACTATTTCATTTGACTATAAAAATGATCAAGCATATGAAGTTTTAACTGGATTTAATGATATGACTTTTGATGGAATCGGATATGAAGTAATGAGTACATATACGGCAAATCCAAAGAATGCGACTCCAATTGAGTTAAAATACTTATCATCAAATGCAACAGATGGAATTGAAAGATGTACATTAGAATTTACAGCAACAGCTGAAACAACATACTTTGTATTTAACTTAGGAATGTTAAAAGATGAAGTAGAGACAACAGTTAACTTAGGAAACTTCGTAATTTCAAATAGCCCAGGAAGCAGTACTGCAATAGGTAATTTACCAGAGCTAATTGTTAATGAAGGAACAACAAACGGAACAGAAAATATGTTTAAAGGATATTATACTGAAAAAACAAATGGAACAAAAATAACACCTAGTACATCAATTGACACATCAAAATTAACATACTATGCACAATTACAAGAGAATAAAAACTATTACAATACTACAACTAAAAAATATTATGCAACATTAGATGAAGCAATAGATGGTTCTCCAACAAATACTACTATTCAAGTAATAAATGGTATAAATGAAATAACTTCTGCAGAGGTACCTGCTAATAAAGTATTAACACTTGAAACAGTTGCTGGAAAAACAACAGCTTTCCAAGGAAAATCTTTAACTAATAATGGAACATTTACAATTGTTGGAGGCGGAATTTTAACATCAACAACAGGTGTAATAATAAATAATGGATCATTAAATGTTAACAATGGAGTAACAGTAAGTGGTGTTGGAACATCAAATAATACAACAATAGAAAACAATGGAATACTTGAAATTAATAACGCAACAGTTACTTCAAGTAATTATAGAGCAATAAAGAATAATGCAAATGGTAAAGTAAGAGTATCTGGTGATGATTCAAGCATTACTGCAAATAATTATGCAATTTTAAGTGCAAATGCTAGTGCAAAAACTGTAGAAAATCCAGCAGTAGAAATATCTGGTGGTATAGTAGAATCAACAAACAATAATACAATATACAATAACGCAGAAGGTATGATTTATTTAACAGGCGGAACAGTTAAACAAAGAGCAAAAAATACAGCTATAATTAATAAAGAGGGTATTATACAGGTATCTGGAGGAACTGTTGAACATACTGCTACAGCAGGATACGCAATAAATTCAACTGAAGGAGAAGTTATTGTTACAGCAGGAATGGTTAGCACAACTGGAGGTGTAGTTGAGGGAGTAACAGACACAAGATCAGTAACAATAAGAGCAATCTCAACGACAGGAAACTTCACAATGTCAGGAGGTACTGTTAAATCAACATATGGTTCAGCTGTATATGTAACTGGAGAAAATGTATCTATAACAGGTGGAACAATTGAAAAAGGACCAGATATAAATGGTGATGGACATGACGGAAGTATATTCCAATTCACAGGTACAGGAACTGCAACGTTATCTGGCGGTGAAATAAAATGTTTGGAAGGATGTTATTCAGCAGCTGTAAATAAAGGAAATAGTGAAGGTGTACTTAATTTATGTGGTACAGAAGTTACAAATTTAGGTTCAGGTTATGCTGTATATAATAGCAGTACGACAGATGAAAGACCAACAGTTGTGATAAGTTCAGGAAATATTTCAGCAGTAGGACATACTGTATACAATAATGGTAAGGGAATAATATCAATATCAAATGCTACAATTAGTTCAACAAATTCAAATGCTGTACGTAATAGTGCAGACGGAACAATTAATATAGCTTCTGGTACATTAAAAACAACAAATGGTGATGCAATTGCAAATGTTTCATCAGGAAAAATCACAATATTAGATGGAACTGTTACATCTGATAATGGAGCTGGTATATCAATTCAAGCAGGTCCAGTTGAAGTTAAAGGTGGAACAATAAAAGGTAAATCATTCGGAATATGGTTGAGTGATAACGCGGAGAAAAAAGCAGCATTAGTACTGGGAACAAAAGGCGGAGAAGTAAGTATGGAATCTCCAACTTTAATTGCAACAAATGGAACTGGACTATATAAGGGTAGCGGTACTATTGAATTTTATGATGGTATTTGTTATGGAAAGAACGTTGGTTTAAGTGGAACTGGATGTATAACTGAACCAGGATATTTTGTTGTAAAAGATACAGGAGAATATGAAGGTACAACATATAAAAATGCATATTTAGGATTAGAATGTTATGCTGAATTAGATAGTAATGGTAATGAAGTGAAATATTATACTACATTAGCTGATGCATTTGCTGACGCAACTTCAACAAGTAAAACGGTTAAGGTTTTAAGAGATAATGTTGAATCTGAATCTGCTATACTTGGTTCAAGTAAATCTATTACATTGAATTTAAATGGAAAAAATATTACATTTAATCAACCATCAACAGAGTTAAGACCTTTAAACGTAGAAGATGTAGACCAAAGCTATGATTTGTATTTTGACATAATAAACGAAGGAACTTTAAAAATTATAGGAAATGGTTGTGTAAGTCATAATGTAGTAAATAATGATACTACTTGTGTAAGTTTAATTTCAAATGCAGGAACACTTGAAATAGATCAAGGTGCAATTTTACAAATGCAGTATGATAAAGATATACTTGGAAATTATGACGTTACAATTGTTAATACAGGTATGGTGTATTTAAAGGATGGTAAAATTTTCAATCCAGCATTTGCTATTTACGATTATTATTCAGTAAAAACAAATATAACTACTATTATATTAGGAAATGATGATAATCAGCTTGTAGAAAACTCACCAATAATTGAAGGTACAGTACTTGGTTTCTGTGATATATATGATGGAATTATATATACAAATGATTATACAGAGATTAATAACTGGCCGGAATGTTATGAATTGAAGGAAGATTATTATACAATTAATAATAATGGAAATTTATATCTTGATAAATATCGCAGTAAAACATACTTACTACCAATACATACACTTACAGTAAATCCAAATGGGGGAACTTATAATGGAAAAACTGCAAATACTGAAATTAGAAGAGCAAGAGGAAGCACAGTAACACTTGATGATGCAGTACCACCAGCAGGAAACATTACAGTAACATTTAACTATAATGGAAGTGGAGCTGCAAATACAACAAAAACTGAAAGTAAAATGTTCAGTGGCTGGAATTCTACACAAACTGGAAACAGTTTTGGTTCAAATATGATTAGTGGTAGGGGATACGTAAAAACTGATAGTTCAGACTCAGGCGGCGAATTTGTAAATTTCAAAGCAACACTAGCAGCACCTTCCAATAATACATACTATTATACTAAAATGCCAGTTTATGAGTATGTATCAGGCCATTCTTATAAAATTAAAGCAAAAGTTAGAATAAATGAAATTGTCTCTGGCGCAGAGCTAAAATTAAGACATTCTGCATATCCAAATGACTCGGGTGGAACAACAGGATATCAACAAAGGTTATTTTCAGCTGCAACTAATGGTGAATGGGTAAATGTTGAATTAACAAGAACATTTACTGGTACTACAATTGCAAGAAATGGTGTAGATCATAAAATAGAACCGGTATGTGAAATTTATACAAATAATTTAATAAATTTATCAGGAACCATAGACTTTGATGTAAAAGACATTGAAATAACAGACGTTACCACTGGAAAAACTGTTCAAACATTTAGCAAAGTATACACAGTTATTGACTCAGATGATGAATTAGTTGCAAATTATGTTGCAGAATCAAATATTTTACTTCCAACACCAACCAGAACAGATTATACATTTGGAGGTTGGTATAGAGAAGCAGATTGTACAAATAAAGTCGGAGACGGAGGAACAACTATCACTCCAACTTCAAACATAACATTATATGCTAAATGGACAGCTAATGCAGGTACAAATAATGTTGTAAATACAATGTCAAGGAAATTATCTTTAGCAAAATTCAACATTGGTGACGGTTCTGAAAGTTCAATTTTAGAGGCTGAAAATGAAAATTCTGTCGAAAAATCTGGTGAAACAGAACAAACTCAAGAACTTCCAAAGGTTGTTCAAACAAATGAAACAACATATACAACAATAGCAGAAGCTATAGCAGCAGCTAATAGTGGTGAAACAATAACAATTCTAGAAGACTTAAATTTAACCGAAGAAGTTATCATAGAATCAGATAAAAATATAATAATTAATTTAAACGGTAAAACAATAACAAGTACTTCTAGCAACACAATAAACAATAAAGGTACATTGACAATAACAGGAACAGGTATTATAAAAAATGAAGTTGAAAATGGAGTAGTAATTTATAATACAGGAGTTCTAAATATAGAAAACGGAGTTATTACAACATCAGCAAATGGTGGAAAAGCAATCTTCAATAATGGTGATAATTCTAATTCAGAAAATGGAACAATCAACATTAAAGGTGGAAAAATTGTAACAGAAGGAATAGGAGCTATCGGTATTTATAATGTTAATAAATCAAAAGCTATAATAACAGGTGGAATTTTCGAAACAAGAGGTTACGGAAGTAAAACAGTTTACAACGAATCTGACATTGAAGTAGAAAAAGCTAAGATAATTGTAGCAGAAGATGATTCAATGGGCATTTATAATGCAAAAGATGCTAAATCATGTCTGATTAAAGACACAGAAATTACAATTGAAGCTGAAGAGATTGCAAATTATGAATTGATTAAAAATACAGATCAATTTAAAGAAGAATTAGAAAAGATGAAACCAAGTTACGGAATTTATAACGACAGTAAAGTAGAGGTTGTTCTTGAATCAGGAACAATTAAAGTAGAAAGATTAAAAGGTGTAGGTATTATAAATAATTTTGAAGGGTCTATTGCTATAGGAAAAGAAGATGACGAAGTAAATACAAGTACACCAATAATCTATGCTATTTCTGATAATACAACAGCTATTATAAATAGTGACAGTGAAAAAGGTGAAATTAATTTCTATGATGGTAAAACAATTACAATCCAATCCATCAAAAACATCTTTACTGGCATATTAAAAGAGCATTATGTATTCGAGGAAATAGGGGCTAATAATGTGGTAAGTTACTTGAAGAAAATAGAAGAAGTAGTAGAAAAGACTACAGAAAACAGCTCAAAAGAAGATACATCAAATTTAAAAGATGACTCTGATTATACAATAGATAATCAGGAAACTGTTGAAAAAGATGAAGTAGAACAAAATTCTATTGAAAATGAGTCAACTCCTAAAGAAGATGTTGATTATGAGGAGAAAGATAAAACAGAAGTAGTTGAAGATGATTTGAATGAAAAAAATAGCTTATAGAGATAATTCTGTTATGTAAAAGTGCAGTACACGATAATGTGTACTGCACTTTTTTATCAGTTAAGTTATAAAATCAAAAAAAATCATTTACAACCCCTTGACATAGTAAAAAAATTGTGATATTATAATCTCTGTCATGGGTCAGTAGCTCAGTTGGATAGAGCATCGGCCTTCTAAGCCGAGGGTCGGGGGTTCGAATCCCTCCTGGCTCACCAAAAAAGACTTGTACTTTCTGTACAAGTCTTTTTTATTGCTTAAATGCTATCTTCTGTAGTTTGACCATTTATGTAAATTATGGTATAATATAAGTAGCTCCTCAATAGAGGAAGTATACTAAAAATGGGAGGGTTCATTATGATGACCAAGAAGAAAATACTCATAGCAGTAATAGCAATCGTAATCATAAGCCTCGTAATCGTTGTATTTGCAACACGGAGCAAAGGTTTAAACAGCAAATCCCCCGTAAGGGCAAAAGAGACAATCGAAGAGTTCCTTGGCGAATCTGTTGAAATTAAAGATACAACAGCATATACCCCAGATGACATGTTTAAATATATGGCATCAAATTCTACAACTGATGAAATGTTTTTTGTATGGACTATTCAAAAGCAGGTAAAAGAACCTCTTAAGGTTTTATTCCTGTATGAGAATGATTCTAAAGCCATAATGGCAACACATTCAGAGTGTGAATTTTTAGATGAAACCAAGAATCTGGATTTAAACTACAAAAAAGATAAGTATCACAATGACAAGAACTATTCAAAAGGCTCTTTTGCATGGGAATACGGTGGATATGCAAATGCTGTTCTTTCAGAAAAGGAATCTGAAGGTTGCTCCAGCGTATGGATTTACAACGAGAGATCCCACACTATTTTCTTGGTATGGTACAATAGCCAGGCCAAGGTATGGGAGGATTATAACTCCTAAATCAAAGGAAACCCTAGTAATTAATTACTGGGGTTTCTTTTTTATGGAATTAATTAAAAAAGTTGTGGAATATTAACATTTTGTAACTAAAAAGACATATAAATGTAAAATTGCTGAGTATATGTATTTCCGTAGCAAAGACTGAAAAACTGCAGAAAAGCTCATATTGAAATTATTAATAATATATAAGAAAATAAATTTAATATAACAAGAGACATGGAGGAAAAAATATGAAGAATTCAGTAATTAGAAAATTTATAGTTGTTATTTTATCTATAATATTTTTAATTCAACCATTATTTCAGTTAATCATGGGAATTGGAGCAGTAAATGCATGGCAATATACAACATATAATTTGCAAGAGCTTCCAAAGTATAACCGCGAAACTGAAAAAATTGTTGGCCAACAAACATATTTTAGATATACTTTTAGAGTTTATGGTAGTCAAAATGGACTTAAAATATGGAATGATGATATGTCAAGCTTAGACGACACATGGGTATATACAAACAATAAATATTTAGGAAACAAGCTTCATATTCATATTGCAAGAAAAGGAGAAAATCATTTGCGTATGAGAACAGGTCAACTTTTACCAAGTAGAAGGAGAGAAGGTGTAGGATTAACATACTATGCAACATACACAACTGATTGGACAACAAAAGTAACATATGATGCTCGTACTTTATGTAGTGGTGTTTATGTTGTTGCAGCCAATGGAATTGTACAATCAACTTTAACACCACAAAAAGAAATTCTAAAAACTGAGGTAAAAACTACATATTTTATTGGCGCAAAACCAAAAGAAACAACAAATAATACATCAACATCTAGTTCTTCATCAACATCTTCGCAATCAAATATAACAAATCAGTTTATAGGACCAATTAAAGAAGCGTCAAAATATAACAAACCAACAACCACCACAACAACTCCATCAGGTTCTCCTACACCAAGCAATCAACCTGGAACATCAGGAGGAACAACAGGAGGAACAACAGGTGGAACATCAACTGCAGCAAATAATCGTAATGACCTTAAAGATGATGCAAGAAGACTGTATATAAGAAATCTATATAAGAGAGCTTTAAAAAGAGAACCTTCAAATGATGAAATATCTGGACATTTCAAGAATACATCTCAAAAGACTGCAACAGATATAATTTTATCAACAGAATCAAATAAAATAAATAATATAAATGGCATGACAAACGAGCAATTTGTTGAAGCTTGTTATAATTATATTTTAGGAAGAACATCAGATGAATCAGGCAAAAAAGGATGGATAAATTATTTAGCAAAAGGAAATTCAAGAGCTTCTATGATAAATCAATTTGTTGCTTGTGAGGAATTCAAGAAAATTTATAATAATGAAACGTCAATTTTAACATTTAACAGTGAAACTTGTACAGCTGTATATGATTATTTAAAGGACAACGGTTTTGCTATAACAAAGCCAACAAACACAACAATTTTAATGTATAAAAATGATGTAAGCAAAGTGACAACACTTGAATTGAACGGAAAAGGACTAACAGATTTAAGTGGACTAAAAGTATTTACAAACTTATCAAAATTATCAGCTACAAATAATAAAATTGCTGACTTGTCAAAGATTTCAGAGCTTACAAACCTTCAACAATTATATTTAAGTAATAACAATCTTAAAAATTTGAACGGTATTGAAAAATTAACAAAATTATATTCATTCAATGCATCAAATAACCAAATAAGTGATATTTCAAAGGTATCTCAATTAACTAAATTAATAACAATAACATTGAATAATAATAAAATTTCAGATTTAAGTGCATTAGCTAATATTTCAACTTTAAATGAAGTAAATGCTGATAATAATACTGTAAAAATAATGCCAGCATTTGAAAATATAACAAAAATGAGTATGAAAAATAATAAAATTACAGTATCTGCAACAAACGGAGAAATTGAATTACCTGAGTTATTAAAAAGAACGAAAAATGAAAATAGCGTATTATTTACAGCTAGTGATTTTGAATGTTCAAATTGTAGAATTGAAAATAATAAAATTATAATGAGTGATCAAAATGCGACGGTAACAGTAAAAGATGGAAAAGCATCAGGAACAACTGTTACAGTAATAAATTCAACTGAAATAATTGCTTTTAATGATAGGGTATTAGCTGAAAAAGTAAAAAATGAATTTAAATTATCAGAAATGAAAGAAGATAACGGTAAATATATATTATATATTTCTAAAGATGCTATAAATGCAAAAAAATCTATTAATTTATCAACAAGAGTAAGTAGCCAAGAAAAGATTACAGACATTACTGGGCTAGAAAAACTTTCTCAATTAGTGAATATTAATTTAAGCAATAATAATGTAAGTGATTTCTCAAAACTAAGTGAAATTAAGACTTTAGAAACATTAAATGTAAAAAATAATGGCTTGCCAAATTTAAATACATTGACAGATTTAAAACAATTAAAACAATTGGATGCATCTAATAATAGAATTACAGATATTACTGGAATAGAAAAATTAACTGAGATGCAAGATTTATTGCTATCTAACAATAGTATTGGAAATAATATTCAAGCAATTAGTAATTTAGAAAATTTATCAACTGTTTCTCTTATGAATAATGAAATAACTGATGTGAGCGGACTTGCTAATTTAAAGGTAAATAATTTGTTCCTAGATAGAAATGGAATAGCTGACTTATCACCAATTATAAATGATAAAATCGAAAAGTATAGTATTGAAAATAATAATGTTTTAGTTAATGTAAAAGGTTCAGAAGTTGAAATTCCAGATATATTGAGAAATGCTATAAATGAAAATAATGGAGTAAATAATTTAGAATTCACAGGATGCAGTATTAGTAATAACAAATTTGTTTTTGATGAGGGAATTAAATTAGCACAAGTAAAAATCAAATCAGGAAAGTTACGTGATACAATTGTTTCTGTTCAAGATGAAGACGCTTTATTGCCTCCAAATCTTGATGTTGAGTATCATTTAAGTAATGATGAAACAAGAATGACAGTTATAATAACAGCGGATAAACCAATTCAAAATGTGTTAAGCTGGAGCAGAGTTACAGGGGACAATCAAATTGCAAAAACATATACATATAATGTATCAAATGAAAATTTACTTATAAGAGATATATATGGAAATGAAACAAGTCAGTTGATAAATTTCACGGGAGTAAAACATCCTAAAATAGCTGATTTAACAGTTAGTTATAGTGAGAGTATGATTACAAATAAAGATGTAAGAATAACTATGAGTTCAAGTGAAGACTTGGTTTCTGGAGGTTACGGATGGATTTTAAGTGATGATAAAAAATCTGTAAGTACAACAATTTCTGGAAATACAAATCAATATTATACAACAGCTAATGTTTTAACTCAAAGAATGTATAGTAGACAAATGCAACCAGCAATGGTAGATATAGAGGTGGCAAACATAGATAAAAAAGCTCCAGAGTGTGAGGTCGAATACGATGTTTCAAATATTACAAAAGGAGCTGTAAAGGTTATAATTTGGTCAGATGAGGAAATTCAACCATTAAATGCTTATGATTGCACAGCAGTTGTGAAAGTTAATGAAGATGGAAGTAAGAAATATGGAATAGTAATGTATTACACAGAAAATGCAAACAGCTTAGTAACTGTAAAAGATTTAGCAAATAACTTAACAACTGTAAATGTAAAAATAGACAACATAGATACATTAGTTGATGGATTATATTCAGAAACAAATGTAACAGATGCAACAAAACAAAGTGTCAAACTTACTATTGGTGCAGACGAAAAAATTGATATACCAGAATTTAATCAGTCTGGTGTTATTGGAAAAATAAAATTAAAACAATACTTAACTGCAAAATCAGCAGTTAGAGTTGCAAATACAGTTATGTTAGATTCTGTTGGAAGTACACCAGTTTTAAAATTAGCTGAAGAATCTGGAGAAGATGGAAAATCAAACTTCAATGTTTCAACTTCTGAAGATGGAAAAGAAATTGAAATTGAGCTTACAGAAAGCGAATTAGGAGCATTATTAGCAACAGATGAAACAAACAATAAAGAATTAACTTTAGTTAACACAAGTGTTATCGATAAAAAGGATATTAATGTTACAAGAGAAGATATAGTAAATGATGATGGTAGTGTTACAGTAAAACTTACAACAGACAAACCGGTATTATTAAGTGATAAATTAGCTGGATGGGATTTAGGTGAAGACTATCAAACATTAATAAGAACATTTAAAGAGAATGTGGAAGTTGATCTTGAACTAGAAGATTTTGCTGGAAATATTACAAATGTAAATGTATTAGTAGATAATGTAAAAGAATTTAATTACGAAATTTACTATTATCCAATTGAAGAAACAGATCAATATTTAGTTGTAATAAAATCTGATAAAGAACTTCAAGAATTAGAAGGTTGGGAATTATCAGAGGACAAAAAAATGTTAGGTAAAACTATGGGTGTAAACGAAAAAATGAGTTTAAAAGTTTATGATGTGGATGGATTTGCGGCAGATATTGAAATTAATGTAAATGAAGATAGCCAAGAAATTCAAGATACAGAAGAAAATCAAAATATGGAAATAAATGATAATACTCAAAGTGATAAACCTATGCCTCAAACAGGTGAATATGTTTTATTTGCACTTGCAATCAGCTTAATTTTAACAGTTATAACAGGAGTTACTTTATTTAAGAGATATAATTAATATATAAAATAAAAGATAAAGGTAAAGATACAGAATGAGAGGAGATTAATTATGACTAAATCTTTAATAAAAAAAATAAGTGCAACAGTTTTAGTAATGATGTTTTTTATTCAACCGTTATGCCAGTTTTTAACACATTCTGGAATTGTAAATGCAGCAGTAAAGGAGGAAACTTGGCAATATGTTACATATGGTCCTAATTCAAATCCAACTAGCTTTTTAGGCCCTAATGAAACTGCGGTATTAGAAAGAACAGAATACAGATATCAAGTTAGATACATTGGTGGACAAAATAATGTTAAGGTTTGGAATCAAGATTTAAAAAACTTGAGAGATAGTTGGGTATATAGTGCAGCATTAAATGGATATTTTCAAATTACCGAGGTATCAGAAAAAAGTAGTGATGGATTGCATACAAGAACTGGACGTTTAGGATTATATAGAAGGTGGAAATGTTATGTATCAATGGAAGCATTATGGAATTCTGTATGGACTCCATATCAAAGGAAAGTAAAAGATTTTCCAGAATATCCTGCCATTGCATATAATGGGGAAATTAATACAAAACTATATCCTGCAACAATTCAAAAAACAGAGATTAGAAGAGTTTGGAAAATAACAAAAAGAACTGTTACTAGCACTCCAACAAACACAGCAACAAACACAGCTACAAACACAAAACCAACAACATCTCAATCAGGAAATGCTGGAAGTTCAGCAACATCAACAGCAACATCACTTTATAATAATTTAATTAGTACTGCACAAAATATGTATATTCCAACAGCGACAACAACAACTCCATCAGGCTCACCAGTTCCAACAACTACAGGAAATGGGTCAAATGGTAATTCTGCTGGATCTACAGCCACAACACAAGTTATAGACAGAACTGATTTGAATGATAATGCAAGAAGATTATATATACGCAGTTTATATAAAAGGGTGTTAGGAAGAGAGCCTTCTAATGATGAAATAGGGTCTCATTTTAAAAATATTTCACAAAAAACAGCAAGAGATATTATCTTTTCAACAGAGTCTAATAATAGAAATAAAATTAACAGCATGTCAAATGATCAATTCGTAGAAGCATGTTATAGCTATATTTTGGGAAGAACAGCAGATAAGAGCGGAAAAGAAACATGGGTTAAATATTTAACAAGTGGAAATTCGAGAGAATCAGCAGTAAATGCATTTGTTGCATCAGCTGAATTCAAAAATAATTATAATAAAGCAACATCAACATTAACATTTAATGAAACAACATGTACAGCAGTATATGACGCATTAAGAAACAGTGGATTTTCAGTAATTAGACCATCTAAAACAACAATTTTAATGTATGGCGATGATGTAAATAAAGTATCTACTTTAGATTTGGGTGGAAAAGGAATTTCAGATTTAGGTGGATTAGCAAAATTCAAGAACTTGAAGAAATTAACTTTATCAAGCAATAAAGTTTCTAACTTAGCACCAATTGCAGAATTAACTAATTTGGAAGAATTAATTTTAAATAATAACCAATTAAAATCAATTGATGCATTAGGAAAGCTAACAAAACTAACAAAATTACATATGAATAATTGTGGATTAACAAGCTTTAACGTAGATTTATCAAAGTTGACAAATTTGATAGAATTACGTGTTGAAAGAAATAGCTTAACATCAAAGGGCATTGAAAAATTACCAACAAATGGTAAATTAGATAGAATTTATTTAAATAATAACCAAATCTCTGATTTAACAGGATATGGAAATATTACATCATTAAAAGCGTTATATGTTGATAATAATAATGTAAAAAATGCACCAGCATTTAGTAATTTAGAAAAATTAAGCATTAAGAATAATGCAGTAGTATTTAATACATCTAATGGAGAATGTAACATTCCAACATTATTAACAAATGCACGAAATTCAAGCAGTAAGTTATACACTTCAACAGAATTAGAATGTAAAAATTGTAGAATTGAAAACAATAAAATAATAATGAATGCAGATGCTAAAATAGCTACAGTTGTTGTTAAAGGTGGAAACGCTGATGGAACAAGAGTTACACTTACAAATAAACTTACAATTGTAGGATTTACTGATAGAGTTCTAGCAGAAAAAATTAAAAATGAATTTGAATTAACTCAAATGAGAGAAGAAAACGGAAAATATTATTTATATATTCCAGCTGAAAAAATAGCTGCTAAAAAGGCAATTGATTTATCAAACAAGAGCGATGATTCTGAAAAAATAACAGATTTAACAGGAATAGAGGCATTAAGTCAATTAACAAATATTAATTTAAGAAATAACAGCATTAGTGATTTTTCAATATTAAGCAGATTACCTAATTTGCAATCTTTAGATATCAGATATAATGGTTTAACAAATTTAAATTCATTAAAAGATGTTAAACAATTACAACAATTAGACGCTTCAAACAATAATATTACAGATATAAGTGGATTGAGTGGAATGACAAAATTACAAGATTTATTATTATCAAATAACAATATTGGTAATAATTTAGAGCCTGTTAGTGATTTAGCAAATCTTTTAACTTTATCACTTTCAAACAATGGTATAACAAGTGTAAGTAACTTATCAAAGTTGAAATTAGGTTCGTTATACCTTGATTATAATGGTATAAGCGATATATCTGTAATTAATAGAGAAAATATAAAAGTTTTAAGCATTGAAAATAATAAAGTAAAAATAAATATTCAAGGAACAGAGTGTGACATTCCTACAATAATTCAAAAAGCAATTAATGATGGTAATACATCAGACTTAGAATTATCAGGATGTTCAATTAGTGGGAATAAAATAAAACTTGATGAAGGTGTTAAATTAGCTCAGGTAAAAATCAATTCTGGAGATTTAAGAGATACAGTTGTAATACTTCAAGATGAAGAAACTGTAACACCTCCTACATTGACTTTTGAATATGAATTAAGTCAAGATAAAAAATCAATTGATGCTAGAATTATTTCTGATAAAAAAATTAAGAAACTTGCGCCATGGGGGTTAGATGAAACAGGAAAAGTTTTGTACAGAACATTTAAGTGTGACATAGCTAACCAAAACGTAACAGTATCAGATTTATATGGAAATGAAGCAAGTATTACAATTAATTGCTCAGGAATTGAAAATCAATATATTCCAAAATTAACTATGAATTATAGTGAAACAAAGCCTACAAACGAAGGGGTTACAGTAACACTTACATCAGATGAAGAATTAATGGAAATTGATGGATGGTTACATACAGATGGAAATGTTAATGCAATTAGCAAAACTTTTGAAGAGAATCAACCTTTTGCATATGTCCAAGTAATGTCAAAAAGAATATTTGATTTAACTGGACAACCTAGGGTTGTTGATTATCAAGTTTTAAATATTGATAAACAAGCTCCTAATTGCAAAGTAGAGTATGATACAAAAGAGAGAACAAAAGGTTCTGTAAGAGTCACAATTTGGGCAGATGAAGAAATAGAAGCAGTAAATGCTTTTGATTATACTAAAGCCGTTAGAATAGGTGAAGACGGAAATACCGAATATGGTATAACATTATACTACAGCAATAATACAAATGGATTTGTTACTGTAAGAGACGAAGCATATAATATTTCTTTAGTTAATGTAATAATTGACAATATTGACACAAGCGTCGATGGTCTATATACAGAAATGAATGCAACAACTTCAAGAAATGATAGTGTAAAATTAAAAGTTCATGCAAATGAAAATATCAATGTTACTAATACAATAGAAACAATGAAAGAAGCAGCATTAAATAAAATAACAACATACAGAATTGCTACTAATGTTTTATTAGATTCATCATCATTTGGATATTCAGAGCCATTGTATAGAATAGCTGAAGAGCCAGGTCAAGGTTCTACATCAAACAATAATGGTACAAACGAAATTGAAATGGACTACACAGAAGATGAGATGTATGTACTTGAAGCAACAGATAATACAAATAACAAAGATTTAGCATTGATTAACACAAGTGTGATAGATAAAAATGAAATGAGTATAGAAAGAGAAGATGTTGTAAATAGTGATGGTAGTGTAACAGTAATTCTAAGAACTAACGAACCTGTATTAGCAACAGAAAAAATTGAAGGTTGGGAACTTGGAGATGATTTACAAACATTAACTAAAACATTTTATCAAAATCAAAATCAAATATTAGAATTAGAAGATTTTGCTGGAAATATAACAACATATGATGCATCTGTTGTTAATATGGATAATTTCGATTATGGAGTTATATATTACCCAATAGATGGAACTGATCAAATGCTTGTTGTAATAGAAGCAAATAGAGAACTTCAAGAAATGGATGGATGGGAATTATCTGAAGATAAAAAACATCTTGGCAAAACAATGTCAATAGATGAGATTCAAACAGTTTTAGTATTTGATACTAAAGGAAATTCAGAGGAAATAAGCATTAAATATGACGGTGAAGGTAAAGATGATAATGATTCTGAAAATCAAAATACAGCTGTAGAAGATAATACTCAAAGTAATAAGCCAATGCCTCAAACAGGTGAATTTATTCTACTTGCAATAGTAATAAGCTTAATTTTAACAGCAATTACAGGAATTACATTGTATAGATATAAAAAAGAAAATATTTAGGCGAATAATCATTTAGAAATATTCTTACGATTATTCAACAAAGGGAAACTCTAGAAAATATTACTAGAGTTTCTTTTTATACGAATGTTTTGATATGAAAAAAAATAAGTGGACAAAATGTGAATTATAGTATATAATATTGCAAGATTTTAATGAGACATTTGGGGACGGTCTTTTTTTGTCTCAAATCCAAAAGGAGGAAATTAGAAATGCTAAACGCAATTGGTGTAACAGTAAGGTTTGGAAAAAGAACTTTATTTGAAGATGTAAATATAAAATTTAATAAGGGATGTTGCTATGGTATCATAGGTGCAAATGGTGCAGGTAAATCAACATTCTTAAAGGTTCTATCAGGAGAATTAGAACCAAGCAAAGGTGAAGTAACAAAGGAAAAAACAGAACGTTTATCTGTTTTGAAACAAGACCACTTTGCTTATGAAGAATACACTGTACTAGATACTGTAATAATGGGAAATCAAGAGTTATATGCAATTATGAAAGAGAAGAATGAAATATATGCTAAACCAGATTTCTCAGAAGAAGATGGAATGAAGGCTGCAAAATTAGAAGAAAAATTTGCAGAGCTTGATGGATGGAATGCAGAATCAGATGCAGCGCAATTATTAAACAATTTAGGAATTGACACAGAAAACCACTATAAATTAATGAGCGAATTAGAAGCTAAGGAAAAGGTTAAGGTTTTATTAGCACAAGCTTTATTTGGAAATCCAGATATACTATTATTAGATGAGCCTACAAATGACTTAGACCTAAAAACAATTGCATGGCTAGAAGAATTCTTAATAAACTTTGAAAATACAGTCATTGTTGTATCTCACGATAGATATTTCTTAAATAAGGTTTGTACACACATTGCTGACGTTGACTTTGGTAAAATAAAGATTTACCCAGGAAACTATGATTTCTGGTATGAATCAAGCCAATTAGCATTAAAGCAAATGAAAGAATCAAATAAAAAGAAAGAAGAAAAAATTAAAGAGTTACAAGAATTCATTGCTAGATTTAGTGCAAATGCTTCAAAATCTAAACAAGCCACATCAAGAAAGAAATCATTAGAGAAAATTGAATTAGATGAAATTAAGCCATCTAACAGAAAATATCCATACATAGATTTCAAACCAGACAGAGAACCTGGAAAAGATATTTTACAAGTTAAAAATATTTCTAAAACAATTAACGGAGAGAAGCTTTTGGACAATGTTTCATTTACTGTAAAAACAGGTGACAAAATTGCCTTATTAGCAGATAATGAAATTGCAAAAACTGTATTATTCCAAATAATTGCAGGTGAACTTGAACCAGATTCTGGAGAATTAGTATGGGGAACAACAATCTCAAATGCTTATTTCCCTAAGGATAACAGCTATTTATTTGAAACAGATGAAAGCATTACTGATTGGCTTCGTAAGTATTCAAAAGATCCAGACGAAACATATGTTAGAAGCTTTTTAGGAAGAATGCTTTTCTCTGGGGAAGAAGCATTAAAAAATGTTAAGGTCTTATCAGGAGGGGAAAAAGTTAGATGTGTGTTGGCCAAAATTATGCTTTCAGGAGCTAACTTCTTAACATTTGATGAACCAACAAACCACTTGGATATGGAAAGTATTACAGCACTAAATAATGGAATGATTAAATTCCCAGGAAATATGATTTTCACATCACACGACCATCAATTAATGGAAACAGTTGCAAATAGGGTAATTGACATTAAGAAAGATGGAGTTGTTGATAGAGAAGTTACTTATAACGAATATTTAGGAATTGAATAATTGTGTGCACAGCTGTGGATGTATTCCAAGCTGTGCATTTTACATGTTGGAATATAGTTCAAAGTATGGCGAAATTGACATAATCACTATAAAATGGTAAAATATATGTATAAGTAGTTTAGCAAATCTCTAATCAATAATTAAGGAGGAGATAACTTATGTTAGGCGCATTATTTATGATTTTTACTACTTATCTTTTAACGAAAAAACGGAACATTGAAATAAGCCTTGGATACCTTTGCGACAAAAAGCTAATCATTACTCTTATAGTCATTTCTACTATTTTATTCTGGTTGCTACACTTCATTTTTTCGGAAGTGAAAAGTCTTAGCAGATATGAGGATAATTGGCAAGAAGATGGACTAAGGTTTGTACGTGGAATAATAGTTCTTTCAGAGGCAGCGTTATATGTAAAAATACTCATGAATGTTGATAAAGGCAATTGGATTTTTTATCATGCATTATTGGGAATTGTTTTTATAATAATAATGAATGCTATAGAACTAGCACTGATAGACCACTACTATTCTAAAAACATAAGAGAGATGATAGTTGATGGAATATTGATTCAAATACAAGATACAAGAAATGCTTTAATCCTTGTTTTAGCTGTTCTTTGCATCTTAAATTGGACATTATTAGGCTTTTTATTCGTACTCATTCTTTTGGCTATTGTTACCGGTTTTTTCAAGTAAAGAAGGTTGTTGCAAAAAGTATTTCTTTTTGCAACAACTTTTTTTGATATAAAAGCCGAAAATTAGACGCTAATTTAGCTGAAAAATATTGACAAATAGCTTATTTTAGTATAAAATATTAGTATTAAAACAAGCTGAAAAATACTTTTAAATAAAAGTATAAAATATAATTATAAATATAATTTCAATGAAATATATTATTTTATAATAATTGATTATAAAAACACAATAATGGTAACAACATAAATAGTATTATTGTGCATATAAATATAAGTGAAATAATCAATCACAATTTTAGCTTGTTAATGGCTGATTGTGATTTTTTTATTGAAAATTATAATTAGTGTTTTAAAAATGTTAATAAAATCAAACAGCCCTAGGGAAAAAACGATTTATAATACTAAAGTTTAAAGATGGATTTTCTTAAACCTAAAAATCCGTAAGATTCTAAAATACATAAGAAGAAAAAGAATGTTACAATTATATTAAATTTAGTAAAATATACGTTTTCAGGGCTTTTTTTGTTGAAAAAAGTCTTGACATAAATTATAATAATAAAAGAATTAATTAATAAGAGAGAGTGAAGGAAGATGAAAATGAAAAAGACAAGTAAATTAATCAAATTTTTAGTTGCAATTGTGATAGCTGGAACTTTATTTCGGATTTAACAACAACGTAAACGCAGCTTCAAAACAAGTAAGTTTGAGCGATATTTTGAATGCTGCAACAAACTGGATGGATACTGGAAATAGAGAAGCAAGCCAATTAAGTGGAACAGGAGTAGATGATTTTGCTCAACAACTTATTGGAATTGGTCAGTTGCTAGTAGCCATAGGGGTAGGAACTTTGGTTGTTGTTTCAATGATTATGGCAATTAAATGGTTAACAGCAACTCCAGATAAAAAGGCAAAATTACAACAACAGTTGATAGGATTAGTAGTTGCAACTTTTGTTATATTTGGTGCAATAGGAATTTGGAATTTAGTTCGCGGAATTATGAGTAATGTTGAACAAAAATTAGCAGTAAATCAAAACAACGAGACTGTAATGATTGCGCAAAATTATGATATTAATGCTTAATAGCAAATTGAGATTTTAACAAAGGAGGAATATATATGGCAACACATTATATACCAAAAGATTTAAGAGGCGAAACTAGAATCTTGGTAATATTTACAGTAAAATCACTTATTACAACAGCAATTTTTGGTGGAGTTGGAGTAATATTTTTTCTACTATTCAGTGCTCTACAAATGAGGCTAGTTGGAATAATAATTTTACTGTTATTAGCTTTAATAGGATTCGGGTTTGGAACAATAAAAATTCCAAGAATAACAGGTTGGCAATTTACTAAAAACATTGAAGGAGATTCAATGGATGAAGTATTTTTAAGATACATCAAGTTTAGAAATAACAAAAAAGTTTATTCTTACACAAAGGAGGATAATTAAGTATGGAAACGATAATTTATATAACAATAGCAATATGTGTTATTTTAGCTATTGCATTAGCTGGGGTTCTAGTATATGTGTGGTTTAGAGATAACAAAAAAGGAATGATAAAATCATCTAAAAACTCTGATTCAACAACTACTAAATCAAAATCTGGTAATGGACAAACAAGGTTACAAGGAATAGAATCAATGTCTAAATTTCTAGCATTTGATGATATTGTTGACAGTATGATTGTTAGAAAAAATAGAACTCAATATGTAATGGTTATGCAATGTAAAGGAATAAACTTTGACTTGCTAGGTGAAGAAGAAAAAATGGCTGTAGAGAGTGGGTTCGTTCAATTCCTAAACACTTTAAGATATCCAGTTCAACTTTACATTCAATCAAGAAGTTTAAACTTAAGAGATAGCATTGAAAAATATCAAGCAAAAGTAAGTGAAGTAAATGAAGACTTAATAAAAATTGATAACCAAATCAGAAGAGAAAGAGCTAATGGAAGACTAGATTTAGTTAGAAAATTGGAATTTGAAAGAAGAAGAAAACAAAATATTGTTGAATATGGAATGGACATAACCAATTATGTAGAAAGATTAAGTCAAAACAGAAATGTTTTACAACAAAATACTTATGTTGCAGTTGCATATTACACAAATGAATTTGGTGGACAAATTAGCAATTACTCAAAAGAGGAAATTGACAATATAGCATTTTCAGAATTATATACAAGAGCTCAAACAATTATTAGAGCTTTATCATCATCTGGAGTATCAGCAAGGGTTATGAATTCAGAAGAATTAGCAGAATTGCTATATGTTGCTTATAACAGAGATGACTCAGAATTAATTAGCGTAAGAAGAGCTGTAGAAGCACAATATGACAGCTTATATAATACAGCTAAAGATGTTATGGACAAACAAAAAGAAATTATAGAACAAAAGGTTGAACAAGAAGCAATTGATTTAACAGCAAATAGCATAACAAAAGCTGATAGAATTATAAAATTAAGACAAGAGAATAAAGAAGAAATAAGAAGAAGAGCATTAGCCTATGTTGAAAGATATAAAGGCGAAATGACTAATGAATTATATGAAGAAACAAAGAGACAAGTAAATAAAGCTGAAATTTCAAACTTAAATAACAAAGAGGAAAGTAAAAAAGAAGACGAAGAAGAAAAAAGACGTTTAGCAAGAAGAGAAGCAGCAAGAAGAGAAATTGAGAAGAAAGAAGCAGACGAAAGAAGAGCTTTAATTCAAAAGAGAAGAGCACAAGCAAGAGAAAACGCAAGAAGAACACGACCAGATGGAGAACAAACAGCAGTGAGACGAAGAAAACCAACAGCAACAGCTGAAGAATAGCTAAAGAAAGGAGAAAAGGTCGATGGGATTATTTAATATAAAACCAAAAGAGAATAATAATGAAATTGATAAGAAAGTTGAAGAAGATAAAAGTCTTTTAAAGAAAAATAAAAAGAATTTAAAAGATATTATATCACCTGCAGGTGTAGATGCTACACATACAAATCACTTAGAAATAGTTGCAAGCACAACTAAATATGCACGTAGCGTAATTATTTCTACAATGCCAAGAATGTGTACATTCCCTGAATTTTTAAGAAGTATGTATACATTTGGTGATGCTAATATATCAGTTTTTATAAAACCAATTACTGAAAATACATCACAAACAGATTTAAATAGACGTATTAATGAAATTGAATCTGAAAGAATTGTGGCTGCTGAAAGAGGAAATATCAACAGGGAAAGAATATTAGCTCAAAAAAGAATGGAAGCAGAAGAATTAAGAGATTCTATTGCTGGAGGATTTAACAAATTATATGAATCATCTGTTATATGTACATTATTCGCATATAACCTAGAAGATCTTGATAAGCAAACAGAATTATTATCAACAGAAATGTCAAAGACATTAATTGGAATTAAACCAGCATGGGCAATGCAAGAAGAGGCATTTAACTCAAATATGCCATATGTAGATAATAAAATTAATAAAGCACACACATTTGACCGTAACTCAATGGCAACTGTATTCCCATTCTTTAATTCAGACATAGGACATGAAAACGGAATACCTCTAGGATTTAACCGTCAAACAGGATTACCAATTCTATATGATAACTTTAGTAAAGAATTAAATAACTATAACATGGTTATATTTGGTAAATCTGGTGCTGGTAAATCTGTTGCAATAAAAACTTTAACAGCTCGTTCATCAGTATTGATGGGAATTGAAAGTTTAGCACTAGATGCCGAAGGTGAGTACGGAGTAGTTGCTGAAGCTTTAGGTGGTGTTAATGTTGTTATAAGTCCAAATTCAAATACAATTATAAATCTATTTGATATTGAACCAGAACTTGTAAAGGATGAAATTACAGGTAAAGAAAGAGCAATATTAAATGTTGAAAATAAAGTTGAAGACGTAACACAAGCGCTTGTTACAATGGCAAGAGGAAGTACAAGAAGCCAAGAAGTAAACGAACTTACAAAGCAAATAATTGCTGAATCTGTTGCCGAAGAATATGAAGCATATGGAATAACAAGTGATGTTAATAGTATTTACGTAAAAAGAAATGAAAGAGTAATGGAAGATAATTACTTAGGAAGACAAAGAAAAGAAATGCCAACAATAGGATCTTGGTATAAAAGATTAATAAGAAAAGCTAAAGCAAATCAAAACCCTGATTATAGATTCCATTACAGCTACTTAGCAAAAGTTATGAGACAATATGTAAGAGAATTGGGTGGACAAATGGCATATTTCGATGGACAATCTACATTCGAATTATTAGAAGATATTCCATTTATTAACTTAGATATATCTCAACTTGAGGAAAGATTTGCAAGACCACTTGCTCAACAAATATTACTATCATGGACTTGGGAAAAATATGTTAAGAAAAATAGTGAAGATAAAACTAAAGCAGCAAAGAAAAGGGTTTTAGTAGATGAAGCTTGGATGCTTTTACCTTATCCAGAAGCTGTAGATTTCTTAAATACAATGGCAAGACGTGCCAGAAAAAGAAATGTTTCTTTAGCAGTTATTTCACAAAAATTCCAAGATTTCTATGAAAAACAAGAAGTACAAGTAGTTTTAACATCATCAGATACAAAACTATTTTTAGCACAAGATAAATCAGAAATTGCATATATTAAAGAAGTATTCAAACTAAGTGAAGGAGAAGCAAATTTCTTGACAACATGTACAAGAGGTGAAGGTTTGTTAAAAGTTGGTGAAGACACAGCAATTATATCAATTAATCCAACAAAGAAAGAATTTGAATTTATCGAAACAAACTTAAATGAGTTAGCAAAAAGAGACAGGAGATAATTAAATGAAGAAAACCATAACTATAACAATGATTGTTATACTATTACTTAATTTAATACATGTATCATCATTTGCTGCTGATGGAGATGTTGGAATAGATACAAGTAAGCCGGTGTCTACAGAACCACAGGAAAAGGGAAATGTTTTACTTACAAATGATAGTGGTAAGACAACTCTTGCTAATATTACTGGGTCAACATATTCTGGCGGTCAAGTGGCTAAAACTCTTGCGGTTGTTGCAACAATTCCACCTAGAGCAGTAAATGCATGCTTAGATCTTTTTGTAGAACAAGCTACTGACACAAAAGGGAAGTTTACTATTTACAATATAGTTCTAGGAAAATATAATATTTTTAATATTAATTTTACCGAACAGCTTCCAAAGAACCAAAATGAAATTAACACATTTATGGAAATAGTAAAAATAGATGTATTAAAGTTCTATTCATTTACACGAAATTTTAGTATTGCAATTAGTTTGTTTGTTTTGATTTACATGGGAATAAGAATGGCAATTTCAACTGTTGCAAGCCAACAAGCAAAATATAAAAAGATGTTAATAGACTGGCTAGCTTCAATAATGATTGTATTTTTAATGCATTTAATAATAATTGTTATTTCAGTTGTCCTTCAATATGGTTTAAGCGTTGTCGAAAATATTGCACAGGCATGGAATTTACAAAGTTTTGAAGAAACTGTGTATTCTAATGCTGTAACTAACTTAAGTGCACATGGATTTAATGCATTTACATCCGTCGTAATAATATGGGTATTAACTTGGTATCAAGTAAAATTCTTCTTATATTATTTACATAGAACATTAGAAGTTCATTTCCTTGTTATTATTGCTCCGCTTGTAACTATCACTTATCCAATCGATAAAGCAGGTGATAATAAAGCGCAAGCCTTTGGAAATCTAATAAAAGAATTAATTATTAAATGTTCAATGCAATTAATACATTCAATAGTATATATTGTATTTATTGGTACAGCTGGAGTAATTGCAGTTAGTCAACCATTAATAGCTATAGTATTCTTTATGGCTCTATCTAGAGCAGAAAAGATTACTAGAAACATTATAGGAGTTAAGGATGAAGGATTCCAAAAAACTCAAGTTTTAGAAAAAATACCATTTATTGATTAAAAATACACATAGCTTTTCCACTACAAAGTGGAAAAGCTGTGGATAACTATAGCAAAAAAAGAAGGAGATGATAATTAAAAATGATAATAAACAAAAAGAAAAGCTATAAAAAATTAATTATTATATCTTTAATTATTATATTATTATTTTTAATTACCATCATAGTTGTAAAATACAATAGAAAGATAAAGGAACAAAAATTCTGGGAACAAGAAGTTCAGAGGGTGAGACAATATACATCAATAACAGAATTTAAAAACATTCAAGAAGTTGCAGCATATTTAAATTGTAAGTTTATTAAACAAGAAGATTCAAAAAGAGAAAACACAGATTATGATATTTATATGACTCTTCCTGTAAGATATGATAATGGTAATACAGAAAACAAAAACTTTACTGAAAATTTAATACAATTTTCTGCATATGTTTTGAAATACAAGAACTTTGTTATTCTTGATGAAGAAAACAATACAAGTATATTTGTAATGTGTAATGAAGAAAAACAACTTGTATCAACATACTTTATAAATAACACAGAAAACTATTTTGATTTAATCGAAACCAGAGAAAATGCAACTAAGATTGATACAGTTGAAACAATTAGCAGCCTTGAGGTTACATCACAAGAACTGATTACACTAATGGAAAATGATTGGAAAACAGATAATGTAAACTTTGGTACAAATGAAAGTTTATATAGAAATTATGATATCTATTTTGATGAAGGAATACAAATTAGAAAAGTTGCAGGAAAAGTATTTAATATTGTTTTTACAAAAAAATATGAAAGTACAATTATTAATAATTTAAAATCAACAGCAACATTAGATGAAGTAAAACAAAGTTTAGGGAAACCACAGTTTGAAAATGGAAACTTAATTGGATATAAAGGCGATAAAATATATGTATTCTTTTGCGATAATCAAGTTTCTGTATACAGAGTTGAACAATATGAAACAGATGACATAGCTAATATTATAGAAAGTAAATCTACAAACAGTGAAAATGAAAAAGTATTTGTAGACGAAATTAGAAATACATGGAAAGATTATGATATTTACGAATTTGATGAAAACAATGTAAAACTACAATATACATTAAAAGGATTATGCATAAAATATGACTCAACAACTAAGAAAGGTGTTATAGTATATAACAATTATAAAGGCAAATTGCTACGGAAATAAGACATTGGAAGAAGTTGTAAAAGATGAAAAATTACCAGGTTATATATTTGTAGAAAATAAAGATTTGGTTTTTGAAGAAGAACAAAATAGATTAAATACATTAGATGATACAACTAAGAATCACAACTATAGCAGTTATGGAGTAATACTTAACACAAGTAATGAATTCAAAATTTACAAAAAAAGTATGAATAAAGATGGAAATATATATTCTATAAGATTTATATCAATTGATGAAAAATATCCTAACTCAGAGCTTAGGGAATATATATCTAATGGAATATGGATTGATGATTATAATTTTGTATATTCTGTTACAGGAAGAGGAATTTACTCTTACAATGCAAAAGATAGAACATATAAAACATTACTTACAGGAAATGGAAAGTACAGATTAGATGCATTTACAGAAAATAAATTATATTATGATAACACAGAATTTATAGAAATAGATTAACAATAAAGTGAGAATTATTAAGAAAGGAGGTAAGTGCAAATGAAAAACAAAGTTAAGAAACTTTTGAAAAATATAGTAATTGTATGGGTTGTAATTTGCACATTACTTCCTACGCTTTTCTCAGGTTTCGCATTTGCAGCAGATGATGGATATTTAAATACAGAAAGAGCAGGAAATTTTGCTGCTAACTTTGCAATAAATTTCTATGATAATTGGAGTAGTAAAAACGAAACAAAAGATAATCAATCTTCAGAAGGTTTTATATGGCCTCTTGATAATTATAACGTTTCATCATCATTTGGACCACGTTCGATGAATTATGGCCCTGAATACCATAAAGGAATTGATTTAGCAGCAACAGTTGGAACTCCAATAAAAGCAAGTGCAGATGGAAAAGTTGTTGATCTATATAGAAATTGTACACACTTTAACAATTTAGGAGATACTTGTGGTGGAGGATATGGAAACAATGTTAAAATAGATACAGGAGATTGCTTAAATGTATATGCTCATATGAGCAGAGTAGAAACAACTTTATCTATTGGAGACGAAGTAAGACAAGGACAAGTAATTGGTTACGTTGGAAGCTCAGGTAGCTCAGAAGGACCTCACTGTCACTTTGAAATTGTATCTAATAATATTGATGGTTTAACGCAATTACAATATATAGCTCGTGGCGAATTGCATGGTTATAAATATAGTGTTGATCCTAGCATATATGTTGAAGGTTCATCAGGAGGAACAGGAACTGTAACAGGATATTATGGAGTGGTTAAAACTGAATATGACAGTGCAACAGGACCATATTCAATTGTTCCAGAAGATGCATCATCTTATAAATTAAATAACAATTCATGGATAAATTTTGTTTATTATCAAGCATTATTTAAAGATTCATATAGAGACGATTTAAATAAAGTATTTACAGGAACAGGTACATCTTTAAGAGTTAACCCAGCAAATTTTGATGATAAAAATAATATTCCAGGTGTAAAAGATGTTGCAAATGATTCACCAATTCTTGACATTTCAACGTTAATATCTGAAGGAAAAGTATTACCTGGTGACATTTTATATGTTGACAAAGGTGATGGAACAAAAGAATACCTATTTTATGTAGGTGGAACAAAAGTTATTTATGCAACAGACGATGAATCTGTAAATCCAAGTGGAGCTTTAAAGTATGAATACTTGGAATATTATCTTCGTAGAATAAGAAGAAAATTACGTGAAGGTCATGAAGATGATGAAAATTTTGAAATGCCAAAATATGGTGTTGCACAAATTTATAGATTAAAAAAAGATGTTGCAGAATCTATAGAAGAAAAAGATGCTAATCTATTCTTCAATGGTAAAGGATATTATTCAAAGGTTACATATGAAGGAATTCCTGTAGATGTTCAATTATATGAAACAAAAGTAGGATTCTTTAAATGGTTATTTTCACTATTTAAAATGTTATGCGAATTCCTATTAAATTTAATTATTTATATTTTTAGAATGCAAGTAATTGGATGGGCAAACTTGTTTGAAAACCTACTACAACATGTTTTATTAGGAATTACTGGAGATAACAATTCATCTGGATGGGATGCAATATTTGGTACAAGTGCTACATCTGCATCAGGAGAAAGAATTACAGTTGAAAGTATATTCTTCAACAAAATTCCAATTTTAGATGCTAATTTCTTTAATTTTGAAAGTGCAGGTGGACATTCATTAGTTACTGAAACAGAGCTAATTGGACCAATTAGACCTGGAGAAAGTAGAACTGTGTTTATTCCAGATAGTGATAATGTCGCTTATAGATTAAGAAAGAATTTAAATTTAATATATACAGTAATTAGAAATGCTTCAATTGCAATATTATTATTTGTTCTAATTGCAGTTGGAATTCGAATTGCTCTTACATCAATAGCTGAGAAAAAAGCAGAATTTAAAAAATTCTTGGTTTCATGGGTATATGCAATTAGTGTTGTAATTTTAATGCATTTCTTCATGTATGCTGTATTTGCAGTAAATGATACTTTTGTTGGAATTTGTGAAGATTGGAACCACAAAGCTGCAAAAGAAAGTGTAAGTGAAATTTTAGTAAGTACAAATTCTGATGAAGAGTTAAGCTTATATGATGCTGTTAGAGTAAAAGCGTATGCTTTTAACTGGAAAGAAGGTCTACCAGCAACAATTGTATATGTCTTCTTAATTTACTTATTAATTAGATTTTCATTTATATACTTTAAAAGGTATTTAACAATTTATATATTAGCTTTAACATCTTCATTTATGGGAGTTAAATATGCAATAGATCGCTTGTTGGGTAAAAAGACAAACTCATTAAACAAATGGTTTAAAGATTTTGCATTTAATGTTCTACTACAAACAGTACATGCATTGATATATTCACTATTTATGGCAGTAGCTATTTCAGTATCTGAAAAGAGTGTTGGAGGAGCATTAATAGCATTAGTAATTCTAAACTTTATGTTACAAGCTGACAAATTAGTTATAAAAATATTTGGTTTAGACAAAGCAGGTTCGCTTGCCGGTGTTAATCAACCTGAAAAATTCAGTGATGTATTTAGAAAATTTTTACCAATTTGGACAATTTCAAGAGGTATGTACAAGCTAGGAAAGAACAGCATAATGGGCGATCAAGGATTTTTCAGAAGAAAAATAGACTTTGTGTTTGCACATAATGCTGAAAGCGCAAAAGATGCAAATAAAATATGGGAAAATAGAAAATATAATTTAATTGGTGGAGCTGCTAATATTATTGACAAGCCATTTGAATTCTTACGAAATAGAAAACATGTTGGTGGTGCATTCCAAGCAATAGACAAACATTTACCAATAAGACATTTAAAAATGCTATCAGCAGATTTAAGTACAGATACTAAAAAGCAATATTACAAAGATATTAAAGGATACTTAAAACAAGAAACAAAAAGATTTACAAGAAATTTAGGAACAGTAAAAGATTTCACATTAGGAACTGCAGGTACAATAGCATCACTTGGTATGATGGTTGCAAATCCTTTATCTGGTGCAGGTATGTTAATAGCATCTAGAGGAACAATTAGCAAGCATAAATCTTTGAACAGAACTCAAATGAAAATGGATAGATATAAAGGAACAAAGAGAAAAGCTAAAGAAATAAGGAATAATTCAAGAGATGATTATAAAGCAGCATTAAATGGCTATGTAGCTCGTGAAATGGGATATCAGGAAGAGTATAATAGATTGTTAGATGACTATGCTAACTCAACTCCTGGATCAGCAGATAGACAAAATATAGAAGACAAAATAAGAGAGTTACGTAAAGCAAGAAGAAAAGAAAGAGCAAAAGACTTACATAGATTACAAGAAGCAGATGAAAACTTAGCAGAAGCAAAAATTGAGTATGGAAATGCTAAACATGAAAGAAATGCAAGAACAATCATGGGTAAACCGGTAGAAAAAGGCTCAAGATTTGTTGAAAAAATATCTGGATTAAAAGGAAAAGAAAATATGGCAATGAGTGAGTCAAGAGCTTCATTTGATACTAGAGATTCAGCTAAGAAAATGGCTAAGAAACTTGACGATATGGAAAAAGCTGCTAAAATTGAAGTTGAATTAAGAAAATTGACAGCAGACTTCAAAAATGAAATCAAAAATATTGAAGTTGATGGTAAGAAGATATCTGAAGAAGAAGCAAATAAATTGTTTGAAGATTATATGGCTCAAACAGTAAAAGAAGCTTCTAACTTAAGTGTTAAAGCAAGCTATATTACAAACGCTATTAATGAATATCTACATGAGAAAAAATCAGACAAAATTGAACCAAAAGATATTGATAGCGTTATAGATAAAGTACAAGAAGGCTTAAATAGATCTGGAAAGAAAACAAGAATTTCAGACGATGCAAAAGAAATGATTAAAAATGAAATGGAAAAACAAATGATTAATGAAGGTAAAGGTCTTGGATTTGAAGATAAAGTTGCATCAGAAATCATTAGAAAAGTCCTTGGAAAACAAGGAGCTATGGATAATACTAAGAAATCTAAGGTTAATGCTAGTGTTGCAGCTAAGCAAAAAGAATTATTGAATAAACTTGTTCAAATACACACATATAATGATGTTGGAACAATTAAGCATAAATCTTCATTAGTAAGTATTACGAAAGTAATAAAAGATGCAAAGAAAAAGAAAGTAGGTGGAAAATAGAATGACAAAACGAATAGTAAAAATATCTTTAATAACCATATTTTTAATCATTTGTATGGCATGTTTCAGATTCTCGTATGCTGCGGCTTGGGGTGACATTTTTTCAGGACTTGCAGAAGGCATAGTAGGACTTCTAGCACTTGGACTTCAGCAACTTGCAGTACTTTTATTTGGAGCAATTAATCTACTAACGGCAGGAATTACTGGAGCAGCAACTGATGGTAGTGGTACAGTAGCAACTATGGGAGATGTAGTATTTAACAGATGTGCATTAACATCAGCAAATTTCTTTAATGAAGTTTGGGTTGGAAATATTCAATATGGTACTGTAATGACAGGTTTAGTTGAAAATATTAGTAAATATTATGTAATTGTACGAAATCTTTCAATTGCAATGCTATTAGGAATTTTGTTATATGTTGGAATACGTATGGCAATATCTACAGTAGCATCAGATGAAGCAAAATACAAAAAAATGCTTTTTGACTGGGCCATAAGTTTAGTATTGGTATTTGTTTTACATTTTATTATTATAATTACATTTTATATAAATAATCAATTAGTTGATATATTAGCTCAATTTGATCCACACAGTAGTTGGGATATGACAGCGTTATTAGGGCAGGCAATGGTTCCTGGTGCAGGAATTGACGAATTAATAGTTTATGGTGCGTTCTCCATAGCAAACTTTACTTTTGTACTTACATATATAAAACGTACAATAGTTTTAGGATTTTTAATAGTAATTTCACCACTAATTACTATAACATATGCAATTGATAAAATGGGTGATGGAAAGTCACAAGCCTTGAATACATGGCTTAGAGAATTCGTATTTACTGTAATTATTCAACCATTTCACTGTATTATTTATATAGTATTTTATGGCTCAACAGTAAAAGCCGTTCAAGGTTTTGGATTTAATACAGAACGTGATTTGGGATTAATGATTTTTGCTGCAGCAAGTGCATTCTTTATGCTAAAAGCTGAAGGAATTGTTAAGAAAATATTTGGAATTCAACCAAGTGGAATTGGTGATGCTATAGGAACAGGTGCTATGGCATTAACAGCTGCAACAGGTATATTTGGAAAAAATAAAGGTAAAAAAATAGACCAAAGCAAAGGTAAAATGCCTAAAATGAAAAATAACATTGATAAAAAAGATGAAAAAAATGGAGATAACACTGATGCTGCGGCAGAAGGAAATGCTAAAGATGGAGGAGTAAATTCTAGAGGAGGACAAACAGGTAATACAACGGGAGATGCATCAGGAAATACATCAGGAAATAACAACTCTGACGGTAATAATAGTGGTGATGGAACATCATCAGATGACGTAGCAGCTGCTGCAAGTGCTGCAACTGCTGCAAGTAGTGCAAATGGAAATGCTTCTGGAGGTACTTCAGCTGTTGGAAATGATAGCAATAAGAAATCAAGCAGTATTGCAGAAAAATTTAAGAAAGGTGGAATGTTATTACTTGGAGGAGAAAAACATTTCAAACGTAATGGTGGCTTAGAAGGATATATGAGACGTAAAATTTCTGGAGCAGCAACATTAGCTGGTGTAATTGCCGGTGGTTCAGTTGGTGATATAAAAACAGCTGTTTCTGTTGGTACAGCTGCAGGTTCTGTTGCTTCAAACACATATGATAATCTTCAGTATAGAATTACTGAATCAAAACTTGAAGCAAATCAAGAAGCGTTTGCAGGAGCATATAAAGATTTTGAACGTGCTTATAGAGCAGAGATGGAAGCAAAAGGTGAAGAAGTTGATGATAGTAAAATTATGAGCGCAGCAAAACATATTTATGATGGTGGAGGACAAAACTTAACATCAGAATACGAAAGAGATTTCTATGAACAAATGGATCAATTATCAACATCAGCTGAAATAATGGGATATAAGAATGGTTACGATTACATAAAAGATACAATGAGAAGTGTTCAAAATGATGTAGTTAGACCAAATAGCAAGTATGTACCTAAGTACTATAATAGAAAATCAGATAATGGAACAACTGGAAATACATCAGGAAATAATTAATGGAGACGAAATTTAATTATAATATATAGTTAAAAAAGTCTCCCGAAGGCTTAAATGAAAGGAAGGTGAGTAATAAATGGATGATGAAGAGACAAATCTACAAGAGACAATTGAAAACGATATGAAAAATCGTGACAAAGGTCCAGTAGAAAGAAAAATCAGAAAAGAAGCAAAAAAACAAGCTAGACAAGCTGCACAAAAAGCAAAAAAGAAAATGAGAAGTACTCTTTTTAAAAGAGTTGGTTTTAGTTCTTTTATAGGATTCTTCCCATTGTTCATAATTGTTTTTATGATTGTAGGTATAGTTTCATTTATTACTACAATGCCTGGCTTAGTTCAAGAACAGATTTTGAATAAAATATTACAAGCATCAGATAAATTATCATATTTCTTGAATGGATCAGATTATTATTTAACTAAATTAGCAGAAGATCCAGATCATCAGGCGCAAAAGGAAATATTACTATATTTAGATAATATGGGAATTGATCCAGTCGGATTTGGTTTTGCACCTTTTTATAATAGAACTAATAAAAATGCAGATGCTACGTGGAAAGATATATCTTATGAACCAACAGTAACAATTCATGACATAAGAGAAGTTGGAGGTTTTTTTGACTCTGTAAAATATAAAAACGAAATGGCAGAAAGAGCATTAAAAGAAGATTTGATTTTAAAATATGCTATTATAAATGAAAGAACATTTATGGTACATGATTTAGATAAAATCGGAAACTGGGGAGGAATAGTTGAAAAGCTTAAAGGTCTAATTGGTGATTTAAACCTAAAAGGTATGATAGTAACTAAAATTGAAGGAATTGATGATTCAACAATTAGTGTAGATAGAGAAAATAAGCAGATGATTGTAGAATCTCTAAACTTCAAATGGGAAGGATTAGACAGTGCGATATATACACAAACTGCTAAGTACAACTTAGAAACGTGGACAGGAAGATATGGAATGCCATTAGAATTTCTATTAGCATTGCATATTGGGACGATGACAGCAGACTTAACTGATGAAATGATAACAAATGAAAATTTACAAACTGAAGTTAATGTTGAAACCGTAAAAGACAATTATGATGTCGAATACGAGATTAAATATGATGGACAAGAATTACCTTTTAGGGCGAGAAGTGGTGGTACTAATGATGATTTATCTGAATTAAGAGACCATTTTCGTGTTGATCCAGATGATGATCATATATATATTGATTTAACTGATGAAGAATTAATGCAATATAAGAATGATATTTCAATAAATAGTTTGCAAGGTTTAATTGATAGTATGCAGGAAATCGATTGGAACGACAATATAGATATGAATGAATATGAACGAGCTATGCAAGATTCTATAAAAGCATTTTTGGGTGATGATTCTTATAGGGTGCGTTATGAATTGATAGGGGACTCAACAGCAGGGGCACTTTTAGTATGGCGTAATAGTGCATATATTGGTGAAATTGCGCCAATGAATGATACATACTCTGCAAGGGGTTACATGTATAATCCATACATTTTTCCATACGATGGTAATACTGGTTTGAGATATGGAGTTTTATCCCCAACTTTGACTTTATATGATGATTGTGCTGTTGCTGAGATTTTAACACAGTCTGATTATACAGCTGACGGAAATTATAATGGCATAATTTATGTTAACACAAATAGCCCGGGACCAATTGATTTAACAACAAAAGGTTTCCAAAACAAGTATTCAAGTTTTAATGATGACGGATTTCCAGTTTATAGTAGTGCTAGAATGTATGGATTAGAAAGTATGCTATCAGGAAATATTGTTAGTGTTTATAATGAATACGTAAAATGGGGTATTACTTGTATGCTATCACAAATTGATTCATATATGTATTATAATAATTTAGAGGAATATGATGGTAGTGTAAAATTTCATCAAGTAAATTATTATAATTCAGATAGCGAAGGGCATTATGTACAAATATGGGAAAATGATTCAGATTATAAAACATATGACTTACCAGATGGATTATATATTAATACATCAAACTCTGGTAGTACTCATTGGTTGCTTACAGCACAATGGCTTGATTTTCTACAACAGAATGAAAATGATTTAACCATGGAGAAAATAGAAGCTGAATTGGAATATTTACAATCTACAGTAAATACTTATAATGAAACTTTAAATAATAAAAAAGAAAAAATCGATGATGTAATTGAACAATTATTGAGTAAAGTATACGGCATACATTTAACTTCAGATGATATTGGTACAATATATGATGCATTATGCAATAATAATGAGGATTTTGAATTTGCAATGCCAAGAATAAAATATGTAATAAAACATTGGTATAAAGACGTAATATTTGAAGGAGCAGGAGTAAATGTATATAAGGAAACTAGTGAACCATTAGAATTTCCATTAAATCTTGAAACAGAAGCACCTTTAGAGGTTAAAGCCATACTTACAGGTGGGAAAAACTATAAACAAACACAAGAACCATATGTTGTTAAAGGTGATGTTGTAACACTTGATGGTGAAGTTGTTGAAAATTCACCATTAAATTCGACAATAGAGGATTCAGAAGGTAAAACATATACATTAGGGGATGGATATAGAATAACAAAAAAATTATTTACACAAGGACAATATTATACTTTTGATGGTTCACCTGAAACGGCAAAATCTATATGGTATGCAAAACAATTAGAAAAATTAAATGGTTCTGATAAAAAATTTGCTAAAGTATATACATCAAAAGGAAGAATTTATTTATCATGGGTATTTGATGACAATTCAGATGCATTAAACGAGTTTGGAAGTGCATATAATGGAGGAACATGGAATATATCATCACAAGAAATTGACGATGAAAGAAAAGACGAAGAAATGTGCAAATCTACTAATGCAGTAAAAACATCAAATGATTGGTCTGTGTTCTTAAAAAGAGCGATAACAGCACCGGATACAGGAGAACCATTGGAATGTTTCTACATAATGTCAAACACTGACATGGGCTATGTATCAGCAGCAGATAACGTTGATGAATCAAGAAAATCAGTTGAAAGAATAAATGCATTATTAGAAGCAATGGGAGTTGTAACAATAAGAAAACCAGTAAGCTTTGATAATACAACTGTAACAGGAGATGTAACAACATTAACAGCATTTGGCTTATTAGAAGGAATGCATACAGAATCTGCTGAGTATATCTATAGAGATTTTAAAGAATTTTTAATTGAGCTTGGATATTATACAAAAGCTGAGTTTGAATTGTTAGATACAAAGGTATTAAATTGGTTTATTCCAGACTATATTCCAAAAGATGCAGCACATAAGGTTGACTGGAGACAAAATAAAGAACAAGATGCATTGTTCTATGGTGCTTTCATATATCCAAAAACTCCCGAAAACGAAGATGGAACAGTAGATGATAAATCTGATAATGAAACAGATCCTGATGGATTTGAGCCAGATTTGGAAGTTATTGCACCAGGAAATTGCAGAATTGTGAATATGTCATCTGATGAAATAATAATTCAATTTGACGGAAAAACACAGCCAGAAATTAGTGTTTTAAATGGCTATAAAATGATTATTAGCGGAATTCAATTAAATACTGAAGCTAATATAGATGTTATAGATGAAAATGGTGATGAATTAGGTAAAATGTCACTTAATGAAATCAGAAATAATAAAGATAAATATATTATTAAAGCAAACTCAGTAATAGGTTATACAGGAACATCTAAAATACATATAATAATGAAAAATAGTATTGATGGTAACATTGATAATATAGAAGACTATATGGGTCCTAATATAGCAACTGGATCAAATAACTATGATGATTCAGTATTATTCTATTGGACACAATGGGAATCAGCTGATAATGCTGCGATTGTAAATTCACTTTCAGCAACTGAAGTTGCATGTGGTATAGCTCAATGGACTACAGACTTAAAGTTAAGTAGGGTTCAGGAAGTGTGTGGTAAACTTGCTACTCTTGACCCTCAATTATGTGGAAGTTTGAAAGCATTTTCAAGCTGGTCTAATAGTAAAGTGTTAGATGATATTAATAGTGGAAATGGACAGATTAAAAAAGCTTTTGAAATGATAGCTGCAAGAGACGCTGAAAAATTTAAACAACTTCAATACCAAATTGTATTTGATGATAACACAAAAATTATTGAATCAAAAGGATTGGGATTTGTAAAAGATAAGAAAGTTGTACACGCAACATTAATTTCTCTAATTAACTGGAGACCAGGATGGCCATGGGAAAATCAAATTAATGAATCAATGAGTGAAGAGGAAATGGTAATTAGATTATTTAAATATGCATGGGATAGATCAGACGAGGATAGTAACTATAGAGATGCATGGAGAAATAGATGGAATTGTCAAGCTAAATTTGCCGTTGATGTTATAAAAGGTGAGTACACTCAATTAGATGAATGGGTTTCAGGTAATGCACCGAGTGAAGTAATGGCTAAGTACAAAGGAAATGATGATGGCTGGCTAAATAACAGGGCAAAAGCATATGGTTTATAATTGGAGGTATAGTATGGACAAGAAGTATATAAGAGTCATATTAATGATAATAATTATTTTGTTAGTTATAATATTTGGATTACTTATTTATGTGTCAAATATACCTCCTAAAGAACAAAATAATGAAGAGATAATACAGGAATATCAATATCCTGAGTTATTGGATGAAGAAATTATTATACCGGATAATTCATATTTGTTCTTTGATAAATATAAAGATGGTAAAGTTTCATCAAAAGATATATATTCGTATATCAACATTTTTGCAACTCAATTTATTCCTGATTTATTTGGAAATATAAAAGGGAAAAATAATAATGAAGTAATAAAATATTGTGATGAGAACAAAAATCAAATAAAAAAGTATTTGGAATTTGAAAATGATACTGAAATTAATGATTTAATAAATACTTTACAGAGATTTAAAGTTAATAATTTGAAAGTACAAAGTATGGAATTTGAAGAAAGAAATATAAAACATTCAAATCAATATACAATGGCGGATCTTATTATTAAATATAATGATGATATCCAGTTAAAGTTTAGGGTAAAAGTTTATTCAGAATTACAAGAAAATGATAGAAATGTTAGTTTTAGTTTTATAAAATAATAGGAGTTATGTTATGAGCAAGTTAGTTAAAAGTAAAGTCGAAAAAAAAGATTTAGCTTTAATATTAATAATCGTAATATTAATAATCTTTATTTTAACATTAGTTTCAAAGAAATTTGTGAAACCAAATGAACAACCTCAACAGTCAAATGAAATAAAGACGACAGAGGAAAGTGATAAAAATAAAGAGAATGTTCAAGTAGATTATCTTTCTACAAATGAAGAAAAAATTAAGTATTTATCTAATTTAGGAGAAAGGGATAGAATAGAATTTTATTGTAATGAATTCTTAAAGTGTATTCAAAATGAAAATTATGAAGAAGCTTACAATCTACTTTACAACGATTTTAAACAAAATTATTTTCCAACTTTTGATGAATTTAAAGATTATATAAAAAAAACATACCCTTACGAATTTGCTGTAGACTATGATGATATAACCAGACAAGGAGATATATACGTTTTAAGGTTAAAAATATTAGATGTACTAGGAAGTAGAGAAAATGAAAAAATACAAAGAATTGTTATAAGAGAAAATAATTATAATGATTTTGTTATTTCATTCCAAGTAATATAGGGGAGGTAATGACATAATGTTTACAAACTTAAGAGTAAAAATAAATGAATTTGTTAAAGGACATAAAAAACAAGTCATTATTACCTGTTTGGTTTTGTGGTTAATTATATTTATAATTAATCAAATATTAAAAAATCAACGACCTAAATTACCTGAACCTTCAACAACATATAAACCACATACATCTGTAGTTAATATAGACCATGGCGAAGAAAGTACACCAGAAGAATATGAGGAAAAAATTGAAAATTTAGTAGACAAGTATTTTAATTATTGTAATAATGGTGAATATGAAAATGCTTATAATATGATAACAAAAGAATGTAGAGATAAGTTATATCCAACTCTTGATCAGTTTAAATCATATGTTGATTTTGTATTTGAAGGAAAAAAGAAAATTTATAATATTCAAAATTATTCAATATACGAAAATAAATACATATATTCAATAAGAATCTTAGATGATATTTTAGCTAATGGAACAACAGATGGTTACTCATATTATGAAGAAAAGCTTGTTTTAATTGAAGAAAATGGTGAATTTAAGCTATCAATTGGACAATATATAGGGGAAGAAAAACCAAATAAATATGTTGAAGATGAAAATATGATAGTTGAAATTACTAATAAATCTGTGGATTATGAAACAGAAACATATACAATAAAAGTTACAAATAAAACTGATAAATATATTGTAATTGCTGATAATACTCAAAATGACGAAATGATTTTAGATGTAAGTGGAGAAACTAGACATCCTATCAATACAGCGATTGTAAGATTTTATGCTAAACCAAATTCAACTGCAACTTTTAATGTTAAATTTAATAAATTTTATGATAATGGACTTAAATCAAATAGTATCGGATTAAATGCAATACGTATTCTAAACGAGTATGATTATAAACAAGGAACTACACAAGAGAATTTAGATAACGCAGTTAGATTATACGGTATTAAAATTGATTTATAAAAGCATAAAGAAAGACGAATGTGAACGTGGTAATATGAAATAAGAAATTACCACGTTCATATTCGTCTATTGCAATTATCAGATTTTCCTCTTGTAATTTCCAACAAAAGATGATATATTATAGGAAAATAATTTACGGAGGTACGAAAAACATGAGTAGAGGTAGAAGATATGATGGCGAACAAAAACTTAATTTGAAAAAAGTTTTCGCAGTTGTAGCTGTTATTTTAATAATTGTTTTAGCAATACTAGGTATAAAGAAAATACTTAAATCAGATAAAAATACTATTGTAAGCAAAAATATAGAATTACACTATTATACTTTATTCAAAAACGGAAATTGGGGAGTAATTAATTCAAGTGGGGAAACAATTATAGAACCAGCAAATGGAGAAATGATTGAAATTCCAGATAAGTCAAAACCAGTGTTTATATGTACATATGATGTAAATACTGTTGATGATTCATTTAAAACTAAAGCAATAAATGAAAAGAATCAAGAAATTTTCACAAATTATGATAACATATTTACATTACAAAACTATGATGAAAACAATAAAATGTGGTATGAGTCAAATGTTTTAAAAGTTCAAAAAGACGGTAAATACGGTTTAATAAATCTAGATGGAACAGAAATTTTACCTTGTGAATATGATAGCATTACAACAATGAAAGGTGTAAAAAATAGTTTAATAGTAAAGAAAGATACTAACACTGGAATTGTAAATGCAAGTGGTAAAATTATAGTACCAGTTCAATATCTATCAATTGAAGCAATTAATAAAAATGCTGATAATGGATATATTGTAAAAAACAATGAATCAAAATTCGGTGTTATAAAATCAAATGGTGATATAGCTTTAGAAGTTAAATTTGAAGCCATTGAAAACATTATAGATGGAAACAGATATCTTGTAAAAGAAAGTGGAAAATGGAAACTTATTGCAGAAGATGGTACTTCATATTTAGATGGTAAAGTTGATAACGTTATTAGCATGAATAATGGTGATGTAATTGCAAAACAAAATGGAAAATATGGTGTATTAAATATTCAAACAGACTTAAAAATTCCTTTTGAATATGATGAGCTAACATACTTATTTGACGACAAATATGTTGCTAAAAAAGATAATAAATATGGAATAATTAATACAAATAATGAAACAGTTGTTGAGTATAAATATAGTGAAATTATCTACAATAAGCAAACAGAATATGTAAAAGGAAAAAATGCTGATAATACATATGATTACATGACTAAAAACCTTTCTGTAAAATTTACAGCTGGCGAAGAGACAGTATTAAATGGATTTATCTGCATTAAAAATGGTTCAGATATCAAATATTATAATAACAAATTAGAAGAAAAATCTAATAAAGATGTATACACAGCCAATACTTTGTTTATTATTAAAGAGAATGGTAAATATGGATTTGTAGATAAAGATGGTAAGGTTGTGGTAGAAGCAAACTATGAAGATGCTAGGGAACAAAACGATTATGGATATGTAGCTGTTAAAAAAGATGGAAAATGGGGTTCATTAGATCAATTTGGTAAAGTTGTAATTGAACCAACATATACAATAAGAGATGAAAACAATGTTGATTTTATTGGAAGATGGCACGCATGTGCTGATAAAAATGCAAATTATTATACAGATTTAGATGACGAATAATATAAAAAATCCTAGGTAATCCCTAGGATTTTTTATTATTCGTAATTTTTTTGTAAAATGAAAAATAAATGTAATATAACTTTGTAATCCAGTAAATCCGTAAGTATATCGACTGATTTAATAAAATTTTACTACTTGATTTAAATTTTTATAAAATAATATAATATTTTCTGTGTAATTACAAAAGAGTAGGTTTAAAATTTTTTTTAAAAAGGAGGTATAATTATGAACGAGATCAAATCTATTAAGAAAATGGCGATTAAGTTAGGCATAGTTGTAATATGCTTATTTACCGTGTTGTTTTTTAGTAAAGGTGTCGAAGCTAGATGGGTTGAGTATGATGTTTTTGACCATAATGATGTTCAATACAAATACTTAATTAATGAGACTATGTATTCATCTGGAAATACAAAAGTTGAATTGGTTGATATCAACTATAAATATCAAGTTACATATAGCGGAGAAATATCCATTACGGTAAAAGATTCTGATGTTAGTCAATTTAGCGTTGGTAAAACTTTCCAGAGTAGAAATAGTGTAAACACTAATGATGTTCGTGTATGTAAAATAGACAAAATCACGAAAACTGGTAAAGCTTCTGGTCAAACTACTTTAAAAATAAACGCAAGTTTGTGGAAAGTAAGTGACTGGGTAGCTGAGAACTATAATTTTACCGACAAATATATGGCTAATTTCATGTATAGTCCTGTTGGAAATGTATATACTGCTGCAACATTGAATTTATATCCAAATAACAATAATAAAAGCATTGACTATACTCATGATTATGTAAGAAGAAAATATAAAATAACAACACCTGTATATAGAACTGAGAAAAAATGGGTAGCTGATAATGATTCATCATCTGGCTCATCATCAAGTTCATCATCAAGTTCATCATCAAGTTCATCATCAAGTTCATCATCAAGTTCATCATCATCAAGTTCATCATCGTCATCAGGTTCATCATCAAGTTCTTCTTCAACAACTCAACCAGAAGTAGTTGATAGAAGTGACTTAACGGATAATGCTAGAAAGCTTTATATACGTAACCTATACAAGAGAGTATTAGGTAGAGAGCCTTCAAACAATGAAATTTCAGGACATTTTAAAAATTCATCTCAAAAAGAGGCATTAGACATAATTTTTTCAACAGAATCTAAAAATAGAAATAATATTAATGGCATGACGAATGCACAATTTGTAGAGGCATGTTATCAGTATATTTTAGGTAGAACTGCTGATAGTTCAGGTAAAACAACCTGGACAAATTATTTAGCAAATGGAAATTCAAGAGAAAATCTTGTAAAACAATTAGTTTCATCTGCTGAATTTAAAAAGAATAATAATATAGCAACAACAACAATTACATTAAATAAAAATACATGTACTGCTGTTTATAATGTATTAAAAGGCAGCAAATCAATTATTAAACCTACAGACACAACTGTGTTAATGTACACAAAAGATGTAAATGGTGTTACATCATTAAAATTAGATGGTAAAAATATCACTGATTTGAGTGGTTTAGCAACATTTAAAAATTTAAAGGTATTATCACTTACAACAAACAGTGTAAGCGATTTAACTAAAATTTCTAAATTAACAAATCTAGAAGAGTTATATTTAAGTAAAAACTCTATCAGTTCGTTAAAAGGAATTGAATCTTTAACAAAATTAAAGAAATTACACTTGAATGATAATAAATTAACAAACTTATCAGGTGTAGAAAAATTAACTGCATTAAAAGAATTACAAGCAAATAATAACAATATTTCAAGCATTCCTGTATTAACAGGTCTTAATGTTTATAGCGTTAGAGGTACAAATTACAAAACAGTAATCTTTAATGACAAGGTTTTAGCTGAAAAAATCCAAAAAGAATTTGGTATTTCAAATATAATTGAATGTAACGGAAAATATGTTTTATTTATGGAAGTTGCGAAACTTAAAGCTAAAACATCAATTAATCTTTCTTCAACAAGAAGAAATCCTGGTACAATCACTGATATTACTGGTTTGGAAGAAATTGAAGGTTTAACAAGTATTGATTTATCAAATAATAAGATTAGTGATTTTTCAAAATTAAGTGGATTAAAGAGTTTAACAACATTAAATATTAAAAGCAATGGATTAACAAAATTAGATTCTTTAAAAACAGTTAAACAATTGAAAAACTTAAATGCTTCTAACAATGCTATTACAAGTATTGCAGGAATTAAGAACTTAACTGAATTACAAGTGTTAGACTTATCAAACAATAAAATTGCAAATAATCTTCAAGAAATAAGTAGTTTAACAAAACTTACTTCAGTTTCACTTATAAATAACGCAATTACAAATGTTAGTGGTTTAGCTAATTTAAAAACTACAAGTCTAGATTTAAGCAAAAACGGTATAGCTGACATTTCACCTGTTAAAGGTATTGCTAATTTAAGTATAAATAACAATAATGTTATTATAACTGTAAGTGGTACACAAGTTGATATTCCAGCTGTTTTGAAAAATGTTATTAACAGTTATGGAGTTAGTAAATTAGAATTTACTGGATGTAGTATTAAGAATAATAAACTTGTTTTTGATAGCGGAATAATTTTAGCACAAGTTAGAATTAAAGCTGGTGATTTAACTGATACTATGGTAACAGTTCAAACTGAAAATATTGCAAGTTTAGGAAAAACTGGATCTGCATCTGATACAACTGAACCAGTTTGCCAAGTTGAATATGACAATTCAAATATTAAAAATAAAATTGTTAAAGTAACTGTTTGGGCAAACGAAGAGATTGATGCATTTAATGCTTATGATTATGCAAGAGTTGTTAAGAAAGAATCAAATGGTAATAAAAAATATGGTGTAGTATTTTATTTCACAGAAAATACAAATACTACTGTAATTGTAAAGGATTTATCAAACAACTTATCAAGTGTTAATGTAAAAATCGATAATATTAAATAATTGAATATGTTAAAATGGATAGCTATAAGAATTATAGCTATCCATTTTTCTATTTCGTTATATGGAAAATTTGGTTAATTTTGACTTGGTTTTTAAAATATGGTATAATATAAGTGTACCTTGAAAAAGGCAAATATAATTTTATTATGGAGGCGTTAATATGAAAAAACGTACATCAATGTTAACAGCAATGGTTATCATCCTCATGGCAGTATTTGCTTGTGTAGGTTTCAAGATGACCACAGACAAAAACAATGGCAAAGACACAGCAACATCTACGGTAGAAAACACAAACCAAAACATAATGCCCTCAGAAGCAGCAAAGTTGGCAATTAACAAGTCAGTAGGAAATGTAAATTTCGTCGATGATTATTCTATAATCAAGAAGAACCCAGACAATTCTAAGTATATCGATATTGACGTAGTAACATGTATACTCGCTCAAGACGATACTTCTAATTTCTGGAACGTTTGGCGGGTTACAGAAGATGTTCCTGAAAACATCTGCATAGGTTTCCTTTTTGATGATGATCAGGATGTTGTATGGGCAACACCATGTAACAGAGATTTTATCAATCAGGACACTTTAAGAATGCAGCTTGATTTCACATCAGATGATTTCCACAGCGATGAAAATTATTATGACGGAAGCTTCGCATGGACCTACAACAATTGCGCATCATGTGTTTCTGAGAAAGAGGCTAGCTCTGTTTGGGCTTACGACAAGTCCAGCAATGCATGCAGCCTTGTATGGAGTAACAATCTGCCATATGATGACCTTCACTAATCAGTCTTATGTATAAGACAAACAAAACACTTCAGTAATAATTTTTACTGAAGTGTTTTTCTTTTTTGGAAAAATTTGACCACATTTTTTTTTAGTGTTATAATATTAATATACAATTACCTTGAAAAAGGAATATTTTATTTATGGAGGAAGTTCTTATGAAACGCGAAATCAGTAAAATCAGAAACAACAACAAGGGCAACATTTTGACAATTTTAGCAGTTATTGCTATTATTGTCGGACTAAGCGTTATAGGTATCCGGTTAATGAAACCTCCGGCTAAGTCGGTGGAACAACTTGGCACGGAAGAGGATAAAGATTTAACCGAAAACCTTATTAGCAGAGAAAAGGCACTGGAAACCATTAACAAATCAATTGGATATGCAGATGTAATTGAAGATTATGCAATTTTAAACGGTAAAGACAACGAAGTTGTAAAACCGATGCTTGCTGAAGCAAATGATCGTACATACGTTGTATGGCAAGTTGACGAAAAAGTTAACAACGATATTTTAATTGGATTCTTATTTGACGAAGATTCAAAGGTTGTGTGGTCTGAGTCAAGCAGACATAATTTCTGGAATCCAAAAACAGCAAAAATTAATTTAAATTACACAGATAAAGCATATCAAAGCGATTTGAATTACAAAGATGGAGCATTTTCATACAGCAAAAGAAATATAGCAACTGCTATTCTGGGTCCTGAACAGGGTGAAAATGTGACCTCGATATGGGCATATGACGTAAAGAATGATACTCTGTCACTTGTATGGTACAATACCATATATATGGCAAAAGGCAAAGCATATTAAGCCTTAACAAAACACCGTAGTAAATAATTTTACTACGGTGCTTTTGTGTTCTTTAAAAGAAACTTGATTATTAAACATTTTTTTATCTAAAGGTAAAAGCCTTTACGGGCACAAAGAAAACATTTAATCTAAAAGAAAAAAAATAAAAATGATAAGAAAATGTAATAAAACAATTATATTTGTATATCCGTAGAAAAAGTCAACTTATTAAAAAAAATCATGGTTGACTTTTTTTTAATAAAATTTAAAATGGAAAGGTATATTTTAGAAATGGAGGAAGTATAATGAATACAAAAATTACAAAAGTTAAGAAATTAAGTATTGCCTTATGCTTAATTTTCATGATTCAAAGTTTAGTTCTATTGTTCACACAATCTGGAACTGTTAAGGCAAGTCAAGAGACAGGAGGGGGATATCTCCTTAGATATTATTATCCTTGTAATGGTGGATATAGGGATCAAGATATACCATCAAACGTAGAATATTTAAGATGTACTTCAAAAGAATGGACGTATTGGATTGTTCTTGCTGAAAAAAATGTTAGCGTAAGTGTAACAGATGATGAACTTCCAGCTTTTTACGAAGGAGTTCGATTACCATGTAATCCAAAAGAAGGTTCTGCAGGATGTTGGATAGAATCTGTTAAAAAATCTAAGAGTAAAGATAGTGACGGTAGATGGACATTATATTTAGATTTGAGAGGATGGTATCATACAGGTTGGGTAGATTATGATGCTTATGATAGTGCTAAAAAAAGTTATAAAGGTTATTTATATATACCTATTGGTTATAAAGATATGTCAGTAAGAATTAGTTGGGGTCAAATTTACGAGCAGCGCGAAACACATTTATTTGGATTCAAAAAACCTGTAAGTGGAGCCTTAGTAGACCACTCAGATATGTTAAATGATTCAAAAAGATATACATTTATAAAAAGATTATATTTAAGAGCATTACATAGAGGTGCTAGTGAAGAAGATCTTAAAGCACATTTTAATAAAACAACATTACAAGAAGCAATTGATATAATGTTATCTCAAGAAGCAAAACAAAAAAATGATTTAAGTACAAATGAAAAATTTGTTACTTATTGCTATGATGTATTGTTAGGAAGACAACCAGATGCAGGGGGAAAAGCTGCTTGGACAAATGCGTTAAATAATGGAACATCTAGATCATCTGTTATTAATTCATTTATTCAATCATCAGAGTTTAGAAATATGTATAATTAATAATTAAAAAAATCAACAACGGGGACGGTTCTAAATGTTGAAAATCCTTCGAAGTGTAGGTAAAAACTTGTCGAAAACGGTCGCTTCAAGGATTAATATATTAAATTTCGCAGGCTTACTGGCTCGTACTTAACAAAAGGCAAAAAGAATTAGGGTAATCTAGAAATTTTAGATTACTCATTCTTTTTGCTTCTTTTGTTAATCTCGCCAAACTGCGCGCCTTGTGCTACATTTTAATATATTAGACCTTTGGCGACCGCTTTCGACAAGTTTTAACCTTTACTACGAAGAATTTTCAACATTCAGAACCGTCCCCTTTGTTGAGTTTTTTATTATTTGACAAAACGCCAAAAAAATAGTATAATAATAATCAGTTAGTACCAGAAAATGGGAAAATGAGATTAAATTTATATACGAATATTTATTTATGGTGTGGATAAATATTGGTAAAGAAGATTGTAGAATGAGTTCGGAAAAATAAAATTAAAAATTATGTGGTTTATAATATTTAATAAACTATTTTTTTGTTGTGACAATTTTTCTTATTTAAATGTATATGAATTTAAACGAAAAGAAAAAATAAATAAGAAAAGGAGAGATTTAAATTAATGACAAATGAAATTGTAAAAAATGAGAGAACAGACAGAAAAAAATCTGAAAAATCTGCATTTGAAAAGAAATTCAGAAATGAAGATAAAATGTCTAAAAGAAAAAAACAAGAAACAGTAAAAGAAAAAAGAGGAGAACGTAATTTAAATAGTGAAAAAATGGCTGTTAAATCAAATAACGTAGTTAATAAAAACAGCAAAGAAAATTTAATGAAAGAAAATACAAAAAGAGACGGTATAAAAAAAGATAATCAAAAAAGAGAGAAAAAATTAGACGAGAAAAATTCAAAGAGAAGCGGAACAATAAAAGAAAATAGAAATTCAAAAATTGATAACAGTCAAAACCCAGACTTAAAATTTGAATTCAAGAAACCTAACTTAAAAATAATTCCATTAGGTGGATTAGATGAAATTGGTAAAAACATTACAGTATTTGAATATGATGAAGACATAGTATTAGTTGACTGTGGATTAGAGTTCCCAGAAGACAATATGTTAGGTGTAGATTTAGTTATACCAGATGTAACATATCTTGTAAAAAACAAAGACAGAATAAAAGGATTGGTTATCACACATGGACACGAAGACCATATTGGATCAATTCCATATGTTTTAAAACAAGTTGATATGCCAATTTATGCTACAAGATTAACAGTAGGATTAATCCAAAACAAATTAGAAGAACATAAATTATTACGTTCAACAAGATTATACACTGTTGACCAAGGTGAAACAGTTGATTTTGGAAAAATGAAGGTTGAATTTATTAGAAGTTCACACAGTATTCCAGACTCTGTAATGCTTGCTATTCATACACCAGTTGGAACTGTAATGCACACAGGTGACTTTAAAATTGACTTTACACCAATAGATGATCAATTAATGGACTTCGGTAGAATTGCTGAAATAGGAAATCAAGGAGTTTTAGCATTATTATCAGACAGTACAAACTCTGAAAGAAAAGGATACACAATGTCTGAAAGTTCTGTTGGAGAAGTATTTGACAGATTATTTATGAATTGTAAGAAAAGAATAGTTGTTGCAACATTTGCTTCAAATGTTCACAGAGTTCAACAAATCTGTAATTCAGCTGTAAAATATGGAAGAAAAATTGCAGTTTGTGGAAGAAGTATGATAAACATGATTGAAGTTGCTAGAAACTTAGGATATATCCAAGTTCCAGATAACACATTCATAGATATAGATATGATTAAAAACTACACAGATGAGCAATTAACAATTTTAACAACAGGAAGTCAAGGGGAAGCAATGTCTGCTTTAACAAGAATGGCAGCAGGAGAACACAAAAAGGTTGTTATAACACCAAATGACTTAGTAATAATTTCAGCGACAGCAATTCCTGGAAATGAAAAATTAGTTTCTAAAGTAATAGATAAATTAATGCAAATAGGTGCAGAAGTTGTTTATAGTGCATTAGAAGATATTCACGTTTCAGGACATGCTTGTCAAGAAGAACAAAAATTAATTATGTCTTTAGTTAGACCTAAATACTTCTTACCAGTTCACGGTGAATACAGACAATTACGTGCACATGCTGAAACAGCTAAGAAAATGGGAATTCCTGCAGAAAATATATTTATGCTTGAAAATGGTAGAGTATTAGAATTAAATGAACATGAAGCTAAAGTAACAACATCAGTACCATCAGGAAAAATCTTAGTAGATGGATTAGGAGTTGGAGATGTAGGAAACATAGTTCTAAGAGATAGACAACACTTGTCACAAGATGGATTAATAATCATAGTAATGACAATGGATTCAGGTTCAGGAGAAATAGTTTCAGGACCAGATGTAATTTCAAGAGGATTTGTTTATGTAAGAGAATCTGAAAACTTAATGGATGATGTTAAGAAACAAATTAGAGAAGAAGTTAAATATTTCGAAGAAAGAAATATTACAGATTGGTCAACTATCAAAACAGCATTGAAGGATAATTTAAGAGATTATATTTTCCAAAAGACTAAGAGAAATCCGATGATATTGCCTATTATTATGGAAGTGTAAAAAAAACACAGAGTTTAAAACTCTGTGTTTTTTGCATAGAAAAATCCCTCAACATATTATAGTTGAGGGATAAGGTTTTAATAACAGTGGAAGAAAGTAACATCGTAAGCAGGTTGTGCATCCATACTCAAATCCATGCTAAAATATTCTTTACTACATCCGTACAATATTTTTTGTGATGTTTCACCAGTATATCCGTAAGAATAATGATCAGCACCACCAATACAGCTTGTTGGATCATATCCGCCAAGTGCTGCATTTACAGCATTTACAGAAGAGCTCAAATATTTATCATAATTCTCTATTGGTGGATATTCTTCAGGTGCTTTAGGTGTAGAAAAGATGGGACTAGCAATCAACTCAACCAAGTTATCAGTATGATAATAAGGATCATTCAATGATACGTTAAGAATGACTGCAGCAATTGAACACTGTGCGTCGAATACCGTAATGTTATTTAGATATGTTTCTTGAAAAACATACTTTTGTAGAGTTGAATACTCATCATTAGATATGACTCTATTAAGCTTTTGAGAAAACATATTCGATTCGTCGAAAGTATAATTGCTTAATTGTACGGTTGGGACTACATGTTTAATTGTTTGAATGGATTGCGTGGATTCCTGTTTTGAATTTTCTTCCTGTTGTTCTGATGAACAGCTAGTTGTTGCCATAGCAATGATAACAGTTAGTATTCCTGTGAATAAATACCGTTTAATCATTATACAGTACAACTCCTTTCATAAAATGTAATCGGTTAAAACCATATAATCATTATACCATATTTTAGAGGAAAAATCAAACTTATAGTTTTGCACAGAGTAGCGAAAATTCTCACTCAAATATAATATATAGAATGTCAAATGGGTAGGGGCGAAAAATGTCAAATTATGATATGCGAAAAAGATTGAAAAATAGGACGAAACAAAATATAATTAATATTAGGCTTATTATATAAAAATATATAAAAAAGTTCCATATAATGTGTTAATATGTTATAATAGTACATAAATAAGAAAGAGGTGGTATTATGCAACAAGTAATAGAAATACAAGATTTAGAATCTTTTTTAGATGAATATGGAGAACTTATTGTAAGAAAAACTAATAAGAATAATGTAGTAGTAATGAGTTTAGATGAATATAAACAATTTGATACCGATATTGAAGAAAAATTGCTAAAGTCAGAAGATGATATAAAAAATGGAAGAACAAGGGATGCAGTAAAGGTTTTTGAAGAACTGGAAGAAAAGTATGGCTTTTAGTAATGAAAAATATAAAGTTAAAATAACAGACGAATGTATTGAGGAAATAGAGCAAATTTATGATTATATAGCAAATGACTTAAACGCTGATAAGTCGGCTGTTAAAGTAGTTAAAGAGTTTAAAACAAAAATATTAACTCTTTCAGAAACACCTAAATTATATCCTAAGATAAATAAACGAAATAGGGCTAAGAAAACATATAGAAGACTAATAGTTAAAAATTTTATTGTTTTATATACAGTTGACGATAATCAAAAATTAGTTTTTATTTCCCATATTTTTTTTAATAGAAAAAATTATTTATAAATCATTTACTTTTTCTCTTGTTAATATTTGATTCAAGAAATTAGTTCAATAATGTTTGATTCTTAATGGAAAATTCAAATGTAATTTATTTTTAGATAATAAGCCTTAATATAGCTTGAAAAAAAAGTACATTTATGCTAAAATATTGTGCATAGAGATTATTAATAGAAAAAATATAGATACGAATAAAAAGAAAGGAAGATTTAAAATGGATTATAAAGATTTAGCAGAACTAATATTTCCAGATGCAAAGGATATTTCATATTATGAGGAAAAATATCCAGAAAGAAACTTACCAGAAGGTGCTGTTGTAACAAGATTTGCACCAAGTCCAACAGGATATGTACATATTGGTGGATTATATCAATGTGTTTTGGAAAGTGTTTTAACTAAAAGAACAAATGGTGTTTTATATTTAAGAGTAGAAGATACTGACCAAAAAAGAGAAGTTGAAAACGGTGTGGCTGGAATTGTCAATTCATTAAAGAATTTTGATATAGAATATGATGAAGGTTTAATTTCTGAAACAGATGAAAAAGGAAATTATGGACCATATAAACAAAGTTTAAGAGGAGATATTTACCAAGCTTATGCAAAATACTTAATAGCACAAGGTAAGGCATATCCATGTTTTGCAACTCCAGAAGAACTAGAAGAATTACGTGCTAAACAAGAAGCAGCAAAAATTAGACCAGGATATTATGGAGTATGGGCTAAATATAGAAACTTAACAGTTGAAGAGGCAGCAGAGAAAATCAAAAATGGTGAAAGCTATGTAGTCCGTTTTAAATCACCTGGAAGAGAAGATAGAAAAATCAAACATAAAGATGTAATTAAAGGAAATATTGAATTCCCTGAAAATGATTTAGACATAGTAATTATTAAAGGTGATGGACTTCCAACATATCACTTTGCACATGTTGTTGATGATCATTTAATGAGAACAACACATGTAATTCGTTGTGATGAGTGGGTTTCATCTATTCCAATTCACTTACAATTATTCTATGAAATGGGATTCAAAGCACCTAAATATGCGCATTATGCACCAATAATGAAAGATGATGAAGGAAAGAAAAGAAAAATCAGTAAGAGAAAAGATCCAGAGGCAGCAGTAGAGTTTTATTATAAAGAAGGTATCCCATCACAATCAGTAAAAGAATACTTACTAAACATAGCAAACTCAACATTCGAGAATTGGAGAAGAGCAAATCCAGACAAATCAATAGATGAATTTGATTTCCAATTAAACAAAATGAGTGTAAGTGGAGCTTTGTTTGATATGGTAAAATTATTAGACGTATCAAAAAATGTAATTTCAAAATACTCAGCTGAAAGAGTTTATGATGAAGCAATAGCATGGGCTAATGAATTTGACAGTGAACTAGCTAGCATGTTATCAGCAGACAAAGATTATTCATTAAGAGTTCTTGGAATTGAAAGAGGAAATGCAAAACCAAGAAAAGATTTATCAAAATGGTCTGAATTAAAAAATACAATTTCATATATGTATAATGACAAATTTGATAAGACTGCTGAATTTGAATATGCAAAAGTAACTGATAAAGATGAAATT
>ODAI013430802.1_pt1 | contig 55574 bp, 35 predicted proteins | sample 1539321 | NCBI WGS metagenome assembly ODAI01 (sample SAMN02144231, study PRJEB22623) | gut metagenome | biome: sheep rumen | host: Ovis aries | place: New Zealand | reverse complement strand
GATGCCAACGTGCCTGAATGCAGTCTCAACGAACTCACGGACAGTTCTTGTCTCGTTTGTAGCGATAACGTAGTCATCGGGCTTGTCCTGCTGGAGCATGAGCCACATAGCTCTTACATAATCCTTGGAGTGGCCCCAGTCACGCTTGGAGTCCATATTTCCCAGCTCAACATAGTCCTGAACACCAAGCTTTATGCGGGCAACAGCATCAGTGATCTTTCTTGTAACGAACTCGATTCCTCTTCTCTCTGACTCGTGGTTGAAGAGTATACCTGAGCAGGCGAACATATTGTAGCTCTCACGGTAGTTCTTGGTTATCCAGTGGCCGTAGAGCTTGGCAACTCCGTAGGGGCTTCTGGGGTAGAAGGGAGTTGTCTCACACTGAGGGATAGCCTGTACAAGGCCGAACATCTCAGAAGTGGAAGCCTGATAGAAACGGCACTCAGGCTTTACTATACGGATAGCCTCCAGCATATTTGTAACGCCGATAGCGTCGATATCAGCTGTTCCGAGAGGAGTATCCCAGCTTGTGGCAACGAATGACTGTGCAGCAAGGTTGTATACTTCGTCAGCCTGAGATATCTTCATTGCAGAGATAAGTGAAACAGGGTCTGTCATATCTGCATATATGAGAGTTACCTTGTCCTTGAGGTGAGCGATGTTGCCGTAGTCAACGGTAGCCTTTCTTCTCCATATACCGTATACATTGTATCCCTTTTCGAGAAGGAGCTCTGCAAGGTAAGAGCCGTCCTGGCCTGTGATTCCTGTGATAAGTGCGTTTTTCATTTTTATTTCTCCTTTATAATAAATGATCGTTGATGAAAAAGAATAATAGCGTCGGTCAAGCCGAGGGATCAAAAGAAGAGCGTCCGTCCGGAAACGCTGCGCTGTCCGGACTGCTTTTCAGGAGAGGCTCTGCCTCTCCTCACACTCCTCTCTGCCAGAGGATCACAGACCCTCTGGACTCCCATTGCCTGCCGCCTTCGGCATTTTATTCCTTATTTTATACAAGCTCTGTTCTGCCCTGTTCCTTGAGCTGAGCGATAGCCTTTTTAACGTCCTGAGTGCTGTTCTTTGAGCATACCAGCAGTACATCGTCTGTATCAACGATAACGATATCTCTTGTGCCTATGGCAGCGATAAGACGCTTTCCGCCGCATACAGTAGTGCGCTTGGAATCGACTGTTATAACGTCGCCGTCAATGTAGTTCTTATCGTCGTCGGTCTCGTTTATACGCTCAACAGCCAGCCAGCTTCCAACATCGTCCCAGCCGAAGCTGCCGGGGATAGTGTATATATCGCTGGCTTTCTCCATGATACCGAAGTCGATGGATTCTGAGGTGAAGGCAGTGAACTCCTTCACAAGAGTTTCCTCGAAGCTGTCAGTGCCGAAGCTCTCTCCTATGCGGAGGGCGCCCTCATAGATATCGGGCATGAATTCCTTAAGGTTTTCCATGACAGAGGATATCTTCCAGACGAACATACCGCTGTTCCAGAGGTATTTGCCGGAAGCAAGGTACTGCTTTGCGGTAGGAAGGTCCGGCTTTTCAACGAAGCGCTCTACCTTATAGGCATCTCCGGCTTCATCACCGAAATTGATATAGCCGTAGCCTGTTTCGGGATAGGTAGGAGTGATACCGATAGTAACAAGGTTCTTTCCCTGTTCGGCTACTGATACAGCCTTTTTCAGTGTCTTGACATAGATATTCTCGTAGCCTATGAGGTGGTCTGAAGGGAGCACCAGCATTACAGCGTCATCGTATTTTCTGCCGATGACAGCGGCTGCGAAGGCTATACATGGGGCAGTGTTCCTTGCACAGGGCTCTGCCAGGATATTCTCCTCAGGAACATCCGGGAGCTGATCCTTTACAAGAGACCTGTAGGCTGCATTTGTTACGATGTATATATCCTCTGCCTCCACCAGCGGACGGAGTCTCTTTACAGTTTTCTGTATCATAGTTTCCCTGTCGGAGGTGAGAGAAAGGAACTGTTTCGGGCATGAATTACGGCTCTTGGGCCAGAAGCGCTCGCCTCTTCCGCCTGCCATTATCACTGCGGTGATCTTCATTTATTGTTTTCCTCTTTTCCTGTGCTCTGATGGATACCGAGCACACTTTCTTCTGTTTCCGCATTTGTCTTGGGCGGGAACAGCATTGTTTTTATAGTCATCAGTATTATCTGGAGATCAAGTCTGAGCGAGAAGTTCTCGATATACATCAGATCCATTTTCAGCTTATCATATGGGGAGGTATCGTATACTCCGGTCACCTGGGCATAGCCTGTAAGTCCGGCTTTCACCTTGAGGCGGAATTCAAACTCCGGCATCTGCTTTTCGTATTCCTTGGCAAGCTCAGGTCTTTCGGGTCTCGGGCCTACCACTGACATATCTCCCTTCAGGATGTTCAGCAGCTGTGGGAATTCGTCTATACGGAATTTTCTCAGTATTTTTCCCACGGGAGTGATACGGTCATCTTCCTCTGAGGCAAGTCTTGGCTTGCCGTCTTTTTCAGCATTTACTATCATGCTGCGGAATTTATATACATAGAATTCCTTGTCATCTATAGTAAGTCTCTTCTGCTTGTAGAGCACAGGGCCGCCGTCATAGAGCTTTACGGCCAGTGCTGATATCAGCATAAATGGCGAAGCGGGTATCAGTGCTATCAGAGAGAATACTATGTCGAATAATCTCTTGACTATCCTCTGCTCCATATCGAGGCCATAGTTGCGGCATAGCAGCAGCGGTGTATCAAAGAGGCGGATATCGTCTGCGCCTCTTATTATTATATCCGAGATTTTGGGAGCTATATATGCTCGCTTAGAGCGTTCAAAGCAGAATTTAAGGTAGTCATTTCGGAGCTCTGCCGGTATATCGCAGATTATGACTCCTTCATATTTCAGTATCTGTTCCTTGATCGTTTCGCTGTCCTCAGTGATGCTTACGGATTCGCATATCATATACTTGTCCACACGCTGACTCATTTTCATTACCAGTGCAGCAGCCTGATGGCTTCCGTAGAGGATTATGAGCCGCCTCGGCGGGTATATCATAAAGAATAGCTTTCCTGTCAGCATTGTCCATACGGCAATGAAGCCGAAATCCACAAGTGTGAGGAGCAGGAGAGGGATGCCGTCCATGAAATGACGGCCGATAAGGCTTATCAGGAAGTATGTCACGCCGTTGACGCAGGCCATTGATATGAGCTGCGAGAACAGCATATCGGTCTTTTTAAGGTAACCCAGCTTGAAGCCGCCGTAGGCCTTGAAGAAGAGGACTATCAGCAGTCCGTAGATGCCTATGAGGGTCCAGTTGCCTCGCCTGTAGTAGGGCAGGATGATGGCTTCGCTGTAGTATTTGTACCAGACATACGCAAAGAATCCCGTAAGCACAGCCAGCAGCACCAGTGCGGCGCCGAAGGTTATCAATCTTTTATAACGGTCTCTTTTACTGTTCATAATAATTCTGCGGGAAATATCCGCAGGGTCTCCTTTTTTATATTTTATCCGGAATTTCTCTATATAAGCGGTTCTGCCAAAGCAGTATCAAAATCATTATAACAAATAGCGGTTGTTATGTCAATACAACTTGCCGTATTTTACAAAACTGCGCCTGCTTTTTCGGCATATTGCACAATGAAAAAGTGTGCTGTCAGAAAAATCCGGCTGAATATAGCCTGATTTTGCTCTGCCAGCTCTTATCCGGGAGAAGCACGGCTGACGGGGACGGAACTTCCCCCCTTGAAGAAACAAGAGCAGTTCGCTGCTTTTCTTGCTTTATTCCTCATAATATGGTATAATGAATGCAATAACATTCATTATACTTGATCTGAAAGCCCTTGCAGATACGCAAATCAAAGATTTGCTCCCTGCAATCGGGCAATTATACCATATGCGCTTCGCTTATATGGTATAATGAATGCAATATAACAGCGAAAAAATCTTAGGAGCCCCTTCCGGCTGTGAAAGGAGGAAGCATGAGTATCCATAAACGATTGGCAGCAGCCATATGCGGAGCTGCGGTAACAGCTTCTGTGATAGCAGGCTGCTCCGGCAGCAGCAGTTCCTCTGTAAATGAGAAAATAGAGCGCAGCTCCGTAATAAGTCTTGCTTCTATCACTGATGAGCTTGGGGCTGGCTGGAACTGCGGGAATACTCTTGAGGCCAACAGCGGAGGCTATCCCAATGAGACTGTGTGGGGGAATCCGGCGGTTTCTCAGGAGCTTATATCTGCGGTGGCTGATGCCGGCTTTGATACGGTCAGGATACCTGTATCCTACCTTGGAAAAATAGACGATAATAACGGCTACAGCGTGGACAGTCAATGGCTGGAGAGAGTCCGTGAGGTCGTGGACTACTGCTATAATGCCGGACTTAATGTTATCATCAATGTTCACGGCGACGGATATAATACCGTGACAGGCGGCTGGCTGCTCTGCAATGAAAGCGGTCAGGATAAGATAAAGGAGAAATTTCAGGCACTCTGGCGGCAGATATCAGAGAAATTCTCAGACTATAATGAACACCTTATATTTGAGAGCATGAATGAGGTCTTTGACGGTGAGTATCATGAGCCGGTCAGGGAATACTATAATAATATAAATGAATACAATCAGATATTTGTGGATACGGTAAGAGCCTCCGGCGGTAATAATTCGCATCGCTGGCTGATGGTGCCGGGATGGAACACCAATATAGACTATACCTGCGGAGATTACGGTTTTGAGTTCCCTTCCGACAAGGGCAATACTGCCGGGGAGAATCGTCTGATGCTGTCTGTCCACTACTATGACCCGTGGGAATACTGCGGAGTTGAATCAAAAAAGACCTTCCTCTGGGGAGAAAAAGGTCAGGAGATAATAGAGGTGAATAAGGCCTCGCCTAAGAATAAGGCCGCCTGGGGTGAGGAGGCTGATGTGGAGGAACAGTTTGAAAAGCTGAAAAAACAGTATGTTGATAAGGGAGTCCCTGTGGTGATAGGTGAATTCGGCTGTATCGACAAGACCCTTGCCAATTCAGGCATACCGGAACAGATAGCAGAGAACCGGGCTTACTATAACGGATATGTGGCAGGGACTGCTGCTGTGAACGGGATAACTCCGGTCTACTGGGATAACGGCTATAATGGTCAGTACGGTTTCGGCCTTTTTGACAGGAATACCTGCCGGCAGACTCAGCCTGACATAATTAATGCGATTGTGAGAGCGGTCTCGGATAAGGACCCTCAGGCGGGAAAATAGCTCAAAAAAAGCCTGTATACAGAATTTCTGTGTACAGGCTCTGTTTTATTTGAGAAGCTCCTGACGCATAAGGCAGAGATCAAAGGAATCCACACGGCCGTCAAGGTCCATGTCTGCAAGAACAAGGTCATCAGAGGCGATCTTTTCGTCTCCGACGATATATCTGTTCATAACTACAAGGTCTGCTATCCCGAATTTTTCATCAAGATTTACATCTCCCACCGGATTTGGGCACTCAGGAAGCTCTTTGAGCTGGAAGCTGTGCATATCGGAGGGATATTTAAGATCCCATTCAGCATGGTCTCCGCCCTTTGAACGGAGCTCACTGTCGGACTTCATGAACCAATCGTAGCTTATGCCGTCATTGCGGTCATCCCATGTTGTGTCGATATGGAAGAAATGACCGTCTATCTTTGCGATATTCCACGCATGATTGCTGCTGTGTACATAGCAGGTGGGGATACCGGCCTGATTCAGAAGCAGATTATAGGCCCTTGTATAGCCCTCGCACTGTGTGTAATCATTCAGGAAGGCTGTTTCGTCGCTGTGGTCTACTGCGGCCGGAAGGTTTCTCCTGGTGTTGTATGACAGCTTCCGGCAGAGCCAGTCATGCAGGGCTTTTGCCTTTTGTGCTCCGGTCATGTCACCGTTGATATTCTCTTCTACAGTCTTTTTTACCTGAGCTTTCACATAGCTGGTGAGGAATCCCACATTATAGCAGGCAGTCAGACTGCCGAATACCATATCCCTGTATTCCGGATCGATATCGCCGGTAAGTGTATCTGTTACCGGAGTATTATTTATAGTTTTCAAAGAGGGACAATCAGCAAAGGTATTGTCAAACTCTGTGTTTTCCATTTCTGTATTTATGTTTTCCAGATCCGGGCAATCGATAACTGAATATCGGTTCAATTTGCAGGCTCCGGAAAGATTTATCTCCTTCAGTGAATCACACTGCCAGAATACCTTGTTTGATATATCGGCATTTTGCAGGTATACTTTTTCCAGTTTTTTGCATTCCCTGAAGGCTGAAGTTGAGATAATGCAGCTGTTTCCGGCATTTATGTACACATCCTCCAGCTTTGTACAGGAAGCAAATGCGCTGTTGCTTATCTCAACTGTTTCGGCGCTTATTGATAAGCTGCTGATCTTGGTGTCACGGAATGACTGATCCCCTATAAAAATAGATCCTGCACTGTCCGGGAACTTTACACTTTTAAGATTGAAGAAGCGCTGAAAGGCTGAGGCTGCAAGGAAAACATCATCGATATTATCATAGAAAACGATCTTTTCTACAAGATAAGAAGGATAGATCTCAAAGGAATAGTTCTCTTCCGGATCCTCTGAATAGATATAGATATCGGAGAAGAATTCGTTTGGAATATAGCATTCTTCCTGATTTGAATTTATATACAGAGTATGATCGGTATCGAGAGTCCAGGTGACAGGTGGGTAATTGCCAAAGGCTTCGCCTCCATGGAGCGGAAGATACTGTTCACAGTCTTCATCCGGGTAGTATGCTTTGGTTTTTATCTTTTTGTCATGTGGAATACTGATTCCTGTCAGGCATATTATTGCTGCAAGGAAGAATACAGCTGTTTTTTTAATAATGTTCATTTTGCTGCCACCCCTCTCTTGAATTTGGTAAGCTGTTTTATTCTACGATAAGCTCTACAGGACAGTGGTCACTGCCCATAACATCTGTCAGTATCCTTGAGTCCTTCACTCTCTCCATGAATCGCTCTGATACCACAAAATAATCTATGCGCCATCCTGCATTTTTCTCTCTTGCCTTGAAACGGTAGGACCACCATGAATAGGTGACTGTATCAGGATAAAGCCGGCGGAAGGTATCGGCAAAGCCTGCTCCGAGAAGCTCTGTGAACTTGCCTCTTTCCTCGTCTGAAAAGCCTGCGTTGCCACGGTTTGTCTTTGGATTTTTCAGGTCTATCTCCTCGTGAGCCACATTCAGGTCGCCGCAGTATACCACAGGCTTTTTCTTGTCGAGGCCGCTGAGATACTCCCTCATGGCATCCTCAAATTCCATCCTGTAGTCTATACGCTTGAGGCCGTCCTGAGCATTGGGCACATAGCAGCAGACAAAGTAGAAGTCCTCAAATTCACAGGTGATGACTCTGCCCTCATCGGTATGTTCTCCGTTGAGGCCGTAGGTGACTGATAGCGGCTCCTTTTTTGTATAGACCGCAGTTCCTGAGTAGCCCTTCTTCACGGCACTGTGAAAGTACTTGTAGTATCCCTCCGGTGAAAAATCCGCCTGGTCGGGCTGCATTTTTGTCTCCTGGAGACAGAATATATCCGCATCTGCATCTGCGAAGAAGTCTCCGAAGCCCTTTTGCAGGCAGGCTCGGAAACCATTTACGTTCCATGATATAAGTTTCATAAAATACCTCCGGAAATGTTGATATATATAGTATAACACATTTCCGGAGGTTTGGCAATATTATTTTATTTTGCTGTCAGTACATTTTGCTCAGCAGTATGGGAGCCCGAAGACAGGCTCCCATGATGTGATTTTTTCCCTTAAGGATCTAAGGTTATGTTATTCAATGTCATATCATAGTATGTTGTATCGTTGTTCTTTTCGCTGAATCTTACCAGCATACCATTCTGGTCGATACCTATGACAACATCCACATTGCAGGAGTAAGTCATAGTATAGTGTGTAGCGTTCATTTTGAGATAGCGGATGCCGTTTTCCTCGGTGATATCATAGTTTTCTGTGGCCTGACAGAGTCCGATAAAATCGTAAGCTCTGTCTACTATGAACTGATAGTCCGGAAGAGGAGTTTCAATACCGGGAGCGCCTGTAAGATTGAAACGCCTTACACGCTGGGTATTGCCGTCGTTTGTAACTGTAATATCGGAGACGGCATCAAAAGCATCAAGATCCTTTCCCTCTTCTGTCAGAGTAAGGTTCACACCGTTCTTTTCGCAGCTTACCTTAGCGCTCAGAGCTGTGCTTCCATTGTCTAAGACAGCGTTATCGCAGGAGAAGCTGCCTGTGCCGTTTTTATTTACTATCCATTCTGCGCCGGGAGCATTTATCTCATAGCGGCATTTATCCTCAAATTCAACACCATTCTCTATACCTTTGTTGTATCTGTCATAGCAGAAAGTGATATCTCCCTCTGCTGTAAAGTGGTCGTATTTGCTTACAGATTCTATAAGTGACTTCTGGAAATCGTTAATAGAACCGGGTTCGGTTTCAAAATATCCACGGAGCATATCCTTTAACTCGTCAACATGGTCTGTTGTTGAGAGTGTATATTTATCCCAGCAGAGCTGACCTTTTTCGTTTATCATTAACTGACCGTAATCATCTTGTATTATATAAAAATTCTTCTGTTCAAATACTTCTGTGCTGTAGCTCCATGTGCAGCTGCTGAGAAGGGACTTAAGCTCGTCTGTGGATACATTTTGCTTTATAATAGTACCTTCAGGCTGAACATAATCCTGTCTTCTTTCAGCACAATATCTGATCTCACTGCTGCCGTCGGAGATATGCTGTCTGATTATATTCTGAGCAGTATCGTTGCCGGAAGTGTCGTTGTTAATGCTGTTGTTGCTGCTTGTATAGCGGATATTGGTGAGCTCCCAGCTGATATATGTTCTGTCAGCAGAGTACTCTTTGTACGCAACGATTATTCCTGTCTCAGGATCAAGCAACAGCTCATGTGTCTCGCTGCCGTAATCAATGATATAGAGGTCAAGCTTATCGTAATATTCATCTGTGTGCTTGTTTATAGGGAGATGGTAGAGAAGCTTGTTGATAAGCTGTGTATAGCTGAGACCGGGATCAAAGACCTGTGTACCATTTGATTCACCGACGCTGTAAAAACCGGATTGCTTGCCGTCGGCATCAAATTCCTGATATGTTCCGGTGTGACCTTCTCCTTCGTACTCCGCATTGGGGATCACTGTGTGTTCATGGAGTACACCGTTATCATCTACAGATAACTGAAGAGAGCCCTTGCCGTTAATTGCGGCGAAAGAATTATTTTCAGATAACGGCGAATCGTAGGTAACATCGATAGCAGCTTCCAGAGCTGTGAAGTTCTCTGTTGAACGTGCTATCTTATAGAATATTTCGTCATTCACAGTGAAATCGCTGCTTGTAGATAATGCCTCATATATCGCATCAGCAAGCTCCTGAGCGGATTCTGTTCTGTAGACCTTGTCGCCTATGAGTACCTGACCCTTTTCGTTGATGGTCGCATTGCCGAGAACATAGAAGTCGGTATAATCAAAATCGGTATCCTCAGTCCATGTAAGTGTACGCATCAGCTCTGCAACACGAGTCATGAGTACTGAATTTATAGTAAGGGGATATGTGTACTGTGAGTCGTCCACATAGAAGGTGGCATTTATCTGTGAAGTGCCTGTCATCCATGATATATCGTTGAATTCCTCAGGCGGTACCATAGCGTAATCAGGGATAACAGCTGTTTCTGTAGATGCTTCTGTAGCAGCTCCGGCATTGCTGGCTGCGATATGTGTATCGTTCTTGTCCTTTGAAGCTCTGTACCATACTGTACCGGCGGCGCCGCATACAAGTACAAGAGCTGCTGCCATTGCGGCATATCTCTTGAATACGGATGTGTGGATGCGCTCAACGCTGCTTACACTATCCTCATATTCCTCGATCTTTCCTGGTTCTGATGCGAGAGCCTTTTCCATTTTCTTTCTGAACTCATCGCTGCATTTAACGTTATCCAGGTGGTATCTATATTCTTTCTGATCCATAGTTATCCTCCTTCTCAAGTTCCATCCGGAGTTTCTTTCTTCCTCTCTGGAGCAGGGAGCTTATTGTGTTTTCGCTTTTTCCGAGAAGACCGGAGATCTCACGGATGTTGTATCCTTCGTAATAGTAAAGATATATGACTTCGCTGTATTTCTGTGGGAGAGCTCTTATCATGTCCTTTATGCCGTCCGGATCGTCTACAGGAGCGCTTGCGATCTGCGGAGCGTTCTCATCATCTATAGAAGAGGTACGGCTGAAACGGAAGCTTTTGCGGTAATTTCTTCCACGATTTATAGCAGCTCTCATAAGCCATGCTTTCATATGCTCATCGTCTGCAAAGGCTGTCTGTGAGGAGTGGAGTTTAAGGAAAACATCCTGAGTTATATCCTCTGCCTCCTGTATAGAGCCTGTGCAGGCGTAAGCTGTTCTGAGAACTGTGTCTCCGAATTTTCTGAAAGCATACTGAGCAGTATTTTCATTTTCAGTCATATCATTTCCTCCTTTCGTATCATTTGGGGCCCTTTACTATACACACAACTGAGAAGGGTGTTTTCGTGCATTTTTTTCAAAAAAATTTTTCGGACGGCATTTACCGTCCGAAAATCAGCTTATTATCGGTTTTATGGTTTTTTAGTGTCAGTACTGAATACAGGTATTTTATAGCGTTTCTTGTACTCCTTTGGAGTCATGCCGAAGTGCTTGCGGAATATTTTAATAAAGTAGCTCTGTGAACTGAAGGCGAGAAGATTGCTTATCTCGGTATCGGTACGCTCTGTATAGAGCAGGAGAGCGGAAGCCTCCTCGGTCTTCATTTTGTTTACATATTCGCTGAATGGGATGCCAGTCTCCTTTTTGAACAGCCTTGAAAGATATGCGGGGCTTAGTTTAAGCTGCTCAGCAGCATCTTCAAGGAGCACACGGCTGTGAAGGTGATTTGCGATAAAGTCGATAGCGCTGACCACCTGCTTTGAGCAGATGCCGCTGAGTTTTATGCGTCTCATCTTATCGGTATATCCCTCGATCATTTCCTTGTGAACAGCACGGACTCCGGCTTCTGAGCTGCATTTATCGGCTTTCATTATATAATAGTCGCTGAGGCTGTAGGCTTCCTCCGGTGTCATGCCCTTGTTTATGCAGGTGCGGGCGATGATAGCTGCAAGGACAACGAAGTGATATTTGAGGTTACGAAGACTGTCCTCGCTGAGAGTGCCGCAGCCCTCGCAGCACAGCGGCTGCATAAAGACTCTTACAAGCTCGATATTTCCGGCACAGATGCTGTCGTAGAATGCTATCTCACGGTCAAGAGAGGCGTGTTCAAAATCCTTCTCACGCTTCTCGAAAAGATGTGAGGCGATATATTTTTCTGTTGCTTCATTCATGGTGGCGCCTCCTTTACAGCTAAGCTGATATTATTATAACATATCAGCTGATTTTTGTCAACTTTGACGAAATATGGATTTTTTTAGAAAAAGTTGTTTTCTTATGTACAATACGTTAAAAGATTGTGAAATTGGTCTACCAATGCTTGCAATCTGCTGATTTATGTGTTATAATATATGTACTCTATAGAAGAGGAGGTGAAAACAATGAAGATACAGCATCTTGAGTATGTTATAGCTATTGCCCGTGAGGGAAGTATAACAAAAGCAGCAAAGGTATTGTATCAGGCTCAGCCCAATATAAGCATAGCTCTTAAGGATCTTGAGGAAAGCCTCGGCATCCAGATATTCCAGCGTACACAGAGCGGAATGGTCATCACTCCTGAAGGTGAGGAGTTTATCGAAAGAGCAAAGAATATAGTTGAGGAATTCCACAGCCTTGAAGCCCTCTATTCACGCAAGGAAATGAATACCTCAGAAATAAGAGTAGCCGCAACACGTTCCCCTTATGTAGCAGCTGCCATGGGAAAAATGATATCCGATCTTGATGCGAGCGATCAGGGATTCAGTATATCTCTTGTTGAGACAAGCACCAATAAGGTCATTGAAGAGACCTGCAACGGAATCGCAGATATCGGAGTCCTCCGCATACCTACTCTTCAGCTTGATGTCCTTCAGGAAAGACTTGAATCCAAAAAGCTTTGCAGCAAGACTATACTTGAATATCATATGCAGCTGATGATGCATAAGGATCACCCGCTGACAAAATATGATGATGTTCCGTTTGAGCTTCTTGAAAAGTATCCGGAGATAATCCATAATGATACTGAAGTTGATATTGTCCGCAAGGCATCCATCAACCCGGATTACAAGTCAACTCCCGGCGGAAAGAAGGTATATGTATACGATCGTGGAACCCAGAAGAGTATGCTTGATATAGTACAGAATGCCTTTATGTGGGTAGGACCTATACATCCGGCACCTCTCGCCCTTGGAAGCATGGTAACACGTCCCTGCTCATATGCAACTTGTCTTAACCGTGACATAATCATTTACCGCAAGAAAGTTGAAAATCATCCTATGATAAAGACTTGTATCGATTATATAACAAGGTTCGCAGACTATACATGGAATGGTATGGAAGAAGCAAAAAAAAAGAATGAGAAACCGTGAGGTCCTCACTCTTTTTTTAAAGGATGGATAGAAAATTTCTTGTTCTTATTGGCTTGACTATATTATAGCATTACAGGCACAAAATTTCAAATATTTATTTTTAATTTCAATATATATTTTGCATATGTAAAATGAAACACCGTTGCCGGGAAGCTCCCGATAACGGTGTTTTTTTACTATTTTCCGGAATTTTTTCCGCTGCTTCCGGAGCTCTTCTTACTGTTTTTCTGAGCCTTTCCGGAGGCGGGGGTTTTCTTTTCTCCGGAGCTGTTTTTTGCAGTATCTTGCTTTGCCGGAGACTTCTTTTCCGATGAATTTTTTTCTGCCGGTTCATCATCATCGATTATCTTTTTGTAGCTTGCTTCCTCTTCTTTTTCCCTGGCTTCTTTTTTAGCCTTTCTTGCAGAAGCAGGAGCGCCCTTGCGGCCTCTTGCCATGAGCACTACTCCGAACACTATTGCTGCTACAGCAAGAGCCAGACCTGCTGCACGGAAGGCAAAGCTGCGGAGGTCCTTGTCGGAGGCGGTGAAATCGATGTCGTTTGATTTTGCGTATTTTGCAGCTTCTGATCCTGAGGATACGTTCATCTTGAAGTCGTCTATCTTGATGTCTTCACCGTTTCCGGATGAATCGATGGTGTATCCGAAGGCCATATTGCCGATCTCTTTTACGCTCTTTGGCACACTTACCTGCTTGAGGTTGCCGCAGCCGTAGAATGCCTGCTCACCAATTGATTCAAGACCGTCCTGAAGTATCAGGTGATCCAGGGAAGCGCATCCGAGGAAGGCATCGCTGCCTATTTTTTTCAGTGATATAGGGAGCTCTATGGTCTGGACGAGCTCATTGTAGGTGAAAGCGCCTTCGCCTATAGAGTAAAGTCCCTCTGAGAAGTCAATCTTCTTTACATTGCAGCAGTCCCAGAAAGCATTGCTGCCTATTTCGGAGACTGAGCCGGGGAAGAATATCTCTTCAACACCGTAGCACTGAGAGAAGGCACCGCTCTTAATTGTCTTTATGTTTTCGGGGATGCGGAGCTCTCCGGATAGATCAGCGGAGCCTCTGTATATTTCGGTCTCCTTTTTGTCCATGAGATATCCGTCCTTGAAGACGTAATTCTCACAGCCGTCAGTATCGATAGCTGTCAGAGGAGCTCTTGTGAAAGCAGAATCTCCGATCTCTGTAAGCTTATCGGGGATATTCAACTCTTTGAGAGATGTGCAGTTTGAAAATGCTGAATCTCCTATTCTTGTAATGCTGTCCGGGAGCTCGACTTTTTCAAGCTTTTCACAGCCGATGAAAGCGTTATCCGGGATCTCTGTTACAGTATGGGGGATAGTGACTTTTTCAAGTGAAGAACAGAAGCTGAATGCTCCGTCTCCAATTTTTTTAACAGTCTGAGGTATCTTGATCTCAGTGACACCCGTGCAGTTATAGAAGGCATTTTCCTCTATCTCAACGATTGGGATACCGTTTACAACGCTGGGGAATGATGTCATAGTCGAAGCTATCATGCGCTTTACTGCATATCCGCCGTCTACCTCGTCATAGACGAAGAGTCCGTCCTGCTTAACATCAGTTGCTCCGCTGGCCGCATTAGTCCTGAGGGAGACTGTGGGGGCAGCTGACACGGATATGAATGCCGCAGCAGCTAAGACAGCAGCCCTTTTTATAGTCTTAATCATCAGTCTCATCCTTTCCGCCGGAGCTTGTTTCCTCATCCACTGTTTCTTCCTTATCAGAGACTTCGGGAGCGGGTCTTTCCTCAGCTTTCATTTTTCTTGCTTCCGAAGCTTTTTTAGCTCTTTCAGACTTTTCCTTTGCTTCCTTTTTCTTGCTTGATCTCTTCACAAAGAGGAAGGAGATGAGGGCGGCAAGTCCGAAAAGGATAACTCCTGCACCGACTTCAAGTATGCTCTTCTTTACATTTTTTCCGAAGATCTCAATGGTGCCGCTGATAACGGTGATATCGTTATCCTTTGCGTAGTCATAGGCCTTTGTGCCCTTATCGGCATATATTTTGAAGTCTTCGATAAGAGCTTCGCCGTTTTCTTCGTTTTCGAGGAGGTTCGCAGCAGTCTCGTAGTAATATCCGCAGGCATAGTCGCCTATCTCTTCGAGGTTTTTATAGAATCTCAGGCTCTTGAGCTCTGTACAGTCGAGGAATGCATAAGCTCCCAGTGATTTCAGGTCCTTTGAGAGCTTTACCTTCTTAAGAGCTGAACAGCCCTCAAATGCGCCGGTACCTATGCTCTCAACTCCGGAGAGATCCAACTCCTCGATGTAGGGGTTCCTGAAAAATGCTGATGTTCCGATAGTTTCAACATCCTTCGGGACCTTGAAGCTCTTGTCTGTTCTGCCGGCAGGATAGAAAAGGAGGGCTTTTTTATCGCTGCTGTAGAGTATTCCGTCGTCGGAGGAGAATGATCCGCCGCTTCCGGATGAAACGTTTATATTTTCAAGGGATTCACAGCCTACAAACGGATATTCCCCGTCATATCCTATAGAAACACATTTGCCGGAAATGGTTATCTCTCTCAGCTCGGTACAGCCGAGGAAAGCGTCGGCACCTACGGTCTCAGCACCGCCAAGGTCTACAGTTTTGAGAGCCTGACAGCTGTCGAAAGCGTTGTCCTCTATAGTGACAAGGCTCTGAGGAAGGGTAAGCTGCTCAAGGTAAGAGCAGTCCTTGAAGGCCATTTTCTTTATTTCCTTTACATTTTCAGGTATCACTATCTGACGTGCGAAGGTATTGACGAAAGCCACTGTATATATTGTTGTTACAGGCTTGCCGTCTATTTCTGCGGGAACGTTTATAACGTCATCTTCGGAATTGCAGGAGAGAATGTATACTTCTCCGTTCTGAACGGTGTATTCATAGTCCTCCCATGTCTGCTTGTCAAATGCAAGTATCTCAGATGCATCGTCACTGGCAGCTTCGGAAATGAATTCAAAATTATTGGCATAGCCGTATTCATCGTCGGTGTCAGTTGCATATGTCTGAGCGGCAGTACCATATTCACCGATAATAGTGAAATTGCTGACGGGAGATTCAGTGCCGTCGGGATTGGTCGTGTAGCCGAAAGCACAGTAGCCTATCTCCTGGACTGTACGGGGAACTTTTATGCTTTCAAGTCCGGTATCGATGAAGGCATACTGTCCGACAGAGGTAAGGAGGTGTGGGAGAGTAACTTCCTTAAGGGCAGTACATCCGAAGAATGCTGCGCCGCCGATAGTTGAAAGGTCATCCGGGAAAACTATCTCTTCAAGGGAAGTACATCCTGAGAAGGAATAAGACTCGATATAATCTATTGATGTACCGCTGAGGTCAGCCTTTTTCAGTGAGGCATTGCGGGCTACGGAGAAGTCATATATATCTGTAAGGCTGTCCGGGAAGGTTATCTCTGCAAGAGGAGTGCTGTAGATAGCGGCACTTCCGAGCTCCTCAACGCCGTCAGGTATCTTGTAGCTGGAGCCTTCCTTGCTGCTGGGATAGCAGAAAAGGCGCTTTTTATCCTTTGTGAAAAGGATGCCGTCCTCTGACATATAATCCTTGTTGCCTGAGTCAACGTTTATCGCTTTGAGCTTTCCGCAGACCTTGAAGGGATTGTTTGAGGATATATATTCTACTGTGGCAGGCAGGGAAACTGTTTCAAGGAACTTGTTTTCGGATTTTCCGAAGGCCCACTCTGCAATATCTGTTACTGTAAGTCCGTCTATAGTTTCGGGGATGACGATATCGGTCTCTGTATTCAGACAATTTACTATATTGACAGTATTATTATCTGTAACGGTATATGTGAAGATACCGGATGTTATCTCATTGCTGTCTTCGGTATCAGTGACTGCTGTATCTGAGACCGGAGCATCTTCTTCGTTGTCAGCATATGCACTGAGCGAAGCTGTTGCCGCAGAAGCACAGATGAGCAGACTCATCAGCAGAGCGGCGGCTTTATTTCTCTTAAACATTTTACTAACCCTCTCTTTACGGCTTTGAGCCGATAATATGCTTTATACATTATAACATACAAAAAAATATAATGCAACGGATTTCACTCAGTTTTCGCATATCTGATACATATTTTTCAGCCGGAATATCCTGTCCGGAGGCCGCATATGATTTAGGGACAAATTATTTATCCGGAGGAAATATTATGGGACTTACCGAAAAGGAAGCGGCTGAAAGACTTAAAGCCGACGGAAAAAATCAGCTTGAAGAAGGTAAAAAAACAGGAGCTGCCGCCATATTCATTGGTCAGTTCAGGGACGTTATGGTAATGATACTGCTTGCTGCTACAGGAGTATCAGTGCTGCTGGGAGAGATTTCCGATGCAGTGACAATAATACTCATAGTGCTGCTGAATGCCATACTTGGCTTTATTCAGGAGTTCCGCACAGAACATACTCTTGAAGCCCTGCGCTCCATGACTGCGCCTACTGCTAAGTGCTATCGTGACGGAGAGCTTACAGTCATAGATGCTGCCGGTCTGGTCTGCGAGGATGTTATCGAGCTTGAGGCGGGGGACCGTGTACCTGCGGACTGCGTTATACTCAGGGCGGCAGGCTTATTTGCAGATGAGGCTATGCTCACCGGAGAATCAGAGGCAGTGGCAAAGTCGGCAGGTACAGCCGGTGATACGGATAACTCATTAAATAAGAGCAGCATAGTCTACTGCGGTACTTCTGTCACAAAAGGAACCTGCACAGCAAAGGTCATAGCAGTCGGGAAGCGTACTCAGATGGGGCGGATATCAGAAATGCTGACAGATATCGACAGGGAGCTTACTCCCCTTCAAAAACGTCTGGCAGAGCTTGGAAAGGCCGTGGCTGTGATCTGCATTGTGGTCTGTGCAGCTGTATTTGCTGCCGGAGTGCTCCGGGGCGAGGAGGTCTTCTCCATGCTGATGACCGGTATCACTATTGCTATCGCAGCTATCCCGGAAGGTCTGCCGGCCACAGTGACTATTGCTCTTGCACTGGCAGTCAGCAGGATGCTGAAGCAGAAGGCTCTCGTAAATAAACTGCACAGTGTTGAGACTCTTGGCTGCGCTTCGGTCATATGCTCTGATAAGACCGGAACTATCACTGAAAATAAAATGACCGTAACAGAGCTGGCGGCAGCAGATGAGTGCTATTACTTCAGCGGTATGGGCTACCGTATCAGCGGCGGAGTGACTAAGGGCGATGAGGGCCTTGCAGTAAATCCTGTAAACGAAAAAGCTCTTACTGAGGCACTTATCTGCGGAGTTATCTGTTCGGACGCTTCTATTACAGCTCCTTCCGGGACTAAAAACAGGAACAGGGGGGCTGTTACCGGAAAGGGCGAGTGGAAGGTATCGGGTGACCCTACTGAGGCTGCACTGCTGATAGCCGGAGCCAAGGCCGGAGTCACCAGAGATTCCCTGGGGACAGAGCGCCGCAGGCTGGAGGAGTTCCCCTTTGACAGCGAAAACCGGTTTATGGCGGTACACTGCGCCTTCAGAAGCGGGAAACGTACATATTTCAAGGGAGCAGAGGAGGTGCTGCTGCCGAGATGCTCTCAGTATATGAGTGAAAAAGGTGAGATCTTTCCTATGACGGCAGAGGTCCGCAGGCGGATCTCTGCAAAGACTCTGGAAATGTCTGATAAGGCTCTTAGAGTGCTGGCTCTTGCTTACTGTGATGCCGATGAGCTGGACCCGCATCGTGGAAATCTGGTATTTCTCGGACTGGCCGGAATGATCGATCCGCCCCGTGAGGAGGCTAAGCTGGCCATAAGAAAATGTGCCAATGCCTCCGTAAAAACAGTGATGATAACCGGAGATCATAAGAATACTGCTGTTGCTGTGGCAAAAAAGGCCGGGCTTCTCCGGGGCGGAAAGGCTATGACCGGGGAGGAGCTGGATAAGCTGTCAGATGAAGAGCTGGACAGAGTCATCAGCAGGTATACTGTCTTTGCAAGAGTTGAGCCTGCCCACAAGCTTCGTATCGTCAGAAGCTTCAAGCGGCGGGGTGAGATAGTTACTATGACAGGCGACGGAGTGAACGATGCTCCTGCCATTAAAGAAGCTGATGTTGGTGTGGCTATGGGTGTTACCGGCACTGATGTCACAAAGCAGGCTGCCGATGTTATCCTGCTGGACGACAATCTTGCAACTCTTGTGAATGCTGTTGAACAGGGACGCTGTGTATATGCGAATATACGGAAATTCGTAAGGTATCTGCTCTCCTGCAATATAGGTGAGGTTCTTACCATGTTTCTTGGAATACTCATGGGAATGCCGATGATACTTCTGCCGGTGCAGATACTTCTTGTGAATCTGGTCACCGACGGACTTCCGGCTGTGGCGCTGGGAATGGATCCGCCGGAAAAGGATATAATGAGCCGTCCGCCGAGACGCTCTTCTGAGGGATTCTTCTCCGGCGGACTTATGGGGAAGATCGTATTCAGGGGAATATTTATCGGACTGTGTACACTTGCTTCCTTTGCACTTTCTCTCCGCCTTGGCGGGACTGTTGAAGCTGCCCGCACCTGCGCCCTTATCACACTTGTGATGTCTCAGCTTATTCACGTCTTCGAGTGCAGATCCGAGAGCCGTTCTATCTTCCGGATAGATCCTTTCGGCAATATCAAGCTCCTGCTGGCTGCGGCAGTTTCTGTGGGAGTTCTTGCTGCCGCTGTTGCAGTGCCTCAGCTTCAGGTGGTATTTGAAACGGTGATCCCTGAAAAGGAGCAGTTTCTTGCTGCCCTGGGACTTAGTGCGGCAGTACCGATTATAAGCGGATTTTTTAAATGATATTGGTTCTTGTTGTGCGAATATCAGCGGCAGGTTTCAGAATGCATAAGTCTTAACATATGGGGATATGTGAAAAAACCATTATCTTCTTAAAAAATTTTGAAATTTTCTTGACATTGTTGACCGTTAGTGCTATAATGATTATCGGTGTTAGTAATGATACCAATAAATTATACAGGAGGTAATATCAAATGTTAAAAACACGTAAGTACATTTGTACCACACTCGCAGCTCTCACACTTATCACAGGCTCAGCAGCTACTTCATTCGCAACCGGAAACGATATTTTCCCTTCCGCAACGTTAAATGCACAGGCGGCTGCGAAAAAAGATCGTGGTGCAAGCCATACCATAATGAAGACAACATATGTAAAGATCACTAAAGAACATGATGGTGCAAGAATAAGAAAATGGGCTACAACAGAATCAACCGCACTTGGTCATGCAATGCTGAATACAAGGTTCAAGTCAGACTATTTAATAGTTTGGGATAATGGCGAAGTATGGTATCATTTTCCGAATATAAAGGATAAGGAAGGAAATAAGTGGAATGGCTACGTCTATTCCAAGTTATGCACTGTTGTAAAATAAGATAATTGTCAGAGCTATAATATGACAGAAAAAAGACAGCCGGGCCGTGATACTCGTTAAGAGCATAGAGCCAAGGCTGTCATTTTTTTATGTATGAATATAATAAATTTGCCTGTTTCAAGGATGTTATTGACTGCATCTCATTTGCCGGAAAGCCCGGAAAGCCGAGAAGTTTTTTTGCTCATAATTATGTCTGTATCCACATCTGACAAAATATATGGCATTTATAGCTGGCGCTTTCTGTAAAAGGGAAGCGCCTGTTTCTGTCAAAAAAATATATTTACTTAATGCAACTGTTAGTTGACAATAACGATGAAAAGTGGTAGAATAAACACGTTAGCGTGTAATAACATAGTATAAGAGATGGTATATTATTCGTTATAATAAACTTATAGTAATAATGGCCGCTGAGGTGGTTTGCAGCGATCATTTATCTGCACGATCTGGAGGAGTATAAATGAAAATGTATGACAGAGATAACGATATCTGTATCATTGGAATGAGCGGAGAGTTCCCTGATTCACCTGATATAGATATTTTTTGGGAGAATCTTGCAGCCGGGAAGGAGTGCATATCTTCCGAACCTGAAAGGAATCATGATAACTATATCGCTTCATACGGCGTGATAAATAATGTAGATGAATTTGATAACGATTATTTTGGCATAACACGTTTTGATGCGGAAAAAATGGATTGTCAGCAGAGAAAGCTGATAGAACATATTGCTTCAGCACTTGAAAATGCCGGATATTCTGACAGAGCAAAGGATAAAGATTCTACAGGACTTTTCTGTTCAACTCATCATTTGAAAAATGTATGGGAAGATCTTTATCTGAACGGAGCTTATGATAACGAGAATGAATCTATGCTCGGATTTTATGCAGGAAGTGCAGTTGCTACAAGAATAGCTTATATGTTGAATCTTACAGGCCCTGTCCTGACATATGATGCAGCCTGCGCCTCATCTCTTGTAGGAATACACATGGCTGTAAACAGCCTGAAAAATCATGAGTGCGGAAAATGTGTTGTTGCAGCTGCAAGTATTGCTTCTGACCAGAAGGGCTACTACACTGCAGAGGGAGCTATGTCATCGGACGGCCACACTTGTCCTTATGATAAAAATGGTACGGGCTTTGTTCCGGGAAGTGCAGCGGCAGCGGTAGTTCTTAAAAGATATGCTGATGCGGTAAGAGACGGCGATAATATTCTTGCAGTGATAAAGGGTTCAGCCATGAATAACGATGGCAACAGAAAAATAGGATTCGCTGCTCCTTCAGTACAGGGAGAATATGAATCGATCGTCAGAGCGATAGAGCAGTCAGGTATAAATAAAGATGATATCTTTTATATAGAAGGTCATGGTACGGCTACTCCTCTTGGGGATGCAGTTGAGATAACAGCTCTTAACAAGGCTTTTGAAGGAAGAAAAGAGAAAAGTCTTGCACTTGGTTCTGTGAAATCAAATATCGGACATACAGACTGTGTTTCCGGGTTGGCTTCCGTCATAAAGGTCGTATGCAGTTTCCGGGAAGGATTTATCCCTGCCACAATAAATTGCAGGGAACTGAATGATGAGATAAATGCGAACTCACCTTTGTTCGTATCCTGTGAGAAGCTTGCGTGGGATAAAGATAAGCCGATGATAGCCGGTGTAAATTCATTCGGAGTTGGAGGAACAGATACCCATATCGTTATCAAGGCTCCGGATGAGCCGTCTGGTGTGCCGAATGAGACAAATGAGGATTATATTGCTTGCATCAGCGGAAAATCAAAAAATTCCACGGCTGATACTGCAAGAAAAATAAGAGAATATTGCCGCTGCGGAAAGGTAAGTCTTACGGATGCTGCTGTCAATTACCGCAAATACCGCAGGGAGAATAAGTTCAGGACGATACTGACCAAGGACATGATATCCTCGGATTCCTATACACCGTTTGTATATGAAGCTTTTGGCCGCAAGAAAATAGTTTACCTGTTCCCTGGCGGAGGAAGTCAGTACAAAAACATGGGCAGGGAGATGTATAAGAAGAACTCTGTGTTCAGAGACACTATAGAACAATGCCTTAGCATACTCAAGAATGAACTTGATATTGACCTTACAGACTATTTCAGAACAGAAAAAACATATGAGGTAAATGACTTGCTTATATCTGAGGGACTTGCACTGATATTTGCTGTTAATTATGCGTTTGCGGTCCTTCTGAGAGAACTTGGAGCAAAGCCTGATTATGTATTCGGAAGCAGCCTTGGAGAATATGCGGCAGCCTGCGTTTCAGGAGTGCTTCCGCTGGAAGAGGCTTTGAAAATGGTGGTTCTTAGAGGAAGACTTATACAGGGAACTGAGGACGGCCTTATGCTCAGTGTACCTGCTGACAGAGAGACAGTTGAAAAACTGCTTGAAGGAAGTCCTGCTGAGATAGCTTCGATAAACTGCGTGAACCGTATACTCGTTTCCGGAAGAAGTCAGGATGTGGAAGAGGCCAGAACTGCTTTTGAGAAAGCTGGTATACCGACAAATCTGATGAATGCCGGAAAGGCTGGACACAGCTGTCTTGTAGACGGGATACTCGATGATTTTGAAAGCGGCATATCAGACATAAGATACGGTGCTATGAAAGTGCCGGTGATCTCATCGTTCAAGGGCAGAGAGGTCAGTGCAGAAGAGATGTCCTCGGCTTCTTTCTGGAGAGAGCATATGCGCCGCCCTATAGAGTTCTACAATGCTTCAATGACATTTAAAGATATGGACAATATCATTTTTGTAGAAGCCGGTACAGAGCTTACTTCATTTATTGCTAAGAACCTCGCTTCAGTAAAAAACAAGCGGATAGTTTCACTTGAGACTGATGAGAACGTTTCAGAATACGATCAGTTTATACGAGGAGTAGGCGAACTCTGGACTGCAGGAGTTAAGGTCAATTTTGATAAGTTATATAATGATGCAGACATGACCTTCCGCAAAGCGTTTATGCCTGGTTACGTTTATGACAGGAATAAATTTGAGCGTCACAATGCGGTAAATAACAGCAGAAAAACAAAAACCGGAGTTTATTCCGGACTAAAAGACGGTTCTGCTGAAAAAACAGAATACATACTCTCACTTTCAGAGAGTAAAAAAATTATTGAGCCTGTTTCATCAAAGCTTTTGTCAGCTGATGCACTCAGGTATACTCCTGAGGAAATGACATCTGCCAGGTATACTGATATTTTCAGAAACAGCAGCATAGTTCTCACAGAGAAGATCCCGGGATATACAGAGGCATCGAATGAGTTTATTGCTTCATGCATACTTGGTTATTTTATGGAGAACGAAGGCTTTAATGCTGATAACACATACACCATTGACAAGCTTGTGGCTATGTTCGGAGTAAAAAAGGAATGGATACCGTTTATTGATTACTTTATCTCATTCTTAAGTGATAATGGATACTGCATATCAGATCATGGCCTCATAGTATTTACAGACGCATTCAGGCAGCTTCCTGAAAGTTCTGTACTGCTGGAGAAAAATAGAGAAAGATTCCCGGACTGCTGTGCATATATGGAATTCTGTATGATGATATCACGTCATTATAAAGCTGTTTTTACAGGTAAGGAGACAGCGAATTCCATACTTTACCCGGATGGAAAGTTTGATCTGATCGCTTCATATGACGCAAGAATGCCGGTATGCACCTATCAGAATGAATGCATAGAGTCTCTTTCTGAGATGGTGCGTGATCTTTCAGCAAAGCTTGGCAGAAAGGTAAGGATACTTGAAATAGGCGGCGGAACCGGTGAACTTACAGATGCTCTTCTCGGTAAGCTGAACGGACTTGATATTGAGTATACTTTTACTGATATAGGACAGTCGTTTGTAAGCGAGAGAAAGCTCTCGGATTCTGAAAAGGGCATTACATTCATGAAGTACGGAAAGCTGGATGTTTCACTGCCTGTAAGTCAGCAGGGCTTTGAGGAAAATTATTTTGATATTATAGTTATGCTCAATGTTATTCAGGCTACTGCTGATATAAGAAAAAGTCTGAAGAATGTATCTGATGCTCTTGCAGAGGACGGAGTATTTATGATGGTGGAGACCTGCGGCGGAAGCGAACTTATCAACATGATCTTTGGTTTCGCACCGGGCTGGTGGAATTATTACTATGATGATACAAGAAAGCGCATAACAGTTTCTCCTCAGGAATGGAGAAGCATAATATCAGATTCAGGATTCCGTGATGTTGTATCTATTCCGGAGGACGGCAGTTCTGATACTTATACTATGATAATGCGTGCTCCCGCAAAGGAGCTTGCTGCTGGAAGGCTGTTTTCATCAGATGAAAAGCAGAAGAATTTTGACAGGCTGCAGAAGGAATATCCGGATATCGATGTTTGCTTTGCTGATCTGGATGGATCTGATGGAGAAGCAGCTTCATTCGGACTTGATGAGATAGTTTACTGCGGGAAGATATCTGGCACAGAAAAGATCGCAGAGAGCGGAGATACTGTAATGGATGCTCTGCTCGGACTGATCAGTGATATACTTGGCGTTTCAGATATCGATGGCGACAAGCGGCTTTCAGATGCCGGATTTGATTCACTTTCCGGTCTCATTCTTTCATCAAAAATAAAAGAGAGATTTGGCGCAGAGATATCTATTGAGGAGCTTTTCAGATGCGAGACTCCGAATGACCTGAAAAAGATAATTGATGAAAGAGCGGGACAAGCTTCTTCTGAGAAACTTGAACATCATGATAGTCCGGAAAAGAATATTGACGATTTTTTAAACGATTTTGATTTATGATACAGGAGAATACGGTATGAATAATAAGGTAGCTTTCGAAATTGATAATGATAATGTAAGTTATGATGATTTTTATGCGGCTGCGGGAAAAATAAAAAAGGCTCTGGAAAAGGCACCGGAAACAGTTGCAGTGGCAGCAGAGGATAAGGTGATGTATGCAGAAGCGGTTACGGCTGTATGGGCTTCCGGCAGAACGGTATTTCACATAGATCCTTCTGATCCGTATGAGTTCAGAAAAAAACTTCTTGGTATGGCCGGAACAGATTTTGTGATCGACGAAGCTTTCATCAGTTCAGTTCTCAGTGATGAAAGAGCTGAAAATATTGCAGAGATAAAATTCGGCACTTTAAAATATGTTGATTCCGTAAACGATCAGCTTGCAATGTGTTCTCTTTCAGGAAAGGAACTCTATGCAAGATATGATTTCTGCTGCAATATTCTTAAAGCTGATCTGAGCGAGGTCTCTGTTATAGGAAACGAAGAAATGTATCTTACACTGTTTGTCCTTATGGCCGGAGGCAAAGTGTGCGGCGGGACAGACCGTAAAACTGTAATTATCCCTTCCTATGAGCTTGACAAAAAAGGAGCTCATATAAAAGATGGCTCAGTGGTCCTGAGTTATGGAAAGTATATTGCAGAAAGGCAGCTTAAGGATCTTTTCAATTCAAAGGAAATAAAGATGTATAATATCTTTGATTTCCCGTTTTTCAACCTTATTTCTTCCGGATTCAACTATGAATCAAAGCCGGTCAAGGGTGTTAAAATAAGTATACTGAATGAAAATGGTGCAGTTCAGCCGGATGGCATGACAGGCTCTGTGATCTATGAAACAGATGGAGTAAGAACGGCTTCCGGATTGCTGGGACAGAAGATGGGAAAAGGCGTCATAAAGCTGAATCCGGATTCCTCATTGAAGTATATAAGCGGCCGGGATATATCAGTATCCATGCTTATGGATACTATCAAGGAGATCAAAGGTGTATCAGGTGTATCTGCAGAGGTGTTTGATAACAGGATATACGTTCTTTGTGATACAGATATGCCTCTTGAAGATATCTCAGCTTATATAGCCGGAAAGCTCCCTGCTGCGTATCTTGGAGCGGAGCTGATAAAAGCTACTGATAAGAAGTTCTGCGGCAAGGTGTTTGATATGAGCGGTCTGAACAAACTCAGAGCTATACTTAAACGATTTGAAGTGAAGGTAGATTCGTTAAAGGATAGGCCGTACTCCATTTCTATCAGCTGCAGGGAAGAGGATAAAAAGGATATCAACAGCCTGCTTTCTGTCAGCAGACAGGTAGCTCATGCTGTTTTCATTACTCCTGAAGGTGAAGAAGATGTAGACTATACATCAGATTTTCCTGAAGGAAGTACAGAAGCAGAAGTGCTTTCTGCTTTCAGAGAGATACTCATGAATGATAAGATCGGCCTTTTTGATAATTTCTTCGATATGGGAGGAAACTCTATCGGATTTATAAGGCTTGCTGCTCTGATAGAAGAGAAAACAGGCAAGGAGTTGGATTCAAATGTCCTTTTCCTTGAGCCTACTCCAAAGAAGTGCTGTGAGCTTCTGCTCTCAGGTGAAGGAATGACTGATATTACTTTTGGCAAGGAAGCAACTATAAAGAAAATGATATCTGATACCGCACTGACACCTGTAGTACCTGAAAATAAGAAGCCTCTTTCAGACAGCATTTTCCTTACTGGGGCCAGCGGATTCCTTGGAGTATTTTTGTTGCGTTCCCTTCTTATAAATTCTGAGAGAAAGCTCTACTGCCTTGTAAGAGCTCAGGATCAGAATGAAGGTATGGAACGTCTCAGAGCGGCAATGAGGAATTATGGAATTGAAAATGTATTTGATGATAAGCGTATAATACCTGTTCCCGGTGATCTTGAAAAGGAAAAGCTCGGTATATCTGAAGAGCTTTATGCTGAGATAGCCGAAAACTGCTGCAGTATAGTTCACAGCGGAGCTAAGGTGGATTTCATGTACACCTATGATATGCTCAAGAAGGCTAATGTTGATTCTGTAAGAGAAATAGTGAAGCTTGCTGCAACCGGTGCTAAAAAGGATCTGCATTATATTTCCACTCTTGCTGTGCTTGAGGACTGTACGTATGTTGGTGATGCGGATGAGGACTTTGTCAATTACGATTATCCCCCGCAGGTATTTGGATATAATCAGTCAAAATGGGTAGGCGACATAATAGTGCAGAACGCAAGGGCATACGGTATCAAGGCAAATATATATCGTATCTCCACTGCCTGCGGAGATTCTGTCAATGGTTACTGGCAGGAGAATGATCTTATAAAAAATATCTGTAAGCTTTGTATCGGAATGAAGTCTACAATGATCTTTGATCTCATAATTTACCTTATTCCTGTTGACAGAATGGCTGATATGATAGCTTACTGTGCCTGCAAAGATATTGACGGTATGGGCAGGATTTTCCACATCGGCGGCGGAAAACAGATACCTGTTGAGCAGCTGATCGATTGGATAGAAGATGAAGGCTTCCCGCTGGAGACTGTTGAAGATATTGAATGGCTGAGCAGAGCGTATCAGTATGTAAATGCCCACAAGCAGGATTTTAAGACAAATGCTGTATTCTCGGTTGTAAATAAGACTGCAAGTGTTGATTTTGAATTCAGCTGCAGGATACTTCTTGATAAGTCTGAGGCTTATTTTGAAAAAGAGGGAGTGCCTCACGGAAGAGTTACTGCTGAAGAATTCAGCAGGTGTATCAAGCGCATAAAAGAAGAAATTGAAGCAGGAGTATGATAATATAAATGAAACAGGCAGAGTTAGTAAAAAAGCTTTCATCAGCTTCACCGGAAAAATCAGAGAAGCTTGTAAAACAGCTTCTGGAGCATGGAAGTGAGTACAATGTTTATCCGCTTTCTCCGGAGCAGCAGAGGCTGTATTTTTTGCAGAACTATACGGATTACGGAAAGTATTCATATATTTGCCCATATGAGTTTGAAACAAGTTCATATGAGGACTCGGAAAAGATACTTAATGCTATACATGAGTTAGTTAAGGCTCACGAAATATTGAGAACACTTTATTTTTCAGTAAACGGAACAGCTTTTCAGACTGTATGCAGCCCTGATGACATTGAGATAAGCTGTATGGAATATGATCTTTCTGAGGAATATGCAGCTTCAAAGGATATATATGCAAATAGGCTGAATGAAATATTCACAGTTCCCTTTGAGCTCGATAAAGAGCTTTCTGTAAAATGCTGCCGGATAAAAAAGAGTGAAGAGCTGTATTCTGTTATCATGATAATGCATCATATCAACCATGATGCCTGGACTATCGGAATGCTCATCAAGGAGGTCGAACTTTACCTTAAAAGCGGGATCGTTGGTTCAGAAAAGTATTCGTATATAGATTATGTTAAATGGAGAAATTCGGAGGAATGCCTTGCAAAGGAACAGGAGGACCTGTTGTACTGGAAGGAAACTCTTGATGAGAATAACGGCGATATCGGAATGAAGGTCATAAGCGGCAAAAGAGAGAAAAAATCCTGCGTTGCTGAAGGAACTGTGGACAGCAGCATAGATGAAAAAATAGAGAAAATAATAGCTGGAACAAGTATAACAGTCTCGAATTTCTATCTTGCCGCACTAAATCTTGCACTGTGTTCATTTTCTCTGAGAGACGATGTGAATATAGGTACTATCGCACTTAATCGTGATAATGCTGATTTTTTGAGCACCTATGGTTTCTTTGCTAATACGATCGTAGTGTACACTCATATCGACAGAGATATGAAGTTTGTGGATTTCCTTAAAAAGGTATCTGACGATGCTTTGGGAGCACTTAAAAGGAGCAATGTTTCATTTGATAAGATAGTTGACGCAGTGTGCTCTGAAAGAAATGGTGTATCTACACCGCTGTTCCAGACTATGTTCTCTTTCTATGGACGAAATCTTCTTGGGGGAGCAAATTCCGAAGACCTAAGCTTCAGATTCAGTAATCTGACACCGGCAAATGAGGCTCAGCAGGATCTTTTTGTATCAGTAGATGAGTACCTTGGCAGTACAAGGATAGGTGTAATGACTGACAGTGCAAAGATCACTGATGAGTGGACAAAGAGATTCTATGAATTGCTTATAGATATGATAACAAAGGCGGCTTCAGAGCCGGAAAAGAAAATATCTGAGATCATTGATATTAATATCGGCAAGGAATTCAGAGATTTTACAGAGGCCAACAAAGCTGATAACGATGAGGAGATAGAAGCTTCCGGTATCAGGGACGATATAAATATAAAAATAAAGAGTATAGTTGAGGCAAAACTCGATATAAATGATCCGGATGAAAATGAAAGCCTTTTCCGGCTTGGCGGAAACTCTATGAACAGTATATATATGCTTGAGGCTATAAATTCTGAGTTCGGTGTTGATATTGAGATAAGCGAGCTGTTCCGTTATTCGACAATAGCACTGCTGGCTGATCTTATTCGTGAGAAAAAAGGCATCTCATCTTCTGATGATGAGATAGAGATCGAAGAATTCTGAGGAGAATAATTTTGAAATTAGAAGATATTGCAGTTATTGGTATGGGCGTAAGAATACCTGGTGCGAATGACGTAAAAGGGTATGAAAAGATGCTCATGGAAAAGAAGAACGTAGTAACTGATATACCAGAGGAAAGGATCGCACTTGCAGGTGCAGATCCGGAAGGCGCTTACTATAAATATGGGTATCTCAGAGACATTGATAAATTTGATCACAGTTTCTTTAATATAAATAAAAATGAAGCTGATTCGACAGATCCGGAACAGAAATTGTCCCTTGAACTTGCCGAGGAAACATTTGAGGATGCTGGATATTCTCACGCTATGCTGAAAAATACCAGAACAGCAGTCATACTTGGAGTAGGAGATTCAAGATTCGAGGAAGTTCAGTCGTCAGATGCAGCTGTTTCATTTATCGGCAATCTTAATTCTTTTGCTGCGGGAAGAATATCATATTTTTATGGCCTGAAAGGCCCCTCATTTACAGTTGATTCAACTTGTTCATCGTCACTTCTGGCTGTGCATAATGCAATCAGCTCTCTTCAGCTTGATGAGGCAGATATGGCTCTGGCAGGCGGTGTTACAATAAATGTAAAGCCTTTATCAAAGAAGGTAGATGATTTTCTTGGGATTTCCTCTCCTGATGGTATGACAAGGGTATTTGATGAGAATTCCAACGGTACCGGAGGCGGAGAGGGCGCAGGAATGGTACTGCTCAAGAGGCTTCCTGACGCATTAAGGGATAATGACAGGATATATGCTGTGATACATTCATCTTATGCTAACAATGATGGAAATGAAGGCTCTAATATTGCAGCTCCAAGCTATGAGGCTCAGAGTGAAGCTATATCAGCTTCTATTAAAAGATCCGGTATAGATCCTGCGGATATCGGATATTATGAGGCACATGGAACTGCAACAAGAATAGGTGACCCCATAGAGATCAAGGGAATAACAGAGGCATTCAGACAGTTTACCGACAAACGTAATTACTGTGCTATATCTGCTTCAAAGAGTAATCTCGGCCATACAGGAATGGCAGCAGGCATACTTGGCTTTATTAAACTTGTCAGTGCAGTATATAACGGTGTAAAGTACCCTATATGCAACTTTGAAAAACCGAATGTACTTATTGATTTTGCTTCTTCACCTGTCTATCCCTGTGAAAAAACAGAAAAATGGGAGGATGACAGAAGGATAGCTGCAATGAATTCCTTTGGATTCAGCGGAACTAATGTCAATGTGATAATAGAGAACCTCAGAAATGATAAGGAATCAGTACCTGATAAAGAAACGGTATATCCCTTCATAGTCAGCGGCATTGACGAAAAAGCATTTGAAAGAAATAAAAAAGCTCTTATCGGATATCTTTCGGGTACACCTGCTCTGCTAAGGGATATATCGTATACTCTTTCCGTGCGAAGGACGGTATTCGGTGCAGCTGCAGCGGTTACCGCAGCTTCATGCGGGGAACTCAAGGAAAAGCTGGAAGCTCTGAAACTGAGCAGAGAAGCCGCTGGAAGCGGAAAAAATGTTATAATATGTGTTTCCGGAAATACTGTGACCGATAATGGGATATGCTCTGAAAGCGAACTGAGATATTGCATAGAGGCTGTAGAGTGGCTCAGGAAAAGCTGCTGTAATGTTAAGGCAATATTCGGCAGTTCATGCGGCAATCTGGTAACATCTGTTGTTTCCGGAAAGATATCAGCAGAGGATGCAGCGTCAAAACTTTCAAAATATCCGGATCCATTTAAGGTGGATAAGGATAAGGTCACTGCAAGATTAAAGGATATCATAAACGGAGGAGACTGTGTATTTGCAGAATTTGGCAGTCATGGAGTTCTTGGAGATATTGCCGAGGAGCTTGGAGGTACTGTTATAAGACTGAACTATGCAGAAAAGGCGGAAGCTTATGAGGCACTTTTCAATGCCGGGGCTGACGTTGAGCTATCCGGTTTTTATGATGGGGCTTCCGTTATAAGCCTGCCGGCATATCGATTTGAGGATATCAGAAGCTGGCCGGCTGTCCGCCCGTTTTCCGGCGATAGCCGTGAAGAGATACATGAGGTCCGCAATTATGCCTCAGAGGAGGAAATGCTTGAAGAACTCTGGCACGAGCTCCTTCCTGAAAGCGACTTTACATACGATGACGATTTCTTCATGGTCGGCGGCGAATCACTTATGATAATGAAGATGATAAACAGGATCAAAGAGACTTATGGAGTTACTCTCGGCTTTGATGATATGGATCAGTACGGTTCAATAAATGAGCTGGCTGAACTTATCCGAAGCAGAAGAGCAGAAGTTCCTGAGGTAACTGATCCGGCGGATGAGACAGTAAGTGTAAATAATGATGATACTCCATCAAGAGTTTCATATGAGCAGTCGGCTATGCTGACCATCTATGAAAGGGATAAGTTCAACAGTGCCTATGCTATGAATTCTTTTCTTGAGTTAAAGGGAAATGTTGATCTTGATAATGTTAGGCTCGCTTTTGAAGAGATCATCCGAAACAACAGGATACTGCATTCAGTTTATGTTAAAAAGAGCGGTGAATTTTTCCAGCAGTCTGTTTCACCTGACCGCTTTGTTTTCAGGATACTCAGAGAGAAAAATTATGATGAGATATTCAGAAGGCTGGACAGAATATCCGCTGAGCCATTTGAGCTGTATGATGATCTGCCTATCAGCTGTGCAGCAGCTGAATGTGATGACGGAAGATATTTCATGCTTCTGAAAATGCATCATATAGCAGGAGATATTTATTCTTTCGGTATAATTATGCATCAGTTCTTTGAGTATTATCGACAGCTTTCTGAAAATGGAAAGATCATTTCTCCGATAGCTGAGACCTGTACATATGCAGATTATGCTGAAGAGCAGCGCAGGAAGCTTGAGAATAACAGTGACGATATGACTTTCTGGAGGGAATATCTCTCAGGAGCACCGGAGCTGATAGAGCTTCCGACTATAGGTGAAAGATCGGGAGCTTCCGGAAAAGCGGGTTATGCTTCCCTTGAGATAGATGAGGAGCTTAGCAGGATGACTCTGGATTATATATCCGGACATAAGTATTCACTCTATCTTTTCACGCTGACACTTTTCAATATCCTTCTTCACAGATATACAATGAAAAAGGACTTCTGTGTAGGAATTACCTCACTTAACCGTACAAGCGGTGCAGCGGAGGGAATGATAGGATTTTTTGCCAATACGCTTGTTCTCAGGACAAGGATCGGAAGTGAGGATTCTTTCCATGATGTACTGGAGAATACACGCAGGGATCTGCATGATATACTTGGACATCAGGAAGTACCGTTTGAATATCTTGTTTCACAGCTTGAGCCTGAGCGTGACAAGTATGGCAATGTATATTTCAGACATATGTTCACACCGCCTTATGAAGGAGGAAATATGTCAGATAACGGCCTCACAATAGATGTACTTGAAAGGCATGAGAGCGAGGCTAAGTTCGATATGATGATGTTCACATCAAAGAACGAAAAAGGAAACATAGTGCTCTCAGTTGAATATCGTTCCGATCTTTATGATGAAAATTATATAGATATGTTTCTCGGTAATTACAAGGATATGCTCAGAATACTTATTAACAGCGATGATATCAGTATAGATTCAGCAGAATTTGAAAGCAAAGACGAGGAGGAAGATTTAGATTATGATTTCTGAACTGGACAGACGATCGGTAAACGGCTGTTTATTGGATAAAATAAGTTTCCCCGATATCGGCGGTGATGAGATATTTGAGCAGTTTGATCTGCAGCGTTCATATTATTCATCATCACAGGATGGAGGCTACACCTATGCAGTGTTTACTCTGTATGCAGACAGCTTTTCAGCAGATACGTTCAAAAAAGCTGTCAGCCGTTTATATGAAGAGAACAGCTCCCTGCGTACTTCATTTTATGAGGACGGTACTCAGCAGATAGTTCCGTATGATAAATTCAAAGTTCCTGAGATCCGGTTGTATGATCTGCCTGAGGGTCAGGACAAGAAGACTTTCTGTGACAGGGTAAGAGAAGAAAATTCAGAATCCATGATGAGCGGCTTTGAACTTTTCCGTGCGGCTGCTGTTTTATATGGAAATGGCAGTGCTGATGTATTTATATATATATCAGGAATGATCTCTGATGGCAAGAGCTTTGCACTTCTGCTTTCAAGACTTGACGCTCTGTATTCCGGAGAGGATATACAGAACCGAAAATTTACATATAAGGATTATGTTTCCTGCTACAGAGCACTCAGAAATGATGATAGCTATAAAAAAGGAATCGAATACTGGAAAGAGCACTTTTCGGAGATCCCTGATCCGCCTCAGCTGCCGCTTGATGTCAGCATCGGTCAGCCCGGAGCATCAGTAGAGGAGAAACTCTATATCAGAGGTGAACAGCTTGACAGGATAAGAGAGGTGTGCTCCGCAAGAAATATTTCAGAGAGTGACCTTCTGTTTGCGGTCTACTGCAAAACTATTGCAAGATATAGCTGCTCAGGAGAATTTGTAATAAATATACCTGTCGAACTAAGACATAGTTTCCACCCGGAGGCCGAGACACTCATAGGAGAGTGTTCGGATTATCTCCTCTATGGTTATAAGGATGATCCCTGCGAGACAATAGCAGATACTGCTGTAAGGCTGAGGCGTGAAACAGCTGAAATAGCTGAAAGAGGATTTGTATTTGGAAATGATATTTTATCCCTCATAAATCCCTCTTATGATGGGATGTTCACGGCACCGGTGGTATTTACTGATCTTACATCGTTTGAAATGCCGGAACTGAAGAATTTTACGATTTCTGACAGCTTTACACACACCTCTGATGTTGTGCTTGATACTGTACTTTTCAAGGAGAAAGATCAGCTTCTGCTCAAGTTCGATTCGGCTGAAGGAATATTCCGTGGAAACAGCTTTGAAGGTATAGTCGGATCGTTCAGGAGGACCATAGAGAACGGCAGATTTGAGGAACTGAGATCGTGCCTGCTGACTGCCGATGATGAAGAGATACTACGCAGATTCAATGATACTGATGAGGATATCGTTTATGTCCCTTATTCAGAGAAGATCATTAATGCTGTGAATGAGAACAGAGAAAGCGTTGCTTTGTATACAGAGAATGATGAATTAACTTATGGAAGGTTTTTCTCTGAAGTAAACGGCATCTGCAATATCTTTGCATCAAAGGGCCTCAGGCAGGAGAGGATAGCTGTTATACTCGGAAAAGGCCTGGATCTTTACAAAACTGCTCTTGCAGTCGTCCTTTCAGGTAATGTATATGTTCCCCTTGATTATGATTATCCCACCGAAACGCTTAATAAATGCCTTTCTGATCTCGAAGCGGTCTACATCATAACTGATGAAACAGGAAAGGAAAAGATAGCAGGAGAATACCAGTTTATCGATATATCATCTGCTGTTCCGGATGATAACTTGAATTTTGTAAGCGCTGGTGAGGAGGATATATTCGCTATCATACATACATCCGGATCTACGGGATTCCCGAAGGGAGCTGAGCTGACCCACGGTGGTATGATGAATACTCTTGAGTATTCCATAAAGGAATTCGGACTAAGTGAGGATGACTGCGTGCTTGCCCTTACAAATCACTGCCATGATATGTCACTGTTTGATATATTCTGCTTTTTCCCTATAGGAGGCGCAGCTGCTGCAGTAGGACAGGAAAACTGGCGTGATCCATATATGTGGGAAAGCATGATAACAAGATGTCAGGTCACCGTATGGAACAGTGTCCCTTCACTTATGTGCGCTCTTCTTGAGACCCTGGGTGATGATGCTGAAGATGTGATTTACGATCTGAGGATCATAATTCACGGCGGAGAAGTTATACCGATGAATGAGTACTCAAAGATCATAGAGTATAATCCGGATATTGAGTTCCTTAGTCTGGGAGGACCAACTGAGACTACAATATGGAGCATTTTCCACAGGGCTTCTCCGGAAGATCTTGAAAGAGGTATCATTCCTTACGGCAAGCCCATAAGCAATATGAGATACTATCTTAAAAATGACAGAATGCAGGATGTGCCTGTTGGTACTGATGGAACGATGTATGTCAGCGGAAAAGGAACAGTAAAGGGCTATATCGGGGGAAGAGAATCAGAAAGATTTATCTTCTGCGATAATGGAGGGATGCTGTACAATACAGGAGATGTAGGATATCTTGATAAGGATGTAGGGATCATATTTGTCGGACGAAATGATAATCAGATCAAGCGGTTTGGAAAAAGGATCGAGCTTGACGGTATAGAAAATGCGGCTATGCGATGTGAAGGCGTTCTGCGAACAAAGACTGTATATAATAAAGAACGATCTGAACTGACGACTTTCTATACTGCTGACAGGGATATAAGTCCTGCTGAGCTGAAGTCATTCATGTCAGATCAGATACCTGATTACATGATGCCTCAGTTCATTATAAGGATAGATGAGATGCCGCTTACGCATAACGGAAAGATAAATAAGAAGAAGCTGCTTGAAATGGCTGCTTCACATGATCGAACCGGAAACAGAAATGCTGCTGAGGCAACAGGAGAACTCAAAGAAATAATTGACATATGCAATGAGATCCTCGGCAGAGAAGCGGCGGTATCCGGAGATGATGACTTCTTTATGATAGGCGGAACTTCTCTTGAAGCAATGAAGTTTTCTGCTAAGGTCAACAAAGCATACGGTTCTTCATTGAATCTCAAGCTTATGTTCAAGCACCCGACTCTCAGCGGCATCCTTGATGATATAAAAAGGACGGCAGGAAAAACTCAGCCCGTCAAGAAGAAAAAGGAACTCGGAAAGGATGAGAAGATCCCTCTCACACCATTGCAGCAGATAATGCTTTTGTCTGAGCTTATGAATGCAAAAATAGATAAGCTCATGCTTACGGCGTATATCCGCATAGACGGTGAGATCGATACTGTCAGAATGAAAAATGCTGTTTACAAGGCATATACAAGTAACCCTGTTCTCTCGTTCTGCTTTGATATCGACAGCAGCGGAAGGGCGTTCCAGAAGCTTCCGGAGTCTGTATTACAGCCTGATGATATTTTCTCAGCTGTTATGTGTGAGGAACCAGAAAAGGCTGCACGCAAAGCCTATGAATGGAGGTCGTCTGCAAAGGATGGAAGACTTATCCGCTTCCTTCTTGCAAAGCCTTTGGAAGGCAGCGGACCTTCATATCTTGCAGTTGCGGTACATCATCTTGTTTCTGATGAGGTGACCATAACAAAGCTCTTTACAGATGTTATTTCTGCTTATGAAGGAAAGGATAATGTTCTCGGCGGAGATCCCTGTATATTTACAGAATATGCAGTTTCAAAGAATGATCCTCATGCTGAGGATGGCAGCATCTATATCAAAAAGCTGTTTTCTGACGGCGGCATTGCCGATGTATATGACTTCGGCGGAGACCGCTCAGCAGATGACGGAAGGACTACAGTATTTGAGATCGGCGGAGATGACGTAAAGCGCTATGGTCAGTTGTGCAAGACCCGTGGAGTCACACTTCAGAATGGACTGCTTGCAGTATATGTTGCAGCACTGAAGAAGATATCAGGCCGTGATGATATCGGTATCATCATTCCTGTGAACGAGAGAGACAATGACAGGGACTGTGCAGGAAACTTCATAGATGAGCTGTATGTATACAGCAGGACTCCGGGGGATATGATGTTCTCAGAGCTTATGAAGAATGTATCTGAAAGCTTCATCGGCGCTTATACCGCCGGGGCAGATGCGCTTAGAAGTGCTCTTGCAGCACATCCCTCAGAGGAGAAGAAATTCCGTAAAAACAGAATGGATTATCCTTATTTCAATGCTGCCGGTTCTGATGATGCTCATTTATCATCAGAGCTCCTCAAGGTTTCGGACATAGTTTATGAAGAGACAGAGGATTCTGCTGAAACCTCCCTTATGCTTATGGTGTTTGATACAGGAAGCTCTTTTGTTTTCAGGCTCGGATACAAAAGAAGATATGTATCAGATGAAAAGGCAGATGAGCTTATAAAAGCAATAAGAGAGATCATCAGCCAGGCTTCTCAAGGAAATGATTTCAGCATAAGTGCTTCCGGGGAAAGTATCAGGCCTGCAGATATATCAGCGGAGACAGAACAGCGGACTGCAGCGGTCCGGACTTCAGATGAGACAGATTACTATGACACTGTAAGAGAGTCTTGGGAGGAGACACTTGAGACTGATGATATTGAAGATGATGTGAATTTCTTTGATGCAGGCGGTTTTTCTTATCTGCTTTACAGGCTAAGTTCTGTTATAAATGGAAAGCTCGGAGTGAAGGTACCATTTATTGCTCTTATGGAGTATCCCACGATACTGTCATTATCAGAATATATTTCAGACCATATTCAGGAGTTTGAAACTCTTGAATGAAAAAATAACAGAAAGGATATGTATCAATGTTTATTGAAGTAAAGAATGTAACAAAAAAATACGGCAAGAATGATAATGAATTTTATGCTCTTAACAATGCTTCGCTGGAAATAGAGCAGAAAGAGATAGCAGTGATACTCGGTCCAAGCGGAAGCGGAAAGAGTACGCTGATGAATATTATCGGTGGACTTGACAAGGTAGATTCCGGTGAGGTGTCAGTAAACGGCAGGCGTATCGATAATATGAGTGATAAGCAGCTTCTTAAGTACAGAAAGGATGACCTCGGATTTATATTTCAGTCATATAACCTTGTTCCCGACATAACAGCGTATGAGAATATAAAACTGATATGTGATGTAGCTGAAGATACTATACCAGCGGAGGAGCTCATTGAGAAACTTGGGCTTAAACAGTTCAGAGACCACTTCCCGAAGGAACTTTCCGGAGGTCAGCAGCAGCGAGTTGCTATCGCAAGAGCAATGGTAAAAAAACCAAAGCTGCTTCTGTGCGATGAGCTTACCGCAGCGCTGGATACTGCAAGTTCAAAGGAAGCGCTCTGCCTTGTACAGGAAATGAACGAGACTTACGGTACTACAACGATAATTGTTACGCATAATGAGAATATTACTGCTATGGCTGATAGAATAATCAGGCTCAGAGACGGCAGGATAGTAAGCAATACGAAAAACGATAATAAAATCAGTGCAAGTGAGTTGGAGTTATAATGGTACTAAATAAAAGAATTAAAGGCAGTCTGAAGAATAACCGCTCTTTCTACATCGTCAGTGCGGTTCTCACGATAATAGCAGCTGCATTCATGATCTCAGCCCTTTCAACGGGCGATACACTAATAAACGCAATAGATGACTTCTACGATGAATATGCTGTTGAGGACGCTGAATTCAGTGTTTATAACGATTTCGGCGAGGAAGATATAGCCTCAATGGAGAATGAGTTCGATCTCAGTATCGAGCTTAACAGATATAAGGATATAGAATATAATGATGCTAAGATAAGAGTATTTGCAGCTACCAGTAAGGTGAACAAATACGAAGTTACAAAGGGTGATGATGTTTCAGGAAAGAATGATGTGCTTCTGACTCAGAAATTTTCAGAAGAATCTGATATTTCAGTGGGAGACAGTATATCATTCGGCGGAACAGAACACACTGTTACGGGATATGCTATTAAGTCTGATTACGTTTATATGCTTGAAAAACTTAGTGATACATATAAAAACGATAAGGAATTCGGACTTGCTATAGTAACAGATGAGGCTTTCTCTGAGCTTGAAGGTGATGAGGTCAGCTATTACGGAGTAAGGTACAATAAAGATAATGAGAATGAATTCAGAAAAACTCTTAATACTGATTACGTCATTTCAAGTTATATGAAGAAAAGCTCCAATAAACGAATATCCCTTCCGGAAAGTCAGGGAAAGAGCGTAAGTGATATGGCCGCAACTCTTTGCCCGGTACTGTTTGCGATAGTTGCAATGATAGTTGCATTATCTCTCGGAAGAATGGTCAAGCGTGAAAGTAATATACTCGGTACGTTTATGGCTATGGGATATAAGAAGTCGTACCTTATCGCTTTTTATGCAAAGCTTGCTGTTATCCCGGCTATTGCAGGAAGCATAATAGGCATAATACTTGGAGCTTTACTCATAAAGCCGTTTGCAGTATTCTATATAGAAACTGATTTTGAACCATTCTCTTATAGCAATTCCTATTCAGTTCCTGCTATAATAATAGCTCTTGTGGTACCTGCACTGCTTTATGCTGCAACTGCTGCTGTAACTGCTTATGTTATGCTGAAGAAGCCTGCCATAGAACTTATAAATAACAGCCATAAGGATAACAGGAACATAAAGGTAATGGTAAAGTCTGAAGCGAGAGTACCATTCAAAATGCAGGTCAGAAGTCTCATTTCGCATCCGCTCAGAAGTCTGGTAACAATAGTGGGTGTAATGGTGGCAACAGCTGTACTTACCATAGGCGCTAATTCATATGATGCTGTTGATTATATGCTGAAAAAGGGCGCTGAGGATTCTACAGCATTTGATTACCAGTATGTGCTCAATTATCTTGGTACAGAAAAGCCTGATTCAGGTGAAGGTGTCCTTATGAATACATATGAGGTCGAGGATGCGGATATTGATCTTACTATTGCCGGTATAAGTGAAGATTCAGAGTATTTTGGCAGCGAGACTGTTGATGGAGACAAACTCGATCTTGATAAATACTATCTGACATATGCAGCATCAAAGACCTTCGGTGCTGAAAAGGGAGAAAAGCTCAGCTTTTATGATGTGAATACCCTTAAAGAGCGAGAGGTAGAGATAGCAGGCATAATTGACGATGATATGAATGCATATATGTATACCGGCTATAAAAATGCTGCTGATATTATGGGAGTCGATGAAGGCACCTATAATATAATAGTGAGCGATAAGGAGCTTGATATACCAAATGATAAGGTATCTCAGGTCATAACAAAGGAATCGGTGAAGGATCAGCTTGAGAGCATAATGAGTATGCTGATGGTTGGTATCTACGCAATCGCATTAGTTGGTTTCATACTTTCTATACTCATTCTCTATCTTGTTATGAATATGACCATAACAGAAAGCAGATCAACTATTTCACTGCTTAAAATACTGGGATTCGATCAGAAGAGTGTGAGCAGGATGACTATCGATTCAAATGCGATCCTTACAGTCATAGGCTTCATTGCCGGAATTCCCCTCGGAAGATTCTATAGTGCAGCTTCATTCCGGGATTCTATGGGAACATACGGTATGACTTTCTCTGTTCATTCTTCAGCTCTTACACTGATTCTTGAAGTACTTATCATATTTGCAGCTTATTTCATATCGCTCCGGAGATTAAGGAAAAAAGCCTATGGAGTGGATATGGTAGAAGCTCTGAAGGATTTCAGAAAGGAATAATTTTTATGAACAACGATTTGTATACAGAACTATATAATTATCTGTACAGTTCAGCAGAAGCTGCTGAGACAGATCATAAACTCAATCATGTGGGCTGGAACAGCTCAATAACTAAACTGGCATATACAGATCAGGAGATGTATGAATGGAGAGATGATACTGTTGATGCTATGCTCAGCTGTCATCCAAAAAGGATACTTGAGATCGGCTGCGGTACTGGTATGATGCTGTTTTCTCTTATTGACCGTATAGATTGGTATACGGGTATTGACCTTTCAGAAAAGGGAATAGAATATGTCAGCTCAAGGCTTAATGATGAGCAGAAAGCAAGATCTTCCTTCCATGTGCTCGATGTTGATGAGCTCCAAACGATAGAGGAAAATGGTTTCGATCTTGTCATAATGAATTCTGCTTCGCAGTACATGGGCGGAGAAGAGCATTTCGCAGGTATAATGGCAAAGTGTGCAGATAAACTTGTTGAGGGCGGAAAGATATTCATAGGAGATGTCAAGGAGGAATGGAACAGAAGAAGATTCTATGAGGCCTGTGAGACCTATGGCGGTGACAGGAGAGATCTTGAAAAACGTATCGCATCCCGTCAAAGTACAGATTTTGAGTTCTATATGTCAAGAGAATATCTTGAGGGAATGTGTAAATATGTACCAAGGATCAAAGGGGTAGATATCCTTTCAAAACGTGGAAGCTTCCCGACTGAGATGAATCTTTTCCGTTTCAATGCTATACTTCACCTTGATAATTATTCGGAAAGGGAAACTGAAAAGACCGACTGTTCCGGAAAAAGCAGAGATGAGATCCTTGAGCTGATCTCATCAGCAGATGGTACAAGACCTGTGAAATACAAAAATATCAAAAACAGACTTCTTGTAAATTATTACAAGGAGGCACTTGAGGAAGAGTTTGAAACAGAGGATACATTGTTTATTCAGGAGGCTGAATCAATTCTGAGAGAACGTGGCTATAGGACACTTGCATATATCTCCGGAAATGACCGTGAAAGTTTTGATATAGAAGGCTGGAAAGAATAATGACAGCAATGAGGTACGATAAGTACATACGCCCTGAGAGAGAGATAACCAAAAGCGGATATAAGCTTATATGCCTTCCTTATGCCGGCGGAGGCGCAACTGCATATTACGGCTGGCAGAAGTATTTCAGCGATATAGAGATACTTCCGGTACAGCTCCCCGGACATGAGAACCGTATCGGCGAACCCCTTATAGATGACTGTGCTGAGATAACTGCGGAGATAGCCAATGCTATAAAGCCGTATATCAGCTGCTGCAGATTTTCTGTCTTCGGGCATAGTATGGGCGGTATCATAGGATATAGTCTTATAAGATATCTTGAAGAAGAAGGATTTTATCCTGATGTATTCTTCGCTTCATCGACCGATATCATGGAAATGAGAAATGTCACAAGCTCTGCTGAGCTTGACGATGATCAGTTTTTTGAAAGGGTATCACAGTTCGGCGGTATAGATCATGATAGTGAGGTGCTTCAGTTCCCGGAATTTAAAACTATATTCATGGATATTCTCAGAGCGGATTTCGGAATAGTTGAAAGCTATCACTATGACGGGGAAAAAGTCAGATGCCCTATAGTTGGATTCTGCGGTGATAAGGATCCAATGGAGGACCTTAATAGAATGGACGGAATATGGAAAAATGCAACAAGCAGCAGCTATTCATCTTACGGCTTTTCCGGAGATCATTTCTATATCAGGGATAATCTTGAAAAGCTAAGCAGTATCATTCTAAATTCAATTAGTAAAAATATAGCATATCAATGATAACATGACTGATTTTGCGGAGGAGTAGTTATGAGTGATAATTCAGAAAAGTATATTAACGGATTCAAAGATCTGAACGAAATGTTCGGAACTTCATTCCGAAAGTTTGCAGATAAGGAAGCAGCCAAAGACGGAGATCTCAGCCTCAGCTATAGGGAGCTTGATGAGCTCTCAGCAAAGGCTGGCGGATACATCAGAGCTTTTGCCGGAAGTCAGAAGGATCATAATATTGCAATAATGTTTGACCCGGCAATGGTAAGACTCTGTGTGATCTTTGGTATTTTCAGAGCAGGAGCTGCCTATGTGCCGCTTGATCCTGATGCTCCGGAGGAGCGTAATACAGCGATCACTAAAAATGTGTGCTCTGAGATAATGATCTGTGATGAGAATAATCGTGAAAAAGCATTGAGTATAGCTGATAAATGCGGTATAAGCAGTGAGAAAGTTCTGACTGTATCCATGGAGGATATCGCAAACTTCAGCGGGGATACTTCTGAAACAGAAAGACGGTATGATTCATTATATTGTATCATACATACATCAGGTTCAACAGGTGTGCCGAAAGGTGTAAAGCTGATGGATAAGAATCTTATAAATTTCTGCGTATCATCAGCTAAAATGCTTGGTGTAACATCAGATGATTCCACCTGTCTTTATGCAAATTACAGCTTTGATGCATCCTTTATAGATACATTCATTGCTTTGTCAACAGGTGCAAGAGTTCTCTTTATTGATCCTGTTTTAAAAAAGGATATTGTCCGGCTCAATAAGTTCATGATAGAGAATAAAGTAACATATCAGTTCCTTACAACAGCGATGTACCCGCTTTTTGCCGGACTTGAGAACAATGTGCTCAGAGTCCTTATGACAGGCGGAGAGAAGCTCCATGAATATATCCCGAACAGTTATCGCCTGTTTAATGTATATGGTCCTACTGAGACCTGTGCTTTTGTTACATATGAAGAGGTAACTGAGAGCTGCGAGGATATTCCTATCGGAGTTGCTATCGATAATGTCAGGGCTGTCGTTATGAATGATAACGGAGAAGAAGCTGCGGATGGAGAGGAAGGCGAACTCTGTTTACAGGGAGAGAGCGTTTCTGCCGGATATATAAACACTTCTTCTGCAAGCTTTGTTGAACTGCCTGATGAAAAAGGCGGTATGATGTACAGGACAGGCGACATAGTTAAGCGTATGGCAGGAAAGATCTATTATGTCGGCAGACGTGATCTTCAGATCAAATACAGAGGATTCAGAATAGAGCTTGGCGAGATAGACAAGCATATCCTGAGGACAGGCATGGTAAAAAGCTGTGCATCAGTATTCTATAATACTCCGGAATTGAAGTATATCGCTTCTTTTTATACCGGAGATGATGTTGCGGAAGATGAATTGAAAGAGAAGATATCAGAAACACTTCCTGAATATATGATCCCGTCAAAGCTTATACATATCGATGAACTTCCGCTTAATGTAAACGGAAAGGTGGATATGAAAAAGCTTAAGGAGATCCTTGAAAATGAAAAGAATGAAACAGCCCTTTCCTCGTCTGAGAAAACAGGACTTGAGTGGGAGGTAAGAAAGCTCTGGAGCAGTCTTCTGGCAATACCTGAGGATTTTGACGGCAGTATCCCATTTGTAAAACTTGGCGGACATTCAATACTCAGCCTGATAATGATGAAAAAACTCAGGGAAGAGAAGAATATAGACATATCTATCACTGAGTTCCTTCAGAATGATACCCTCAACAGCTTTGTTGAACTCATACGCAGAAAAACTGGTATTGAATCTGATGCCGAAGAGAAGATATTCAAAGACGACAAGGCTTCAAGATATTCACCATATGATCTTAATGATATTCAGAGATCATATTTTATAGGAAGAGATGAGAGCCTTAACCTCGGTGGAAATACACCTACTCATTTCTATATGGAGCTTCGGTTCAAGGATCTCGATGAAGAGAAATTCCGTAAGGCATTTACTTCGATCGTTATGAAGCATGATGCACTGAGAATGAAAATAGATGAAGATGGAACTGCTTATACCAGAAATGCAGATGAGGAGTTCAGTTTTATTCATGAGCCTGAAGACTGCAGCGGTATGGATGAAAATGCATTTTCAAATAAGCTGGAAGAAGCAAGAGATGAGATGATCAATAAGAAAAGAGACCTTTTGCATGACCCGCTTATAGAAATAAGATTATTCAGAAGATCTGACGGCGAAACAGTGGCTTCTGTATTCATGGACGGACTGATCGCTGATGCATGGAGCGTACAGCTTATGATAAAGGAGCTTGATGATCTTTATTCCGGAAAATGCAGAGATATATCTGATGAATCACATCTGTTCCGTGATTATAATATATATCTTGATAAAGTGAAGGAAACAGCGGCATATAAAAAGGCTGAGGATTTCTGGACTGAACGCTGCGGTTCACTTTCGGACAAGCTTTCATTCTTCAGCGATAAGGACATTGATGAAATAAACTCACCTTCAATTAATGAAATTGAAGTAAAGCTGAGCAATGAAAAATGGACAAAGTTTAAAGCAAACTGCAGAAAACACGGGGCTACTACTTCAGAAACTCTTCTTACGCTTTTCTGTTCAGTGGTTTCACTATGGGCGGAAAATAAGAATTTTATAATCAATGTTCCGGTGTTAAGAAGATATTTCGGTGAGGTCAATTTTGAAGATACTGTTGGTACTTGTTCTACATTCTCAGTATTTGATTATCGTCCGGAAGAAAATGAGACCTTTGCTGAAAGATTAAGAAGGACATCTGAGCAGTTCAAGGATATGCAGGCTTATTCTCTGTGTTCCGGTAACAGTATTCTTAGTATGCTGGGACGTCAGCATGGAGTACCCGGATATTCAACACCGGTCGTATTTACAGGTGTACCGGAAAATGCTGAATTCCAGACAGAGAGTTTCCGACGCACTTATGTTAAAACAAGAACGACACAGATGCTTATGGATGTATTCAGCATGATGTATGATGACTCAATAATTTTTACATTCATATATGTATCTGACATTCTTGGAGACTCTGTGATGAAGCAGCTGAGCAGTGTGTTTATAAACGAGCTTGAAAAACTTTCTGATGATGAAAAACTCTGGGATCAGACTCTGAATATAACTGTTCCTTTCAGCGAAAGCGGAGTAGCACTTAATGAGAACGATCTTGCAAAGGCAATAAAAGAAAAGTATAACTGTGAAAGCTATATTTTAAAGCTTGCAGACGGTTTGAATGCACCATTCGGAGTACCGGCAGAACTGTATACAGTATCCGGAGAGGATACCGGATATATCGGTATTAATTATGGCAATGCCGGAATAGATGTGCTCGGCAGCAGTGATAGCTGTGTAAGATATCGGGATTCTGTAATATATACAGACTGTATCGAATCTGCTATGAAAAAGATAGATAATATTTCAGATTGTGTTTGCGTATTCGATGATCAGCTGTATGCTTTTTATACTTCTGATGCAAGTATTTCCCGCCGTGAGGTAGAGGAAAAGCTCAGGGAAGTGCTCCCTGAGAAAATGATCCCCGATAAGTTCAGGGAGATCAGAGAGATCCCCCGCACTGAGACGGGCAAAGCTGATATCAGTCGACTCAGCATAAGAAGAAGTCCAGAGAGAAAGAGAAAGTAAAAGATCATCTATCGGAGGAATTATGATAAGAAGAACAGACAAACTGTATGATATAGGTGAACTGCCTGAGCTTGGGGTCCTGCCTGAAAAGATGCACGCATGGGTGCTGACGCAGGACTCTTTAGGCGAACTGCCCGGTGCCTTTCATCAGGAGATCGTAGATGTTCCTGAACCGAAAAAAGGAGAGGTCATTGTTGCGAATATGTGTGCCGGTGTCAATTTTAACGGAGTCTGGGCAGCTCTCGGAAGGCCTAAAAATGTATTGGCGCATGACGGTATATACGGAGAGGAGGACCTGGATTTCCATATATGCGGTTCTGAATCTGCTGGTATAGTTTATGCAGTCGGAGAAGGTGTTACAAAGGTCAAGGTCGGGGACAGAGTCACTATAGGCGGAGGACAATATGATCCTGAATGCCCGGTGATCAAAGCTGGTGAGGACCCGGTTTGCAGCCCGACTTTCAGAGTGTGGGGATATGAAGGCAACTGGGGCGCTTTTGCACAGTTCAGCAAGGTGCTTGAGCTTCAGTGTCAGCCATATCCGGATGTCCTTAGTTTTGAAGAGGCAGCTTCTTTTACTGCCACGGGTATACCAATATGCCGTATGCTCACACATTGGACTGAAAATAAAGTTAAGCCCGGAGATGTTGTATTGATATACGGCGGATCCGGAGGACTGGGAACTATAGCGATCGAACTCGTAAAGTACTTCGGCGCCAGACCTGTTGCAGTAGTATCCGATGACGAAAAGGGCAAGTTCTGTATGAGCCTTGGAGCAGAGGGATATTTGAACAGAAAAAAATACGATCACTGGGGAAAGCTGAAAAACTATTCGGATCCGGAAGCTCAGAGACGCTGGACTGCTTCTGCTATGAAGTTCAAACGGGATATTTGGAAAATAGTTGGCGAGAAGAAGTCACCGGCTATAGTTATCGAACACCCAGGCTCCGATACCTTCCCCACATCTGTATTTGTATGTGATACTCATGGAATGGTAGTTACCTGTGGAGCTACCACCGGATATGATGCGGATTTTGATCTGAGATATCTATGGATGAATCAGAAGAGAATACAGGGAAGCCACTCGGGTACAGAGGAAGATTACGAAGTGTATTGGAAAGCGATCGTTGAAGGCGGTGTAAGGCCATATATCGGCAAGGTGTTTAGCTGGGAAGAACTCCCGGCAGCTCACGAGGCTCTTTATAAGGGAACCGGACCTTACGGAAGAATGGTAATAAATATAGGAAATACCGGAAGAAGATGATGATTTTTGAAAACATCCCTTTTTGAATATATTTCCAGCTCTGAGAAAGAACAGATCCAGCTTTTTTGCTTTCATTATGCAGGCGGAAGTGCATTCGATTATTCAGGTTTAAGAGAGTACCTTCCGGATAATATAGGTATCTATCCGTTTCAGCTTCCGGGCAGGGGAAAGAGAAGAAATGACAGATATCCATCATCTGTAAGAGAAGCTGCTGAAGAGGCGGCAGAAGCGATCAACAGTATTATCAAGGGACCTTTCATCCTTTTAGGTCACAGTATGGGCGGCATGATAGCAAGTGTTGCTGCCCAGATACTTCAGGAAGAGTATGGACTGTTTCCGGAAAGACTGTTTGTAACGGCATCTGTTCCGGATTTCGGTGAGACTTCAAGGATAAACTCAATGCTGATGTCTCCTCTTGATGATGATGAATTCTGCAGAAAGCTTGTGGAGTTCAATGCAGTGGACAAAAGGATACTGGGGTTAAGAAGATTCCGTGAGGAGATATTTCCGGTAACAAGAGCAGATTTTACAATGGCGGAAAAATATCATGCGGACAGTTCAGTGAAGCTGAAATGTGGGATCAGTGTTTATGGCGGACTTAATGACAAAGTAGTAAGGCCCGCTCAGCTTTCTGAATGGGGAAAATTCACTTTGAGTGATACAACAATCAGGCTATTTGATGGAGATCACTTCTTTATAAGAGAATATATGCCTGAGATATGTCTTGATATAATCAAAATTTCATCTGCAGTTGTAAGACAAGGAGCTTTCAACAGAAGCAGATGAATAAAATAAATGGCCTGATGATACAGGCGGAATGGAGAGAAAAATGAATTATACTGAAAAAATAATTGAAATTGTAAGAAATGAACTTGATGTGTTCATTACTCCGGATACTGAGATAACTGCAGATACAAATCTCATGCGTGATCTTCATGTGGATTCACTTGATCTTGTAGTTATCATAGACAGCATTGAGGAGACTTTCGGTATAAAGATCAATAACGATGAGCTTGGTGGCATCAAAACTGTAAGAGATATCGAGAATAAGATCAAAGAGCTCGAGCAGAAATAATAAAGGCAGGTTTTTATAATGCGGAGAGTTGTAGTGACCGGCATGGCTCCTGTGTGTGCGGCCGGAACAGATCATGAAACTATGTTTGAAAATATATGTGCCATGAAGGATTATGTTTCTGAGATAGATAGGAATACTGCTGCTCGTGAACATCTTCTGACACGTTATGGAGTTCTCTTTCCTGAGTATGATGACTCCAGATATGCTGAAAAGCTGATGACAGTAAAAAAGAGAGGTTCTGTAAGCTCACAGGCAGCTGTCTTTGCTGCTCTCAATGCTCTTGAAGATGCAGGATTATCTGAGGCTGAAAAAAATACTTCAGTATTTATGGGCGTTGGTGCTCCGAATATGCCGGAGCTCGGAAAGCAGATACTCACTTTTGAAGAAAGAAATTCTACAGTCAGGATGGGCATACCATTATGTATGTCAAGTTCTATAGCTGCGTGGGTATCGATAGTTCTCGGAACTACCGGAAGGGCTTTTTGCATTAGTACAGCCTGTGCATCAGGTGTAGATGCTATAGGTAATGGCTATGAGAGCATATTATCAGGAAAATGTGATATGTCAGTATGCGGAGGCGGAGATTGTCTCTATGATAAAAATCATACTCTTCTGAAAAGTTTTGAATACCTTAAAGCAGTATCTGATCTTCCCGATGGCCGTTCAGCACCATTTTCAAAAGAGCGAAGCGGCTTTCTTTTCAGTGAAGGCGGAGCAGGTGTTGTAGTGCTTGAGGAAATTGAACACGCTCTCAGACGAAATGCTGTTATCTATGCGGAGATCACAGGGTACGAGACATCCAGTGATGCGTATAGTATAGTATCGATCAGGGAGGATGGTTCGGTTATTAAGAATATGCTGAAGAATCTTATAGGAGATAAAAAAGTCGATTACTATAATGCTCATGCTACAGGAACAGTCCTCAATGACACCATTGAAGGAAAGGTCATCAGAGAGCTTTTTGGCAGCAAGGAACAGCAGCCGGCTATAAGCGCTACTAAGTCTATTATCGGACATACCCTTGGCGCAAGTGGAGTCATAGAGGCGATGGTTTGTATAGATTCTATACGTCATGGAAAGGTACACGGAAGTACTTGCCGGACTATAGATGATGATATCAATATTTCAAAGGAAACACGAGCTTTGGAGATCAATACTGCTGTGACTGCCTCTTTTGGGTTCGGCGGTCATAATTCATCGCTTATGATTGAAAAATATGTATAAATAAAATCAGGCTGGGAGGATCATCCCAGCCTGATTTTTATATAGTTTCTCCGCCGGAAAGATTAATATTCTCACCGGTTATAAATCCTGATTTTTCTGATGTAAGATTATCTATACAATTGTTTATCTCATCGAAGGTAACTGATCTTTTCAGCGGATGCTCACGCAGATTCATTTCGGAGAGCATTGACGGAAGGCCATCCCACATTCTTGTGTTCACCATTGAAGGTGCTATTCCGTTTACGGTTATACCGTATTTTATGCACTCTGCGGCATAGCTGCGTATCATTCCCAGTGCGGCATATTTTACAATAGTATACTCTGACATAAATGCTGGCGGAGTGCCTATGGAAGCGGAAGAAGTAGTTATGATAACTCTTCCGAAGCGGTTTTTCTTCATTACGGGGATTATTTTTGAAAGTGCGATCCCGCAGGATGATACCTGTATCCGGAAGTTCTTTTCGATATCATATGCAGAGAAAGCTGAAGCTCTGTCATATTTAAGTTTTCCGAAGGCAAAGCTTATAAATCTGTTAATGTCCTTATTATTGTCTGCGATATCTGTAAACACCTCTTCAGATGCCTTATTATCTGAAAGGTCGCACTGAACAGGTATAAGCTCACAGTTTTTCATTTCAATTGAAGAAAGGCGGCTTATACTGCTGTTGCCGACAGCAATTATTCTCGTTCCCTGTTCAATATCGTCTAAGTGCCTGATGTAGTTTATACCTATGTCACCGGAAGCTCCGGTTATAACAATTGTACTCATTTTAATACTCCTGTCACGATATAACCTCTGGAAATAGTTCTGTTATCCTGATTAGTGATACATACCTTTATTTTTGCTCTTCTGAAATTTTCGTATAATTCAGAAACGGTCCCTGTAATGGTCAGGGTATCTCCGATATATGCCGGATTGGCAAAAGAGGTCTTTACTTCCTGCAAAAGGCAGTATTTTCCTGGAAGCCAGCAGCCTGCCAGTGTGGAGATAAATGAAGATGTTAGCATACCGTATACTACACAGCTGCTGTAGCCTTTTGAGACGGCATAATCATTATCGATATGCATGGGATTGATGTCACCTGACAGAGCTGTGAATGTTTTGTGCATTTCCTCAGTAAGTGTGACTGAAAAATGTTCTGACAGACCTATATAAAGGTCGTTGAATGTGTACTCTTTCATCCGTTTATTTTCTTCTCAATGATCCCGATGAATTCTCCGACGTTTTCTGCGGAAACAGCTTCTTCGAGAGTAAACTTTATATTGAATGTGTCTTCTATTGATGCAATAAGCTGGATATGTGCGAGAGAATCCCAGTCATCGATATCTTTTGAGCTGGTTGCATCTGTGAGAACTATTGAATCGTCATCGAAAACGTCTCTGAATACCTGTTCGAGTTTTTCTTTTATCATATTATCACCTTATATCCTTTTCGATTATTTCTTTGATCTTCTCAAAATATTCTTTTTCCTGATCTCTGAGAAAATAGTGACCACCGCTGAATTCATGCAGCACAGGCGCTTTGCTTGTGAATTCACTCCAATTACGGAGCTTATCTTCTGTATAGCGATCATCGCTGCTGCCGTAGAGTATATTTATCGGTATATCAAGTTTTTGCTTATGGGAGTTAACATATGAATCATACAGTTCTGAATCCACTGATATGGGGCGCAGTATAAGATCAGTAACAAATCTTCTGAATTTAGGGTCGGTCATAGCCTTGTCTATGAGCTGATGATCTGCAAGATAGCTAAGGAGCTGTTCCTCATCCATATCCTGAAGATGCTCTGAGATAATAGCATCAGGAGCTCCTTGTCCGGAGATTATAAGCCCTGAGACATTGGTCATTCCGGAATCCTTCAAAAGCCAGCATACTTCATATGCTGCTATGGCTCCCAGACAGTGACCGGCGAGATATACAGGAAGGTCATCATGTCTTTTTTTGATCTGATCTGCCATATCAGAAGCCAGTTCTGTAATAGAAGCATAGTTTTTTTCTTTGATCCTTTTACCGTGAGCGGCATATTCAAGGCATACAGGTTCGATCTCATCGCTGAAATAGTTTTCGATATTTTTAAATGATACTGTGGTTGCTCCTGCGTAAGGGAAATAGTATAGAACAGTTTTTTTCATATTTTTACCTCCGGGCTGACTGCTGTGATGTGGCAGGGATGCTCTTCATAATCAGAGACATCTATTCTGAAATAATTGTCTTTAACGGCGGAAAAACCGTATTTGCCGTAAATATCCCTTACCATTGCATTTTTTGCAGTGGAGATGTACTCTGCCTCTACATATTTGAAACCTTTTTCTTTTGCAGTTTTGATGATATTGTTGATAATGAATTCCTCTACCCCTCTTTTAAGAACTCGGCAGCTCAGGATCCATGTATCAACGAACAGTGTGTCATTGCTGATTTTTTTCATAATTACTGCTGAAATAAGACCGTAGCTTCCATACTTGTCCTTCAGTGATATGCAGAGAGTGAAGTAGTCTTTATCATCAGCTATGCGTCTGATATCGTCTTCGGTATATCTTATGGTACGCAGGTTGAACTGATTTGAACGCTGACTGAGTTCTGCAACTCGTGCAGATCTGAGCTCGTCAAACGGAACAGCTTCAGCCTGCATTTCCAGGCTGCGGAGATAATCATCATAATCTGCAAAATCGGCAATACTCTCTTTTCTTTTGAACTCTGTCTGGTATAATTCTGTTCTTTTTATATCATCATCAGAGTAAGAAGTGGTTTCAAAGTAGTTATATTCCTTGAGTGTATTTATATATTCAGCCGGATCCTCTGGCATATCAGGTACGGAGATATCCGGAAGAAGATTCTTTACAGCATTTCTTTCAAATACATTATCGTCTATGAATACAACACTGTCAGCAGATATGTTCAGAGATCTGACTATATTTCTGATGTTAGCAGCTTTATCCTCCCAGTTTGCAGTGAATATCAGGAAATCTGACAATTTCAGTTCCATGTCTTCCAGGCATTCAAATGGACGTTTGGCATTTTCTTCATTGTTTTTGCTGCATACGGCAAGTATGATGCCTCGTTCTTTAAGTTTGCGTATATATCTTTGAAAATCAGTAAAAGCGTGACCACGGCCGACGCTGCCGATTTCAAGTTCGCCGGGGTCTCTGTCTCCGGCATTCCCTCCCCAGAGTGTATTGTCAAGATCGGTTATTATGCATTTTTTTACATAACCATTCATTGCTTTGATAATGTCAATAATGTTCTTTGCAGCAAGTGGAATGTATTTAAGGCCGATAGTTAGCTTTGAGCTGTGGTACTGTACCTGCGGGAAAAGCTGACAGTATCCTATCCTGTTCTGAATACCGAGCAGGTCAAGAGGAAAAACATTCTTTCTTCCGTTCATTTCCTCCTGAAGCAAATAATTGAGCTTTCTTGTCTGATATGTAAATGAAGCCTGTGTTTTTGCTCCGTAATTTCCAAATATATTATCACCGATCTCGGCAAAATTGAATTGTATTATCTTAGCATCACAGTTAGAAGTGATCCTGTCATAATAATTACTTATAGTATTTATAGTTTTTTCAGCAAATCTTTCCGGAGCATTGTCATCACAAAACTCTTCATAAAGCTTTTCAGAGCACATATAAAGTACTATTATATCGGGTTTGAAAGTGTACATTTCAGAGCTGCTGTCAAGTATCTGTCCGGTTATCTGGTCGTAATCTGCATCATATGTGATTATATTAAGACCTTCTGTTATCCCGTATCCCTTTATTGCTTTTGCTAAGAACTGCGTTGAGCAATTTCCAAGGATACAAACCTTTATCGGGCGGGAGTCACAAGTCTTTTTTGATGCTTTTATTAATTCATTTAAACTCAGCATTTTTTCTCCTCGATTGTGTTAGTTTTATATAACAATTATATCACTTTTTTTCTTTTATGTCAACTTATCAGAGAAAAAGCTGCTGCCTGTAAATACAGTGCAACAACTTGCAAGATCTGTTATTAACAGCAATCGGCATCAGCTTTACCCTTCTTTGTTGGAGTTCTGTTTCCACGCAGGCACCTTGCAGGAATTATGATATAAAAAGACAGCCTGGCCGTGATACTCGTTAAGAGCATAGAGCCAAGGCTGTCATTTTTTATGTATGAATATAATAAATTTGCCTGTTTCAAGGATGTTATTGACTGCATCTCATTTGCCGGAAAGCCTGGAAAGCCGAGAAGTTTTTTTGCTCATAATTATGTCTGTATCCACAGCTGTCATAATGGGAAAAAGTCACTTCGGGAAGCCGTTCAGGGCAACATAGACAACAAAGGAAACAATATCTGCGAGAACGAATGCTCCCAATATTATTGCGGCTATTTTGAGACCTTTTTTGGCTTTTTTTCTGTTCTCATCCGTGAGGACTTTTTCTTTTATGTCAGTGTAGAGCTCCGATTTTTCAGGCTGGGCAGCAGGCGGAGGGGCGGATGTTTTATCAAGCACTAATTCGTCCAGAGAAATATCAAACAGTTCGCTTATAGCGATGAGTTTTTCCATATCCGGAGTGGAGTCTCCCACCTCCCACTTTGAAATGGTCTGCCTTGAAACATTCAGCCTGTTTGCAAGTTCCTCCTGAGAAAATCCCTTTTGCTTACGCAGTTCGTAAAGTTTGTTATTGAACTCCATATTTCATGCCTGCCTTTCTGTATTATTCTTTTTATATAGCTGCCACATCAGTACAGCTGCCGCAGCTATGATAATATCAGCGATAATGCTTGCTTCTATGCCGTAGTTCCCGCCGTTGAGCAGATTTTCGCCGACGCTTTTCATGTCAATGAGTGCAGCTGAAGCTCCCTCGCTGCCGCTGAGGTTGAGTCCGAGGACGCAGCTCAGACAGAAATTCCACACTGAATGAAGTCCGCAGGCTGCCCATATGCTTTTGGTTTTGAGTGTCAGGAACGAGAATACGCACGAAATAACTATCAGGCAGAACACACCTGAGAAAATATATTTCGGTTCGCTGCCCGTGAAATTGCCCCAGTGATTAAAGGTGAATACAAACGTACTTGCTGCTATAGCGACAGGCATAGGCACTCTGTCCTTGAGCGAACATAATACAAGTCCTCTGCAAAGAAACTCTTCAGCTGCCCCCTGAATAATAAATCCGCCGAGCATAAGCAATATCATTAAGATGTCGGGGTTAGTGAACACACCGTCAAATCTGATACTGCCCGTGAGAGCGATAGCAGCAACGCAGACAGTCAGAAGTCCCATGCCGATGAGGGCACCGATAAACCAGCCTCTGATGTTCTTGGTCACACCCATTTCGGAGAGTTTCCTTTTCTCTATAAGCTTCCAGTAGAGAATGCTGACTGCTATGATCGCCGCCATACAATAAAGTCCCAGAAGAGACATAACGTTATCGCTGAACGTTTCTCCCTTCGACAGATCTTTTCCGCAGGCGATCATGATACCAATAATGACTCCGTTGCCTGCGAGCATTCCGAGCACGAAGCAGATGAAAAATGCAAGCAGCTTTTTCAAGACTAAGATCGGTGCCGGCATATCATCATAATTGTTGAATGGACTGAGTTTGTAAATGATACTTTTCTTCATAAATGATTCCTCCTTCTATCGCTTGGCGATAGTTTTTCCTGATGAATCCATCGTACCATTTCTGCCCCCAGAAGTCTACCAACTGACGCTGGAAATCCGTCAACAGGCGCTGACATTTGTGTTAACATCCGTTGCATTCCCTGTTTACAGGCATTTTTTGTACTTAGTCTGCTGAGCTGATTATATCATATCCGGCAGGAAAAAGCAATAGGTGAGGCACGGGAAAACTCCTCGGCAGAAGACTGTGCTTGACTTTTTAATATGGTGGAGTTATAATATGAAAAATGACTGGAAGGTGAAAGCTATGAGAAGATGCATAGTAAATTCTCCATGCAAGGTTTGAGGGATTTGCATGGAGGGTAAATAGCTCCCTCGGACT
>ODAI011266555.1_pt1 | contig 55589 bp, 29 predicted proteins | sample 1539321 | NCBI WGS metagenome assembly ODAI01 (sample SAMN02144231, study PRJEB22623) | gut metagenome | biome: sheep rumen | host: Ovis aries | place: New Zealand | reverse complement strand
TTGAAAAAATATTAGCAACATTTGTTGATACAACTAAAAAAAGAGCCCAAAAAGGTATCTTAAGTATTAATTCTGCGCCAGAAAGAGGTAATGTTTCATATGAAAGTGACACAATATGTTCTACGTTATCTCACTATTTAGAAAATATGTTTATTCAGGAACAGGGACGTAGTATTGTTTTTAAGATGTCCATGTCAGAATGTAAATATTTCATATTTGCGCATATCAATAACATTAAAATAGCTTTGGATTTGAATAATAAGAACGAGGCGGGAGAATGGAATATTGTCAATCTGGATACAAAATACATTATTACAAAAACAATGGGAAGTTTCTTTGGATACAAAATATGGGCATGGCTTGACCGAGGAAAAGACATTTGTAATGAATAATCAACCAATTGACCACGAATCATCACGGGGACGGTTCTTGCGTCCTTTCGGTAGCAAGCGAGCAGAGCTCGAGCGACGGTTCGTCGTATCCATGCTCCTACTTCTCGTGGTAGGAGTGAATGGAGCGTGGGGACAGGGACCTGTTGAAATAACTACTGATGCTGATGAGAATGGTATCATCGAAGATAGCGAGAAGAAATTCTATCTGATTCAGACGAATGCGTTCCAGAGTTTCTACATAGCGCCTCAGTCTAATAACAACATTACTACCAATAATATACTTGGTGAATATATGCTGTGGTATTTTCTGGATGCAGGCACTGATGGTGATACTCAATATTACTATATCGTCAACAATAGTACGGGGAAATACGTAAGTCATGCCGATGGTAGTGCTAACAATGATACCAAAAGAGCTGTTCCATTGGTAGTAAAAGACCAATCCAATGATGAGAGTTGCAAATTCAAGCTCGTTTTAAATGAATCTAAGGGAGCAGACTTTTATAACATTATAGTGAAAGGAAGCCAGACTTATTATGCCTTAAACAAGAGAGGTGGCAGTGTGGTTACCGCCAAACCCATCCAATTGACAAATAAAGATTATGTCAATGACATCCACTCCTTGTGGAAGTTTATACCCTTTAATGGAACTTTTGTCTGGCCAACCCCTCCTTTCACACCATCAACTGATTTAGATAAGCATTATTACAAGATTCGTAATATAGAAGACAACACATATTATGTATCAACTGACGCAACGTCAGACAAGGTGACCTATGCAAGTACCGAATCTGATCGCATGGTATGGTATCTTAAAGAGGTTCCTGTCAATCCGGACAATCCAGAGCCTTGGTTTAAATACTATTACATTATTAATCCGTCAACAGGAGGCCGTTACATGTATTATCAAGGCACTGCTACCAATGGAGGTAATCAAACAAATGCAGTCAGTGTAAAAGAATATAATTCCGAAAATGAAGACCGTTATCAATTTGTAGTGATTCAGGCAGCAAGAGGTGACGGAGAAGGCCGTGTTGAATGTTATGCCATTATACCCAAATTGCTCACAGATAAGTTGTGGGGAAGCAATAGTATCGGTCTAGGAAGCATCAGTGATGGGGCTTATATGGGTATCATATCCAGCAGATCAGAAAAAAATAAAGCCCAATGGAAATTTGAGGTTACAGACTATAGCACAGAATGTGCCACCCCGACTATTACCTTCTCCAACACTACAGGAAAGGTAACCATAACTACAACTACCTCTAATCCATCCATCTATTATACCACAAACGGAACGGAGCCTTCGTCAACTAATGGCACATTGTATGTTGGGCCTTTTGATGTGACAGAGGAGATCACCATTAAGGCTATTGTCACAAGAGAAGGATTTACAGACTCAGAGGTGACAACAGAAACATTTTACCAAGTTGCGACTCCTACTATTCAAAATAATGGTTCCAATGCCGTATCCATCACTTCTGCAACAGAGGGCGCGACCATCTACTACACTACCAATGGCTCTAATCCTACCACCTCGACAACAGAATATACTGCTCCATTAACAGAGAATATTTCGGGCGTAACCATTAGAGCGATAGCTGTTAAGGATGGGATGATAAATTCTGCCATTGGTTCAGGTTCGGTAACACTTAGCTGTGCTACTCCTGTTTTCACCAGGAACGGAAATAGCCTTACCATCAGTTGCCCATTCCCAGCAACCGGAGTTTCCATTTATTACACAAAGAATGGTGGTGAACCCACAACTTCCAGTACACCATATACTGGTGCTATATCTGTAGATATTGACGATGTCATTAAAGCCATTGCCGTTGCCGAAGGATATAATAACTCTGAAGTGGCAACAAAAACAGTATATGACGAACTGCTACCTATTGATGGGAAATACTACATTAATAACCAAACAGACTTTGAGAAATTTGTAGATATGGCCAGTAGCACGCAAGGAGCGGCTTATCATTATATTCTGAAAACTAATGTAGATGCAGGCTCTCCTATCACGGTGCCTTTTACTGGTGTTTTCGAAGTTGCTGCTGATGAAAATGGTAACTTCTATACAATAAGTGGTCTTACCCATCCTCTCTTCAATACCATCAATGGCGGTGTTGTGAAGAATGCTATTTTCAGTGGAGTTGATGTTAAAGGCAATGGCACTATTTGTAATGAGGCCAGCGGCGCAACAAAAATTTACAATTGCGGTGTATTGTCTGGCACTGTTACTGGTTCTGGCAATGTCGGTGGTTTAGTGGGCCATATTACTAGCGGTTCCAGTGTCCGTGTTATCAATTGCTATAATTTTGCCAAAGTCATTGGTGGCTCTATTATGGGTGGCATTGTTGGTAATAACGAAGGAACAGTAGGTGCTGTCCGTATAGCCATGTGTATGATGTATGGTGATATGCCTGGTGGTACATCACCCGTATATGCTGGCAATCATACCAGTAATGCTTCGAATTTTACGGAGTATAACTATTGGCGTAGCAAGGCCAATCTGAGTTTTACGACATATAACGATCAGCTAGCAATAGATAATGATGAATATTTGACACGTTTCCCATTCTATCGTCATATTCTGAACACACATCGTGAATTGGCAGCCTACTTCCTCTTTGCTGAAAATACGACTACGGGTAGCGTTAGTGATATTACGGCAGCACAGGTTGAAGAGATAGGTCATTGGAGCATTGATAAGAGCAAGGCTATTTATCCCATTATAGAAAAATGGGAGAAAAATACAAAGAAAGTTCTTAATGCTCCTTCTGGAACAACGGTTAGTGTTCGTAAAGGTGATGGGACTCCAATAACTTCACTTAAGGTTAAAGTAATAATTGGTGCAAATACCTATACAACCTTTCCAGGTACAGAGACGGAGTTGACACTACCTATTACTGACATGGATGAGGAAAACCACGATTACACTTGGGGTAAAGTGGTTCTGCCTTTCGCCAATGAGTTTGAGGTAAATACCGACTATAGCAAGATTTGCACAGGTTGGAAAATTACGGCTGTCACAGGCGGTAATGGTGCAGAGTACAGCAACTACAATATGTCGGATCGTGAATGCACCGATAAAGACCTTTATTCAAATACAGGTTTCATTTTTGCCCAGGGTGGTTATTATATTGTACCTTATAATGTCACTAAGATTGAAATTACAGCTAATTTTGCAAATGCTTTTTATTTGAGTGACGAATCATACGATATAAGTTATTCTGGCGATAATACAACTGCCGGTTATAAAGATCGAACAGGTCTTGGTGGAAGTACATCAACAACTTATCATGACAAGCCAGTATATAATACCCTTGCTGCCGCTTTGGGGGCTATAGAGGCTGCAGTTGGCTCAAATAGTACTACAGGTACTACCCATGAACAGGCTGTAGTTTTGGTGGGCAACTATCACCAAGACGAAGGCACATTGAAAACTGCCAATGGTTATACTATTATGAGTATTGATGCTGACAATAATCAAGAGCCTGACTATGCTATCTATTCAAACTACACAACGGACCGTCCCGCAATTCCGCCTACCCGTTTTGACTTTGTGGCAATGATTCCTGTTGGTATGTCAGCACACGTTACAAACTCCAAATTCTATCCCAATATTCCTATTTTTAAGCCTCGTGGATGGTTTGAACTGACAGAGACCAGCCTTTTGCGTGCAGACCAGTTTGAGCTTGATTCCAAATATTTCGATACTAGTAATAGCGACAAAAAGAACTACCGCTGTATTATCAATGGTGGATATTTCACACAGATGGTTCGCAGTAATCACGGCGCCTGCACAAATGTTTCTTATTTTCAGATTGGAGGTAAGGCCTATGTCAAGGAATTCTATCCTGGCAATCACAGTGCGAAAAGCCATGCAAACAAACTCGTTCCGGTCAATGTGACGGGTGGCGAGATAGAGCAGTGTTTCATGACGGGTTATGGAAAGGGAACGGCTTATGGTCCTGATATTTATTTCTGGTGTGCAGGTGGTAAAATAGGTAAGTTCTTAGGGGCTTATATGGAAAAACCAAGGCAAAGTACTAGTGCAGATGGAAATGTTAATCTGACCGCAAAGATTGATCACGCTATCATTGGTCGTTTCTTTGGAGGTGGCACATCACCAAGTGCATGTGTAACCGGTAATATTAACGTGACTATCGACAATAGCCGAGTAGATTTTTATTGTGGTGGTCCTGAGTTCGGAAATATGACCGACGGCAAAACAGTAAAGACAGAAGCTACAAATACTTATTTCAAAGAATATTACGGAGCAGGTTTTGGTGGTACGGGTATTACATATACCAATGATAAAGATACAGGTGAAGATCTTAAAAATAAAAATACTTTTTCCTATCCGGGTTATTTTAATGAATGTTATGTTGCCGCTGGAAAAACTGATATAGGACGCCTGCGTTATAAGTCTAATTATGGTATAGGAAGTTGTTATAAGTTTGAATTCGTGATGCATTCTCGAGGTAATCAAGCCGTGTCTCGTTTCTTTACAGGCTATGCCAGATTCTCTTTGGCTTCAACGGGTAATGTCACTAATATTCTCAATGGGTGTGAGATAGAAAAAGATTTTTATGGCGCTGGTTGTCAGGGAAAAGTTAATGGTACAGTGACTTCAACATTGACAGGATGTACAGTCCACGGTAGTGCCTTTGGTGGTGGCTATAAGGCTGAGTCAAATCAGGTAGATGTCTATCCCGCAACTTCACCTACTCTTTCAACGTACAATAGCGAAACATGTCTCTTCACTGACTTCGGTACCATTGCCCCAGAGACATACGAATGGGTACAAGGAACATCGGCAAAAAATAATACTGTAGAAGGAAATAAATTATATACAGGTACTGATGTTACTTTAACTGACCTTGGTAATGTGACAGGGGCTATCTCCCTAACTATCGATGGAGGTTCTGTTACAGAAAATGTTTATGGTGGTGGTAATGAGAGTAAGTCGCTTGATAATACAACGGTTGTAATTCAGAATGGAGCCCAAATTACTGGTAATGTTTATGGCGGTGGTAATCTAGCGAATGTAGAAGGCAATACTTCCGTGAACATCACCGGTGGTACTATCACTGAGAACGTCTTTGGTGGCGGTAAGGGTGAGACCGACGAATTCTCGTGCTCCAAGGCCATGATAGGTGTTAATAATGCTGGCGCTGGCGCAGATCTCACAACGGATGAAAATAAAAATAAAGGAACGACAGTCACCATCAGTAATGGTCAGGTGAATGGTAATGTCTATGGTGGCGGTGAAGTGGGCCGAGTGGAATGGAATACGCAAGTGAAGATAGGTGTGGGAACAGGAAATGGTCCTTTTGCACCTGTTATTAATGGTAGCGTGTTCGGTGCTGGTAAGGGTAAGGAAACACATGGCTATGCCGCTTTGGTTCGTGGTAATAGTACTGTCACTGTTCAGGGCAATGCCAAGGTGTTGCAAAACGTCTATGGCGGTGGTGAGCTGGCTACGGTGGGCAGATATTGGGTGAAGGGTGTTAATGATAATGTTACTGGGGCACCTACTGCACCTACAGATACACCTGATGAGATGCCGTACCAAACGATGAGTGGCGGAAAATGTACTGTTGTCGTACAAGGCAGTGCCCAGGTGGGTCCCGATAGTAATGTACCAATAACGGCAGGACACGTGTTTGGTGCCAGTAAGGGTGTAACACCTAACTATGTTCACACGGGCGATAAAGCTAACTGGTCCAAACGTATGGTGGACTATAATTCGACGAAGCATACAGGTGAACCAGGAACAACTTGGGACTATTATCCAGATAACCACGCTTATGTTTGGGAATATTTTACCACTGAGGACAAGTATTTAGAGTTCCTGCAAACCTTAGCCTTGGTTACAGGAACGGATGTAACCATCGGCGGAGGTACTGTCAAGGGTTCCGTCTTTGGCGGTAGTGAGAGTGGTTATGTACAGGATAATACTGATGTGAAGGTTACTGGCGGTACTATCGGAACTACAGACAATGGTGGCGCATATTATGGTAACGTCTATGGAGGAGGTAAAGGTGACGCAGAACATACAGGTGCCAATCAGAATTATGTTGCCGCTGGTTTGGTGAAGGGTAATACCAAGGTGACGATATCCAACGGAACCATCCTGCACAATGTCTATGGTGGTGGCGCATACGGCTCGGTGGGCGAGTTTACCTACGTCGCAGGAATGCCTACAGAACGTGTGCAAAATACTACAGGTGGTAAGGCTGAGGTTATCATCACCGGTGGTACCATCGGTACAACAGGTGAAGAGAATGGTATGGTGTTCGGTTCGTCGCGTGGTGACGTGGGTGCTCCAGGTGCTATCCATGATAAGCTGGCTTGGGTATTTGATGCCGATGTGAAGATTGGCCAAGCAAACGACGAAACCGCTGGTCCGCAGATAAATGGCTCTGTATATGGTGGTGGTGAGAATGGTCATGTCTTCCGCAATGCAGATGTCTATATCTACAGCGGTACGGTGGGTATTCCTACCGGACAGGAGATAGATAACCAATCTGGTGCTTCGTACCCCTATCGTGGCAACGTCTATGGCGGTGGTTGTGGTACTGATAAATATACTGATACTAATGATAATAACAATAAAAAATACAACCCATTGGCAGGTATCGTACAAGGCAATACGACGGTGAATATCAGTGGTGGCCATGTGGTTCACAATGTCTATGGTGCCGGTGCCATGGGTTCGGTGGGAACTGCAAGTGTTGCTACCAGTGGTAAGACAACGGTTACGGTCAGTGGTGGTCGTATCGGTTATGATGGTAACAGCAACAACGATGGTAACATATTTGGTGCTGCACGTGGTGACCTTTCAGCAACAGGTGACAACCTTGCTCAGGTACGCGAGACGGAGGTGAACATCAGATATGCCACAACTCCGACAGCAGATAACCAAGGAAAGACGGAACAGCTCATAGCTGGCTCTGTCTTTGGTGGCGGTGAGGCTGGTAAAGTGAAGGGCAGCGTGGCTGTTAACATGACGGGTGGCCTGGTGCTGAAAGACGTCTATGGTGGTGGTGCTTTGGCACACACCCAGACCAGCAACTGGGATGCTTCGGCAAATAACAATGTTGGTGGATGGGCTGACACAAACCAAAAATCAGCACTCAATACTACGACAGTTCGCCTGACTGGTGGTACTATCCTTGGTGAGGCATACGGTGGTGCTTTGGGACAAAAGAATGGTGTGAATGGTGCAACCAGTGATATTGCGGCTTACGTATATGGTGACGTGCTGTTGGATTTGAACGGTACGACGTCTTCTGGTGAAACAGGCGCAGCTATCGCTAATACTGCAAAGGGCTGTGTTGTTGGTCAGATATTTGGCTGTAACAACATCAATGGTTCACCGAAGGGTGATGTAATGGTGCATGTCTATGCGACGCAGAACGCTGAGGCTACACAGATAGCAAATACTCCGGCTGTCGAGGCTTCTGAAACTAATCCTGCCGTGGCTGCGGTGGAGAATGCCAAAGAACTAGGTCGTTATGATGTCTCGGCTGTCTATGGCGGTGGTAACATGGCTGCGTATGTTCCTGTGACGCCATACAATGGAACTTCAGGTTCTAAGACGCAGGTCATCATCGAAGGTTGTACTCTCACCAGTATCGAGACCGTCTATGGTGGTGGTAATGCTGCTGCCGTGCCTGAGACCAACGTGGTTATCAAGGGTGCTTATGAGATAGACTACCTGTTTGGCGGTGGTAACGGTAAGGACAAAATACTAATAAATAATGAATTAACCGAAAACCCTGGTGCTGATATCGGACAATATCATAATGGTACTGAGATGGTGACCTATGGTACGGGTAATGCAAACTCTCGGATGGAGGCTGGATTGATTCACGAGGCATACGGTGGAAGTAACACGAAGGGTGTCCTCAAGGGTTCGATTAACCAGGTGTCTGCTCCTAAAAATCCCGGAGACGACGATTATTGTTGTGAATTGGTATTGGAGAAGATTGTCGGTGCTGGTAAGTATGCGGACATCGACGGTGATGTGAATATGACCTTGAGTTGTCAGCCATCAACCAAGGTGCCCCTGCTGTTTGCGGGTGCTGACGAGGCGAACGTGAATGGTAACATTACGCTGAACATCACCAATGGTAACTTTGGCAAGGTGTTTGGTGGTAATAACCTGGGTGGTGCCGTGAAGGGTAAAATCACTGTGAACGTGGAGGAAACGGGCTGTCAACCTATCAAGATTGACGAGCTCTATCTGGGTGGTAACGAGGCAGCCTACTCTATCTATGGCTATTATGAGAGTGAAGATATCCAAACAGAAACGGGTAAGAAGATTCTGAAGCCAAGAACGTCGGCAACAGATTCGCGCCTACCTGTTAAACACGATGGAACGGAATATACTTCTATCGACGCATTTACAAATTACGCTCAGCCCGAACTGAACATCATCTCCTGCACCTATATAGGCGAGGTATTCGGTGGTGGCTTGGGTGCACCTGCCACGATGTATGCCAACCCGTCGGTGAACGTCAATTTGGTTAAGGGTGATTATGGTGATAATACAACCATAGGTGTTCCTGCCATGATGACAGAATTAAATCTGCCAAATACCGAAAATTCCAACCATTTAGGTATTATAGGAAATGTATATGGCGGTGGTAATGCAGCTTCTGTGATAGGCGAGACCCATGTGAATATCGGTACGGAACAGACAGTCGGTACTTCACAGACGACGGTATTGGGTGCCTACATTACTGGCAACGTCTATGGCGGTGGTAAATTGGCTAACGTGGGTGAAATGGATGCAGATATAGATAATATAACGGCTGCGGGCCGTACCTTTGTGAACATCGGTGCGAAGAAGACAACGGAGAACAACCAAGAAGTATGGCAGGCCGTTGCAGCGGGTAAGGGTGTCACCATCAAGGGTAATGTATATGGTGGTGGTAAAGGTGAAGCAACAACCTTCAAATGCGAGAAAGCCATGGTGGCTGGTTCAACGAATGTCATGATAGGTAACGGCACGGTGAATGGTGTCGTCTATGGTGGCGGTCAGTTGGGCCGTGTAGAAGCAGGCACCACCGTGACGATAGGTATTGGTGATGGTGAACCCACAGGCACACCCACCAGTGAACCCCAAATCAATGGTGATGTGTATGGTGCAGGCGCAGGTGCCAATACTCATGGCTATGCTGCATTGGTACGAGGCATCAGCGAAGTCACCATTCAGGGTAATGCCAAGGTTGGTAGAAGCGTTTATGGCGGTGGCCAGATTGCTTCGGTAGGCAGATATAAGGTGAAGAAAGGAGATAAAAATCCATCTGATGCCCCCGATGATGTGGAAATAGGTATGCCATATACACTGGCTGACAGTAATAGTAAGTGTATCGTTACTGTCAAGGGCTATGCAGAGATTGGTCCAGACAATATGCAGATGAAGGCAGAGGGCGGTCCAGACGATACAGGCTATGTCTTTGGTGCTGGTAAGGGTGTACTGCCATACGAGGGCTATGCGGAAAATGAAAATCCTGTACGTTGGACAATTGATGATAAAAATCAGTACGTACAGGAAGTATATACTTCGGATAAAGAAGAACTCTATCTGAAGTATGTCGGAACGTTAGCATTGGCTACTGAGACTGAGGTGACCATCGGTGGACATGCCTTCGTCAAAGGCTCTGTCTATGGTGGTAGTGAGAACGGACACGTTCAGCACAATACCAAGGTGAAGATTGAAGACCACTGTCAGATAGGTAATGGTTGGAACACGACGACAAACACTGGTGTGAATGCACGCTACAATGAAAATCTGTTCGTCAATCCAGCAACGGCAACAGCTCAGCAGATAGAAACTGCCGCAGCTTCCATCTACGAATGTGCCCATTGGGATTATGGGCACAATAAGGGAACGGCTCAAAATCCAGTCATGGAATATTTGCCCTATGACAAATATGTTGACTCCGATGAAGGTTCGACTACTGCCTCTGACGGCCATACGTTCTTTGGTAATGTGTTCGGTGGCGGTTCTGGTTTATACCCCTATAAATCAAGGAAAAACAAGGATAATGATAATAATTATATATTCGAATGGCTCCGTACTGCCGGACGTGTAGAGGGTAATACTAACGTCATCATTACGGGTGGACACATCTTGACATCAGTCTATGGTGGCTGTGAGCTGACCGACGTGGGTAATGGTGTGAGTGTGGAAACCAATAAAGGTAGGTGCTTTGTGAAGATGTCGGGCGGTACTCTGGGTGTTCCCCGCACATTGGCACAGATTGCCGCTCACCCTGTGACGTGCTACCTCTTCGGAGCTGGTAAAGGTGACCAGCGCGTCCATTTTGACCAATGGACCAATGTGGGTAAAGTACGTGTGGAAATCAATGATTCCATCAGTCAGCCCATTATTTATGGTTCGGCATTCGGTGGCGGTGAGGATGGTCACGTACTGGGCGATGTGAGCATTGACATTAAGACAATGAATGGTAATGACCCTGTCATTGGCACATGGGGTACCTCGTATGTCGATGGTAACGTCTTCGGTGGTGGTCGTGGCTTTGGTGGCGATGCCCTGACAGCTGGTGTAGTGAGTGGCAATGTGTACATTAACATCAGTGGTGGCAAGATGCTTGGCTCCATCTATGGTGGTGGTCGTCTGGGCTCTGTAGGAACCTATCTGGTGCCATCAGACAAGACACAAAGATATGGCCAATTTATACCTGACGGCAAACAGCAGACCATTCATGAGGAGACCATAGGCAATGGTGATGTGGATGTTTCTGATGCACCGGGTGTGACCCATGGCCATGTGACCATCAATATCAGTGGTGGAACGATAGGTAATAGTTATGAGTATGTTATTCCAAGTACAGCAGACAATACTGCTGTGGGAATTACCGAAACGGACATTACAAAATGGACTACGACTGCAGGTGGTGACTGGGATAAATGGAAGAGCTATAAGCATATTCCCAATACGGAGTTTGACGCCACCTCCAACCGTCTGACACATACCAAGGGTGGTAACGTCTTTGCTGGTGCTATGGGACGCTTCTATGGCTTGGACGGAAGCACGGTCCTGCCCCGTTGGATAGACTTGGGTAAGGTGAAGAGTACCAAACTGAACATTTCGGGTAGTGCTGTCATCAAGAGCAGCATCTATGGTGGCGGTGAGCTGGGTTGGACCAGTGGCACGCACACAGCCACCATTGGCGGCGAGGAGAAGGACGTGAGCACCGAAATCAGCATCAGCGGCGGCACCATCGGCACCGAGGTGAAGGACGGCGAGGCCACCAAGTACACTTTCGGCAGCGTCTTCGGCGGCGGCTACGGCAGTTCGATTGAGAAACTGGTGGATGCCGACAGCAAGGAGACCAACCCGAAGTTCCAGGCCGGCCGCGTGAAGCACAGCACGAAGGTCGACATCAGCGGCGGCACGGTGCTGGCCAGTGTCTATGGCGGCGGCGAGGTGGCCAGCGTGGGCTACGGCTTCCAAAGCTATGTCACCGACGGCGTCATCGGCGAGGATGAGTTGACCAGTGCCGCAGAGGCTGCCAACACCTACGTCTCGGTCAGCGGCAATGCCGTCATAGGCAAGGCCAAGGACGAGACAAACAACATCTATTACGGCGGTGCCACCATGGGCAACGTCTATGGCGGCGGCAGCGGCAACCGCACCATCGTGCGCTGCGGCCTCATCCTGGGCAACACCAACGTCAGCGTCACGGGCGGCACCATCTACCATAATATATATGGCGGCGGCGCCTACGGCTCAGTGGGCAACTTTGAGTATGATACCCAGGAAGATCCCGTTCATCACACGCTGAAGGTCTATGGCGTGAAGAGTCTGAAAACCACCGGTACCGGTACAGCCAAAGTCACCATCACCGGCGGCAACATAGGTATCGACGGCCGCGAGAACGGCATGGTGTTCGGCTCGTCGCGAGGCGACGTGATAGGCAACTTGCAGCGCGACGACTACATGGCGTGGGTCAACGAGGCCAACGTCACCATTGGTACCAGTGGTGCCACCACTGGGCCGACGATAGCCGGCTCCGTATATGGCAGCGGCGAGAACGGCCACACGCTCCACAACACCAACGTCGCCATACACAGCGGCACCATCGGCATACTCACCGGCTCGACCATCACGGGCAGCAGCGGCAAGGAGTACAACGGCGCTGAATACCCCTACCGTGGCAATGTCTACGGCGGCGGCTGCGGCACCGATACCTACACAGAGGGCGGCAAGACGCTATACAACCCACTGGCAGGTCTCGTCAAGGGCAACGCCACGGTGACGATGGACGGCGGCCGCGTGGCACGCACCATCTATGGCGGCGGAGCCATGGGCTCGGTGGGCACCTTCACCTATGCCGACGCTACCTACCATACCGAGCACACCGACGTGCCCGTGGGCAAGCCCTACAGCTGCACCGAAGGAACCGGCCTCTGCACCGTCACCATCAGCGGCGGCTCCGTGGGTCCCGACGTGCTGGCCATGCCCAACAACTACGGCAACGTCTTCGGTGCCGGGCGCGGCGAGGTGCATGACCCTGCTGAATACGCCAACCTGGAGACCTCGGGCTATGTGAACAAGACCCTGGTGACCGTCAGCGGCTCGGCCTTCGTCAGGGGCAGCGTCTATGGCGGCGCCGAGAGCGGCCACGTGCTTGCCGACACCCACGTGAAGATACAGGGCGGACAGATAGGCTGCGGAAAGACGACGACAGAACCCTACGGCGACAACGTATGGGCTGCCGACTACACGCCCACCGACGCCACCGACCTGGAGTGCGCCAGCTGGCCCTACGAGGCTCCCTATACGCCATACGACAAGTTTGCCGATGGAAACGGAAAGTATTCCGACGGCTCTTCGGCCGACAACGCCCACCCCACGGGCACCGACGGCCACACCTTCTACGGCAACGTCTTCGGCGGCGGCTCGGGCTACGAGCCTTACGCCGCCGGAAAGTGGCTGCCCACGGCCGGATGGGTGGAGGGCAACACGACGGTGGAGATCACCGGCGGCCACATACTCACCTCGGTCTATGGCGGCAACGAGATGACCGACGTAGGACAGGGCGGCGTGAGGAAGATGACCGACCTGGACAACGAGACGCCAGACATGTTCTACGACATCACCAAGCCGGGCGGCAAGTGCACGGTAAAGATGAGCGGCGGCACCCTCGGCGTGCCCCGCACGCTGGCTCAGATAGCCGCCCACCCCGTCACCTGCTACCTCTTCGGTGCAGGCAAGGGCGACCAGCGCATCTTCTTCAACAAGACCACTAATGTGAACAATGTCGAGGTGGAGATCTCGGGCACGGCCCGCATCTACGGCTCCGTCTTCGGCGGTGGCGAGGACGGCCACGTCATGCGCGACGTCAAGATGACCATCAAGGACAATGCCTACATAGGCAACTACGGCACGAGCTACGTCGAGGGCAACGTCTTCGGCGGCGGCCGCGGATTCAGCGGCGAGGCCCTGACGGCCGGCAACGTGGGCGGCTGCGTCAACATCGACATCCAGGGCGGCACGATGCTCGGCAGCGTCTATGGCGGCGGCCGACTGGGCAGCGTGGGCCACGGACTCTACCTCGTCAACGAGGAATTAACCATTGCTGGGGAAAAGGTGAAGCCATACGGCATTCTGCGTCCCGACAACCAGGACGACCGCGGGCGCACCGTTGCTGGTTTCGAGCGCGGCAACATCACCATCAACATCAGTGGCGGTACCATCGGAAACAACATAGAGTATAAGGCTAATCCTACCGCTGCTGATAAGCAGAAGATGCCAACTACCACATTCGACAGTCAGAACCATCTGCTCTACACACGTGGCGGCAACGTCTTTGCAGGCTGTATGGGTCGTCTGTATAGTTTGGAGAATGAATTACTGCCGCTATGGCCTAAGCTGGGTCGCTGTAGGCAGACGACGCTGAACATCACAGGCGGTACCATCAAGAGTAATGTCTATGGTGGTGCAGAGCTTGGCGTGGTTGAGCAGAATACCTCAGTGAACATCACGGGTGGTCAAGTGGGCACCCAGATAGGTACGGGTAGTGGTGCTTACTACTATGGTAGCGTATTTGGTAGTGGTAAGGGTAGCGTGGATAATATTACCTATCCTTCTACAACTCCAGAAGCAGAACAGATTCCTATCAGTGAGGCCGGAACGACTGGAGGCAATGTGGAGGTACACCTGAACAAAGGTGTAGAAGCAGACACCAAGGGTGGTATCGTCCGCAAGGTGTTCGGTTGTAACGATATGAATGGTACGCCGAAGGGTGATGTGCTGGTACATATCCATGCAACACAGAGCGAGGGAACTGACAATATCGCGACTAAGCCTACATCGGGCTACGATGTGGATTACGTATTCGGTGGTGGTAACAATGCCGACTATGTACCTACAGAGACGGATGCTAAGCAGAGTACCGAGGTGATTATCGAAGGCTGTGACCTGACCAGTATAGAAGAGGTGTATGGCGGTGGATATGGTGCTGCTACACCTGGTACCAAAGTGGAAATCAGAGGTACTAAGATTATCGATAATGTCTTTGGTGGCGGTTACGGTGCAGGACAAAACAACCCAGGTGCCAATGTCGGTATAAGGACTGACGGTACGACTGAATATGGAAATACAGGTGCTGGTGTGAAGACTGCTGTGGTACGACTGATGGCGGGTAATGTCCACAATGTCTATGGTGGTTCGAATACCAAGGGTGATATCCGTGGCGGCTCATCGATTACGAATATTGACAAGACCGGTTCGCAGGGTACCAACCTGCCTTGCTGCGATAATCTGAATGTCAACAACATCTACGGTGGTGGTAAGGATGCCGAGATGGCGGGTGGCGCTGAGATTGTTCTGGGCTGTATGCCAAACGACTGGATTTCGGAAATCTATGCCGGTGCTGAGAATGCCGACGTGGGTAACGATGTCAGCCTGACGCTGACCAGCGGTAAGTTCGGTCGCGTGTTTGGTGGTAACAAGTCGGGTGGTAAGCTGGATGGGCAGATAGAGGTGAACATCGAGGAAAGTGAGACTTGTGGTACACCTATCATCATCGGTGAACTGTATGGTGGCGGTAACCTGGCTCCGTATTCTATCTACGGATATAATGACGATGGTACCCCAAGAACGGAAGCCCAGCTAAATGTTACACCTCACAACTCACCACGAGTCAACGTGCGTCGTTTTACCAGTATCGGTAACATCTTTGGTGGTGGTCTCGGTGCGAACGCCGTGATGGTAGGTAGCCCAACGGTGAACATCAACGAGGTGGCGTTTGATACAAGTGTAGAGGGTTACGAGCCTAATGCATATAATCCAGCAACTGATAATACTAAGCCCTCTTGGATAGGCGATGGTGCGGATCAGGTGAAACTGTGGCCTCACACGAATGGCCAGATGGGTGTCATCGGCAATGTGTTCGGTGGTGGTAATGCTGCTCAGGTGATTGGTGATACGTATGTGAACATCGGTACGGAGAGCTCCGTGAAATTTGAGTCTATCTTCGACAATACCATCGAGGGTAACGATAAACGTGTGTCGAAGTCTGTCGTCGGTGCGGACATCCGAGGCAACGTATTCGGTGGTGGTAACAATGCTGCCGTAACGGGTAATACAAATGTAAATATCGGAAAGAAGGAGGTTGTAACTCCGGCACCGGAACCGGAACCGAATCCGGCACCGCAACCGTAATGGTTTTATAGATGCCCCGAAGTCCATTTTAGTTGATTTCGGGGCGTTTTCTGTTAAAAATCAGCACTTTTTTAGGAAATATATGTCTTAAAACACATTTTTTAGTTAAAAAGTTTGGCAGTCCGTGGAATTTTATCTATATTTGCCACCAGAAACTGTTAATGTGTCCTAAAACAATCATTACTGTTAAGGAATATATAAGGCTTTATGCCCCCACATATACTAAAACGCTAAAAATCTGGGGCTTGGCAGGATTGCTGACTCTTCTGCCGTACTCCATAAGTGCCCAGACAATCAACCTTCCTTCGTTGCGCACCAATGCGCTGCTGCCCCTGATGAACATCGGAGCAGAGCAGCCTTTGGGTAACCGTTGGTCTGTAGGTGCCGACGTTTACTGGCCTTGGATATTCCGCGCCAGCAACCACAAGAACTGCTTTCAGGCGTTCGGTGCTGGCATTGAGGGCCGCTATTGGTTGGGAAAGAACCGCCAGCCGGAGCAACGTCTGCTGGGCCACTCCCTCGGAGTGTTCTCTATGACGGGCTATTACGACTGGGAGCGCAATTATTCAGGCTATCAGGGCGACTTCATCGTCGTGGGGTTCGACTACCTCTACGCGAAGCCTATCTTCAAGGGCCGTATGCATCTGGAGTTGTCCGTAGGTGTGGGTTACTTCCACTCGAAAGCCACCCACTACAACGTGTTTGAAGACGGAGGAAAAGGTTATCGCGATAAGGACTATCGCAAGATATTTGAATTTTTTGGCCCGCTGAAAGCCACCGTTGCTTTGGTGCTGCCACTGCAGGCGAGCAAGAGCAAAACCAAGGAGAAGCAATGAGAAAGGCTGTTGGGACCATATACATATTGATACTGCTGTCGCTGATAGGCTGCAAGCGAATGCCCCTCTACGACCTTGAGAAGGTGGTGGAGTTGGAGCTGGAACTGGAGCTGAAGCTCGACTTGAAGCTGGACATCGATGTAAAGGTGGACATTGAGGTGGACACTGTCATCCCTACACCAGAGTACATGAAGGTGAACTTCTACTCAGTGGACAACGAGGGACTGAACTACACCGAGTTCGTGGGACCTCAGGGAGGCGAAATCAACACCCCGCCAGGCACCTATGTCATGCTGATCTACAACTTCGGAACGGAGTATATCCAGATCAGGGGCGAGGGCAACCTCAACACCATCGAGGCGTTCACCAGCGACATTACAGCCACCAAGGGCGCCACGCTGCGAGGCTTCAGCCCAGCCAACAGGGCAGGGGAGACTGCTGAGTCAGACGAACCTCAGGGACCTGTCATCTACGCTCCCGACCATCTGCTGGTGACTCGCGAGACGGTGATTATCCCCGACTTGGCCAGCGAGAGCAGAACGGTTACGGTTTATGCCACCGTTAGCGACGTCGTAGAGAGCTACGCCTTCGAGGTGCCTCACGTACAAGGCGCTGAATACATACAAAGCGTCGAGGCCTTCGTCACCAACCAAGCACGAAGTAGCTTCTTCGGACGTCCTGAGGTGAGCAAAGAGCCTGCCACCATCTGGTTCCCCGTGGGAGTGGACCGTGAGAAGGGATACCTCTTCACTGTGTTCAACACCTTTGGCAAGTTGCCGGGCGAGAGCCGCTGCTTCCTGCACCTGCTCATCACCAATACGGAGGGCCAGGAGATGCACTTCACGACGGACATTACCGATCAGTTCGACCATCCGGACCCGGATCATGATCACACCATCGTGATAGACCAGGAGATAGTGGTTCCACCACCCTCTGGAGGCGGAGGCTTAGACCCTAGCGTAGATCCTTGGGACGAAGAGAATACAGACGTGAATATTGGATAAGAAACGAGATAAGAAACGAAAATTTAATAACTAATTTAAAATGGATATGAAAATGAAAAAAGTTTTATTTATGATTTCGGTAGCAGCTGTAGCATTCACTAGCTGCTCGAATGAGAGTACGGAGTATGTGGGAGAAGGCTCACAGGCGAAAGAGGTTGCGTTTATGCCGTTGAGCCAGAAACCAACTCGTGGTCAGTATGCAGTTACAAGCACCGCTTTCCCCGATGACAACACTATGGAGATTAAAGCTTACCAAACTCAGCCATCAGCTAGAGAATACTTTGCCAAGACCACTTTTAGCAAGAGTAGTAGTTACTGGAAAGGCAGTCAGTATTGGCCTCTGAGTGCAGCAAAGCTGAACTTCTTCGCAGTATCTGGTTATGGTCTTACCGCATCTCATATTACAATTGCAGATGCTCTAGCTTCTGCGAGTGTTGCTTATACAACTGCCAATTCATATAGCGCAACCACACAGAGCGACATTATGTATGCTTTTGGTCGTGGTGCTGTAACCAAGGATGGGAACACATTGACAATCCCCGACAAGGTTGACATGGAATTCAAGCATGCTTTGGCATTGGTAGACTTCGAAGTTAAGGGCAGCTCTGCGACAGAGACTAGTGCAATTAAAGTCAATAGCATTACACTCAAAGGCGCTACATATAATGGAACTTTGACTTTGACCAACACCAATGCCGCTACAGAATCAGATGCTGTTACCACGGCCGTTTCTTGGGCTGCTGGTGATGCTGTTGCTAGCGTTGCTGTGCCTGGTATTGCAGCATCAACGGCAATCACTGATACATATGCTCGTATTGGTAATGGTCTTATGGTTATTCCTGGAACAGGATTCTCAAGTTTCGTAATCAACTATTCTATGAATGGTAATAGTTACGACTATGAGTATACTCCTTCTCCAGCAGTTTCTTCAACAACAGCAAACAACAAGTACACATATCAAATCACGTTCACGCTGAATGAGATTCAGATTAATCCTTCTGTGGCTACATGGGAAACAGGCACAGGTGGCAGTATAATTATCCATTAATCTTTTGGGTCGCATGACACACGGTGACACACGGGGACAGACCCCCTGTGCGATAGTATAACCGAAGGCCTCGCTGGGAAAATCTCAGTGAGGTCTTTGTTTTACTCTGAATATGATTGAACGGCTTTCAGCCGAGCCTATTCAACAAAAACAAGGGTTAAGAGAGAATGATTCAACTTCTGCCAGGGATAAGGATTAATGACACACGGGGACATGACACACGGGGACATGACACACGGGGACAGACCCCCTGTGCGATAGTATAACCGAATGCCTCGCTTGGAATATTCCTTGCGGGGCTTTCTTTTGTGTTGTGGCTCGTCATCGCACAGGGGGTCTGTCCCTTTGTGCGATTTTGTTTCTGAATAATTTGGTGATTTGCGATATACTTTTTACTTTTGTAGAAAATTTGAGAAAGAATATGGCACGACGTCCAAGAGAATCCAGCGGAACAGGTATCTATCATGTGATGCTTCGAGGTATAAACAGACAGAACATTTTTGATGATGAAGAAGACTACTCTCATTTCATCTCTGTACTGTATCAACAAGTATGTCCAACCGATGAGATAACGGGAAAGCCTCTACCTTCTCGATGCATTTTCTATGCTTATTGTCTGATGTCCAACCATGTTCATCTGCTTATCAGGGAATCTTCTGAAAGTCTGGCTTCAGTTATCAAGAGGATTGCTGTCAGTTACGCGCAGTATTACAATAAGAAATATATCCGTTTTGGACACCTCTTTCAGGACCGTTTCAAGAGTGAGCCAGTTAACGATAATGCCTATTTCTTTACTCTTCTGCAATACATTCATCAAAACCCAGTTGCTGCTGGTATTTCAGTCGATGTTGCTGGTTATCGGTGGAGCAGTTGGGGGGAATATGAGAGAGCTGGTGTTGGAATCCAGGAGATTTGTTGTACAAAGCATGTTCTGGCAAGAATGCCTTTGGATGAGTTGCGCGAGTTTGTTAAAACTCTTCTTCCTGCAACACAAGCTATATTGGATTTCGATAGTGGTAATGGTTTTAAGTCAGACGAAGAAGTAAAGGACTTTCTCTCCACACGATTCAGTATTAAAGCGATGGACGTGCAGGTATTAAATAGGGATAAGCAGGACGAGATACTGAGGGAATTAAAAGAGTATGGCGCTACATTACGACAACTGGTTCGACTTACTGGTCTTTCGTTCTCTGTTGTCAGAAGAGCCTAACATCGCACACCGGGACAGACCCTCTGTCGAAAGCGAAAAAAGTAACCGGTAACATGCTGTTACCATGTTACCTTTTTGCCCGTTTTTCTGGGATTTTAGGGAAAGTTTTTTTAAATCTTTACAAAAAAGTTTCCCAAATTACTATCTAAAAAGTAACACCTTGTTGATAGCAACAATCAACACTAACTATAACTTATTAATTATCAAATATTTAATCATTGCTTACCAGAAAATCCGACATGGTAACACAATGTTACTGTTACCCGCAGCAAACTTCAGAGAATGAGCAACTGATTTGCATTGAATGAATTGCTCAAACAATGCGAATGAGTAGCTTTTTGCAGCAAACATATACGTAATGTTCATCAAACATCTACGCTATCTTCATGCAACATAGCCTATATGTACATCGTCGATATAGGCTCTTTACATTGAAGATATAGGCTCTTTACATCGTCGATATAGGCTATCCATCATGTCGATATAGGCTCCTGACCATGCAAGAAGCCACTCCGTACGACGTCAAAAGTAACTGCCCATGATTCTTGGCAGTGATTTGAAGGAAGGCCTTGGTAAGTGACACACTGAACAGGCAATAATAGCAAAAAAAAACTTATATCTTTTGGGTATTATACCGAAAATGACTATATTTGCAGACGTATTAGCCCTAAAGGGCTATACCTGACTATCATTTTTATGCGTAAAGCACTATACAACGATGACGAAAAACTTGAAATATACAGCACTATGCCTTTTTGTTACTTTACTTGCTATCGCCTGTTCCAGCGATGGGGGAGACACGCCCTCTACACCACCTGCGAATACCCAAGACGAGATAAACATCAAGGCGCAGGTGTGGCAAGTCATGCAAGGTGCACCTCGACGTGCCCACACCTACGATAACGCTGCAGCTTTGCAGACAGAAGCGCATTTCACCTGCACGGCATATCAGGCAAATTCACTAACAGCGTATATATCCACAACGACGGTGGATTGGGATAGTGGAGACAACCGGTGGGAGTTCAACCACGGTAGTGATCATTATTATTGGCCCGCCAGTGGAAACCTTGATTTCTTTGGATATATGCCAGCAACAAAGCCTTCTTATATCACTGCTGGTCCTACTTATACAGCAGAACATAATGTGACCTTCACCTGCTCAAGTCTGCCAATGACAAACGCAGGACAAGGCAGCAGTCTCAAGGAGTTTATGTTCGGAATGGCATTAGGACGGAATGAGGAAAACGCTGGCACAGGTGTTCCTCTGCAATTTCAGCATCCCTTCGCTCGCATCAAACTACAGTTGGCAGCTTCGCACCCAAACGTCACAATCAATAGCATCACATTCAGAGGCATCTATAACAATGGTAACTATGACCATAGCGCAAGCCCCAAATGGTCAACAAGTGGTGTTGCTACCAACTTCGTATTGTCCCTCACAGGCGAAGCAGCAGTGTTTAACAACAATCCTGCAAGTGAAAAACAAATTGGAGACTACTACATCATGATTCCACAAAACTGGGGTGGTGAGATTGTTGTCAATGCCGACTGCCTATACTGGGGCGAGAAGAAGAACTATCCCAGCCTGACCACCACTGTAGCAACCAACTGGCAGCCTGGCTATAGCTATACCTACACCTTCACCATCAATCCTGACGATCTGAAGGTGGGAACCACAAGTCAATTCACGGAACAATGGTGATGAAGATGTATGATGTAAGAATAAGCAAGATGAAAAGAATAAAACTACATATTATCCGATTATTTGTGCTGCTGCTTTTCTGTGGCGTAGTCAACGAGATGTGGGCCATAAAAGCGTACTATCATATCCTAACGTTGCCGATAAACACAAGTACAAATACCTACCACATGGCTGATGGTTTTGATGGCTATCGCTTAGAGGCTGTCAGAGTCATGGTGGATAACGCTCAAATAGTGGAGTTGCCTGCAGCTTACAAGAGTCCCCTTGCAACTAACTTCAAGTATTATTATGATGGTGACAATGTTGAGAAGCAAGATGCTATTTCAATGTATAGTTTCTCTACAAAGAACAAGTCTCGCCGCTATAAGATTCTAAAGACAGCCCTGAACACGGAAGAAAAAACTGCAATCACCTCTGCAAAAGATGTTCATATCTATGTTACCTACGATTATGATGATTCGAAGGGAATCAAACTCGATGGTTCGGTAAACTATAACATTCCGATAAGCGGTGGCTTTCTGGCATTGAACAGAGGTCGTAATAACCGTCTAGCAGTCATTTCCGAAACCTCGGGTCTTGTTAGTGCAGAAGACTTGGTTAGTGAGGATTTTGTACAATTACCTTACGCTAACGATAAAGTTTCAGGCACCAACATATCTGCTTATTGGAGTGGTAATCAGAATACAAGAGAAGAAGTGGCTGGACAGTTTCACTTCTTATTCAAGTTCGAGGGTTCTGACCCCTACAACATCCTCATCGGAACAGCCTACAATAAGGATGACACATACATAGAATCGCATAACGGTGAAGCGATGGTATACAAATGGTACAAGGGCGCTCATTTGTTCAAGCCCTCCGATGATAACTTTTTCTTGGCGAGTGACGATCATAAGCAATATACTAAAGCTGCAACAAAAGTAAATAATAAATATCCTAAGCCCAACCCTACGGTCATAACTCATGACGACACTAAAACAGGTTATTTCCACAATAAAGGAGGTAACCTCAATTACAACACGTTTGCTCTGCTTAATAACTCCGATGGAAACGGTTATGTATTCATGATTAGTAGGTTTATAGGTGATAATGGAGATCTCAGCAATCCGTCAGATTATAAAAGTGCAAAATATTACTTTCTTGTTAGTGATGGCAATTACAACAATCTGACATATTCATCAATGACATTGTCGAGTGCTTCCTCAAGTTATTCTACAGACAAAAAGATATATCCTATCAGTAATGTCAACTTCAAGGTAAAGACACCATTCTATGCACTGGCAACAACGGACGGGGAGAAAGAGGCTCATACAGTTACCGCCGTGGCTCAGCTGAGTCAATATACCATAGATAATGACGACATTAGCAAAGAATTCATACCTGATGAACTGAAGCGTAAATACTGTACTTTTACGACATTCCGCAATAGTGCAGGAACTATTATTACCAAGTATAAAGATGCTTACAATTCAACAACGGGAGGATACGATGTCTATGTGGATTATGTGGTTCAAAATCCTCTTTTTACGGCTATTACACCCCAATCCAGCTATACTGCAGCAGAACTGAATGCCGCTGCATGGTATGAGTTGACTGATGATGGCAGCACGGAAGCGAGTGGTAAGAAGTTACAAGTCTATCAAGATGATGCTGTTTATAAATTCAAGAACAACGGTGTCAGCGGAACCTACAATAAAACTAGTGAATATGCCTTCATCGGTGACCCCTACGAGTTGCGCGTCATCCTTCGTAGCAAGGCAGCGAATACGGACTCTCCTCTTGGTCCGCATTATGTGGGTGCTGCTGGAACGAGTGCAGGAACTGCATTTGCAGTAGGGGCTTCTGACGCTGGAGCTGGCTATAAATGGGAAATACCTGATGATGCAACTGCGGGTAGTTTCCGATTGAGGATATTTAGCACCAACAATAGTGGTGCAGGCTATTGGAGTTGGAATACAGGAAATGCAAGCGTAGATGTCACATATGGTACAACACCTGTGGCTGGCCCAACATTGACCAGCAATCCTCAGACCATAACGCTGAATGTCACGGGTCTGACTTATGCGCCCGAAAACTATCTGGAAGTGACAAAAAGCGGAGAGGGTTCAGGACAAGTAGGAACGATTACTATTGGAGATATCACATCGGATGGTAAAGCAACTATCACTGTAGCGATAGCTGCCAATGCAGGCAGCGCTCAGGAATTTGCGCTGACCATAACGGAAAAGAACGCAGGAGGCTCAACAATAGAAACGGCTACTGTTGTCAACATTACCCAGGGAACGACACCTTATGCAGGTGGTAATGTGCAATACAACACCACAGCTACTCGTGTGAAGGTGCTTACCCTTCCAACACGTACCTTCACTTATAAAATAGTTGATAAGTCTGGTCGTATCGCTGTAAAAGCGTCAATAGACCAAACTATTTTTATGCCACTGTCAACAACAGTGTCACAAACCCTTGAGACCTGTCTCCCCCCCAATATCGTCAGTCCGTATCTAGTTGGCGAAACGCTGTCGTTCTACGATACTTATGGTGGAACAGGTCGAGGCAGCCTGAGTGGTGCAATTACAGAAACTCCCAATGCAGATGACGATATCTTCGTAAAATACACCACGTCTTACCTTGACTTAAAGCCTTACAATTTGAGTGAAGAACAGGAGTTCAACGTGATGTTGAATGGTCAATATATCTATTACGACAGTAGTGATAAATCCATTAAGAGTACAGAAGAGGTGGATAATACTTCGAAAAACTATTTCTGGAAACTGAGAAACCGCGACCCATACCATATGCTTATTGACAATATGGGAGCTAGGATTGATATGGGTGTAGACGATAAGACAGAAAAACCCGATGTGTATGATGATAACGGAACAAAAACTAACCCAGAAAGACAAATGGGTGCTTGGGTAATTTCCGGAATACCAACTTCCGTTTCTGCAGGTTCAACCACATACGTTAATCTTAGTAAAGATGCTATTGCATCTATTTCTATTGAAGTTACAGGTTTGACAAACGGTAGTGCACTTTCTGTGGATAAAACATCAGATGGTAATCTTTCATCCATTTCTGTCTCTCCTACATCTGTGACAGATGGTACTGCAATAATCATAGCTACCTTGAAAGTCAACGCAACAGAATCTCCAGTAAGCAGCACGATTACTCTGACCGAATCCGGTTCTCACCCAACAACTACAGAAATTGTTTTAATCCAAGATAAAGAGTGCTTGGGATTCACCACTTCCAGGCTTAGCGCCAAGCAGTTTATCGCCAAGGCTGGCCTTCAGGGTGGTGTCTATGAGGTGATGGTGGCTTCTGGTGGTGGTGACGGTGACCCAGATGCTCGTACAACCTATTATAACATCGGACGCTCATCAACCACCGACATCAAAATATATGATAATACGACCTATGCTCATGGTAATCCTGTGCTGAAGTTCCAACTGCAACAGTCTGTTGACTATCAATACCACCTGATAGACTTAGCAAAACACAAGTTGCTTACTCAGCCTAGTAATAGTGCAGAACTTGTGCTCCCTGCAGAGTATCAGAGTCCATTGGTGGGTCTTGCTAATTATACCTATTATGCAAGAGACCAGATTACCATTAGCAATATGGGAACAGATGATGCAAGCGACGATGAATACGAACCAATTCCTTCTGCCGTCAAGTTATCTTCCCTTACAGATCTTGATGCCGTCAGCAATGCCACATCACCAACCACGAGTAATGCCACTGATTGGGGAAATGCAGATACTAATTATAAGAAAACCGCTACCGACCTGGATGAAATGAAACGTCAGGCAAAGCAGTTGACAGAAGCAACGGATTACTATTACAAGGTTGGAGAAAGTGACTATTATAAAGTTACTGTTACACGTGCTTTCCGCGGACTGGACATCTACGTTACATATAAAGCTAACGACCGTGTGAAATTCAATGATAAGACGAGTCCTTATATGCTGAAGTTCCTCAACCCTTATCCAAATGGTTATTATTTGGAGGATGGTAAAGACAAACTGATTCCATACGTTGCCCCCGCTACTGACCCAAAAGAAGGTAAAATCCAAGCCGTCTATCCCTATTGTAATGGTGACGGTAGCCTGTTCATATATGGCGAGGATATGCAAAAAGAGCAATTTAACGGTGGTGCCAGCACACGTCCACGTTGGATATGGTTCTTCGAGAGTAAAAATTCAGACCCATACCACGTTATGATACACTCAAACAATACGATATCGTACAATGGCATCAGTCATCCAACCTATCTGCAGACATACGCTGTGGATTTCGTTCAGGGTGCTACCAAACAAATCGTTACTTGTGGCACCTTGCCAACAGCTGGTTCTGAAGACATTACTGAGTATATGGTACTGGGTACCGTGGAGGAGAACGGAAAAGGACACTATAAACTGAGGACAACTAACCTCATCGAAGGCGCACGTCGTGATGTCACGTCGTTGGAACAGTACTGGAAAACCTATGACATGATAAAAAAATTTGTGCTGCAAATAAATACAAAGGAAGGAACCTATAAGGATGAATTTAGCAATGACGAATCAACATGGGTGGTTCCGACAGGGCTTAGAAACGAGTTACAGTCGAGATTAGCGACGCTACATGTTGGCTCAGGACAATGGCACAGCTACGCCATCTATGCCAATGCGGTGCGCTGGAATGGATATAACGATAAGACAGACGGTCACGAGAAGAAGTGTGTACAAAAGTTGGAACACTGGTTCCAGACTTTCGAAATGGGTGACGGTACTTTTGATATTGAGAGTGCTACTATTCCTCCTGTGCTCGTGCTACTCGACCGCCACGGATGGGAGATTATGCGCAAACCACTGCCAAATATCTCTAGCTACCCCGAGGGTCCCGAACTGGATGACCTTAAAGTTTATGACAGTCCGATGGTAAAAGAATATAAGTTCTACTCTAACGCCACCAAGGCTACTGGTTGCCATAAATACTCGCTCCGCATGCAGGATGGTGCAGAGCGCGACCAAATTAAGGACGGTGGAAAGCACTATACCTCTAAATCGCTAGCTCTTTTACCCCCTAAGGAAGCCACAGGTGTCATCAGTGGCGGTGCCCTTCAGGATCAATATGTCACCTACACCGTGAAAGATGAATACGAGGACAGCTATAGCTATAACTTTGTGGATCACGGGGATGGGAAATTCACAGAGTCGGGAACAGCCTCTAAGTTCCTCATGGTGCAGAATGGTCGTTTCTACAAAAACAGAAACAGCAACGATACTGGTAGGGAGAGCTATATCTCTAAGCCTATCTTTGAGCATACCAGCCCTGAAGGCGGTAATGTGTATGACATGATTGTTGCTCCGCATGCTAATAATAATATAGAAATTGTAACGGAAGATGGCAAAATCGCTAATCAATGTCTATGGTATGTTGGACCAAATCTGAACATTGACAAAGAGATGGGTATTAAATATGCAGCGGAAGCGGGAGGCACAGGAGAACCTTTGACTGAATATGAAACGAAGAAAAACTATTTCGAAACTGGTAAGGGCGGCTTCGACCCTTATAACATTCAGTTGAAGAATGCCGGTACAGACCTGTTTATGACTTCCCACATGACGAAGACGGAACTCAAGGATGGTGCTATGTTGGGTACATATACAAATACTCGTATCACTTTGGAAGCAGAAGACACCACATATCCTGCTGATCCATTAGTGAGTACAGGTAGTGAGGGTTACGATCATACGAATATCGCAATGACCAACCAGACCTTCATGGCAGTGTCTGATGCCAATGGTAATATGCAGTTGATGCCTCGTTTTGATCACGATAGACGTGTCAACGTTCCGACCACTGCGCCCAATAATGATCCTTGGCCCACAACCTTAGAGGAATCTGTAGATTACGATGGTGAAGCACAAGTCGATGATAACTCAAAAATGGGACCACAGACCACTTTCTTCGTGCGTCCACAGCGCTTTATATACCGTATTATCGACAATGACGGTAATGAGGCCTTGCGCTATAAGAGAGCTGGTGACTATTATCCTACCATCTCAGACCACTTCATGAGTCCGCTGGCTACAGACTTCAAATTCTATTATGACCATGCGGCATACACCTCATCTGTTAGTAGTGAGGCGGCATACGGAGCTGCAGCAAGCCCTACAGCATTCCAAAAGACAGCAACTGACGAAGCAAATATGGTTTCTCAGGCTAAACTACTTGAAGTTCTTGAAGACTACTATTTCAAGATCGGTGCTGGTACTACCGAGTCACCTTATACCTATAAAAAGGTCACTGTAACGAAGATACATTCAGGCACAACGGAAGCTACATACACCACAACTAACTGTAAGGAAACTGACTGGACGAATGCAATAGTTCACAAAGAAGCTAGAGTATCAAATTTAGATGCACTGAAAACTGCTATTAATAATCTTGCAGTTGCGGGTAATTACTATTATGAGATAGGACCGTATGTAAAAGATGCTAAGAGTACTTACATTTACAGAAAGATCGTTGTCAAGAGCGTTAATAGCAATTTTCTTACTGATGTTCATAACAAGAGAGACATTTCTGCCAAGGAGATTACAGGTCAAGCACTTGCAGGATTTGATTTTGATGGTGACGAATGCGAAGTGTATGTACGTTACAGTTACAACGAGGGTGCCGACCTAGATGGTGATAAAATCCTGCAGGGTAAATGGTTTACCATTAAATTGGATGATAAGGATGTGATAGCAAGTGGAGCACTTGCATTCCATAAGACAGTGGTAGGTGAATCAGGATATACTACTGCGAAGACAGCTCTTTCTGGTAAACCAGATGGAGATTATTATTTCAGAATTAGTGACGGTAAAGAGGAACCAACATATACCTATAAGAAAGTTACAATAACTTCAGGATCTCCAGCGGAGGGAAGTGAAGAAAGTAATGAGAGTGAATGGACTACCACATTAGGAACAGGGGTGTCGCTCTTTACAGGCGATAAACCCGCCACATCAGAGACTCTAAGAGTTGCTCACGAGTGGCATTGGAAATTCCTGACAGCACCTACTGATCCTTCTTCTGACTATTATGTGGCTCCTGACCCATACGCTATACAGATATTTAACCGTCAAGCCAACTATACAACTGATTTGACACTTGACCCTAACCCGATGAGTGTCCCCATCAAGGTAAATGGTAAAGACCGTTTCACACTGTTGAGACACCAAAGTGGAGGTTACGCTTTGGCTGTAAATGGCCTAGAAACTTATACTTATGACTTCCTTAATGGAAAAAATGTGACGATCAGTGTTGGTGCTACGACAGCTGAAGAAGTAAACTACCAAAAAACAGTAGCAAACTATGATGAAGGAGGGTTTGAAGCAGCAAGGACGGCTCTTTCTGGTCAACCGGATGGACTTTATGTCTTTAAGGTATATGATGACAAAAAAAATGCGTCATATAAGAAAGTTACAGTAACAGGTGGTACTCCAGGTGAAGGTGTTACTAGTTTAGAAGACGAGTGGAACGGTGCATATCATTTCACCTCAAAATCCGGGGTACTCAGTCCAGATGTCCAACTTGTTTTAAACAATGACGTAACGCATAACTATACCTATAAAGTTATCAATAATGGTGGTGCAGATTACGTTGTTGATAATCCTGGTTATCTTGCAGTCGAGGCCACACAAGACAACGCAACGGCATCGTCAAATGGTTATGTGCCATATCTGCCAGAGGCAGCTCAGACACCATTGTTGGATAAAAAGAAAGATGATGAGAGTGAGGAGAACTACTTGTATTATGGTAGTGCATCCCTAAGTGACGGTAAATATACAGTTGCTCCACAGACTAAATTGTTTACGCTGTATGGTCTTTACGATGACGTTGTTTATGTTCGCTATAAGAAATACGACATGGACAAGACCGGGTTTAAGATCCCGAACGAAAAGGCGATTGTCGATAGTCATGTGGCTCGTGGCGAAGGCTCTCAAGATGTCTCGATGAACATCAAAGGTGAACTGCCTTATAACATCATTTGGTATAATGATAAAATGATGTCAACTGAAACGGATGAAGCGACAACTATTACGGATGGAGGAAGTCAGAATCTTTCTGGTTTGAAAAAACATGTGTGGTATTTTGAAGGAAACGACCCATATGCCCTCAAGATTAGACATAAAGAGAGTAGCAATTATGTAAATGGAACAACAACTTTGACAGCAAACGCAGCTGATGCAAAGCAATTCATGCTACTGAAGAAGTCTGGCTACGACTATGGTATATTGCAGATAATAGGAACAACAGGTGCCGATGCAGGAAAGAAACTTACTGAATATGGTCAAACTACGACGACAGGGGACCCCACAAAGTTCGTTATCTTCGGTCTGTCTGTACATGACTTGATATATCGTTTGATAATTGCTAAGACTTGTACGAAGGCAGAGGAAACAGATCCGTATTTGGCCCCAAGCAAGTATGTGAATATTCCATATATGACTGAAGTAAGTGGAACACCTGGCACAAAAAGAATCTATGGTTCTACCCAACGTGACCTAGAATCGATAAAGGATGAAAGTGATGACAAGAAAATGCCCGGCGACAAATACCAATTAGGTAAAACTCTGACATGGGGTGGAACGAACCACACCTACAGTCATGATGCTGGTACAGTCAGCATCGGTGACGTACTGGAGGTGCCCAGTGAATTCTATCGTCCAAACTGTACATTTGAATTCTATATAGAAGGTATATATAACGAAGCCGGAACAACTTCCGAGTCCACATTGGATAGTAAATATAAAGGACTGAAGTTGGATAACCTGATGTCTGATGCTGATCTTATTGGAAAGATGGTAGTTGTTAATATCGTTTATTCATTCAATAAAGATTTGGCAACGAATAGCGGTCTCGACTTCGTGAGAAGTACTGACCAGAATCTGTGGTACACGATGGAAACAAAAGAGGCTGCAGTGCCTCAGTTGGCTCGATATACTAAGACACAAGGTCTGACAGCTATAGCGGGACGTGAAACACACTATACTAATGACTATCTCTTTACCCCTGTAGGCGATGTCTATGGCTTTAAGATGTATAATAGATACACGGTAAAGAATGGTAATGAGTCAAATGATGATGACCAAACTAAAGTGATGACCTCTACTGAATTAAGTAATAATATATCAGTGGTGATTGATGAACCTTCTACATCAGAGAAGTCGACAGCCTATCCTGCAGGCAATGAAATCTACGAGCTGATTACAGGTGATGTTGATGGTTATTTCCATGTTCACCCTGTGGCAAATAATAGTGGTAGTATGGTATATCTCAAGAAAGTTGGTGATGTTTTGAAACTTAGTACCACACCACAAGACTGGACATTCGGACTGGATATAGCTATGTTGCAGCCATACTATCTCGGAGCAGGCAATGTGGGTGGACTGAATGCTAAAGGTAAAGACGCATACGAGGCTGAGATTGCTAAGGGAGAGGGTGAAGATGGATATAAGATTACTGATCTGCAGAATATAGTATATGACGATGAAAACATCGTTCACTTTACTCCTGGCTACTATCGTCTGCACTCCCAACCTGGAGTAACTGGCGTTACTCCTGTACGCTATGCCAGCGGCTATCTGCACGACATAGAGCAGACCGCTGGAACAAGCAGTACGCCAATCCCGATGCATTTCTATAGCAAGGAGGGTGTAACTGGTACGTTTGATGGAGCCACAAACCCACTGGCATCCGATCTCACTAAAGGTTACACGGAAACTCCTGCCACCCGAGGTGATATCCCGGTGCCTGCCACAGAAAACGATCCGTCTACGATATTCTATGTTACTGGTACTAATCTGACAAGTAATAAAACCATCAGTAATGTAACTATGAGTACGCAGGGACTTAACGTCATAGACAACAGGATGGGAGCAGGTGATGCTACCTCATATAAAATGATGGATATCGGTGGAGGCGTGGTGCTCCTTTACACGGAGGTGGGTGCACCTACAACAACTACTTATCTTACCTACGACCAATCTTCATATAAATATGATTTGAAATATCAATCTACTGGTTTCCAAATCGATCAATTGAAATGGTGTGTAGAACCAGCAAACACTATGGGACTGCAGGTAGCGGTAAACAATGGTGGTGATGATTATTACTACTCTACATTCTGCGCCCCCTTCGATGTGCTGTTACCAGAGAATGATGGTACGAAGACTTACTACGCATACATCTGTGACAAGTGGAATAACACTAACTTGCATCCCCAAAAGGTGCCTGAGGTAACAGGAACGACGTCATACGATGAAGGTAAGTTCGTACCAGCTGGCACACCTGTCATCCTTAGAGTTAAGGATGAAAGCGGAAGTATGAAGTTGACATTGCCAAACAATGCACCAACGACAATTTCAGACCCAACAAATCCATTGACAAAGAATATCTTCTCAGGAAAATATCTGGAGCAAAAGCTTGGAAGTGGATCAGATGTTTATACCCTTGGATTGCCATTTATTAGTCATGTGGAGAAAGATGACGATTATAACACGACTGGTGATATTGATGCACCTCTGCCCGAACAGGCTACTTCTGGCTTAGGATTCTATATCAATGCTACGGCTAACAAGGAGAATGGTGAAATAAAGGCAAGATGGGACAAGAACAACCGCTACGTAATCCACAATAAGATTTACTACCGTGCTGGCGCAACTCCAGGAGCTTCTGCTCCCCAGCAGAAAGGACCGGAGTTCGTGCCTGTCATCTTTGATGACGAAGAGGAGCAGTGGGATATGAATCCTAATGGTACGATGGAGTTTGTGGGTGACGGTTGCATCTACGACCTGATGGGACGCAAGGTGGCTACCCGTGAACAGGTGGAGGATGGTTCGTGGAAACAGCGCGTAGCAACGGGCATCTACATCCTGAACGGCAAGAAGTTCCAGAAGAAGTAAAGTTGAAAGTGCTAAAATTTTTGAATACTTTTGGAGTATTTGGCTATCGTATAAATATAGAAGAAGCACTTTAGTGTAACTTGTAATAAAGGTGCATCAGCCAACCGAGGAGGTTGCCAAGCAGCACACCGATGGAATCGGCAAAAAAGTCGAGCCACTCACCGGAACGGGTGGTCGTGCAGTAGGCCTGGCCTAATTCCACCAGTCCACCGAGGATAATCATGCCCACGAGGGCAAACCAGAATAGGGCTCGCAGGTTCGGCTTGCGGGCTTCTTTTTTGCTGTGACGTAGGTGCTCCCACCACATGACGCTACAGGTGCCTCCGTACATGACCAAGTGGGTCCACTTGTCGATGAACTGCACCTCGTCGAAGGGCGTCTCAGGGAAGAAGGGGGTGAACTGTATGGTGGTGGTAACTTGGCTGCCTACTCAGTCTATGGCTACAACGCTGACGGTTCCATCATAGAGTCGGGAACAAAAATCTATAAAGACCCCGTGGTGAACGTCAAGTCGTTTACCAGTATCGGTAAGGTATTTGGCGGTGGCTACGGTGAGACGGCTACCGTGGTTGGCAGCCCAACGGTGAACATCAATGTGGCTATGGGTGATAAGGCAACGCATTCTGATGCGACAATTGGAGAGAATGCCAAGTCATACAATGACGAACAAGGTTACCCTGTGCCGTCGCACGCGAGCGGTAAGATTGGTGCCATCAACAATGTCTATGGTGGTGGCAACGAGGCCAGGGTAATTGGTAATACCAATGTGAACATCGGCACGGCGGAGGAAGTCTATATGCTTGTCAACAAAGAAATGGAGGTAGGTACGACAGATGTCAGCAGCTACTATACACGTACAGGAGCAGGAACATCCGAAAATCCGTATGTTTACACGAAATGTGCGGACAATAGCAAAGCTGCTGAAAATACCATCTATTATGAACTTCATGAGGTCATTGGTGCTGACATCCGAGGCAATGTCTTTGGTGGTGGTAACGAGGCTGAGGTGACAGGTAATACAAATGTGACAATCGGAAAGAAGGAGGGTAATTAACCCTCCTTTTTTTTTCTTCTACCTACTCCCTTCCTACTCCCTTCCTACTCCCTTCCTACCCCCTTGCAACCCCCTTCCTACCCCCTTGCTACGACATATAATGCAAGAAACGATAAAAAACATTAATAGGAGCAAAAAAATTACCCTTAGGTAAGTTACCTTTGGGTAATATGTTGTATATTTGTGCTGTCAAACCATTGTTATAGAAGATATGAATGCGCCATTTCAATACGGAACACTTGCCACTAAGGAGAATTTCGTCGACAGAGTGGAAGACAGGGCTCAACTGAAGAGTTTTCTCTCATCACACATTAATGTGATGCTGATTTCGCCACGCCGTTGGGGAAAGTCCTCATTGGTAAAGGTCGCTATGGAGGAACTTCAAAATGAAGCTAAAGATGTCCGCGTATGCTTCATTGATGCCTTTAGCATAGGCTCTGAGGCCGAGTTCTATAGGACGTTTGCCAGTCAGGTAATAGCATGTGCTTCGACAAAGTTGGAAAGACGTATTCAAGATGCCAAGAAATTCCTGACGGGTGTCGTTCCGCAGTTGGTAATCAAGGACGATGTCACTAATTTCATGGCTTTCGATGTAAAGTTTGTACCTCAGGAACAAGATAAAATGGACATTCTTCGTCTGCCAGAGACGCTTGCTGTGGCCAAGAACATTCGGATTATCGTGTGTATAGACGAATTTCAACAACTGGCTAATTTGCCTGATTATAAGAACATGGAGGGGAAGATGCGTTCAGCATGGCAGCAGCAGGAGCATGTCACATATTGCCTATATGGTAGTAAGCGACATATGATGATGGACATCTTCAACAATGCTAATTCGCCCTTCTACCGTTTCGGACAGATGCTTTTCCTTGACAAGATTGCCAAGTCGGAGTGGATGCCGTTCATTAGGGAATCGTTTGAGAAATCAGGCAAGCGTATCTCAGAGGCTTTTGCCAGTCAGGTGTGCGATACGGTGGAATGTCATTCATGGTACCTCCAACAACTATGCTATTTCATCTGGAATGCGACGACCGAAGAAGTGGATGAGCAGATTTTCCAATATGGTTTGCGACAACTTATCAACACCAATTCGCCGATGTTCCTAAGTGATACAGAGTCGCTGGCTCCAAGTCAGATAGAGATGCTCCGGGCCATCAAAGACGGTGTGCGGCAGTTGTCATCGATAGAAGCAAAAAGAAACTATGCCTTGGGTAATCCTAACACCATCAGCAAGAACAAGAAGGTGTTAAAGGATAAGGACATTATTGAGGAGAGGAAGGGAGAACTTATATTCGTGGATCCCGTCTATCGCCTCTGGTTCTCAAAAGAGTATTAAAGACTATGAATAGTAATTAAAGAGACCACAACCTAGGTCTGCCCGGCCTATTTACTCCCTTGCTACTTCCTTCCTAACCCCTTGCTACGACAGACTTCATAAGCAGCCCGAAGGCATTGCCTAACAAAACACCGATGGAGTCGGCAAAAAAGTCGAGCCATTCACCGGAACGGGTGGTCGTGCAGTAGGCCTGACCTAATTCTACCAGCCCACCGAGGATAATCATGCCCACGAGGGCAAACCAGAATAGGGCTCGCAGGTTCGGCTTGCGGGCTTCTTTTTTGCTGTGACGCAGGTGCTCCCACCACATGACGCTACAGGTGCCTCCATACATTACGAGGTGGGTCCACTTGTCGATGAACTGCACCTCGTCGAAGGGCGTCTCAGGGAAGAAGGGGGTGAACGACAAGATGAATATCAATGCCAGACAGAGCAGTGATAGAGGATACCTCTTAAATGAGAAATGAGAAATGAGAAGTGAGAAATGATAGCGTTGTGCCATATTTTGTGAATTTTTGGTGCAAAAATAAGAATAATTTTATACTTTTGCAAGCGGAAACGAGAATAAATAAAGGTATGTCGAAAATAGAGAGAGCAAATTTTGGTTCCAAGTTAGGGGTGATTCTGGCAACGGCAGGCTCAGCCGTCGGGCTGGGAAACGTGTGGCGTTTTCCCTATATGGCTGGTGAGAACGGCGGTGCCGTGTTTATCATGATCTATGTGGCATGTGTGCTGTTGCTGGGTATCCCGTGTATGATTAGCGAGTTCATCATTGGACGTCACGGACAGTCGAACACCGCGAGGGCTTTCCGCAAACTGGCGGGAGGTACGCCGTGGGCGCTGATAGGCTATATGGGTGTGCTGACGGGATTCCTGATAACGGGTTACTATGCGGTGGTCAGCGGATGGTGTCTGCAGTATGTGTGGGCCTCGCTGATAGGGCATCTGCAGGGTGATCCGGAGTATTTCAAGACGTATTTCACGGAATTGTCTTCCAATCCTGTGAAACCTGTGTTCTGGACGGTCGTCATCTTAGGAATGACCTACCTGATTATCGAACATGGGGTGCGCAACGGAATAGAGAAGGCATCGAAGCTGATGATGCCTACCTTGTTTATCCTGTTGCTGATTATCGTAAGCGCATCGTGCATGTTGCCGAATGCGTATAAGGGTATTGAGTTCCTGTTCAAGCCAGACTTCTCAAAGATTACAAGTGACGTGTTCCTCAGTGCACTGGGGCAGTCGTTCTATTCGCTGAGCATTGCGATGGGTTGTCTGTGTACCTATGCCAGTTATTTTTCGAAAGAGACCAACCTGACGAAGTCTGCCTCGCAGATTGCCATCATCGACTGTATGGTAGCCATCCTCGCAGGACTGATGATATTCCCTGCTGCCTTCTCGGTAGGGGTGGAACCCGACAGTGGTCCCTCACTTATCTTTATCACGCTGCCCAACGTGTTCCAGCAGGCCTTTAGCAGTGTTCCGGCAGTAGGCTATGTCGTCTCGTTGCTGTTTTTCGTGTTGTTGTCACTGGCTGCCCTGACGTCACTGATGTCGCTGCATGAGGTATCGACGGCCTTCTTCCAGGAGGAACTTGGTACGACGCGCAAGCGTGCCGCTTTGATAGTGACAGTGACGACATCTGTCATTGGGGCATTCTGTTCGTTGTCGTTAGGAGCTGTCGAAGAACTGTCGTTCTTCGGCAAGGCGATGTTCGACTGGTTCGATTTCGTGACGGGTCAGATATTCCTGCCCGTTGTGGGCTTCCTGACTTGTATCTTCATCGGTTGGTTTGTGCCTCATAAGATAGTACGTGATGAGTTCAGCAACTATGGTGAGCTGAAGGGCTATGTCCGCTATTTCCATCGTTATCTGTTCCTCATCAAGTATGTCTGTCCGTTGGCTATCATCTTAATATTCCTTCACCAGCTGGGAGTGATATAATAAATTAGGAATTAGGAATTAAGAATTATGATATGTTTTATCCCAGAGATAATTATGAATGATGATATGTCCTATTCTAGAGTAATGATGTGCAAGTTTTCTGCCTGCAATGTAATCACAATTTCTAATTTCTAATTTCTAATTAAGATGATGAAGGAGCGAGGTAATTTCGGAAGCAAGTTGGGCATTGTGCTGGCTACTGCTGGTTCTGCTGTCGGATTAGGCAATGTGTGGCGCTTCCCGTATATGGTAGGAGAAAACGGGGGTGCCGCTTTCATCCTGTTCTATATTGGCTGTATCTTCGTGTTGGGACTCCCTGGCATGATCAGTGAGTTTATTGTGGGACGCCATGCACAAACCAATGCTGCGCGTGCCTACGACAAACTGTCGAACGGAAGACCGTGGCGACTGGTGGGCTACCTGGGTATCCTCACCTCGACCATCATCCTTGGATTCTATGCCGTGGTGGCTGGCTGGTGTCTGCAATACCTGTATGCTGCTCTTGGAGGTCAGCTGTCAGGTGATGCCACGTATGTGAAGACGTATTTCGCCACTTTCTCCAGTGACCCGCTGAGACCGGTGCTGTGGGGTATTGGCTTTATCTTGATAACCCATGTGGTCATTGTCTTTGGTGTGCGCAAGGGTATTGAACGTGCCTCGAAATGGCTGATGCCCATCTTGTTGCTCTTACTGTTGGTGCTGGTGTCAGCATCATGTGCACTGCCTGGCAGCATGGAAGGAGTTCGGTTCCTGTTACAGCCCGACTTCTCGAAGTTGAGCGGCAGGGTGATGCTTGACGCCCTGGGACAGGCTTTCTTCTCGCTATCACTGGGTACGGCATGTCTGTGTACGTATGCCAGCTATTTCTCGAAGGAGACGAACCTGCTGCGCTCCGCCGGACAGATAGCACTACTCGACACGATGATTGCTATCTTCGCAGGACTTATGATTTTCCCAGCGGCTTTCTCAGTGGGCATCAGCCCGGACAGCGGTCCCTCGCTCATCTTTATCACGTTGCCTAACGTGTTCCAGCAGGCCTTCAGCAGCATGCCGGAGCTAGGGTGGGTGATTAGTGTGATGTTCTATGCCCTGCTGGTGTTTGCGGCGCTGACCTCCACCATCTCCATGCATGAGATAGGTACTGCCTTCTTTACAGAGGAATACCACCTGAACAGACGCCATGCCGCGTGGATAATCACCGTCGTAGCTTCTGTGCTGTGCCTGTTCTGCTCATGGTCGGTAGGGGCTTACGACATCCAGGTGATGGGCTCGTCGCTGATGGACTTCTGCGACCAGCTGACGGCCAACTTTATGTTGCCCCTTGGTGGACTGCTCGCCTGTCTCTTCGTGGGGTGGTATATCCCGCGCCAGTTGGTCTATGACGAGTTTACCAATGGCGGAAAATGTAACAAATGTTTTTTCCAGATATTCCTCTTTGCTGTGCGCTATGTCTGTCCGCTGGCTATCATACTCATTTTCCTGCACCAGATGGGAGTAATTTAAATGAGTAATCGACGAAGTCACTTTGACTTTAGGTCAAAGAAATTAGTAATTAGTAATTAGAAATTATGATATTTTTAAGCTTGGAGATAAAAAGGAATTTAGTGTGTCAGTTCTTCGAAATACCTTTTGGACGGCTTTTCCTGCCCTGAAGGTAATCATAATTTCTAATTACTAATTTCTAATTACTAATTAAGTATATGAACAAGAACGACCGTAAAATAGCAGTGGCAGCCCTTTGTGTGGCAACCCTATCCTTAGTGCTCTTATACCTTTTTGACGGGCATACCACTACTCCGATCCCGAAAGACGACTCTATGCCACGGTATGCCAAGCGCCACAAGGAAGTGCAGCGGACTGCATATTACGGTTCCTATCCGAAGGAGCAGCGGAAGGAGACCTTCCCCTTCGACCCCAATACGGCAGACAGCACGCAACTGTTACGATTGGGACTGCAGCCCTGGCAGGTGCGCAACATCTATAAATACCGTGCGGCAGGCGGCATCTACCGCACCAAGGAGGACTTCGCCAGACTTTATGGACTGACGGTCAAGGACTATCGCAGACTGGAACCCTACATCCGTATTAGCAGTGACTACCTGCCAGCCGCGACGCTGGTGGGGGAAAGGGGTAATGAGACTTATAAGACCTATGGGATCTATAAGACCAATGAGCCTTACCCCAGGAAGATTGACAGCACCCAGCATGTCGTGCTGAACATGGCTGATACGACGGAACTGCGAAAGGTGCCGGGGATAGGGGCGTATTATGCCCGTCAGATTGTTCGCTATGGACAACGGCTAGGAGGTTATGTCAGCGTAGATCAGTTGGACGAGATAGAGGGCTTCCCGCAGGAGGCCAAGAAATATTTCGTGGTGCAGGGGGCTCATCCCCAACTGCTGAACGTCAACCAGTTAAACCTTCAGCAGCTGCGTCGCCATCCTTATATCAACTACTATCAGGCAAAGGCCATCATGGACTATCGCCGTCTGCACGGCAACCTGAACAGTCTGCAGGACCTTCGTCTCTCCAAGGACTTTCCTCCTGAGGTCATCGAGCGGCTGACACCCTATGTCACCTTCTGACCTCATACTCCCCCTCTCCTTCTCTTCTTCCCTCCTTCTTCCCTCCTTCTTCCCCTCTTCTTCCCCTCTTCTTCCCTCCTTCTTCCCTTCTTCTTACCACTCCCTTACTACGATATAGCTTTGATATCCCTTGTTTGACCTACGTCAAGAAGATGGTCTGTTTCTTTCAAAATGATGGAAAAATGTTGGTGTGTGCGCACACAATTTGTAATTTTGCATCGTCTAAAGACAAAAAGATTGTTTCAAGGATTAAAGTTAAATTGGTTTTAGGTTATGATTATTTTTAATTATGTAGTAGTTTCGCTTGCTAACAAAGCCATCCATTTGATGAAGAAATAAAGATGACTGCAAGCTAGTTTTTGGTTGTTTTTAGTTAGTAAATAAATGGAGGATGCACTTGTGATGAGCGCATCCTCTTTCTTTGAAATAGTCTCTGAATGAAAAAAATGAAAAGCGCTGCAAGGTAATACTTACAGCGCTCCGATTTTTGAACCTAGTACCCAGACCCGGGCTCGAACCGGGATGGGTTGCCCCACTGGTGTTTGAGACCAGCGCGTCTACCGATTCCGCCATCTGGGCTTCAAAAGCGGGTGCAAAGATACGAATAAGTGAGCAAAAAACAAAATTATTTTGCAATTATTTTTGTTTTTTCGAGCGAAAGTACCTTCGAGACGTAGTCTCAGAGTTATGAATAAGTGAGCAAAAAACAAAATAATTTTGGAATTATTTCTGAATTAAATATAAAAGATGTGCATTTTCTTGTTTTATTACAAGATAATTCGTACCTTAGTAGTCGAAAATAACATTTTAATATCATACTATGGAAATAGATAAGAAGAATTACTGCGTAATACTGGCAGGTGGACGAGGGCGCAGACTATGGCCCTGTAGCCGTGAACTATACCCCAAGCAGTTTTTAGACTTCTTCGGTACGGGACGTACACTGTTGCAGACTACGTATGACCGCTTCGTGAAGTTGCTGCCAAAAGACAATATATATATATGTACTTGTAAGGAATATGTCGAACTGGTGAAAGACCAGTTGCCTGACTTTGAAGAGCGCAGGATTTTGGTAGAGCCTTTGAACCGGAATACGGCTCCCAGTGTGGCATGGGCTAACATGCGTATCAAACGGATAGACCCTGATGCAAACATTATAGTGACACCTTCTGACCATCTGGTGTTGAACGAGGAGTCGTTTGCCCATAGTGTAGAGGTGGGCATCAGCTATGCGTCAGAGAATGATGTGCTGTTGGTGATGGGTGTGAAGCCTACGCGTCCTGAACCTGGCTATGGCTATATCCAGTTGGGTGACCTCAGCTGTAAACCCGAGGTGTTCCGGGTGAAGTCGTTTACGGAGAAACCTGACCGCGAGTTTGCCAAGATGTTCATGGAGAGTGGTGAGTTCTATTGGAATACGGGCGTGTTTATCACGAATTCACGATACCTTACACAGAGCTTTGAGGACATCTTCCCCAGTGTGTTGCGTAACCTGAAATTTGAGAACCCGAACTATTCCTATGAGGAGGAACTGGAGTATGTGGATCAGAACTATCCGCGTTATCCGAATCTCTCCATCGACTATGCTATCTTGGAACAAAGCAAGAATGTCTTTGTCATGAAGTGTGACTTCGGATGGGCTGACCTGGGCACATGGCATGCCATTTACGAGTGTATGAGTAAGGGCGAGGGTGATAATGTGGTGGTGAACGCTAACGTGATGCTGGAGGATTCACATAACAATGTCATCAAACTGCCTAAGGACCGGCTGGGCGTTATCAACGGGCTCGACGGATACATCGTGGCTGAGGAGGGTAATGTGCTGCTGATATGCAAGAAGGGCGACTCCTCTGCGATGGTGCGCAAATATGTCAACGAGGTACAAATGAAATACGGAGATGAGTTTGTGTAATGCATAATTCATAATTCACAATTAGGAATGATAATAGGACTTGATGCGAAGCGTATAGTACGCAATGGTACCGGACTGGGTAGCTACGGACGTACATTAGTGAATGACTTGATCAGGATGGGTGACAGCCATGTGCATTTTCGCCTGTATGCTCCTGACGAGGGACTTGATGAGTTGCGTGAGCAGATTATCGGTGACGGTAATGTGCAGTTCTGCTATCCCAGCGGGCATCCTTCTTCGTTGAGGAAGGCATGGTGGCGCTCTTATAGCGTGGTGAAGAACTTAAAGAATGATGAGGTCGATTTGTATCACGGGCTGTCTGGTGAACTGCCCATTGGCTTGCGGAAAAAGGGAATCCCCTCGGTAGTGACCATCCATGACTTGATTTTTTTGCGCCATCCTGAGTACTACCATTGGTTAGACACCAAGATATACGAATGGAAGTTTCGCCATGCGATACGCGAGGCTGACCGTATTATTGCTATCAGTGAGCGTACTCGACAGGACATCATAGAGTTTGGGGGAGAACAGTATGCTGACCGTATAGAATTGATATACCAGAGTTTTGCACCCCGTTTCTCCAGTGAGATAAAACCTGAGCGTAAGGCACAGGTGCGTGAGAAGTATAAGCTTCCACAGCGTTATGTGCTGAACGTGGGTACGATAGAGGAGCGCAAGAACCTGGCGCTTGCTGCGGAAGCCGTGGAGCTGTTGCCGCAGGATATCCATCTAGTGGCTGTTGGCAAGCAGACGGAATATGCCAAAAAGATAGTTCATGACGAACGCATCCATCTGTTGAGTGGTGTGCCTGACAACGACTTGGCGGCCATCTATGCCATGGCGGAGGTCTTTGTCTATCCATCACGTTACGAAGGGTTTGGCATTCCTATTATTGAAGCGATAGCAGCCGGTCTTCCCGTGGTGGCGTGTACGGGTTCTTGTCTGGAGGAGGCAGGTGGCCCGCATAGCTTGTATGTGGGACCGGATAACGTGATAGAAATGACGGAAGCCTTGAAGATGTCGCTGCGTGGAGCCCGTGGGCGTGATGAGCGTATCCGCAAGAGTCGTGAGTATATCCGCAAATTCGAAGGGAACGATGTGGCCGGTCAGGTGGCTCGTCTCTATCACTCCTTATTATAATGTCACGCGGAGCTGTACCAGCAGGTCGGACATGGACGATTTGTCCACCTGTTGCAGACCACTGCTGATGGTGCCACGGTCGAAATAGTTGGTGACTGCCATCTTTGCTGACAGCGTTAGACGTTTGCTCAACTCGGCACGTGCCATCAGGGCATAATGGATGCCATGTCCATAGTACATGGTGGCTGCATGGTCGTATAGAACGGATTTCTCATAGAGATAGATACGGCTGTCATAATTATCGGTATGGAACCATCCCACGTTGGCATCCATTTGTAGCCAACGGTATTTCAATGTAGCCTCCTGACTGACCATCACACCTTGCTTGTTGCCTTGCTCGGTAGCTTTGCTGACTGTATTGACCATTGTGCGGGTGGTCAGCTTTGGCATCAACGTATAGCTCCAGTTTAGGCGTATCTGATGATCGGTGCGGTTAATCAACGTGGTCTTTTCCTTGTTGTCTTGTTGACGTATGTGTAAGCGGTAACGACCTTCAAGACTCCATTTCTCCTGACTGTATTTGGTGGTGAGCATCGCATCGAAGGCATCGCTGGGAGCACTGACCCGATAGCGCAGCCAACTGAAGTGGGCATAGTCGGCATATCCCTGTACGAGCCATGACTTGGCAGGTTGCCAGTTGATACCCAGGTAGATGCCGTGCTCATTCTGCATGCTACCGCCCTCACTGAAACTATAGGCATGGAGGGCCGTATAACGCTTGTCGTAATAACGGTGGATAGCTGTCAGCCTTACCTGACTGCTTACCACATAGCTGAGAGAGTGGAGGGCTGCGATGGCTCCGTCGCGGTTGATGGCTGTCTCTCCGGCAATGCTCATGCGGTAGTTGTTGTATCCATAGTCCAAGCTGAAATTGGCAAAGTCGCTGCCTTCAGCCGTATAACGGCGATAGGGGACATTCTCTTTCTGGGGAGAAAGGCGACGGTCCATGTGGGAATATACGCCATTGGCGTTGACATAGAGCGTTCCCTTTCGCCAACCGATGCTCATGCCCAAATCTGTTTCATGGGTATTGTGCTTCTTGCCCATTTCAGTGGGAGAGCGGTGGTATCCAGTGTTAATCAAGGTGCGTACTGTGTTGTCGTCATTGAGTGTGGCATCCAAAGGACGGTAGGAGGCGAAGACTGTCACGGACAGTTGCTTGGACAACCGGAGGGTAGCCGCGGCTCCCTGCAGATATCCTGCCACGGAACGGGAGGAATGGGCTGTCAACAGATGGTTGCTGCGACCCATTGACTGGAGTGCCGCCAACTTGCCTAAGTGAAAACCGGTGTTCATGACCAGACCCATTCCCATCTGCACACGATACATGCCTAGGTTCAGGGCTTCCAACCATCCCATGTCACGGAGCTGGAAATAGTAGCTGTAGTGGTCATAGCCCATTTTGTTACGGTCGGCAAAAAAGGGCTCACCACCATCCTGTGCTGCCGTCAGTCCGAACTTGATACGGTTGTTGTAGTTGAACTGGTAGCGCAGGTCGTGACGCGTCTTATAACCCAGATAGCCGTCAAGGTCGCCTTTGCGTTGGTAGAATGGAATCTTGGCGGTCGCCATGATGGTATGCTTGCCGTATTTTGCCACATCACTCAGTTTGGGCCATACGCTGGGTGACTGCTCTTTACCGACTTCGACGTAGTGCTTGAGTTGCTGACGGGTCTGATAGTCCAATTGGGTAATCATCTGCAGCTCGCTCAAGGAGCGCATAGGACCATAGCGGTAGAGATACTCCATGATGCCTTCTACCTGTTGGGCTGACAGAAAGGGGAGTTGTTCCAATTGTTCACGGGTGGCTTGGTTCAGATTAATCTTGTTGATTGATAAATCCTCCAGCAGTTCCATGTTGGTATTGTCTCCCATGTCTTCCATCGTGGTCCACTCCTGCATATCCTCTTGCCAATCGGGTGTCTGCGCGAATGACGAGAGGGCCTGGAAGGCGAAAAAGAGTAGAAAAATACGTTTCATCTTCGCAATATTTATTGCAAAGGTATATAAAATAATCATAATAGCTGGCCATAAACTCTCAACTTTTTCGTACTTTTGCACCGTGAAACGAAAAATTGGCTTGATTGTTGGCTTTTTGCTCTTGTCTTTTGCTGTCATGGCACAGGACAAAAAGCGACAGGAGGTGGATATGGACAGTCCTACCTTCGTGCCTACCGTAAAGGTAGGTAAAGTACTGGAAGACGGAGACAGTATCCAATATATGGAGATGAATAATGTCTATGTGTTTCCTCCTATCACGTTCAGTAGCAAGAAACAACAGAATGCCTATATGCGACTGGTGAAGAATGTGAAAACGGTGCTGCCTATTGCCAAGGAGGCGCGACTGATTATGATGGAAACTGCGGAATATCTGGAAACACTGCCTAATAAGGAAGCCAAGGATGAGCACATGAAGAGGGTGGAGAAGAGTATCATGAAGGAGTATAAGCCCCGTATGAAGAAGCTGACCTATTCTCAGGGAAAGCTGCTCATCAAACTGATTTACCGAGAGAGTAATTCGTCGGGGTATGAACTGATACAGGCCTTCTTGGGACCTGTACGTGCCGGTTTCTATCAGGCTTTTGCATGGGCTTTCGGTGCCTCCTTGAAAAAGGAGTATGATCCGGAAGGCATTGACCGTCTCACGGAACGGGTGGTCCTGATGGTAGAGGCAGGACAGATATGATAGTGAAGAGTGCGCTCGACCTTGGTCGCTTTGACCTTGGTCAAAGAAAAGTGAATATGTATAAAAATATATTAGGTGGTTTGGCTTTGTTTGCCCTTGTTTGTTCTTGTGGTACAGCCAAGAAAAGTCAGAATAGTGAACAGCGAGTGGTGAAGATTGAGTTTAATGCAGACTCAGCCTATACGTTTTGCGAGGCTCAGTGTAGTTTTGGACCACGTACCATGAACAATGAGGCTCACGAGCAGTGTGCCCAGTGGATTGTGGGGAAGTTCCAGCAGTACGGCTATCAGGTAGAACAGCAGAAAGCAGACCTGAAAGGCTACGACGGTACGCTGCTGAAAAGTACCAATATCATAGCCCGCAGTCCGTTGGAGAAGAGTCCGCGTATTCTCCTCTGTGCCCACTGGGACAGCAGACCATGGGCAGACAACGACCCGGATTCCACCAATTGGCATAAGCCGGTGATGGCAGCTAATGACGGGGCTTCCGGAGTGGCTGTCATGTTGGAAGTGGCTCGTACCATTCAACAGAACGACTCCATTCCTGTGGCGGTTGATTTCATCTGCTTTGATGCGGAAGACTGGGGAGTGCCCCAGTGGAGCGATGAGGTGGATGGTGACTCATGGGCATTGGGCTCTCAGTACTGGGCAGCGAATTATACGGGAAAAGACTATCAGTATGGTATCTTACTGGATATGGTGGGCGGACAAGGTGCTAAATTCTATCGAGAGGGATTCTCTATGAAGTATGCACGTAGCATTGTGGAGAAGGTGTGGCAGGCTGCTGGTGCTGCCGGCTATGGGAGCTTGTTCGTGAATGATACCGGTGGCAGTATCACTGACGATCATATCCCTGTCAACGAGAAAGCCAATATACCTTGCATCGATATCATCAGTTATTATCCTGACTGTCAGCAGAGCAGCTTCGGACCGACATGGCATACCGTTAGTGACGATATGCAGCATATCGATAAGAATACGCTGCAGGCTGTAGGCCAAACACTCATACAGCTGCTATTCACCGAATAACAGCTGTATGAATATTTAATGCTTCTGAGATTAGATCTTAAAAGTGTCTGGAATTGGATTTTCAATCTTTCATGTTTTGCACTTCTTGCATCACACGAAGGAAATTACCACCCCATATCTTCTGGATGTCCTGCTCGCTGAACTGACGCTCCAACAGCTGACGGGTGAAGTTCAACAGCTCTGACGAGGAGGCGAGACCGCAGATGCCTCCGTCACCGTCGAAGTCGGTACCCAGTCCCACGTGGTCTATGCCCATCACACTGATGGCATGGTCCAGATGGCGCATGGCATCCTCGATGGTTGCTTGTCCGTCTTTTACAAGGAACCCGTTATAGAGTGTTACTTGCATAACACCACCCTTAGCCGCTAAGGCACGCATCTGGTCGTCAGTCAGGTTACGGGGATGGTCGCATAAGGCTCTGCAACTGCTATGACTGCAAACAATAGGCTGGCGACTCATCTCCAAAGCATCGTAGAAACTCTTTTCGTGAGCATGGCTCAAATCTACCATGATGCCCAAACGGTTCATTTCGCTGATGACCTGTTTGCCAAAAGCACTCACACCGTTGTGGGTCTGACTGCCGCGAGCAGAGTCACAGATATCATTGTCACCATTGTGACAGAGCGTCATATAGACAATGCCACGTTCTGCGAAATGATACAGGTTCTCTATCTTTCCATCGAGGGCATGACCGTTCTCGATACCTAGCATGATACTTTTTTTGCCAAGGTGCTTATTCCTCCAAAGGTCGTCGGGCGTACGTGCCAAACCGATGTATTGGCTGTTCTCTGCTACAATGGCTTCAATCTTGTCGAAGATAGCGTCGGCAAATGCCCTCGGATGGGCAGTGGGTTGGGGCAGGTAAGCTACCATAATGGTGGCATCCTGATGACCTTCCGTCATCTTGTGAAGATCGACGAGCACTTGGTTGTCACGACTGCAGAAGTCAACATTCTTGGGAAACCACATCGGTGTGTCGCAGTGGGTGTCAAGGGTCAGAATGCGCTGATGCAGACGGCATGTCTCACGATAGCACGAAGCTTCTTTTACTAGCCAACTGAAGATAGGCTGTCCGTTCTCCAGACATTCTGGATGCCACTGTACACCCATGATGCTTTTATACTCTGTACTCTCAATGGCTTCAATGATGTTGTCGTCGGAACGCGCAATGATACGGAAGCGAGGTCCGGGCTTATCGACTGCCTGATGGTGGAAGGAGTTGACAGCTATCGTGAAGGATGATGAGTGGGATGTGGAAAATGGGCTGCCGTTATACATACTGTACAGAAGGGAGTCCTTTTCAATACTGACGGTATGTGTAGGGATATTACGATCTTCCTCTTGCGAGTGGTTGTGATCTTGGATGTCGGAGATGTCCTGACGCACATGGCCTCCCAACGCCATCGCCAAGGTCTGAATGCCCCGGCAGATGCCTAGAATGGGAATCTGACGGTTATATGCCAACTGGGTGATAAGCAGTTCTGGCAAGTCACGCTCTTCATTAATGGTTCCTAAGGTAGGCCATGGCTCCTCGCCGGCATAGCGGGGGTCGTAGTCAGCACCGCCACTGAGCACAAGACCATCGAGGTGCTCAAGGGTATTGATGATGACGTCGGTATCGCTGAGAGGTGGGATGATGACTGGTACACCACCAGCACGAACAATGGACTTGTAGTAGCCTTCAGCTAATTTACAGGTTAATTCTCCGTAGTTGCCCGTGATACCAATGACTGGTTTTTGGGGCGCTTCTGGAAATGAGGTATAGGCTTTCGTAAGTAGCGACTGCCAATCAAAGCGATTGCTCATAAGATTATTCGTCAACGGTTACGGGAATTTCTCGCTTGATGCTCTGCTCCAGCGAAATGAGCGTCTCTGTGGCTACCACGCCAGGAATATCTTGCAGGCGTCCATTCAGCAAGTGCATCAGTTGCTCGTTGTCACGGGCGTATAACTTTACCATCATGGTATATGGACCGGTGGTAAAGTGGCATTCAACGATTTCAGGGATGTGGCGCAGGCGTTCTACGACATCTTTATACATGGATCCGCGCTCCAAGGTGATACCTACGTAAGAGCAGGTGCTATAACCCAGGCTCTTGGGATTCACATCGAAACCACTACCCATGATCACTCCACCTTCTATCAGGTGTTGCACACGCTGATGGATTGCGGCACGCGAAACGTTACACTCGGCAGCCACATCCTTAAATGGAATGCGGGCGTTTTTTGACAGGATATTGAGAATCTTTTTGTCGAGATTGTCAATTTTTTCCATAGCTGTTAGAATTGGTTTTAGAGTTATTACTTTACAAATTGTAAGCAAAAGTAAGTAATAATATTGATATATGCAAACAATTTAGAAGGAAAAGTGTAAAAATAGGCGCATTTTCCTTCTTTTTTGTGTTTTTAGACCTTGCGAATAAGGGTAAGACCGTCACGAAGTGGTAGAATGACCTGTTCTACGCGAGGGTCGTTTAAGATGTAGTCGTTGAAAGTTTCTATGCCTCGTGTCTGAGGGTCGCGGTCGTAGTTGTGATCCACTACATGTCCGTCCCAAAGGGTGTTGTCTGCCAGAATAAAACCTCCTTTTCTAACTACGGTGAGTGCCATCTCGTAAGTTTCCTTGTAGGTCCGCTTGTCACCATCAATAAAGGCCATATCGAAAGTAATGTCTAGTTTGGGGGCTTCTGTGATGGCGTTACCGATGATAAAATTGATTTTGTCGGCAACGGGTGACTGTTCTATCCATGGACGGGTGAAATCTTCTTGCTCGTCATTAATCTCGAAGGTATAAACCATGCCGCCTTCTTCTAGTCCCTCTGCCATACAAAGTGCAGAGTAGCCACTGAACGTGCCTACCTCCAAGATATTTTTAGGACGGATCATCTGCACCAGCATCTTCAAAAGGCGACCTTGTAGATGACCAGAGGCCATACGCCCGTGAAGCATGTGGATATTGGTGGCCCGCCAGAGCTGATACAGGTAGTCGGGCTCTGGCTCAATATGCGTCAGAATATAATGCTCTAACGTTTCCTCCTGACCGGCAGGAAATTTTTCACTTTTCACTTTAATCTTTTCACTTAACGAGTGCTTCAATGGCGAGACGGTATGAGTCTAGTCCAAAGCCGCAGATGACTCCTTTGCAAGCAGACGAAATATAAGAGTGGTGACGGAAATCCTCACGCTGGTGAACATTGCTGATGTGTACCTCAATGACAGGACATTTCAAAGAACGGATGCAGTCGTGAAGGGCTACGCTAGTATGGGTATAGGCTCCTGCATTGAGGACGATGCCGTCGTAGGTGAAGCCTACCTCCTGCATCTTGTTAATCAGCTCTCCCTCGATATTGCTTTGATAGTATTCTATCTTTATGTCAGGATACTGTGCCTGCAATTGGGGTAGATATTGGTCGAACGATGAAGAACCATAGATACCTGGCTCACGGATGCCCAACAGGTTGAGATTTGGTCCATTAACAATGAGAATTTTCATAATTCAAATAAAATGATTATATTTGCAGCGGCAAAGGTACGAAGAAGCGAATAAAAAGCCAAATATTTTTAGCTTTTTTGAGCGAGAGTGCCTTAGACAAAGTCAAAATTATGAAATAAAATGGAAACTGGTAAGAATTCGCAGACAAATATTGTTCGGGCTTATCTTCGCTACTTGAAATTGCAGAGAGGCTATTCGGCAAACACGCTGGATGCCTACCAGCGTGACTTGGATAAGCTGCTGGTCTATCTGGAGGCTGAGAATAAGCACGTGCTGGATGTACAGCTGAAGGATTTGCAGCATTTTGCTGCGGGGCTTCACGACATTGGTATCCACGCCCGTTCGCAGTGTCGTATTCTTAGTGGGGTGCGCTCCTTCTTCCGTTTCCTGCAACTCGACGGCTATCGTGACGATGATCCCACGGAACTCTTGGAGTCACCCGTCCTGGGCGAGCATCTGCCTGAGGTGCTGACAGCTGACGAGGTGGATGCTTTGGAAAACTCCATCGATCATTCCAAATGGGAGGGGCAGCGCAACCATGCTATCATCGAGGTACTGTTCTCCTGTGGATTGCGTGTCTCGGAACTGGTCAACCTGAAACTTTCCGATTTATATATTAAGGAACGCTACGTGCGTGTATGTGGAAAAGGCTCCAAGGAACGCCTGGTGCCCATCTCGCCTCAGGCTATCCAGCAGTTAGACCTCTGGTTCATGGACCGAAACCTCATGAAGATAAAGCCTGGGGAGGAGGACTATGTGTTCCTGAATCGTCGAGGGGCTCACCTGACACGTACGATGATTCTCATCATGATTAAGCAACAGGCCCAAGAGGCGGGCATTCAAAAAACAATATCGCCCCATACCCTCCGCCATTCCTTTGCAACGGCATTGTTAGAGGGTGGGGCTGATTTACGTGCCATCCAAGCTATGCTAGGGCATGAGACGATAGGTACTACGGAGATTTATACGCATATAGATATGTCAACACTCCGTCAGGAAATACTCCTGCATCATCCACGTAACATCAAGTAACTAGAAGGCGGAGGCTTTCAGTCGGAGACCTGCCGTTTCATCGATGCCAAACAGCAGGTTCATGTTCTGAACAGCCTGACCTACGGCACCCTTCAGCAGATTGTCGATAGCAGAGGTGATAAGAATCTTGCCCTCGAAACAATCGACGTGTACTAAGGCCTTGTTGGTATTCACCACTTGCTTTAAATCGATGCTTTTATCACTGTAATGGGTGAAGGCAGCATCCTTGTAGAAATCCTTATAGGCAGCAACGATGTCCTCGGTATTGGCCTTCGTCTTGACTACTGCTGTACAGAAGATGCCACGGGCAAAGTTGCCACGATAGGGGATGAAGTCGATAGAGGCGTTGAGGCTGCCTTGTACCTGCGTCAGCGACTGGCGTATCTCGGCAATGTGCTGATGGCTGAAAGCCTTGTAGATGCTAAGATTGTCTGAACGCCAAGAGAAATGGGTGGTAGCTCCAGGCTTCTGTCCTGCACCCGTTGAGCCTGTAATGGCATTCACGGCTACATCCTCTGTGAGCAGTCCCATCTTGGCTGCAGGCAGCAAGGCCACCTGGATGGCGGTGGCAAAACAGCCGGGGTTGGCCACATGCTGGGCCTTGACTATCTCGGCCTTGTTGATTTCAGGAAGACCATATACATAGTCGTGGTCGCCCTTTATGCGGAAATCTTGTGCCAGATCGATAATCTTGACGCTTGCGGGGATGGTGTGCTCCTTCAGGAAAGCCTCGCTCTTGCCGTGTCCGAAACAGAAGAAAACGACATCGACCTGATCGAAAGGCATCTCGCTGGTAAAGCGCAACTCAGTGTCTCCGAGCAGTCCTTCATGGACATCGCTGACCAGATTGCCAGCGTTGCTTTCGGAGTTCGCAAATACAATCTCTGCCTCAGGATGGTTGAGCAGCAGGCGGATGAGTTCACCGCCTGTATAGCCTGCCGCACCTAATATACCTACTTTTATCATAAATTCATGTTATTACTCCCAACCCTCACAGGGAGGGGCGGGGGTGGGTCTCCTATCTTTTCTCGTCCTTATGGATTCCATAGTAAACACGGAGTGGGGTAGAGCTGACCTTGATGAAGCCCTTGGCCTCGTCAGCAGTCCAACCTGTTTGGGTCTCACCGTATTCACCCAGTTTACTCTTGGTCAGGTCGTTAGCACTGTCGATACCTACGGTCTCGAATCCGTAAGGACGAAGCTTCAGTATGGCGGTACCTGTCACGTTGCGCTGACTCGAGGTCAGCATAGCTTCAATGTCAGGCATCACTGGTTCCAAATACTGACTCTCATGAAGGAACATGCCATACCAGTTGGCTACCTGGTCCTTCCAGTACTGTTGCCACTTACTCAAGGTTGACTTCTCTAACAGACGATGGGCCTCGATAATCAGTTTGGGAGCAGCAGCCTCGAAACCTACACGGCCCTTGATGCCTATGATGGTGTCGCCTACGTTGGCATCGCGTCCAATAGCATAAGATGCACCAATCTCCTCAATCTTCTGGATGGCTTTCACTTTGTCTGTGTACTGTTCGCCATTGACGGCAACAATCTCACCTTTATCGAAGGTAATCTTCAGCAATGACTCCTGCTCTGGATTGGTGACGTGCTTTAGGTAAGCATCTTCGGGGAGTCCTTGCGTGGGGTCGAGCAATTCGCCACCACAGATAGAGGTACCCCATATACCTACGTTATAGCTGTATTTCAACTTGGTGAAGTCGGCAAAAAATCCATGTTCATTCAGATAGTCCACCTCTTCTTTACGGGTTAGCTTCTTGTCGCGAGTCAAAGTGATAATCTCTACGCCAGGAGCCATTACGAGGAAGGTCATGTCAAAACGAATCTGGTCGTTTCCTGCTCCTGTTGAGCCGTGAGCGATGGCGTCAGCACCTATCTCCTTAGCATAGCGCGCGATAGCAATCGCCTGGAAAATACGCTCACTGCTGACCGAAATGGGATAGCAGTTATTACGTAGCACGTTACCGAATATCATATATTTCAGTGACTTCTCGTAATACTCTTGCGTTACATCGAGTGTCACATAAGCCTTGGCACCTAGCTTGAAGGCGTTCTCTTCATTGGTTTTCAACTGCTCAGCACTAAAACCACCAGTGTTAGCACATGCTGCATATACGTCCCAGCCATCCTGGGTAAGTTTCATTACGGTGTAGCTGGTGTCAAGTCCACCACTGAATGCTACTACAACTTTCTTGTTTGCCATATCTTTATTTCATTTCACTATTCACTATTCACTATTCACTTTTCACTTTTCACTATTCACTATTCACTATCCAGTGCTTTGATGCGTTCTATCACTTCCTCTGGAATCTTGGCAGGAAGATGTTCCTCAGGATCATAGAGCATGGCTGTGCAGATGCAGTATTTCCGACCTGTACGATGGAGTACATCGACATTGACGCATCCTTCACATCCTCGCCAGAAGGCTTCATCGTCTGTAAGATCAGCAAAAGTGACGGGTTGGTATCCTAACTCTGTATTCATTTTCATAACGGCAGCACCACTGGTCAGCGAGAAAATTTTAGCATGGGGCCAACGGGTACGAGCCAATGAGAAAGTCATATCTTTAATTTTCTTGGCCACACCCAAACCACGAAAGTCTGGGTGCACAATCAAACCAGAGGTGGTTACATATCGTTTATTACCCCACGTCTCAATATAGCTGAAACCTGCAAAACGATCGCCTGAAAGGGCTATCACGGCTTTGGCTTCTTTCATCTTGGTAGCGAGGTACTCGTGGGTACGCTTGGCAATACCTGTTCCACGAACCTTGGCTGCATCGGCAATGGTCTGTAGAATGGTATCTACATAGACTTCATGTTCTGGTCCTGCCACAAATACTTCTATCTTTTCGTTCTGTTCCATTTATAATAATGTGTACTTGTTTCTCACCTCTTACTTCTTTCCTCTCACTTCTCACCTCATATTCGGCACCACATCGCTTAGTGCTTCAATGAGCTCATCTTTTGTTACACCTTGTTTGATGACGATGAAAATGGTGTCGTCACCTGCGATGGTTCCTAAAATCTCGTTGATGTGGTTGTTGTCAATATTATATGCAATAGAACTGGCGTAACCTGGACGCGTTTTAATAACACCCATGTTGCCAGAGAAGTTGATGCTCAGAAAACCAGGAACTTGTAGCATCTCCTTGACGGTGTGGGGCGTTGAGACGCGCTTATACATCGTGTCGTTTGGTAATACATACACATAATTACCGCGCATTGACGCTGCTTTTGCTACCTTTAATTGTTTCAGGTCGCGGCTCAAAGTTGCCTGAGTTAATTGAAATCCTTCCTTCTTGAGGGCTGTCAATAGCTCGTCCTGACTACCTAATTCTTGACTGGAGATAATCATTCGAAGTGCTTCAAGTCTGTCATTCTTAACTTTCATTGTTGGTATATTTATTCAAATTTGGCTGCAAAATTATACAAAAAACTGTATATCGCCAAACTTTTGGCTGTCTTTTTTAGTGATTTCCTTTAAATCGCTTGAAAACAAAGCGCACTAAAAGGAAATTTACGGGCGTGGACACGGCATAAACACCAATAGGAGCCAGCTCGGCAGTAAGACCTGTCCATAGGAAGAAATTCAACAGAACCATCTGTAAGAGATAGTTTACGACGTGCGCTATTCCAAACCCAGCACCATTCTTTGCTGATGTTTTCTCACGGAAAATGAAGTAGGCGCTTAGGTAATAGTTTACGATGAATCCTGCAATATACCCTGCTGTCCAGGAAATATTCACATCAATAATCAACTGTAATAGCCAGTAAACAACATAGTGGACGGCCGTGACTAGCACACCCGCAATGCAGAACCGTATTATCTCACCAATGGCCTCTTTCTTCATATAGGCAGGACTTTCAGCCTGCAAAAATAAACAAAGGTCTTTAATTATGCAAATAAGTAGGCGTTTTTTTGTTATTTTTGTTGGTGCTTCCTATGTTCAGATAATAAATTGCTATATATTATAATAAGGTGTACTTGTGATACAGCTTGATGCAAGTCAAGTTGCAAAATCTTTTTTTGCTGAAAACGAAAAATTTTCTTGGAAAAGTTTTGTTAGTTCGGAAAATAGTCGTACCTTTGCATCCGCTTTCAGGGAAACCTGTTAGCGTTAGCAAGAAAGAGTTCTTTGAAAGTCTTACATAAAACAGAAGAAGTAGTAGTACAAGAAGCGAGAGGCGTGAGCCTCTTGGGTAAATTGAAACGAACCGTTCAATTCAATAGATACTACCGGATAAGAGAGCGTTCTGTGACAGAGCATCAACGTTTGTTGGAAAAGATATTTTTACAGTGAAGAGTTTGATCCTGGCTCAGGATGAACGCTAGCTACAGGCTTAACACATGCAAGTCGAGGGGCAGCAGGACGATAGCTTGCTATTGTTGCTGGCCACCGGCGCACGGGTGAGTAACGCGTATCCAACCTTCCCCATAGTAGGGAATAGCCCGGCGAAAGTCGGATTAATGCCCTATGTTGTATTTTGAGGACATCTGACGAATACCAAAGATT
>ODAI010630297.1_pt1 | contig 55615 bp, 50 predicted proteins | sample 1539321 | NCBI WGS metagenome assembly ODAI01 (sample SAMN02144231, study PRJEB22623) | gut metagenome | biome: sheep rumen | host: Ovis aries | place: New Zealand | reverse complement strand
TGTTAACAAAAATTTTAAAGAAGTTTTGAAAACCGATGATTTATCAGGATTAAAAATCTCAGGATACGTAAGTACTCCTGATTATACCCGTTCCAGTAAAAAAGACTATTATACATACGTAAACTACAGAACAGTAAAATGTCCTGTTTTTCAAAAAGCAATTGATACCGTATACAAAAATCTAATCGGAAATAAATATCCGTTTATTGTCTTGAATCTTGAAATGCCTCCTGAGGATGTAGATGTGAATGTTCATCCGTCAAAAAAGGAAGTAAGATACAAAAATACAAATCAAATATTTAATTTTATATATTCAGCTGTTGATAGTGCGTTAAGTTGTTCAAAAAATGAATCACCTTCAAATATTCCGTATTTAAAACCGCTTGAATCAACAAAGACTGAAGAAAAAGAAAATACTTATCATAATGAAGAAGATGATAATATGTGGGTTCCATCAGGTGCCTCATTGAATACTATGTTTCCGCAGAAAGAAGAAACTGCCGACATAGTAGAATTCCCTCGTAGAACCGGTTATGCAGATTTTAAACCACAAAATAAAATAGAGCATATCCAAGAAAAATTTATTTCTGAACCGGTTAAAGTTCAGGAAGATGTAATCATAGGACAATATAAAAAAACGTATATTCTTATAGAAAGAGAAGAGGGATTGGAAATTGTAGATCAGCATATTGCAGAAGAGCGTTATATTTATGAACAATTAAAAAAATCTAAAAACATTGATTGCCAATTATTGTTCCTTTCTGATGTAATTGAAGTTTCACCAAGCGATAAAGAATTATTGGAAGCAAATAAGGATAAACTCCATAAATTCGGATATGAAATTGATTTTATCTCTGAAAAAGAAGTTATATTCAGAAAAGTTCCGCAAATTCTGTCTAAAGTTTCTCCGAAGGAAATTCTTGCAGATATTTTAGAGCATATTTCCGGCGACATAGATAATATTGAAGAACAGATATTGATTACAACATCTTGTAAAGCAGCTGTTAAAGCAAACACTTATCTTAATCAATTCCAAATGCAAGAGATAATAAGAAATTGGCGAACATGTGAAAAACCTTTTACCTGTCCGCATGGAAGACCGATTTCTAAAATAATTGAGCATAAAGATATTGCAAAATTCTTTCAAAGAAATAAATAGTAATATAGAAAATAAAGAGGTTAATCTCTTTTTGAGTAGAAATAGTATATCTGTATCAATTTTAATGTTATAATATTTTTATTCAGGAGACAAAATGGGTTTAACTGTTACACAACTTAAAAGAGCACAATATTTACGTTCGTCAATGATATTTGATGCATTTTGGGGTAATTATAAAAACTTTAAAGAAGCAAAAAAAGAATATGCATCATTAGCAGTAAAAGATTTTGAAAAAATAAAGTCGCTTCCTGTTTCGCAAGCGACAGCACCAATATTTACAAAGTATGGTTTAAATATGATGTATGTTGCAATACGTGATTTTTTCAGAATAAAAACTCCTGACGAAAAGCTTCTAAAACAGATGGGTTATGAAGAATTAAAAAAGCAAAAATTAAATAAAATTGGTTAAAAGGAGAGATGTCCGAGCGGTTTAAGGTGGCGATCTCGAAAGTCGCTGTAGGGGAAACTCTACCGAGGGTTCGAATCCCTCTCTCTCCGCCATTTTTAGATATTCAGTAGACTAACAAAAAGATTGGAGGAAATGGATGTAATTTTTTGTCCGTTTTGCTCAGAAGGTAACAAGGGTAAGTTGGGCATACTTGCCCAACAACATTGAATTGTAGCGGTCGGAATACGATTGAAAATCTGAATTTCAAACTACTCCAAAAGTGACTTTTAGTGGACTTTTTTACTGTATTTTTTTGAGTAGTTTGATTATTTCAGTTAGATTGATTTTTTTTGTGTATTTTAGTGTTTATAGGTATTTTAGCGGTCGGAAGTTTGTAAAAATAGAAAAATCAAACTACTCGAAAAGTGACTTTTTCTACTCATTTTTTTTGCGACTGTTTTTAACTTCAAATTCAGTAATAGCCTGAAACATGCAATTAGTTTGATTATTTCGGTTAGTTTGATTATTTCGGCAAAGTCACTTTTGAATTTTTTGTTTTTAACTGTAAACTAACACTAGGTTTGATAATAGAGGACATAAGTATCTAATTCAATAAGCATGGCAAGTAGAGTTAAATTTTGAGGTTTGATAATTTAGGACTTTTTAAAAATGCGGAACTTTTTGGGCTGAAACCCAATAAAATCGTTTTTGCGTAAATTATATCAAATTAAATATTTATAAGTATTTTAAGCCTATTAAAAAAAGTAACAGATGGTTTGATATTTTTTCAGAAATTATCACATATTCGGAACCTTTGTGGAACCATTTTTACGGAACTTTATATTACCCAGTTGGCTAGTTTTATTTTACAAAATTAATTTCCAGTGATACAATTCAGATAATGTGTAAAACCAGTATTTGGGTCGGAATTAAAAACCTTACCGGTAGAAAGAAAGGAGCATTTGAATTAAGGAGACTACAAATAAGTGTTTGTTATTAAACACTTATTGGCAAGGTAATAATTCCAAAAAATTAAATAATTACATAACCTAATCGTTTTGCAAATTTATTGCAATGAAGATTTTGTTGTCTGCTTGATTTCAAATTCTCCTAATTTTGGAAAGGAGAACCGATATGAATCAAGAGTTATGGATTAGTACAGAAGAACTTAGCTTTATTTTAGGCGTAAGCTCTAGAGCTGTACGAAAAGCTATTGCAAAAAATAAATATAAATCAAGAAAGGTATATAAACATTATGAAATCTTAATTCCATCTTTGGATGAAGATATTCAACAAAAAATTTATGAATATAAAAATAAAGTAAGAAAGTTTGAAGAAGATATTAAATACACCGAAGAAGAAAAGAAAGTCGCATTAACTAAACTTGATTTGGTTTTGCGATGGCGAGATTTTCGGAGTAAATATAAAGGAACAAAAATTGACTCGATAAGAGACTTTATTACTGTTGAAAGAATACAAAATCCCGGAGGCACTTATGGAAAAATTACTACTGTAAGTCCGGCTACAATGATGAGATGGGATAAAAAATTAAAAGATAGCAGTAATGATTGGAAGTCTTTATTAAATAAGTATGTAGCACATTCAACAGAATCCTGTTTATCGAGAAAAGAGCAGGAAATATTTTTAAAATTATTGCTCCATCCGAATCAAACAAATATTGGTAAAGCCATTAGTTTAACAAAGCATATTTTGTCGGAACAAGGAGTAACTGAATTTTCTTGCGATATGACATATAGGCGTTTTGCTAAAAAATATATTCATGATCATTATGATTTGTGGGTTTTAGCAAGAGAAGGTGAAAAAGCACTAAGAGACAAAGTTTTACCATATATAGAACGTGATATTTCTCTGCTTAAAGTTGGTGATGTAATAATTGGTGACGGACACAGGCTTGCATTTCAAGTAATAAATCCTTTTACCGGCAAGCCCTGCAGACCGACTCTTGTTGCTTATCAAGATTGGAAATCAGCAGCTATGCTTGGTTTTGAAATTATGCTTGAAGAAAATACACAATGTATTGCTTCCGCATTAAGAAATTCAATAATAAATCTTGGCAAAATTCCTAAATATGTTTATCAGGATAATGGTAAAGCATTTAAATCTCAGTATTTTATGGAAACAGAAGGAATTGCCGGATTATTCTTAAAACTTGGAATAACTCCAATAAATGCTCAACCGTATAATGCAAAAGCAAAGCCTATTGAAAGATTTTTCAGAGAAATGCAAGATAGTTTTGAAAGATTATTACCATCTTTTGTAGGTTCTTGTATAAATAATCAGCCGGCTTATCTAAAACGAAACGAAAAATTACATAAAAAGCAGCATATTGATTACATTCCGACAATAGAAGAAGTAATTGATTTGTTAAACAAATGGTTAAGCTTTCATTATTCTCAACCATGTCCGCATGTTGAAAATAAAAGTATTGGGGAAGTTTTAATTGAAGGCAGAGGTAACGGAGTTAATCTTGCGGAACTTGATGATTTAATGATGGTTACTGAAATCAAAAATATTGGCAGGAATGGTATAAGATTCCTTAAATCTGATTATTATGACGAGAGCTTATACGGATTGAGAGAAAAAGTTGTCATAAAATACAGCCTTTTTGATTTATCGTATATAAAAGTTTATTCAACAAACGGGAAATTTATTTGTGTTGCTACCAGACTTGAACCTATTAATCCGATTGCTAATTATGAAGGAACCGCAAAAGATATTAATGAGTTTAAGGAAAGGGTAAAACAGAAAAAGGCATTAGAAAAGCAAACTGTAAAAGCATACTTATCAGAACTTAAAAAGGAAAAAGTATATATACCATCTCTTGAAGAGATTCCTGATTATGATGAGTACAAGTCAATTGAAGATAAAAGATTATATGTAGAATCTCTTCAAGATATTGATGATGAAAATTCTCTTCCGGTATTTCATAACCGATATGAAAGATATGATTATTTGAAGAAAAAGGATAATCTGACACCTGATGAGCGACAATGGATTGCAAATTATGAAAAATCTGATGAGTACAAGTTAATTTATGGAATGGAAGAGGAAGTATAAAAATGAATAAAAAATTTGTAAAAACAAAAAATGTAAAAGCATTTATATCTTTAGTTTCAAACATTAAAAAAGCACCAAAAAATGTTCCGAGAATGGGACTCATTTTTGGAGAACCCGGACTTGGAAAAACTGAGACGTTAGTTTGGTTAACTTTGAGACACGACGTGGTGTTAGTTACCGCTAAAAATGGAATGAGTACCCGATGGTTTCTGAAAGACCTTGTTATAGAATTAGGCGAAGCTCCAAGTTGGTACTGTGCTGAATTATTTGAACAGGCTGTTCGCAAGCTTGTAGAAAAACCGAGAATGCTTATTATTGATGAAGTTGACTATCTTGTTAATTCTTCAAAATCTATTGAAACAATCCGTGATTTACATGATAAAACCGGAGTTCCTGTTTTATTAATCGGAATGGGACAAGTTGATAAAAAACTCAGTCGATATAAACATTTATTTGACCGAATTTTAGAAATATACCGATTTGAACCATTTGATTTTGATGATGTAAAAGAAATTGTAAAAACTCTTTCTGAAGTTTATGTAACAGATGAAGTCATACAAATAATTCACCAAAAAGCAAATCGTTTTCGACAAATTGTAAAATTAATCTCTAAACTGGAAAATTTTGCAAAAACGAACGATTGCGATCAAATTACAAAAGAAGTATGGGAGAGTATAAAATGACGAAAAAACTTTTAATAGAAAGACAAATAGAAACACTCGCAAAAAAATTAAATAATTTTACATTGAGTGATGTCGAAATTTTAGTGGAAAAACCAAAAATGGACATAATACCAATGTTAGAACAAATGGTAAATAAAGGTCGATTGAAATGTGAAAATGAAGTTTATACTTATGTTCCTAAGGAATTAAAATGTACAAATAAAAAGCATTCCGGTTCAACTGATATAAACTCAACAATTCATAGCCTGCCTTTTAAGCCATTTAAACCAAAAGAAACTTTTGTGAGAAATATAAACGAACTTGACGGATTTGTTGATTATTTCTTTGCAACTCCGCCTATAAAAGAAAGAATAAAGAAAATGTTTAAAATTCTTAAAGATTCACATGGTATGAAAGGTACAAAATTAAAAACATTTCTTGCCGAAAATAAAATATCTATGGAAAGGTATTTAAAATACAAACGTGAGATTTCGGAAAACGGACTTGTAAATTTAGTTGGCAGCTCAACAAGAGAGCCGGGGGAAATTTATTACTTCTTTAAAGAATACTATCTTTCTCCAAAACAACTTTCAATTGTAGATGCAAAAGAACTAGCAATCCGACGTTTTGAAAGATTAATAAAAATGAGAATAAATCGAAATCGGGTAACAAATGCCAAAGTTATGCTTCGATGGGTTCAACAAGAATATACTCCAGAGCAAATAGAGAAATTTCGGAATATAAATTTTTCAGAATTTGATACGGAAAAAATGTTTCAAGAATAATTTGTTAAAAAGAGTTTGTTTTTCAAACTCTTTTTATTTTGCTTTATTTTGAGTTTTTATAAAATTTTGGATATAACTATACCAAAATAAAAATTAAATTGAATACAGAGAAATTTAAACACTTTTTAAACGGGGTTTCTGCATAGGCACTCGGTGTCAATTTTTATGATTTTCGTTATCAATAAAAAACGCATTTAATAAATCGGCTTCCCGATGCAGATATTTTACAATTGGTGCCAAATTATAGCACTCTTCTTTATCAGGCTGAGTTTCACAAAAATAATCTACAACAACTGCTATGTTATAAACTTCCTCTGCCCATTTGCTTAACTGTCTAAATTCTTTATTTGTAATATTGTATCCGGTTTCTTCCATAATAAAACTTCCTTTAGCACACAAGACATTAGCATCAAAGGTTCCAATTTGGAGCCTTTAAGAGAAAAAGTTTTACAAAACAACACAAATTTTAAAATTCAAAATCTATAAAACAGGCATTATTACTGAATTTTAGTTATACTTGCATTGACAAATTCAACTAAATCGTTTATACTATAAGTAATCATTCGGTAATGGCTAAGGAAGGTTCTTTTGGAAACCTTAGAGGGACTACCGGATGATTTTTCATTTACAGCCTCTGAATATAAATCATAAATTGAAAATTCATCAATTGACATCTCTTTATAGTCAATTCTTTCTTTTACTGTAATCATTGCAAAAAAGACCAAGCCGCCAATTTTTATAGGCAGGGCAAAACGATGAATAATTTGATTGTGATAGAGTGCCTGTTTCTTTAACTCAGGATGTTTCAAGATAGGGATTGCCGCATAAAATATAGAATCAACATTTGATATAATTTCTTTTTTAAGATAACCAAATTTTCCCTCTATATCTTTCGTGAAAACAGTAGAAATAATTTTATTAAGATGTCTTTTTGATAACCCTGCTATAATTTTGGACTTATTATTTTGTAAATATATTTTTTCTTCGCCCTTTAAAACTTTTTCATGAATTTGAGCCTTTTTGATATCTTTAGTTTTCATACCTTCAAACTTAAGTTTTTTAATATCTAAAATATCAACACCGGCAACATCAGAATTATCGTAAAGTATAGCCTCGACAACCTTTCCGTCTTTTCTTGTTAATTTAATTTGCGTTTTAATCCCCTTCATTTCTCTATTTTAGCATAAATAGAAGAGTTAATATAATTAATTTTTTGCTAATGCAAGTTCTTCTTGCGGAATTAAAATACCTCGCTTTGTATCATCTTGTTTAATAAATTTAACTTTTTCTATAACCTCATCTTCGCCAATTATTATATCAATATTATCTTGCATTCGTTTGAGTGCCTCTTGGTTGTGATAATAAATTTTAATAGTAGAATCCTCTTTTGCTCTAAATATGTGTCTCAAAATGTTATGGTCAGCATTATCCAATGAATGACCTATAACATGGAATGTCGGTTTAATTATTTTTCTTTTATCTTTAAGTTCTTTTAGCAATTCTTGATAAGAATCTATTGTTCCATACCTGTGCCTTTGATTGTGTTTTTTAAATATATTAAATTCAACAGAAACTTGTTCATTATCAAATGTTTTAGTACCAAGTACTAATTCGGAATTATTCGGATCGCCTATTTTACCATGTATATAAACATATTTTGGTTTATCATCAGCATAAATACTTTTTGAATTATATAATTTTTCAAAAGTATTTGTGTAGTTAAAACTGATAATTCTTAAATTCCCTTGATTTTTTATTGGTAAAATAAAATGTTTACTTGCTTTTTTTGCATTAATTTCTTCTGTTAAATATTTTTCAAATTCATTCACAAAAGCTCGTAATTGCTCATATAAAAAGTTTATAAAATTTTCAACTAATGCATAATGGCAGTCTCGCATAATAAAAGTACTTGTATCTTTAAAAAATTTTCTTGCATTATCAAAAGTAAATTGCATATTATCTTTTTGAAGTATAAATGCCGTATTATTGTATCTTTCATATGATTTACTATCCTTGAAATAAGGTAATTTGCTTAAGTTTTCAATCACATTATAAATTTCATTTTCTAAGTCAATCCACTTATCACCTTCAAGCGTTTTATTTAAAAAGTGTTTTACCCATATATTTTCGAATAAAAAATTTTTGCTATTATCAACACCTACATTTCTTGTGGTTGGATATTTTTCTTTACAATACTCTAAAAAATGACCATATTTAGTTCTCAATCCATGTGCTAAATCAAATCCATTCCCTAAAATTAATATATCCATAAAATAAAACCTTTAAACTATCTATTATTTATAACTAAAAATATTATTTTAATTCTTGTAATAACTTAGGAAGAATCTCATCTATACATTTTATGAATTCTGATACATTCTTCTCTATATATACACCTGTGTTTTCATCAACAATACCAAATTCTACAATATTAAAGACTTTACTTCTAATATTTTTATCTTTTATATTGACCCATTTATTTTTTAAATCTCCTACTAAATTTGTATTTATTGGAATCTTTTTATTAACACTACGTTTTAATTCTTCACAGCATACATATGCACATTGTATAGCTTCTCTATTTTCTTTCCATTTCGTATTATTTCTTTCTTTGTAAATTCCAACAAAGAAGCCTATTATTGCACCGAATATACTGAACATTGGAATTATTATGCCAGATATTATATTTACTTTTGTATTTAGATCCATCTATTGTTTCCTTTCAATGTATTAAGTTCAAATTATATAACGTATAGTAATAAATATTTATTTTGAATATTTAATTGCAAGATCCTTTTTTAATTTTCCTAGTGAAACATTATTAACATCAATATTTTTATATTCAATTATTTTATTAATCATATATGATGACAACTTATTATCATGTATCAAATTACTTATTTCTTGCATTTTAGCAATGTGATAATATTTCAAATCTTTAAATAAATCAATAACGGTATCCTTGTGGTTAGAATACCTTTCTAATAATTTAAAATCATGAATATTTGTTAGACATAAATTATAATCATCAAAATCAGCTGTTTCTTTTTTATTAAATGTAATATCAAAATTTATTTCTTTTAAATAGTTTGGACTTTTGATATCAACACAAAATTCCACAATTGAGTCAAAATCTTTTTTTAGAGGATTGAGGTGAGTAGTCTCTTTAAAATGTTTTCTACCTTTTAATCTTTCATTACACAATAAACAACATGGAATAAGATTATCGACATCTAATTGTTTATCAGGAGCTATAGTTTTAGGTTCAAAATGGTCAAAATCCGGTCTTAAAATGTTTTCAGTATCATTTGTTACAGTATAAATATAATTAATATTACAGTATGGACACACTTTTATTTCAAACTGTTTTGCGTATTTATAAGTGTCATCTCTATTTTTTACAAAATCTGCATATTTTTCATATTTTTTTAATATATTTTTTAGTTTATTTTTCTGCTTTATTGTTATTTGTTTCAATTTGATTTTTCCTATTTTCAAATTTATCAAGCAATAAAAATCTTAAAATTCTATCACCCACAGAATTTATTATTTTCTTGCAAGTTTCATCATCCTTTATTATTTTTGACCTTGTTTTTCCTTTATCAAGATATTTTATTATTTCTTTTATTAACTCTTCTGAATACTTTCCTATAGTAGAAGACATAAAAAAGGTTTCGTTAAACATTTCTCCAATGTTTCCTGCAAAAGTTTCTTTTTCTAATGTAGTATTTTTATTATTTTTTTGTAAATATTCAATATTATATTTACTAACATCAGACAAAATAAATGGAGAATGAGTTGTTATAACAATATTTGTCGTTTTATTTGGTTGTTTTAATATTTTTTTCAGTTTTAATAATATGTATATATAATCATATAAGAAATCTTTAGACCAATTTGGATGAGCACATTGACAAACATCATCTTCTAAAAGAATTGTGTTGTTTTCTATATAACACATTTTATTTATTAGCCATCCAGTAATCCTAAATCTTTCTTGCTCTCCAGCGCTCAACTCCCAAAATTCAAAATTTCCATCAGTATTAATCAGAATAGGTTCAAATAAAATATCATATAGAATCACTAAGCTACTACAATGCCCAGAACAGAATTTATTATTTTTTAGTATTTTACCTATTTTTTGTGTTATCTTTTTAAAATTTTCAGGAAAAGGTTTTCCTTCAGAGATTTTGTAAACGACATTCTTGATATCAGAATATCTGTTTATAGTAAAGGTACCACCTTCTTTTTGGTCAAATAAATATTTTGAGCTGTTTTCAAATTTTATGTAATCGTCTTTGTATAAGAATTTTAGTAGTTTTTTATTTATACTTTCTATATCAATTTTTTCTTTATTGCCACTTAAATATGTATTAATCATAAAATTAATGATTTCTAATACATTAGAAAAAGCTTTTGTTTTTGCTATAAGGGAAGATAAATAATTATTAAAGTCTTCAAAAAGATTATTGCCGCACAAATTGTATAACATTATATATTCAAATGGATGAAACTTAAAAAAGTTTTCTATTTCGTATGATGAAAGAGTTATTTCATCTTCATAATCTTTGAAAATTTTTATTAATTTCAATCTGATGTTATCAATTCTATTATTAAAATCGCTATATTTTATGTAAAAACTATCAAATAAATCTTTTTTAAATATTTTATCTATAAAAGTTTTTTTATTTATATATATTTTTCCTATTTCAAAGGGTTCATCATATTGAAAAGTTAATTTTTGCAAATCAATATATGTCCATTTATCAAATCTTTTATCTAAAATAACTTTTTTACTATTAGTATTATCAATAATTTTTAAGTTTGCATTATTTGCATAATAATTGCCTTTATCATCTTTTAACAGTACAAAAAAATCAGAAGGTAGTTCGTACTCTTTCCCTTGTAAAAGTCTCATTATAGTTGTTTTTCCGGTTCCATTTTCTCCACATATTATTTTTAAATTTATAGAATCTGGAAATAGTTGAACATATTCAGGATTATCGTTAATTGTAATAGTATTGCTTTGTTCTTTATAATCAAATATATATTTGGAATTTAAATTAATTTTCTGAGCACATTTAAACACTTTGTAGTTATTAACGTACATAAAAAGAAGTTCAATATTCTGTTTAAATATATAATCTATTTTTTCATTGGAAAAAAAGGTTGAATTTTCTTTATTTTTCCATTTAACATTTGATTTCATATTATACCTTCATTTTATATTTATTAAAATTCATATTACAGTTTTTTAAATTTACCCTTTTATTTTCTTTTCAATTTGTTCATATATTGAGCCAATTTCATTTTTTCTTACACCCATTAGGAATATACATTTACCATTGCTTGATTGTGCCCAAAGCTCACCAATCAATGTTTTATTTTCTGTATCTGTATTCGTTGCGAGATGTTCACCTTTATATTCAACGACTAATATTCTGTCATCTTTTAGTTTTGCGACAAAGTCCGGATAAAATCTTCCATTTGCCATTGGTAAATAGAACGAGTACTGATGTTTTTCTATGTTTCTAACCCAGAATGCAACATCTTTATTTGTGTCTAATGCTCTTGCACACTCAACTTCTTCTTTATTCATATCACCAACTAAAGGGAAGAAATGTTTATTGAAAGCAGTCCCATGATAAGGAGTTGATGGTTCATACTTTTTGCCGGTAAAATCTATACTGTAACTAGCATCAGTCTTGATTTCTTCTGCAGGAGCTTTAAATAATACTTTTTGCATTCCATTCTGTTCGGATTCTTTTTTACAATCTTGTATTTTTGATTTTATTGCATCCTTTAAAATGAATTTTGTTCTGACTAAATCATTTAAAGATATTTGCCTATCCACACATAAATTTTCAAGCAATTGTCTTATAAATGTAACTTGAACAGGTTGTGGTATTGTTTGGTCAGGGATTTGTCTGGTTATCCATATTGCAAGACTTGGTATTGTCCAATCTGTATGAGTATCACCGAAATCAAGAGCTAATGTTTCCTGAATATATCTGTCCTCAATATGATTTCCATTAATATCTATTGATATTGAAGTCCCGGTACTTCTTAACCTAAATTCTCCTTCTGTTAATATTGCAGGATGTTCAAGAAGCCATTTCCCACTTGGGTCTAAAAAATACTCGTCATAGTCATTTACCCAATCACCATCTACAAACAATGACAATTGTGGTACAGTAAATGATTCACCTTTTTGAGAAGGAGTTTTACTTTCATATACAATTCTATTCCTTAATTCAATTTTTATAGTTGTTTCAACAGTTTTTCTTTCAGCAACAGGTGTTGCCTGAATAATTTTTTCTTCAATTTCTGGAGTAATTTCTGCTGCTTGTTTGATGTGGACTTCCGGTCCTATCGGGGTTTCAATAACTTCAATGTTTTTCTGTTCCTCTGGTGTAAAAACATTTAAGTCAAACTTTGATACATTCAGTTTTATTGGTTTTTCTTCAGTATTTCCGCCTAATGTTATGGGTAATTTTGTTTGTACAGAATCTGGAATCTCATTTTCCTCAAATCCCATTTCTACAAGTCTGTCTTTAAGTTGAGCAACACCATCTTGCCATGAGACATTGGAAACAAATGCGTATGCCTTATTTAAATCTTCCTGTTCCCTTGATTTTGCATAAGGCATCCTTAATACTCTGCCTAATAACTGTTCAATGTCTTTAGTTGAATGTCTTTGAGCAACTGAACAGAATACATAGGCAAATGAACAATCCCAACCCTCTTTCAATGCTTCAACTGTTATTACATATTCAATAGGACACTTAGGGTCAAAGATGTCTATACCATCTAACTCTCTTTGGTCTCCTGTTGCAATAGCTATCTTGCTTTCCTCAATGTTTTCTTGCTCTACAAGATACTTCTTAATCACATCAACAGTAACTTCTTTATCTTTACTTTCAGCTTGAATCAAAAGTATAGGTCTTATGTAACTACTGTCTTTTTCTGCAATTTTAGCTAAACCTTTTCTTGCTAACACACTGGCACTTAAAGACTGTTCCCATGTCTGGTGAACTGTAAGAATAATAGGTAACTTAATCATTTCTTCTACTTTAAGTTCCATAGCACATACATGGTGAAGAATGTTTGAATTACTTGCTGGAGTTGCAGTATATTCAACTATACAAGACGGATTAACTCTTTGTAGCATTTCATAAGCCAAAGGTGTTGAATTATTATGTGCTTCGTCAGCAATAACAATAGGTCTGTAAATATTCAACAAATTTGCAAAAGAATACTTAATTTTACCTTTATCAGGTCCCTCGTCTATTCTTTCCAAATTTTCAAATCTTTGCAGATTCGGAATTCTGAGGAAATGCTGTTCTAAATTTTCATTATGAGCATAAATCCTTCTTGCGTTTGTATCAGTAATTTTGAACGTTTGAAATGTAGAAACAAAAACACAGCATTTACTCTCAATATCTTGAGGTCGTACATTTGTATAATCCTCAATATCAAATACAAGAACATTTCCTCCAAAAGCATTTTCTAATGCTTCTCTATTCGGATGACGTGGATTTTTTAACGTTTCAATCGTTTGGGTTTTGATTGTTGTTGTAGGACAAAACCACAAAACGACTGGACTTTCTGTTTCGAGATATGTATGTGCAACATGCGGTATGGTGTTTGCTGCTAGATATGTTTTACCGCCTCCAGTAGGAAGTCTCAAACACACATAAGGTACTTCTTCAAGATTCTTTATCTTGTTATAAGCATAACCTTCCTTTATTTGATGATATGCACCTTCAGCACCGTTATACCTTACTAATTCTAAGTAAGTTCTAAGCGTTTCTAAAGTCTTTTTCTGATATTCTTTTAATTCAAACATTTTCACCCTCTTTATTTAACATGAATCTCGGCAATTCAAGCACTTCTTTATTTTTTGTTGGAGCATCTTTATCTATAAGATTTGCAAGACTTTTTATATAAAAGTTTGTATTACAAGTATTCATTTTAATACCAAATTGTTCATCTGGAATTGCTTTTGTATATATCCCAATAAACTGTGCTATATTGCTTTGAGTTGAGGATAATGAATCAATATTTAATTTATATGATTTAGTTGATTTTAAACCATGCTTTCGTAAAATTTCTCCCAGATATTGCATTAGCACATTATAAAAGTATTTATCTAACTTACGGTTAAATATAGCTTTACCTATTGGTATATAAATCCCAGGCATCAAATCTATATTAGGGAAAATATATCTAAAATATTCTATAAAATTAATAATTATATCAAGTTCTTCAAAAATATCTTCTATATTTATTGTTAATGGGTATTGGGGTAATAAGGTCTTTTTTGTTTTTATATGTCCAATGTTACCATGCAATATATAGTTACGTGCATCTTCCATTTCACGGATTTTATTATCTAAACCTAATTTGTCGTAACTAATTTTATCAACCTTTAGTATCTTTAATATTTCTTGAATTGTATATTTATAATCTTGACGAAACAGCTTAATAGATTCTTTTTCAGTTGGCATAACAGAGCTATTCTTGTAAAAATATAGCACTTCAAATACAGTACTTATAAATTGTTCTAAACATGCAAAATAATTCGTGAAAATTGAAAGAATCCGTGCATTATAAGCAACTGGAGGCTGTTTGGTATTCTCAAGTATTTTTAATTGTTGTAACAAATCTATTGTAGTGTTACCAAAATATTCATTATAGGTAAACGGAATATCAATAGAATGTCTGCTGTATTGAATACGACACATTGAAAATGCAAGGTCGTTTCTCCTAAAGTAATCTAAAGACATTTCATTATTCTTCATCATTATCTACCTTGCCTTTACGTCATACGGAGTTTGCTTGAATACAATGTTATTATCTTTCAACTTTTGAACATTCATTCTTGTAGCTTCGCCGTATATTACTTTTTTACCATTGAATTGTGGTAAGGAATTAAATACTTTCTGAGTTAGAACATTACCTCCGTCTGGCTTCTTATCACCCAAAATTCCGTTATACAAAAGATAGTATGCTGTGTCATTATAAATACCTAATAATGATGATTTTTCTTTATTTACAAATGCAGTTTTTGTTTCAGAAAACCATATATGACTTGCAAGTGTTCTAAAATCAACTTGCTTGTTGATGTTACCATTTTCATCAAATATAGTTTCACCTAAATCATAGAAAGTGTAACCACCTCCACCATTCCAATTAACAGCTTTAGATATTCCACCTTGTTCACCGTCAATTACAGCTTTCATTCTTGGTACACAATGAGTAATTGCATGTTCTCCCATTTCTATACCAATATATCTTCTACCCATTTTCTGTGCAACGGCACAAGTAGTTCCAGAGCCTAAGAAGGAGTCAAGGACTAAATCACCTTCATTTGTTGCAAGGGTTAATATTCTTTCAATAAGTCTTTCTGGTTTAGGAGTATCAAAAACGGTTTTAAAGCCAAAGGCTTTAACTTCTCTTTTTGCTTCTTGGTTATCTCCAACTTCATCTCTTAACCATAATGTCATAGAAACAACGCCTTGCTTGACTTCCGATAAAAACTTTTTCACACGAGGGGCATTATTACCTTTAGCACCAAACCAAATTCTATTATCCTTCTTCATTTCTTCAAATCGTTCTTTTGTAAAAAGCCAACATCTTCCGTCTGGAGGTGTTACAATTCTGCCAGAAGGTGTAACTATTTCATATAATTTTTCTTCAACGACAGGACCAACAGTACAATCAGCAGATGTCCAAACTCCTCTTGTGTCATTATCTGGATTTTTATAATTTGCAACTTGAGATGAAGAACGTGATAATTTGTTTAATTCATAATTATCATCATATTTTTTAGCATATGCCAATAAAACATCATGACTACGAGATAATGTCTTTTTTAAATTAACGGGAGCAAATGCCCTCTGCCAAATAATTTCATCTATAAAATTTTTTCTACCAAACACTTCATCGCATATAACTTTAAGGTAATGGCATTCATCAGAATCAATAGAAATCCATATTGAGCCGTCTTCTGATAACAGTTCTCTCAACAGTTCCAGTCTTGGATATATCATTGATAGCCACATAGAATGCTCAAGATTATCGTCATAGTGTTCAAATGCACCACCAGTATTATAAGGAGGGTCTATATAAATACATTTAACTTGACCTTTGTAGTATGGCAAAAGTGCTTGCAGAGCTTCAAGGTTATCACCTTTAATAATCATATTTTCAGATTGTTCACCATAGGATAGTTCCGTATTTGCCTTTAATATTCTGTACGGCAAATTTTTCGTAATATTTGTTGCTTCACACTTATTCAACCATTCTAAAATAGGCACTATAACATACTCCTTTATCACATTTTAACACAAAAATAATGAGTTTTTATATATAAAACCATATCATATTACCATGCCAAAAACGGACATAATAAATCAGCTGAATGTTAAATTTTTTAAAGAAGTTTTTGTACTAAAAATATCAAACCTACTGTTAGAAATTATCAAACCATCTGTTACTTTACATTTACTCATTTTTTGCACTATTCTTGCACACTTTTGCACATAATTACACCCAAAAGTTATTGTTGGGTTGAAAACCCAACCTACTAGCTACTCCAAAAGTGACTTTTCTTGCACTTTTTTACTCATTTTTTTGCACCCATTTTGCACTGTTTTGCACAAATTTGCATTCAAAAGTTATTGTTGGGCAGGTATGCCCAACCTACTGACTTTTGATATATGTTTATGTAAAATTTTTATTTTGTCCAATTATGGAACATTTCAAACATTTGATAAACTTCATTAGGTGTTATATTCTCGCCACCTTCTGAATTTTTATCAGAAAAGGTTTTCAACACAAAATCAATGCCTTCATAGATATCTAATGATGAATATGCACCACCACCACTTACTGCAATACCAGTAATTGGTGGACGATTTGTTGCAATATCTGCTCTAATTTGTACTTGCTCTTGTGGAGTTATATTAGGGGATTTCCCTGTAAAATACTTGTTAATTGTATTAAACAACAATGCAGCATCATTACGTCTAGAATAGTTGATTCTTCTACTTTGGGTGCATGGATTATTATCGTAGGGAGAATATGTAACTTTTTTACCCTCTGAATTATGATATGTAATACTTTCTCCGCCATTTTTTACTTGTGCACGATAAATGTAATCTGTCATATATTTACTCCTTTTTCTCAGTGTTTTTCTAATTACATATATAAAGTATTTTTCTTTTCAAAAGTTGCTTGATTTTCAGAAAATATTAAGAAATTGTAACATTTTAATTGTTAATTGAAGCAAGTAGTATGTAGGTTGGGTGAAACCCAACAATAACAGGATAAAGCGATGCTTTTTATATTGAAAATTATCAAATCCGCTGTTCTTTCTTCTCAAACCGACTATTATTTTACAATTTTTTTGAGCAGTTTGATTATTTCAGTTAGATTGATTATCTTGCTGTAATTTAGTAAAACTGCCTATTGTGTCGGTCGGAAGTTTGTAAAAATAAAAAAATCAAACTGCTCGAAAAGTGACTTTTTCTACTCATTTTTTTTGCGACTGTTTTTAACTTCAAATTCAGTAATAGCCTGAAATATGCAATTAGCCTGTAGGTCGGTTTTACGAAACCGATAATAACTGGTCGTTTAGTTACAACCTCTTTTGAGAATTAGAAAAATGTAGGTTGGCATTACTATGCCAACATTAATTCTCAAAATCGGTGTTTTTTCTTTTCAAACCCATTTTATATAACTTCAAGGACTCTAACAAAGGAATATTTACCCGCCGCAAACTTTACAAGGAACACCGCCGCGCGCTTTTGCGTCTTTTTTCTCTAATTTAATACAATTTACCGTACACTTTTTTGCCCATTTGCATCCGGCAATATGATATTTGCCTGTCTTTGTATTATATATAACAGTTTCTGCAAAAGCAGATGTTATTGCCATTAAAAATAATGTTATTATACACAATATTGATAATAATTTTTTCATTTACCTAATTACTCCATGAAATCTGCCAAAAACGGTTTGGTTTTACTAATTATTAAGAATTTGAATAATAGTATCTGTTATATCAATTCCGCCGGAATAGACACTGTCTTTGCTAATAATAATATCAAGAGATTTTTCTTCACGTACTTTATCTATTGTTTTCTGAATACGTTGTTTTACAACAAACTCTCTTCTTTCTTTAAAGTCATTAAAAGCTTTTTCTCTTTTTTGAATTTCGCTGTTCATTTCTTGTTCAAATTTATTTTTTTGTACCGGAGATTCCAGCAGTTTGTATTCTTTTTCTTTCTCGGCTAAAAATTCTTGTAATTCAGAAGCTTTAATATCCAATTCGTGTGCGGCAGTTTTAGCAAAATTATAATTGCTTACTATTTTATTATAATCAACATATCCGACACCGCCGGCACAGGCATAAGTTATATTAAATAACAGTACAAAAACTAAAATAATAAAATTTTTAATCATAAAATCCTCGTAATTAATTGTCATATAAACCTGACGTTCCGAAAGTAAAGTACCCGCCTCGATGGTTATATGCACCAACGTGTGTAAATGGTACCGCATAGTCAATTGATATTGGTCCGACTCCAGGAATATTTATTCTTAGACCAATACCTGCTGATATAGCACTAAGCGGTCTGTCATACAATTTTGCGGAGATGGTAGGACTGAATACTTTACCTGCATCTGCAAATACTGCAAACCTCATGTTTTTAAGTATATCATACTTAAATCTGTCGAAGAATGGGATTGGCGTTTGAATTTCTGCGCTGCCCATAACAAATGAATTTCCTGTACCGACACCGTTCATGCGGAATCCTCTGATAGAATAAGGCCCGCCTAACCCAAATGCCATAACTTCAGGCATATTGTCTCCATGGACTTTCAATCCTCCTCTGGCAGTTAAGGATAAACTTGATTTCTTGAACAGAGGTATGTATTTTGTAATTTTCCCGACCAATCTGCCGTTTGTATTTTTAATTCTTGAGAGTCCGACAGCTTCATTAAAACTCGCTTTTGCAATCATACCGTTTCTGGGCATATATTCATCGTCAAGGTTTGAGTATATTATACCGGGAGAAATATTAAAGAATGTTCCGCCTGTAAGCTGTTTTGAACGTTCAGAAAAACTTATATTTCTCATCTGATACATAGATTGTATTTTATTTATATCGCCTTCGCGGAGACTGATGTGTTCAATTCCAAAGCCAAGAGATGCTTTTAGATTGTCATATTTGCTAATTTTATGTATGATTGTTCCGTTGATTCCCAAACGTTTTTCTACAGCCAGAGGAACCTGATAACTGCCAAGTCCTCGAAAGTACATTTTTGCGGCAAGCGAATTCATTTCATTTAAGAAATAAGGTTCTTTAAAATTAATTTCAACATTATAGTTTACTCTGTTTTTAATTGATGAATCGCTAAGCAGTATACCGGAACCCAGCATACCTGATATACCAAGGAATTGCCCTCTTCCGAGAAAGTTTTTATTGTTAATTCCTACTGAACCGAATACACCTAATGCGCTATCAACGCCTCCGCCTATTGTGATATTGTCTGATGAAGATTCTTTAACTTTAATTTTTACAATATATTGTCCTTCTTTATCAGGACTGGGTTCTATAGTTCTTTCAATATCATCAAACAGCTGTGTTGCATATATTCTTACAATATCTTTTTTAAGTAATTCCTCATTATAAACTCCGCCGGCTTTTGTCAGCATATTCCTTTCTATGACAAAATCTTTTGTCTTTTTATCTTCGTTAAATTCAAATTTTTCAATAACACCTTCGGAAATGTTAATTATCAGAGTTCCATCGGAAGAATCGTCTATGGATGTAACATGAGCTAAGATATAGCCTTGCTCTTCATAATGTTTATTAATATTACTTATGCATTTATTAATAACATTTATATTTTGGGGCATATTAATCAGTTCGTTCAGATAGGTGTATAGTTCTGCATCGGAATAAACTGTGTTTCCGTTGATTTTTATATTTTTTATAACAATGTTTTCTGCAAGATTAAATACTAATTCTACTGTTCCGTCAGATAACAAATTAGGCTCTATAGAGATATTTTCCGTAAAATAGCCAAGTGCAAATATTTTTTGTAAATCTTGTTGTAAAAGAGCAGTATTATACAGCGAACCCTCTTTTGTTGTGATAGCGTTTAATACGATTTGAGGTTTAATCTTGTTAATTCCGGTAATTTTAATTGAACTAACAGTTTTCCCGTCGTAATCATCGTCATCAAAAGAATTGTTTTGTGCCGAAGCATAGTATGAAAATTCAGGAATGAGTTCTTCTTTTACTACAGGAGCAGATTTAATTTTTTTCACATATTCATAATCGGAAGGTTGTATTAAATCTTCCTGCTTGTTAAACGGTATAAACTTAATCTTTTCAACAGTATCTTTTCGTTTAAGGGAATCGTCTTCTTTAATTGGCGAAAAGTTGTCTTTATTCTTCTTTGTGCCGGTTGATATTTCATTTTTGTCACTTTCCGCAGGAATATTTTCAACAAAAATCGGTTCAGGAATAGAAGATTCTGGCAGCAAGGGTTGAAGAGCAGGAGGCTCAAAAGCATTTCCTGTATTTCTGTAGATTTGTGTTTGATATTCACTAGGGGCAGGGAAATTAAATTCAGGGGATGAAACCTTTGTAGAGTCCAGCTTTATGGAAGGGTTGTCAGCTATAATATCGAACGGCGAAAAATCTGCGCCAAAAACTTGGAGCCAAGTGCTGTATGTTATTATTAATACAGCAATAAAAATACTTTTTATATTAAATTTTCTTTTTTGTATACTCATTTCCCAGCTGAAAAAACTTTTTAAGGACATTCTTATTTAAGGAAGAAAATTTTATATATCTGCTTCTGTCATAGAAATTATTGCCTGATAAAAACCTTTTGGATCATTTCCGGCAAAAGAAGATTTTAGAACATTTGAACCTACATGTATAGCAACATTGGTAATACCGTTACCAATGGATAATTCATACTTATTATCATCTTGCAGATATTTGTATTCTGCTCCTGATAAAGAAATTACAGGATATGCAACAACTCCCGGACTGTCTTTAGGCAGTGAACCGTTTTTACAATTGGCTAAAGCGAATGATGACGGTGTTTTTGACAAATTTGCAAAAGCTATATAAACTTGTCCTCCTTGAGAAAACATTGCATTCTCATACCCCGCCTCGGTTGTTGTATTTGCGCTGAGATAAAATATTTTCTTATCCGCGGCATTTGTAGTGACACGAAATCCTGCATTAAGCGGTGTATACAGATTACCGGTTCTGTTCGTAATATTTGCAGTAAGAACCGGACTCGTTATCGGTTCAATTTTAGTATATTCAGGTATTGTTACTTGAAAATCAGCAGTGGCACAAACGTCGCAAAATGCCGGTAATACTGTCAGAAACAAGTACAACAGTACACTGAGTGTATTTTTTATAATTGTCATTTTATTTCCCTAAAATAATTTAACAGACAGGCCCCTATAAAAAATCCCCTTCCCATACAATTCTATCATAGTTATGCTTTTGAGCCAGAATGTTAAATTTTGTAACAAAAATCATGAAATCATTAAAGTTTTTTGGATTTATGTCGATATACATGCAACATGAAAGGATATCAAATTAAAAAGTAATATAAAAAAGATATAAACCACTTGTGTGATTTATTTGTAGTTATGTACTTTAAAGAGATGATTTATTTCAAATGACAATTGAAGTCAAAATACAAATTGTTAAAATGAAAGTAGATTAATCTGGGAACAAAAATGAAGAAGAAGCTTATAACAACAATTATATTTTTATTTACTGCATTGAGCTTAAGTTCCTATGCATCAATAGTTGTTATGGATTATCAGGGTGATACTGTCGTAAGGCCGGATGGAGTTGAAAGAAGTCTTATTTTAAATAGCGATGATAATACACAATATGACATTGCAATAAGACCGTTAGAGTTTGCTATGACAAGAAGTGACGGTAAAGTTCAAATTCCTTTAGAAAATATTTATCTGAACAACAACTCTGAAGACGTTTTCATGCGATATAATGATTATTCAAACGTATTTCATAATCTTACTATGGGCGGAATTGCAAAGAATTTAACGGCAAAAGTAAGAGATTACGGTATGTTACCTGCCGGAGTTTATACATTACCGCTGGAGATACAGTCTATAGAGTCGGATTCTCGTGTAATATCAGGTACGACAATATTTAATCTTCAATTTGTAGTACCTGCAGAACAAACAATGAACTTTTTTGGAGAAACTCCGCATATTACTGTCGGAGTAAATAATGCGTTCAAGCGTAATGAAAAATTTGCAACTGATTCAAATCCGATGTTGTACATAAATTCAAACACTGATTGGGTGTTAACTTTGGACGGAAAAAACTTTGGTGAAGGAGCAGGTAATTATTATGTGAGAACAATATCCGCATCCGGAAATGTTAAAGAAAGATTGCAGGAGAGGGTTCTTATTGAGCCTGATAAAGAAATAATCTTGGCTAAAGGTATTGCTCCGTCTAATAATGAATATATTTCACTTGAATACTCGGTAGAAGGCAAAGACGGCGGAATTGTCAAATGCGGCAATTTCCAAAACAGTGTAAGATATAGATTAAGTGAGGATAGGGAGAGATAAATGAAAAAGAAAATTTTAGGAATGTTACTTGGTTTATTTATGATGTCACAAGTCCATGCTTCTGTATCACTGGCACCAACGAGACTTGAAATAAATGCTGATAAACAGAGAGGTAATTATATAACAACAGCAATTGATGTCAGAGGTGACAGCCAAAAGCCTATGAGATTCAGAGCATATACAGAGTATTTTACAATAGATGAAAACGGTGAAATGGTAATGATTGAAAAATCAGATGACCCGTATAATATATCAAAGAAAATCAAATTTGTTCCGTCTGAATTTACGGTTCAGCCCGGAAAAAATCAAAAATTCCGTATAAATATTGCAGGATTAAACCAGCTTCCGAAAGGCGAACATAGAGCTGTAATTTATTTGGAAGATGTTAACCCGAAAGAATACAATCTAAACACAGGACGTGCAAGTGTCGGTGCGCAGTTAATCGTAAAAACAAGAATGGGTGTTCCTGTTTATATTGATAAGGGTGTAACAAGAAAAGGTGAAATAGAAGAGTTTACTCTTGAACAAACCAAAGAAGGTTTTGTATCAAATATAAAAGTTCTTTCAACCGGTAATACAAGAATCAGATATAACGCAAAAATTCAGCTTATAAACGGAAATAAACTGGTTGACGAAGCTTCATTAGCGTCGAATGTAATCGGTCAAAACAGTTTTATAAAGAAAAAAGAAGTTGTAAAGTTTAGTAAAACTCCTTCAGGAGTATATACGGCACGATTGGTATTAACATATACGGATCAAAACAATAAAAAACAGGTAATGAAAAAAGAAACAACAGTAAAAATACAAGGTGAAATGTAGAACTAAAATTAAGAAAGGAAGGTTTACCCTATGAAATTCACAAAATTTTTACCCCTTACAGTTGCTGTAATGATGATGGCAACACCTGCATTCGCAAATGACGGTTCAGGCACTGCAACTGCAAACTTTGATTTGAACATCCCAACTTACGTAAACATCGTAAAAGACCCATCATCAAATGAAAATGCAACAGCTACAATCAGCAACAACTATACAACACTGCAATTTGACAAAGATTTGGTTGCAAAATTTAATGTTGTAACAAACGCACCTAGTACGCATATTCAATTAACCGGAAAATCAACAGAAACAGGCGGAGAAAAAACAGCTCTATACGGTACTGATGCAGCTAACATGAAATTAGTATTTGCACAAGAAACTGCAGCAGCAGGTACAATCCAAAACACAATTACAAACGGAGAAAATTCTCCAAATGCAATTGCATTTAATTTAGGATTTGTAGGTACTCACTCCGGTGCGGCAACAGCTGATCCTGTTGGTGTAACAGATGCTGTAGGTGAAGGCGGAGCTAAATTAATCAACTATACAATAGATAACGGTGAATACACATTCACTTATACAGTAACAGGTGCAGGTATAGCTGATAACTCCTTTGATACAAAAGATACAGCAGGTCACTACAAAGCTAAATTGACTTTATCTTATGTAACTCCGTAGTTATAGATAAAAGCAGAAAAATTGAATAATAATGAATAAGAGATTAAAAAACATACTATTAATATTAATGACAACCGCAATAAGCGGAGTACAGGTATATGGAGATACTGAAGTGGAACAGATGTTACAAACATCTGTTCCGCCGGCAGTATCCATAGAAAAGACCTCTTCCGTTGAAGAAGGAAGCGTAAATCCGCAAACAGGAGCTCACACAGGACTGAATACTGTTTTCACCTTGCAGTCAAATAGCGGTTCTGATAGTGACTACGATTACATTGTGACATCATCAATATTAACATCCGAAGGTTATGTTTCAGGTTTTGGCAAAAACGGTACTTTATTATTCACAAATACTACTAATCCTCCGGGAGTTGCTGCCGTAAATAATGCAAAAATTCTCGGAAGTGATAATAAGAATGTAGTTGTTTATCCGCTGACATCTACAACATCGTCTCCGCTAACTTCTATATATCAGGAGAATTATAAGAGTTACGGAAACTGTTATATTATCCTGCTGCATGGAGCAACAGAAGGAACCTTAACAGAAACTGTAGGTACGAACCCTATTGCAAGTACTTACAGCCCTTCGCAGGATGAAGCCGGTACATATCGTTCAACAATTACGTTTTCGGCATTTTCAAAATAAAATATATGTATTTTAAATAGACATTCGGGTAAAGGAAGCTCGAAAAATCAAAATACCAGTGGGCGTGAGAATGTCACAAACTTTTTAAAGGAACATAAAAAGTTTGAGTAAAGAAAATCTCCCCACCCCTTTTAAAAGAAAAGGGAAAGAAAAGAGAATGTTAAATAGAATTAAGAAAAATATAATAATCGCAGGATTGATAAGCACACTGTGCTTATCTAATGCTGTTTTTGCTCTTGATTCCACAATCTCATTTGTAAATATTAATAATTTAGCGTATCAGGATGTTGAAATAGTAATAACTGATAATAATCAAATTTTAGTTCCGTTCAAACAACTAGCTGATATTTTTGAAATAAAATACAGTGCAAATCGTGTAGATAAGCAAATAAGCTTTACAACAATTGACGGAAAATCTGGTATGATAACCCAAAGAGGTGTGTTTGTAGAAGATTATCCGCTTACAAAAATTCCGACGGTATTTGTTCAACAAGGAATTATGGATGGTGTATTTAATGAGGCATACATTCCTGCAAGTGTTGCTGCCCAAATTATGGGCATAAAACTTGATGCCAATTTTGAAGACTTAACGCTTTATGCGCAGGTAGAACGAAATATACCGATTCTTAATAATTTGAATAACGCACTTGTTGCAGAAAACAAAGGTCCAAGAGCATACCAAGACGTTGTAATGCCTAAAAAAGCAAGAAAAATAACACTTAATAATATTGGTATTCATAATAATTTGAGAACTGATACCATGAGTGTTGTTGATTTAAATAATCGTAAAAATATAAACGGTACATTCTCTGGAATGACCCAAGGAACCTTAAACGGTAAGATTTTGGGCGGTAAATATAAAGTAGAAGCAACGGAATACCATTACAGAGATAATGCATTTATGTTTGGAGGTGTTACTGCGACGTACGGTAACAGTTTTAAAACTAAAAAATCCGGAAAAGAGTATTTTTATGAATTAGGCAAAGTAAAAGGGATTACAGACAGTGATATTTCTATGGGAACAAATATATTCGGTGCTCAAATATGGAATTATAACACTGATCAAGTCGACCCGAGAAAAATAAGCGGATACGTAAAACCTACAAGCTTGGTTAAATTAACCGTTAACGGAGAAGAAGAAAAAACAATAAGTACATACGCAGGGTACTATTCACTAAAAGATGTCCAACTTCCCAACCCGCTCACAAGTTTGAAAATTGAAGAAATAAATGAAGACGGAACGGTAGAATTAATAAGCGAACAAACATTCTTTGACGATAAAGATAAATACAAAACTCCGTTAGCAAAAGAACATAGAGGAACTGCTTTTGCAGGTGTTTGGGGGTATAATAACAGGTTCTTTAGAGAAGGTCAAAATATATACCGTGGTAACAACAAAAAAATAACAGCAGGCGGAGAATATCAGTATGGTATTAAAGATAATTTAACTTTCAAATCTAAAATAAGCGGTGATAAAATTTACGAAAAGAATAATCCGGGCATTGTCTTTAAAGGCCCTACAAATGATTCTCTTCTTGTATCAGGAACGCAAAGAAGTACCAATTATAGAGAAGGTGCTACAACAATAAACAGTTTGGAATGGAAAAGCGAAAAAAATAAAAACATAAAGGCTTCATTATATGGAGGAGCCAGCATTGCACATGATGTGAGAGAAGAATATACCAAAGCCGGTTATATGGTAAAAGGTGTCGGCGAATACGAAAAAGACATTACCAAATATAAAAAAGGTATTCTAAAACCGAAAAAATTATATGGAGGTTTAGAATTATTTCAATACTCTCCTGACTTTTACGTTGCATCTTCCGATTCTTCCTATATTGGTGATAAATTGGGAGGAAGAGTTAAAGGTAATGTTACCTTCAATCAATCGTCAGCCGGAGGTTATTATTCAAGATATTATTCAAATATGAATCATCATTATCAAGGCGGAACAATTAAGTTTGATGAAGCAGGAATTAATGCTCAAACAAAAATTCCTAAAGTTGCTACATTACGTTTTAACGGTAACTATAAAAGAGGTGAAAACGATTTCGGAAGAAATAAAAATTACAACTACGATGCTAATGCAAGCAGAGATTTCGGTCGTTGGTTAACACTGCAAGGCGGACGAAGAGAAACATATTATGATACTGATTTCTGGCATGAATTAGCGGACGGTAATGATTACCATTCAAAATATGCAGATAACTATGCTCAGTTTGATTTAACAATGCCTAAAAAGCTTGGTAAATTCTCCATGCGACATAGTATAGTTAAATATGATTCAGGAAATTACAAAAACGGATATAATTTGTTCAGATTCGGATATATATTCCCAACTTGGAAGCGCCTGACGCTCGGACTGGGATGGGGATTTAGATACAGAGGACAAGGCGGTCATGACTTTGATGCTACGATTAGTTATCGTTCAAAATCAGGGCAAGCTATGTCATTCGGATATCAATATTCACAAAATGGCGGTTATTTTATCGATAATTTATTTATGCCGGATACAAACAGACATTCATTTAATTTTGTGTTCAATGACGCGTTCCAAGTATTTAATCACGGTCTAAAATCCGTAGGTGATGAAGCATTGAATAAAGGTTTATTTGAGGCAATTGCTTTTGTTGACGTTAATAAAAACGGAAAATTTGATAAAGGTGATATACCAATGGACGATATTCCTCTACTTGCAAGCTGGACAGGACAATCCTATAAAACCAATAAATTAGGACGCGCTGTATCTAACAGTTTAGAAGAAGGGGTTTACAAAGTTACTATTGATATGGACTCTCTTCCTATCAATGTTGCTCCTCAAACAAATGATATAATATCTCGCTATGTTAAAATTGACGGCGGGCAAACAACAAGATTGGAAATTCCTCTAAATAGTACTGTCGGTTCTGTATCAGGAGTTCTGAAAATATCTGATGATTTTGACAGAAAACTCAAAATAACAGATTTTATAGTTGTACTGTTGGATGAAAACGGTGATGAAGTTAATTATTCAACCGTTGGAGAATCAGGAGAATTTTATATTTCCGGCTTAGCACCTGGAACGTATACTCTTCAATTGGATGCTAACTTTATACAGAACTATGGATTAGAAGAATTGCCTAACAGCACAATTAAAATAGTTATTCCTAATGATTATAAAAATCCGACAGATTTGTATGATCAAAACTTGGAATACCGAGCACTGGCTCTATAATAGGTTCTATTTAACAATACATATATATAGCTGTATGAAAATACAGCTTTTTTTTATGATTATTATAAAAGTCGGATTATTAGATATCGGATTGTGTATAGTTACTATAATTTTTATTTATAGTATAATTAACCTATGAGTTTAGATGCCGTAATAGATAGCGTATTGTCGCCAATTGCTGATAAAATTTCAGGGTTAATTTTTTCATATGTAACCATAGGCGGAGTAAAAATTGAATTTTTGGTAGCGCTTCTTATAACAGCTGCTTTATTTTTTACATTCAGAACCGGATTTATCGGCATCTGGGGGTTTAAACATGCAATAAAACTAATAACGGACAATTTTGAACATAACTCACCAAATGGATATCAGAGAAAAAAGAAAGGGGAATTATCTTCTTTTCAGGCTTTAAGCGCAACAATATCCGCATCCGCAGGAATCGGCAATGTTGCGGGTTCCGCAGCTGCCGTTTCAATTGGCGGTCCGGGAGTAATTTTTTGGATGATAGTAGCAGGATTTTTCTCTATGGCGCTGAAATTTTCAGAAGTTTTATTAGGTGTAAAATTCAGACAAACAAATTCTGACGGAACCGTATCCGGAGGACCGATGTATTATATTTTGGCCGGTTTACGAGGGAAATATATTAAAAAAGCTGCTCCTTATTTAGCTAAAATTTATGCGATTTGCTGTATTTTTGCAATGATAGGAGGATGGAATTTATTTCAAATTAATGCTATGACGGCTCAGTTTACCGAAATTACCGGTGGAAGCAGGAGTATTTTTGCTGATAACGGATGGATACTCGGAACGATTGTTGCATTAATCACTTGGTTTACCATTATTGGCGGAATAAAATCAATAGGAAAATTTACATCAAAAGTCACGCCTATAATGTGTTCTTTATACGTAACAAGTGCGTTTATTGTTTGTCTTCTTAACATTCACCATCTTCCAGAAACGGTTATTCTTATAATAAAAGAAGCTTTTGCCCCAAAAGCAATGGCAGGAGGAGCATTCGCATGCATGCTTTGGGGATTCAGACGTGCAATGTTTGCAAATGAATCAGGTCTTGGAACTGCACCTATAGCATTCTCTGCCGTTAATACAAATAAACCTGTTGTTCAAGCTTTTATTTCCATGCTTCAACCTTTTGTCGACACTGTTATAGTCGGAGTAGCAACAGCTTTTGTTATAGTTGTTTCAAAAGCATATCTGACTGTAGACGGAATTGCAGGAATAGAATTAACCTCTAAAGCTTTTGGTACTATTTGCCCGTTCTTCCCTGTTATACTAACAATTATGGCAAGCTGCTTTGTACTGTCCACAATGCTTTGCGGTTCATATTACGGTGTTAAGGCTTGGAATTTTTTGTTTGGAGAAGGAATAAATAAAACCAGAACATTTCAATTTATATACTGTATTTGTATAATTGCAGGTTCTGCGATGAATTTTCAAAGTATTATTAATCTGTCTGATGCCGTAACATTATTCCTTGCAGTACCTAATTTAATAGCTGTGTTCGCATTATCAGGTGTAGTAATTAAAGAATTAAAACGTTATTGTGAGCGTTATAATGTTGGCGGTAAATTTGTCAGCTATTTAAAATAAGAAATTATAAGTAATCTAAATTGGCAATATAAACTTTAATACATTGCTTATAATATGTATATGAATAACGTTGATAAATTATTACTTGCATTAAATGAAAATACAAAATTAAGTATTGATAAATGGACTCTTGATAGACAATTTGTTTCAGGAATGCGGAAATGGATAGGCAATATTGTTCCGGCAGAGCTCTTGAAAAGAAGTGTTAAAGAAGCAATTGAGTCAATAGATACACTGAGTCAGGACGGGGTTTTTTATGAAAAATTTCCTAATAATATATTAACTCCTCAGTATGAAGATACTTGGGGTGTTACTGCAAATTATATTGAAATAAATAATAGGGCTATCGGAGAGATGAACGGTAACCAAACAAAAAATGGTATATTAAGCTGTATTAAACTGATACCGGCTATTCCTCCGAGTGCAAAAAGCTGGGCAAACTGCATTATTTTATCTCAAATATTTCCAAATATATATGGAGATGGATATAATAAACCTGCCGAAGAAGAAAATTCTATATACGGAATAAAGTTAAATGGCGGATACAGCAGGAATATAATTAATTTTGATATTTCAGATAAAATATCAGGAGAAGAGCAATTTAATGCATTTAATCTTCTGGCAAATTTTCATGGACTTAAAACAGGGTTCAGAACCGTAATATCTGCCGATCAAATCAGAGTTGTGCAGTCTGATGGCAGTGACATTAATTTTGATTGGAACAATGATAAACATTTTAATCTGTTTTTAGAAGAGCATATTCACTTAATAAATATGGGATTTGAAGCAATATTTATAGATTCCGCAAAACATATAGGCGGATATGATATGGGCAATTATACAGGTGTCGGAGCGCTTCCTTCTTATGAGCAAATGCAATATATAATACACGAAATAAGAGCCCGAACCGGTAACACTCATCTTAGTTTTGTTGGAGAAAAAAGTACCGGAGATTTTGAAAGATATCAAAATCTTGGATTGTCAACAGGAACAGGGTTTATTGATCCTGATGATTTTCACACGGTTCGAGATACCGCTATAAATTATAAATACTCTAAGAACTATTCTCCCGGAGTTGAAGTTTCAAACGATAATGATATGGGTGGAAGAACTTATGAAACAAGGCTTACGCGTATAAATAATTCATTATTTGCGTATGAATATCCGAGTGATAAACTTGCAAGTTTTATGCAAATGGAAGACTTATTTCCTCTAAGATATGACACAAATACTCATCATCTTATGATGTCAAATCCATCCTATTCAACAGACGGAACGCCAGAAAGTCATTGGGAAAACCTTTTTACTAAAGATGACGGCAGAGAATACAACAAAAAAGTTTCGGAATTATTTGTACATGCAATAAATTTATAAAACTTTTGTTAATTCAAAAAAACGTTTTAATAAATCTTCTTTTGTTGAATTATTTTCTATAATATAATCTGCAAGATTAATTTTTTGTTCTTGCGGAAGTTGTGATGCTATTCTTTGCAGAGCTTCTTCTTCAGATAGGTTATTTCTCTTCATTAACCGTCTTATTTGAATATCTTTGTCGACTGTTACTAAAATTATTTTATCAAACAATTTATCAAAACCGGTTTCATACATCAGCGGAACGGATATAAAAATATACTTTTCATTTTTATGCTCTTCAAATATTTCAAGAATTTTTGCTCTAACTTTTGGGTGGATAAGTGCTTCGAGTTTATTTTTTAATTCCTTGTTTTTAAAAACAAGCGCTCCCAGTTTTTTTCTGTCAATTTTTCCTTTGGTAAATACGTCATAACCGTAAAAATCTGTTATTTCATCCAAAAAATCGTGTGCTATCTTATCTGTATCATAAACAAGATAACCATGTTCCTGTAATATTTGTTCAAGCTGTGATTTACCGGACGCAATATTTCCTGTAATACCAATTTTTAAAACCAATTTTTCTCCTTAATTTTTTTCGGAATCATCTTGCTGAATTTGAATTTTTTGAAGATACGATTGCAATTGTTTTACTTGTTTTGGTTTTATTATTTTAACTTCACCCTTTTTTAGTCCTTCAAGAGTTATAATAGCATGTTGAATACGTTTAAGAACCTCAACCTCGAATCCCAGTTTTGCAAACATTTTACGTATTTGTCGATTTATACCCTGATATAATACAACTTGGATTACAGAAGATTTATTTGTTATATCAATAGGCAAAGTTTCTGCGTATGCTGTCTTTTTCTCTCCGTTATCAGTAATAATTTCAATACCATCCAACATTGCTTTTGCATTTTCTTCCGTAAATTTCCCGTTTATAGTTACCAAGTAAACTTTAGGCACTTTTATTGACGGATGAGTCATTTGGTTTATTAAATCTCCGTCATTTGTTAATATTAAAAGTCCTGTAGAATCTTTATCCAACCTTCCTACCGGTTTTAAATGTCTTAATTCCGGAGGTATTACGTTATATATTGTTTTTCTGCCCTTTTCATCTTCAAGCGTTGTAATATAACCTGCCGGTTTATAAAAACGGTAATATTCAAGATTTAGCGGTCTGACTGTTTTTCCCTCAACGGTAACTTTATCTTTTTCTCGTACGTAGAAACCCATTTCATTAATTACTTTACCGTTTACGCAGACTTTTCCTTCCAAGATAAGTTCGTCAGCTTTTCTTCTTGAGCACAAGCCTGTGGATGCAATATATTTATTAAGTCTTGGCATGATTATTCCTTCATTGCTCTTTCACAAATATTTTTCAAAACTTCAGGCATCCTGCGATAAATTCTGCCTTCTGAGTTTACTGCCACAACTTCTACAATTCCGATTACATAAACTTTCCCTGAAGTTTTGTTCTTAATTGTTTGAGTAAATTCTACTGTTAAAGGTGAAACTTTTGTTATTTCTGTTTCTACAATAATTTTATCATCAAGAACGGCAGAAGCTTTATATCTGATATTTATATTTGTGACAGGAATAACAATGTCATTTTTTTTCATCTCAACAAGGTCGAGTCCTATTTCTCTGCAAAATTCGACTCTGCCTTGTTCCATCCATCTTAAATACGTTCCATGCCAGGTTACACCGTATGAATCTGTATCTGCGTAATATACTGTTTGTTCTAATAAATGTTTCATGATATATAATTATATCATAAAAGAGGAGAATTATATGAAATTTTTACACACTATGATTAGAGTAAAAAATATAGAAAAATCTTTAAAATTTTACACTGAACTATTTAATATGAAACTTACGGAAAAAAGAAGACTGGAAGATTGCTGGTTATATTTTTTAAGTGATGAATCAAATACATGCCAAATAGAATTGACCTATAATGATGAAACTCCTGATAATGGGTACGAAATAGGAAATGGTTTTGGTCATTTTGCATTTAGCGTAGAATCTATGGAATTGTTTACTCAAAAAATCAACAAACTTGGGTATAAATACCTGTATGAACCGTTTGATTTAACCGGTAAAGGTTCTTTAATAGCATTTATAAAAGATCCTGACGGATATGAAATTGAACTAATCGAAAAAGTTCAGTGGTAATATTTCATGCACAGACTCTCAAAATTGATAACCTTTTTATTTAATATTCATATGTTATAATTTTTAAAGATATTAGATTTAAAGAGGAAATAATTATGTTAAGAGCAGGAATTGTAGGATTACCAAACGTAGGAAAATCAACCTTATTTAATGCGTTAACCGCTACAAAAAATGCACAAAGTGCAAATTATCCGTTCTGTACAATAGAACCGAATGTTGGAGTTGTTACCGTTCCTGATGAAAGATTACAAATCCTTGCAGACTTATGTAAATCTAAAGAAATTATACCAACAGTAATTGAGTTTGTAGATATAGCAGGACTTGTAAAGGGTGCAAGTCAAGGAGAAGGACTGGGGAACCAATTTCTGCATAACATTAGAGAAGTGGATGCAATTATTCAAGTTGTAAGGTGTTTTGATGATGAAAATACTATTCACGTAGAAGGTAAAGTCGATCCTATATCTGATATTGAAACAATAAACACAGAACTTGCTCTTGCGGATATTGCTTCAATAGAAAGAAGACTGGCAAGAATTTCAAAACAAGCTAAAGGCGGAGATAAGGAAGCTGTATTAGAAAACAATGCTCTTACTAAATTAAACGAAATGCTTCAAGAAGGTCATTTTATTAATCTGAATGAACATTTTAATGAAGATGAAATAAACGTAATCAAACCTCTAAATTTAATGTCTGTAAAACCTGTAATATATTGCGCAAATGTTTCTGAATTTGACCTCAAAGACGGAAACGAATATACAAAACGAGTAGAAGAATATGCATCAAAACAAGGAGCAGAAACTGTTATAATTTGTGCAAGAATAGAGGAAGAGCTCATTGAACTTGGTGAGGAAGGCGCTAAAGAATATCTTGCAGAATTGGGTATATCAGATAGCGGCATCGATAAGATGATTAAATCGGTATATTCTTTATTGAATCTGATAACATTTATAACCGCAGGAGAAAAAGAAACAAGAGCATGGACATGCGCACAAGGAACTAAGGCTCCGCAAGCCGCAGGCGTTATTCATACAGACTTTGAAAAAGGATTTATAAGAGCAGAAGTTACCAGCTACAAAGATTTTGTTGATAATGGTTCTTATTCGGCATGCAAAGATAAAGGCGTTACACGTCTTGAAGGGAAGGACTATGTCGTTCAAGACGGTGACATTGTTCACTTTAGATTCGCAGTATAAAGCCGGAGAAAACCTTTTAAACCCCTTGTTACATACGTGCAGCAAACATTCCGGCAGGTAAAGTGTAAATGTATTTGCGGTATATAAAAATATTAGTGTAAACGGGATTTAATAAAAGCATGCAGCTGCAAATATTAAATCGACAATTACAATTGCAACAAATGACCAAACAACGGCTTTTGTTGTCGCCTGACCGACACCTTTTGCGCCGTCACGAGCTTCCATTCCGCAAGAGCAGCTTATTAACGCAATTACAAAGCCAAATGCAAATGATTTCATAATACAAACTTTTAAATCATGCATATTAAGTCCAAACCATACCGAATCGAAATATGCTTTGAATGTTAATCCGGATACGAGATTAGATGCAATTGCACCGCCTGCAATACCGATTAATGAAGAAATAATTACAACAACAGGCATCATAATAAATCCCGCCAAAACTCGGGGAGTAAAAAGGTAATGAATAGGGTTAACTTTTAGCACCCTGATTGCATCAATCTGCTCTGTTACTTTCATTGTTGCAATTTCAGACGCCAGAGAAGAGCCTATCATTGAAATAATTGCAAAGCCTGCCATAATAACCGCTTCTTCTCTTACCATAAGAATAGCAATCAACATGCCAACATAATTTCCGGCTCCCTGCTTAACCATTTCTCCTGCAACCTGCATTGCTACAATTACGGATGTCATACCAACAATTGAAAGTGTTATAGGAAGTGATGTAACACCAAATCTATAACATTGATAAGATAATTCTTTAAAAGTAGTAGGCTTATTTTTTAAACCCTTTATTAATTCAATGCCATGCATTACTATATAACCGAGCGTGGAAAGTAAGCTATTAAAAGCTTGTAGTATTCCACGAAATATTTTATATGTATATGTAGCTTTATAATATATTTTCATAATTGTATTTTATATATTTCAACTTATTTATTATACCAAATATGAGAAAAAAAATACAAATATTTCTATATTTCTGCAGAATTCGAAGTTTTACAATAAATTTTATTATTATAGACTACTCCTATCGGTTAATGAAAAATTGTAGAAAAATTTGATAATAAAAAAGGAAGTAAATAGGAATATTATCTGATTCTTTAAAGCAAGTATGAATCACTCTATAAAGAAAGGAGGTATAATTAGTTTTCTGATTGTCAAAATTTTATGAAAGGAGGGATAAGTTATGCAAATCCTTAGAATGATAGCTTTCGCACTTGTTATAACAGGTGCCGTTGTCTGGGGTATTGTAGGTTTCTTTGACTATAATATTGTTGATGCAATGTTTGGTCAAGGTTCAATCCTTGCAAGAATTGTATACTCTCTTGTCGGAATAAGCGGTATTACATTACTTGCAACAAGCGGATTTGAAGAATGCTACTGTCATTGCCCTGATGAAAAACACTACTAAAACAATAGAGGTTGTCCAAAAGTCAAATTTATAATAATTTGCAAATTACACAAACTAGCGTAGACCCCCCTCGCCCCTTGTGGGAGAGGGGTAGGGGTGAGGGGTCAATATCTGCAAGTTTGTTAACTTTTTGTTCACCCTCTATTTATTTATAATACTTTCTGAGGCTACATAAGCTGTTGACCAAGCATTTTGAAGATTAAACCCGCCGCAAAATCCGTCTATATCCAAAGCTTCTCCTATTATATAAATATTTGGGTATATTTTTGATTCCATTGTCTTAGGATTAACTTCATTTAGATTGTATCCGCCTGATGTTACAGTTTCTTCACCTTTATTTGTTCCTGTTACGGATAGTTCAAAATTATGTATTTTATCTAAAATATAATCACGAGTTTTTCCATCTATTTTTGATCCTTTTATTTCTGCAAAATCCCCTGAAATATATTGAGCAAATCGGTGAGGAAAAATTGATGACAATATGTTTTTTAAAGCTTTATGGGGATTATTATTTAAAAGTTCTTGCAAATCCGATAAATCTTGGTACAAATTAAAACTTAATTTGTAAGGATATTTATCTTTTGTTTTTATAGACGAAATTTTATACGCAAGAGGACCTGATATACCAAAATGAGTAAATAATAAATCGTCGGTTATTTTGCAGGTATTAGAGTAAACATTCTTTAATACTACACCGCTTAAAGATTTTATATTTGACTCTAATCCGACAAGTGACGGCGTTTTAGGAATAATATTGTGCTTATCAAGACCTTTAAAATTTCCTTTTCCCCCTGTTGATATAATTACATCGGAAAAAAAATACACAGCTTTACTTGTTACTATTTTATAGCCGTTTTTTAGCTCTTCTATTCTTTCCATTTTTTCTTTAATAAAATTCGCATCCTTAATGAATTTTAGAATCTTTGCTCTAACATCTTTAGCACTATTTGAGATTGGAAAAATTCTTCCGTTATCTTGGGTATAAGTTTTAACCCCCAGTTCTTCAAACAGAGATATTGTATCATATGTAGAAAATCGAGAAAAAACGGAATATAAAAATTTTTCACCCCTCGGATAATTTTTAGCCAGCTCTCTGTAATCATACTCCGCATGGGCAAGATTACATCTTCCGCCGCCGGTTGGAAGTAAAGTTCTTAAAGGATCACCATAATCAAACATAGTGACCTCTAAACCGGCTTTTAATAAAAAATATGCACACATACAACCGGATGCACCGGCTCCTATTATGCAAATACTTTTACACTCTTGTCCCATAAAGAACTACCTGTTCCGGATCTTCAAGTTCATCATACAATTCTGAAATAGATTTTTTGAATAAAGGGTGAATATAATCCTGAGCTATTTCAAGCATCGGGACGAGCATACAAGCTCTTCTGTGAAAAAATTTGTGCGGAATTGTCAGTTTATCTGTATTTATAATTTTATCGTCATAAAAAAGAATATCAATGTCTATGGTTCTATCCGTATATTCCCTTTTTCCGCTTCTGTCTCTGCCTAATTGCGCTTCTATTCGGTTGATTACAATTAAAAGTTCCTCAGGTGAAAGTGATGTTGATATTTGAACAATTGCATTAACAAACCAGTTTGGAGAATCCATTTGCCATGGTTCTGTTTCATAAAAAGATGAAGAGGAAACAATACTGATATTATTGGTAGTGCCAATAATACTTGCAGCTTGCTGAACATCCCCGAGCCTGTCACCTATATTTGAACCTAATGATAAATATACTATTGCCATATAATAATTTTAACTGTTTGGTATAAGTTTTGTCAAACTTAAAAACTGTATTTTACAATCCTATCTGTCTTATAACTTCATAAACTGCTATCGCAACAGAATTAGACAAATTCAAACTTCTTTGTCCCTCTACCATAGGCAAAGTTATTGCGCTCTCCTGTGTAACATATTCTTGCGGAAGTCCTCTTGATTCCGGTCCAAAAACAAGGAAGTCGCCATCTTTAAATTCTATATCCGTATATTTTCTTTTAGATTTTGTTGTTAAATAAAAGAATCGTCCGCTAGGAAATTGTTTGTACATTTCATCCATTGACGGAACTTTATGTAAATCTACATTTTGCCAGTAATCCATGCCGGCTCTTTTTACGTATTTATCGGTAAGTGCAAAACCGAGTTTGCCTACAAGATAAAGCGAAGCTCCGGTACACACGCAAAGCCTTGCAATATTTCCTGTATTTGCAGGTATTTCAGGTTCATATAAAACAACATTAATTTTTGACATTACCACACCCCGAAATCAAAGATTTCGCCCCTCCTTCAATGGGAGAGCAATCTATTATCCCTCAATAGCTCTTTTAGCTTCAATTACAACCGGCAAACCGCGAACTACACAGAAGACAATTGCAAACACTGCTGCCCAGTATCCGATATTCCATATAATTTCTTGATTCGGAATATCAGGAATTTTTGCGGCAATAATTAGGATAAACGCCAGAACCTTTGCGACAGCATAACTTATTCTCATAAACTTAGACCCTGTTATCCATTTGCAAACAGGATTTCTTTGCATTCCAAATGGGGTTAATCCTTTTTCCATAGCTGCGCTTCTGATTGTATCAGTTACAAAACCTCTTGTAATAGCAATTAGCGGAAATAAAATATTTATCCATCCCATAACGGCAAATAATATCCAGTATGTATTTTCAACAATTCTATCGCCCATAATATCAAGAAGAGCACCAAATTTAGATACTTCATTGAATTTTCTTGCGACCCACCCGTCAACACCGTCCAGTGCAAATGCTAATATGGTTAAAATCAGTGCCCATAAATATGCTTGAGCATTTCCTTGCATTGCGTATATTAAATAGACCGCTGCAAACATAATAAAAATTCTGAATATCGAAATAAAATTTGCCATTCTAACATCCTCTTTTGTGATTCGTTGGGTTTCACCCAACCTGCTGACATCCTCTTTATTTTGGTGCAAATAATTGCACCCTACAGTTCTTGTGTTTATTGTCGGGGCTTGCCTAAACTGAGTCTTCTAATCATTTACCCCTTACCCCTTTACCCCTTTATACATTTACCCCTTCATTCTGGAAAGAGCAAAGTTAGTTCTATCCAGTTCTTCTTTTTTGGAACCGAGCATAATTCTTTCAGCTTCTTCTAAAATGCTGACAACTTCATATCCGTTAGCACCGTCTGAACGAGCTTTTTGTCCGGTCTCAATACAGTTCACAAAATGCTGGCATGCAAGCTTAAGAGGTTCAATTTCTAAATAATCAAGTGCAACATTTTGAGTATTTGCAGGAATAAAGTTATCATATATTTTTAGCTTATCAGTCGGAGCACAATCATCAAAAATTGCAGTTGCTTTTGTACCTCGAACAAGTAAATTAACGTGTTTTTGAGGGGTTATCCAGCTGTCTGAGATATGAGCAATCATTCCGTCTTCAAATTCTATACCTAAATGAGTAATATCCATAATGTTATTTCTGTCACTTGATGCACCGATTGCTGAGATTACCTTAACGGGACTTTTCCCTGTAACATAAGCAACCATTGCTACATCATGCGGAGCTAAATCCCACATAACACTTCTGTCATTTTTATGGTAGTTAACGTTCAGTCTGTCAGATTGAGCATACACTATCTCACCCAGCTCACCTTCTTCAATTAACATTTTTAATCTGTTTACGGCAGGGTGATATAAAAGCAGATGGTCAACCATTAACACGAGATTTTTAGATTCAGCAAGTTCCATCAGTTCTTTTGCTTCCTGTGCCACAGTCGATATTGGTTTTTCTACATATACATTCTTACCTGCCTCAAGCATTGTTTTAACAATTTTGAAGTGAGTATGACTTGGAGTCACTACAGCTACTCCTGTGATTTCAGGATTCTTTATAATATCATTAAAATCTTTAGTTGTTTTAACACCTGGGAATTGCTCCCTAACTGCTTTTAGAGAATCTTCATCTAAATCACACACATATTCTAAAACATTTAAATAATAAAAATTACGGACAATGTTTTTACCCCACATGCCCATTCCGATAACTGCAATCTTTTGGTTACTCATACTTTCTATTCCCCTCATCTATAGGAATATTATATTACAAGCACTTTGATACGTAAAGTACAAAATCCGTTAAATACATTTTTTACGGTAATGAAATCTCAAAATTGCCGTTATAAAATCTGATGGTTAAATTTAATGTTTCATTATTATAATAAGATGGCGGCGGCGTAAATGTTGGAGTTGCCATTACAGCTGCGTATACTGCATCATTTAAGGTGTTATTTGATGATTGTTTCGTAAAAGAACGATTTGTAAGTTTTCCGCTAGAATCAATCTTGAAAGAAACGGTACAGCTGCCGTCTCCGATGACGCGGGTAAAATCAACCTTTCTTCCGATGGTATTTCTTAATTGTGCTTTGTAATTATGAAATTCCTGTTTTGCTTGAGCAGATTGTTTGGCTTTTTGTTCGGCAGCCTTTTTAGCCCGTTCTTCTTGCAATTTTCTTAGCTGAGCCGCTTCGGCCGCTTTTCTTTCGGCATCAAGAGCAGCCTGTTTTTTTGCTGCTTCATCTGATATTTTTTGAGTTTGACTTTGGACTTGTGTTTGAACTGCAGATTTTGGTTTTGCTACGGAAGTTGTTTTGGATATTTTTGTTGTTGCATATGTCTTTTTAGTCACAGGGGCCTTTTTAACGGGTGTTATAGTTTTTTTCTGTTCTGTTGGTTTTACTGTTGGTAAAATTTGCTTAACCACATTTGTCACAGCCTCATTTGATTTATTTTCTTTCTGCTTTATCTGTGGTTTTTCAATATTTTTAGGCGGTGTATTATTCCAGAAACTTTCTATTGAAGGAATTTTTTTTGTTACATTTGTTTCAGCTTTTTTTATTTGCTCTACTTCCTCTTCAGAAGGATTCCAAGCAAAAAATACTACGTAAAAAGATAAAATTATACATACACAAAATATTACTAATGATATTGGATCTATGGAATGCATAAACCTCGAAGCTTCCGAATACTGCTCTGACAAATTCTGCTTTTTTGGATTTGGTTTACAAGGTGCAATTTTCGGCTCTGCATTGGCACCGGACTTAATGTCGTTTTCAAACTTGGATGATTGTTTTTGCTCATTTGACGACAAATTGTTTGTATTCATAGATTTTTGCTCTATTGAGTTCTCTTGAATTATCTCTTCAAACGTATCGTTTCCGCAATCACAATATTCCGGTTTTATTTCATATTCTGTTCCGCATTCTTTACATCTAAACATTACTTGCCTCATTGCTTTTAATTATAAATTAATTACAATCCGTTTGTAAACAATTACATTGTTGATATTATTATTTTCAAACAATATTTCAAAATCTATTTGCGCCCTATAACAATTAAATTTCTTTCAAAAACTTCCGGAAGCGGTAATTTATATTCGATTATGCTTTTTACTTCTGAATGATATTTTTTTAAAACTGATTCCGCTTCTTTTAGCTCTGCTAGCACATTTTTTGATTTATAAGCAATAAAAAAACCGTCAGTTTTTAAAAGAGGGAGTGCGTATTCTGTAATTTTTTCAAGTTTTGCAACAGCTCTGCTTGTTATAATATCATATTTTGCACCGCTAATATTTTCTACCCTGTCACATATTGTTGTTAAATTTTTTATCTTTAAAACAGATTTTATGTTATTTATAGCATTTATCTTTTTTCGAATACTGTCTATTGCAGTTACATAAATATCCGGATATTCAATTGCAATGGGCACACTCGGGAAACCGCCTCCGCAGCCTATATCCAAGACGGATTGACCGCCTTTTAATAGCCCTGTCAGTTTTATTGCCAAAGAATCATATATATGTTTTTCAAATAAAACACTTTCATCATTCTTTGAGATAAGATTTATTTTTGAATTTTCTTCCAAAAAAATTTTTTTATATTCGGTAAAATCTGAACTTATTTCTATTGTATTATCCATATTTTTTCTCAAGTTTTTCAAAATCTTCTTTATCAACCCTAATTTTCATATCCGAAATTCGTTCCTGAATTTTTTCGATATCGACAGTCGTTCCATAGTTTTTTGATATTTTAAGAGCTTTAAAATACTCTGTTAAGGCTTCTTTATTTGTAGCTTTATTGTTATAATAGTAATCTCCCAGAGCAATCGTCGCTTCTAAAATATAAAAATCTTCATTCAAAAATTCTGCACTTTGCTTTGCTTCCGTCAAAAACTTAAGGGCTTTTTGCGAATTGCTTTTCATATAAATTTTTGCAAGATAAGAAGCTGTATAATATATTCCTTCATAATTGTTGTTATTTTTTTCAATATTATATGCCTTAGAAAAACAAGCTTCGGCATCCGAATAATTGTCATTTTCAAAATAGCAAGAACCCATATTTGAGTATGAAAGAGCTTTATACGAATTTGTATCATTTAAATAAATACACTTGCTGTAATATTCAAAAGCTGTACTGTCATCATCATTTTCGTCACACATAAGAGCATATTTAAAATAAAGTTCTGCCAAACCTTCCGGCGAAGTATTTTCATCTATTGATTCAAGAGCTTTCTGATAATATTTTGATGCCTCATCATAGTTTTTTATTTCACTGTATATATTTCCCAAAAGTGTACAAGAATCAACCATCAATGATTGCGGTGTATCAACAGAGTATATTACTTTTTTTATTGTTTCTATTGCTCTGTCCATTTTATACATCTCAAAATATAAATTTGTAAGCTCATAATAAAGATAATTTAAATTTATATATTCATTTTTACTTTTATAATATTTTTCAGCCAGTTCATAATAGTGCTGTGCATGCTGATAATCCCCGACAGCTTTATACAATCTTCCCAATTCCACTCTTAATTCCGCAAGAGTATTATCGTCTAATTTTTCATTCTCTATTATATTTATATAAGCTTCTGTAGCATCTGTGTACTGTTTATTTTCTGCTAATTTACCGGCTTTTTTAATCTTTTGACTTAAGTCAGCTGTTTCCTCATCATTACTAATTTCTGCTTTTTTATTTTTTTTCGGTTTTACTGCTTCTTGAGCTATTATTTGTTCTTTTTTTTGATTGTTTTCTAACTCTGTAATTTTTCTGTTATGATATTCAATTTCTGCTCTCAGAGCTTGCCTTGATATTAATATTGATCTTGTTTGCAAAGATTCTTTTAAATCTTTTTCATAGATTTCTTTTATATATTTATGGAGTTTAACTTCTGTTTTTACGGGAATTGAGATATCAATATCCTGCTGAAAATAGTCTTGAACATAGACAATATCCTGTGCAATATAAATCATTAAATTATTTTTTAAATATTCTATTGCAAAATCATCGTATAATCCTAATACAGCCAGCGCATTCAAGCTAATACCATGCCTTAATGTCCGCAGAAACCAGAAAAAGTTTCTTATTGCTCCCGGAATAAGATTTATATATGTAAATCCAAGAAAATTATCGAATGACATTCCTGACATAGTATATTTTGCAAGAAAATCGTTTATTGATATTTCCATAGCTTTAATTATTTTTATAGATAATACAGTATAATAATAATACCCCCTTGAATATTTATAAAAATCATCGTAAGCATCTTCTGTTCCGTCTACATTGTACGACTTGACAAAACTTTTAAACATTTCTTTTGGGAAGGGTTTTAGAAATAATTTCTTATCAACTTTTATGTCTTGAAAAACCTCTTGAAGCATTGCTCTTGTCGAAACAATAATTTTTACATTATCATTTTTTATAATTTTAGCCATTGTGTCAGATACATTTTGAAGATTTTCCTCGGCTATATCATCATACGAATGCAATATGATAATAAACGGTTTTTTTATTGATGAAATATATTGTTGGAATTTTACAGCCAGTGTAGTAACTTTTGCTGTATGGACTAAAGCTTTGGCAATTGTACTTTTTTCCATATAATCAATAAACGACAAAAGAATATCATCACATACCGTAGATGTTTTACAATAGTATTCCAACATAATTACATCTGATTGTAAAAATTCACAAAGATAGTTTATAAACTGCCTTTTACCGGTACCCAAAAAGCCATGAATATACAAAAATTTATCATCTGAGTTTAAAAATTCGATAGCTTTTATTATATCGTTATGATGATTTTGCAATAAGAAACTATCTATCCGGTCTGAATCCGGAAGTATTATGTTTTTTGTATTATTGAATGATTTATTAGTATATTTGTATTCCATATGTCGATTCTAATTGATTCACAAGCTAATTGCAAACGTTCTAATCAATAATTTTTAAGTTTTTAACTAAATTATCTAAAGAATTTTCAATAGAATTTTTATCTAATAGAATGTTTTGCACTGCTGTATTCACCTGACTGTTAATCTCTTTTTGATTCCGCTGTTGTTTTAATTGCGGATATATTTTATTCATTTGATGAGCACTTATTGAACGAGCCTTTGAAATCAAGTCCGAAATATCACTATAAAATTTATTATTTAAAGCAGACGAATTTGTAGCAATAATATTAGTCATTTTTGCCAATTCCAACTGATTTTGTTCATTTGTCAGATATAAGCAAAAATCGAGAGCTTCTTTTTTCATTGCAGCTCTTTTAGGAATGACAAAATTCATAACGGAAATATCATTTTGTCCCAAAGGACCTTTTATTTGCTCCATTACATCTGTTTGTTCATAAATAGACGGCGCATTTTCTTTAATCATATTCAAAAAATTTGAACCGCCCTGATAAAAAATTATTTTTCCTGCCATATACTGTTCAAGAGCTTCTCTATGTGACATTGTTACTGTTTCAGGCGGGATTAAGTCTTTTATGTACAAGTTTTTAAACATTTCAAAAACTTTTTTTGATGGCTCTGAATTCAATTCATCTATTTCGGTTACTCCGTATTTGTTAAGAATCTTCATCATTGTATCATTTTCGGTAATTGTAGGAAGATATGCATAGACTCCAGTATTTAACTTTATTTTTTCTGATACGGAAGCGAGCTCTTTATATGTTTTAGGCAGTCTTATAACTCCGGATTTGGAAAATAAATCTTTATTGTATATCGTAACTGCACTTGTTGCATACCAAGGAATTGAATACAACTTACCGTTATACATCAACGTTTTAACAACTTCCGGATTAAAATCCGTAACAACATTGATGTCTATTTCTTCTAATGTGCCTTTTTGAGCCAGTAGAGCAGAAAAATCCGGGTTTAAATTTATTAAATCCGGCGGGTTATCTGTCATTACTGCCGCAAGAGTTCTTTTTTCCCCTTCTGAAAAGGGTACATCAACCCATTTTATAATAACATTTGGATGCGTTTTTTCATAAGAGCGAATAATCTTGTACATATAATCCGCAAAATCACCCATCTGAAGAGTCCATACCGTAACTTCTTTTTGGTTTGTTTCTTGTCTTATAGTGCAAGCCGTCATCCCAATAAGTGCTGCTGTTACAAAAAGAAGTGTCAGTATTTTTTTCATTATCAAACTCCACCCTTATTTTTATTTAGTATCCCTATATTTTTGCCATTAAGTTTAAATCTATATATTTGAACGTGTTTGTTATAACTCCGGGCGGGAAATTATAAATATTATTACATGGTGTAATTTTTAATATAGCATTGGTTTTATCAATTTTGGCTATAGATGCCAAATATTTATTTCTGTTTGCAGAAAAAATAATATATCCGTTGTTGCTTTGAATTTCATCAATATTAAATCTGTTTGCCGATATAGAAGCAAGTGTCAAATAAAATAGTTTTTCTTGATTTATGTTAAATATTTTTGTGCAATCTTCAAACGAAATACTTTGAGAAACGGTCAATGGGTTTGCTCTCTGTATTTGTGTTACATCGTTTGCAAATGATTTAGGCAGAATTAAAATTGATAAACAAATAAATATTAAAAGTTTTTTCATAATAATACTCTCCAAATATAGCATACTATATCTGAAATGTTTTAAACTCCTTTATAAGAAGGAATTTTTAATAGAATTTCATATTATAAAATAGGTAACTATATATAAGCTGTTATTTAAAACTGCTCTAAAAATCTCTTGTCGTTATTAAAGAATAATCTAATATCATCTATTGCATACTTTAACATAGCAAGTCTTTCAACTCCCATACCAAAAGCAAAACCTGTATAAACATCAGGATCAATACCGACTCCTTTAAGAACGTTAGTATCAACCATACCGCATCCTAAGACTTCAAGCCAGCCTGTTCCGGAACAAGTTCTGCAGCCTTTCCCTTGACACATAATGCATTGAACATCGACTTCCGCAGAAGGTTCTGTAAACGGGAAGAAACTGCTTCTAAATCTTGTCGGACGAGCAGAGCCAAAATATAATCTTATAAATTCATTCAAAACGCCTTTTAAATCACCAAATGTAATATTTTTATCTATATACAACCCTTCAATTTGGTGAAAGAAATTATTTTTTCTTGCATTAATATTCTCATTTCTATACACTCTTCCCGGTGCTATGATTTTAATAGGCGGTTTCTGGTTTTCCATTACATGAATTTGTGCTCCTGAAGTTTGACTTCTAAGAACAACTCCGGCTAAATTTTTAACATAAAACGTATCTTGTACATCACGTGCCGGATGATCCTTTGGAACATTTAACATATCAAAATTATAATACTCTGTTTCTACCTCAGGAGAAAGCTCCGGAGATGCAACAGAAAAACCTAAATTCTGAAATATTGATACAATTTCATCAGTTGTTGACGTGAGCGGATGAACTTTTCCCTGAGGAATATATTTTCCGCTTAAAGTTATATCAATTCTATCTTTCTGTAATTTTTCATTTAATTCTTTTTGATAAAATGTATCATGCTTTTCTTTCAAAAGATTTTCTAAATCTTGTGTAATTTGATTTGCGAAAGCTCCAACTGTTCGTTTTTCTTCATCAGATAAGTCTTTTAATCCTTTTTTTATAGAATTAAATTCTCCTTTTCTGCTTAAATATTTTAATCTGATTTCATCAATATCAGCTATTGTATTTGCATTATTTATATCATTCTTTGCCGAATTATAAATACTTTCTAATTGTGCTTTCATTATTATATTCTCCCATTGCCTTAATATTATCGTGAACAATGGTAAAATTCAATAGATTTACGAAAGATAAAATACATCAAATATATGATGTAATCTTTTTATAAACGTTTTATTCTGTTAAGTAAGGGATAGTGTTTTCCTTTAATCTTGGGAGAAGAGAAATGTTAAATACAGTTATAGAACTTGAACCGCAGCAGGAGATATCAACATCCATTACAAAAAATTGGACTCCTCAAGCTATAGAGTGCTACAAACTTCAAGGTAATTGCGCAGAATGTTCTATTAAAAAAGCTCACTACTCATTTGATTGTCAAATGCCTAAAATTATTGAAATTTTAAAGATTATGAACGGTGAGCCGGAAATAGAGTAATTACACAATACATACCATTAATAAAAAACTCTGCATATTACGACTACTATAAAGTACAATATTCCTTGCAGTCATTGTTTTATATTAAATAAAATGCTTTATCCCTCAGCCAGAACAATCGTAAAGTCGCTTCCAACTGAAAAATTTTCTGTAGGATCATAAACAAATTGCATTTTATTAAGTTCCGGCATCTTCTTTTGAAGCCAATTATAAAAATCGAGCGTTACTTCATTTCGGTTTGCAACAAATCTTGTGTGTGATAAATGTGTTATTTTTAGCATGTTTACTTCAAAGCCCAATTCTTTCAAATGTTCTTGTATTGCAATTGCATCTTTCTCTTTTAAAGGTGAATACATTATTCCTGCTTTGAATCTTGTGAAATCTGCTTCAATTCTATCCCTATATATCATTCTGTCAATTACTTCTTGAGTTTTCTGCGGATCGAGAATCCAATAACTTATATATCCCTTTTGATTAGGTGCACCCGGAAGAGTAGCAATCTCTATTTTATTTTCGTCTACACCTTTCATAAATCCGGCATATTGAGACAATTCGTAGAAACTCATATCTGTTTTTATATAGGTTTTGCATATATTTAAAACTTCCGGAATCTTTGCAAGAGTGTCAAGAGATTTAATCTTCTCAAGCAGACTCTTCATAAACCACTGCTGACGTTGAGTTCTTCCAATATCTCCTAATCCGTCTTTTCTGTACCTTAAATATCCGATTGCCTGCTTACCGCTTAATACAGTGCGACCCTTGTTTAAATCTATGTGAAGGTGTCCTGCCCAATCATGATACTTCATTGGTTTCTCTACATAAATAGGAACTCCGCCCAATGCATCTACAATATGTTCTACGGCTTCATCATGGACTATTATATATTTATCTATCTTTATACCGAACGTTTCTTTAATAGTCTTTTTAACAAGATTAACTCCACCTATTGCATGGGCAGAATTTATCTTTGAAACACCCTTATTATCAGCTAAATACACTTTACTGTCACGAGGTATTGATATAGCTTTAACCGTATGTGTCTTAGGGTCTATGTTTACTACCATTATAGTATCTGACCGAGTTCCTTCCCATACATCGGTACCATCACCATTAGAGTCTACACCTAAAAAAAGTATATTTTGTCTTCTTGGTGAAAAAGGTACTTGAAAATCTTTTTTCTTACGAGAAAACTTAAAGAATCCGCTGCCCTCATCGGTAACCCCTACCGTTAATCTATCTAATATTGAACTGTTTTCTACTACTAAAACGCACACAATAACTGCCATTAAAACAGCAAGTACAAATGTAAATAAAAATTTTGCAACATTAGATGTACCTTGTCTTTCTTGCCTTATTTTAGCCAAAAAAATTCTATATTCTTCTTGTTGATTATTATTTGCCAGTTTCATCCGTTATCTCTCTGTCTATTATGATTATATTTTAACCATAATTTAAAATCAATCAGTTATAATGCAAGCAAAATGAAGCTTAAGTAAAGTTTAAATCTAAATTTAATAATAAAAATGATTAAAACTAACATACATAACCTTTTTATTTTCATTTTGTAAATTTATGTAAATATTATGTCAATTTTTTCTAACAAAAATACTTTATATATACAAGCACTGAAGAGGATAAAAAGGAGGAAACTATGGAAACAGTTATCGACAAAAGACACGAAAAAATGAACAATAAAATGATGTCTAACCCGATGAAAAGCTCGTCATTTTTACAGGTGACAATGAAAAAATCAGAATTTTATTCGTTTTTAAATGAACTTAATTGCAAAACAGAAATTGGTAACATTACACTTGAATAAAAATAGTAAAAAAAGAGGCTCTGTTTAAAAACAGAGCCTCTTTTTTAATTCATACTTCATTATAATTTTTGCGGATTTCTTAGCGGAATTAATCTGTCTAAGTCACCGTTTACGCTAAAGTAAAATCTTGCAGTACTTTCATTGTAATATTTTTCTCCGAGAGGGAAGCCAACACCGATTGAACCTGTTAACCAATCAGCAAATGTAATGTATGTTCCAAAACCAACTGATTGTAAGAATTCATGCGGATAGTTATAAACATGACCGTTCTCTCCAACCCAACCGAAGTCATAGAATGCTGCAAGTCTAATTCTTTCGTCGATCTTAGGAGCAATTCTGTTTAAGAACGGAATTGGGAATCTGTATTCAACCGTACCGCTTACACCGTAGTCTCCGATAAGTTCAGCCGGTTGGTAACCTCTTAATGTATAAGGACCACCTAACTGGAACTGTTCAGCTGCAAATAGTTTGTTTGGAGAATACATAGCGTTAGCTCTGATAATACCTACAGACCTTCCCCATAATCTTTGAACACGTGTAGCACCACCGGTTAACTTAAAGAATGATGTATCCTGAATTGCACCATGTCCGTTGCCGCCCATACCAAAGTCAAATCCCAAGTTTCCAATCCAACGACCATAACTGTCATCTGTCATACCATAGAAGCCTGAACGCCATACATGCAGGTTATATGTTGAAAGTCTCTCAGGATTTGGTGTGTTATTATTATATGATGTGTTTGCATTAACATAATCGTACCCTGTGTAGAAGAATAGGTCAGACTTTGCTGTTTGAACTAACGGCTGAGTTAATTTAAAGAAATAACTTTGAGCATTACCTTTAATTCCGGCATTCTTATATGGTCCGCCTAATCTTACGTGAGAGTCGTTAAAATCAAATGATAAACGAGTTCCGTATGAAGATACAGGAAGTGAGTATCCTGCCATCCATCCGGTTGCACCTGATGAAATAATTGAACCACCGTAAATCTTATCACCTAACCCTGTGAGGTTGTGCATACCAAGTAAAAATGAAACTCTTTGAGCACCTGTATATGAACGACCGTAGTCATCGTATGTTACGTTAAAATTAATCGGGAATCTGTCACGAACATTAAGTGTAATTTGTGTATTTTCGTCACCTTCTTTTTGACGTTCAATTTCTGTTTGAACTTGAACATAATCTTCCTTATTAATTTCTTTCATTGCTCTTTGAAGGTTTTTAGCATTGAATACATCACCTTGTCTTAAGCCGGCTTTACCCATGATAATATGTTTTAAATACCATTCGCGAGTCCATTTTTCGCCTTCGATATTCATATCACCGACTTTACTTTCAACAATTTTAATTGTTGCAACACCGTCAACAATTCTTTGAGGCGGAACTGTTGCATAAGATGTCAAATACCCTTTTGAGCGATATAAATTTGTTACTTTTGAACAAACTTCCAATAATTCATCAAAATAAATATCTTCCCCTAAAACTTCAAGTGCAAGATTTTGGAGGTCTGACTCTTTAATATCTTTAACGGTATTTCCTTCAAAATTAATTTTTTCCAATAAGAAGTGAGGATTATATATTGAACCTTCTCTTGCATAATTTTCTTCTACTGTTGCATCATAAATTTGTTCGTCTTTTGTTACATCATCCAATGACTGAACATAACTTTTATCAACCTGATGATAATTTGTATTAAGATTATCGGTTGTATTGTATGATCCTGGGTTATATCCGCCAAGAATATTTGCATTATTTGGAGATATGAGCGGATCAGCATTTGCTTGTGTCATTGACAAGAAACAAAAAACAGCGATTAAATAACTTAATTTCTTCATAGTTCCATTTTTCCTAATTTTACATATTTTCGGTTTTGTATTTTACGTACAGTTAACATTATAATTTAAATAAAAAACTGAAACAAATTAAATTGCCAACATGTTACGAAATATTAACTTACTCCATATAATTCTAACTCATTTATTAATTTTTGTAAAGATATTTATATATATTGGTTATAATTGAGCTACCTTGTGGCATTAAAGAGTATACAACTTATTTACAAAAATTTACAGATTAGGAGTTTTCTTTGATTCAAGCGATAGGAGTAGCGAGCGGACTAAGTATTGATGCCGAATACTTGAGAATCATACAGGAATTACGTTCTCTGGGTTTAAACCCTAGCGGGAATAAAACTGTTGATTCACAAAGACTTGCTCAGGCTAAAGCCGAATTAATTCAAAGAATCTATAAAAAAGAAGAAACTAACAGTACTCAAGAACTTGGAGTGCAAGTTATAAATCAGGTTGATGAAAGTCAATATGCCCAAAGAGCAGAAATGGAAGAACAAAGATTAGGTGCAATGACAGTAGCAGAACTTAATCGTATTTATTTTGGATTGTAAAATTTACAGTGTAAGTAAAAAAGTTTTGTATAATTATCAAATTATACAAAACTTTTAATTTTTATTATAAATACATGTTAATTGAAAGCAAAATGGCACTTGCTGAGTATTTCAAACAAATATTTGTATTAGTGCAACAAATAAAATATTTTGTTGCATTTATGTAACTTCTGTTTGCCATGCATAGCAATGACAAGAGATGTTTACTGTAAGATTATATATAGTTACCAAATATTTTATACTCTTCCGTACATATCTTCGTATCTTACAATATCCTCTTCTATCAATAAATCGCCTTTTTGAACTTCAACAATTTTCAATACATCCTTGTATGGATTCTGAAGGGAATGAATTTCTTTAACATCTATATCAATACTGTGTCCGGGACTCAAAATGTGCTCTTTGCCTTCGAGCAAAACTTTTGCCATACCCTCTAACACGACCCAGTGTTCACTTCTGTGATTATGTGATTGAACAGAAAGTTTTTGTCCGGGATTTACCTGAATCATTTTCGTTAAAAATCCTTTGCCTTCGGCAAGGACTGTATAATAACCCCAAGGTCGATAAACAGTTTTATGAACCAAATGAGTATTGTCATTTTGTTTTTTTAGGGTGTCATAAATCTTTTTAACATCTTGTGTTTTATCGGATTTGCAAGCTAAAATAGCATCTTCCGTTTCAATTAAAACTATATCTTCGAGCCCGATAGTTGCTACCAATTTTGACGAAGAATAAATTAAAGAATTTTTCGAACCTTCATCAAGAACGTGTCCTATTTTTACATTGCCGTCAGAATCTTTTATACTGATATCATATATAGATTTCCAACTCCCCAAATCGTTCCAATCACTTTTCAATTCAACAAGTGCAATTTTGTCAGATTTTTCCATAACTGCGTAATCTATAGATATGGAAGGCATTTTTTCAAATTCTATATACGGAATCTCGTCCGACTTAGTAAAATCAAAATTTTTAAGTAACTCATATATATTTGGCGAACAAATTTTTAATTCATTTAAGAGGGTTGATGCCTTAAACATAAAAATTCCGCTATTCCAGTAATAATTCCCCTCTGATATATATTTTTCTGCAAGCTCCAAATTTGGTTTTTCAACAAATTTGTTAACTTTTACACCACCCTCAATTTTATTTTCCGTTACATTTACATATCCGTACCCTGTTTCAGGATATGAAGGCTTTATACCGAAAGTCACAATATAACCTTTATTTGCAATCTTTTCCCCCTCCAATACCGTCTTTGAAAAAGACTTTATATCTTTTATCATATGGTCTGAAGGAACTACCAAAATAACAGGATCCCCCTGTGATTTTACAGAAATATACTGAGCGGCAAGTGCTATGGCAGGAGCTGTATTTTTGGATATTGGTTCTGATAAAACAACCGGATTTTCTGTAATTTTGGATAACTGATACTTGACATTTGATAAATGCTTAACTCCGGTCATGCTTATTATATTTGATGCGGGAATTGTATCAATAAGTCTTTCAAAAGTTGATTGTAACAAACTTTCCGTATTTTGTATATTTAAAAGCTGTTTTGGATACAACTCTCTTGATAAAGGCCATAAACGACTCCCTGATCCTCCTGCTAAAATTAATCCGTACATATATGCTCCCTCTTTCATTAATATTCTACCATAAATTGTGCTATATTATTCTACGATTTTATTAAATATTTAAACTTCTTTTTTATAATTGAAGTTGTTGGTATTGTTATTCCCATTTCTTTCAAATAATTTGATGCATTCTTTTCTTTCATTAATGAATATAATATTACATCCGGCTTTTCTTGTAATATTAATTCCGGATTTACGGCTTTTATTCCGCAAAATTTATTTGTTTTTGAATACTCAAACTTTTTATCTGCAATACCTATTATATTTAAATTTGACAAATCATAGTTCAGAAGTAAGGATTCTGCAACAAGTCCACCTCCATATAGTAATACCTTTTTCCCTTTTAAACTTTTTGATAAAGAATCTATGTATTTTTGTTCTTTTACTTTCTCAAAATAATTTTTCCAATCGTCTTTTGTTCTTAAATCATAAAAAGAATAATCCTTAAGCGAAAATTTAACAGATATAAATGCTAATATGTACATTAATTTTTGACGTAAATTAAGTGTAGAAAATATTTTTAATAAGTTTGGATAATAATTATTATAATAAAGTTTATTGATTATAATTCCGGCTCTGAATAAATCAAATAAAGAATTGTGATAGTGTCTTGTTCCGTCAATAATTTCAGTACGTATTTTTTTGTCTTTTATATATTCTAATGAACTAAAATAACCTACTGACCAGAAAATATTTTTTCTTGAATCAGGAAGGTCTTTTTTATTGTGCCCTCTTGTAAAAGAGGCATTTTGGTTTGGATTTTTACCTATATTAACAATATTTTTTGATACAAAATAAAAAGATTTGTTGTCATTTATATTTTTAGCAGTAAGTGCTAAATGCGGAAATAATGTTTTTATACTTCCGTAAATATTTTCCGCAACAGCCTCTGTTATATTTTTTGTTTTATAAATACATGCCGGAACAAAAGCTGATTTATAGAAAATATCAGCCCAATTTTGAGAACATTTTCTGGTCATTACAACATCAAAATTTTGTTCTATACCGCATTCTACATCCTTCCAAGCATCCCAATCATAAGTATCATTGTCACAAAGAACCCAAACATATTCTTTTTGGGGAACTTCTACTAACGCTTTTGCAATGTTTGCGCACCCGCCTATATTTTTTGTGTTTTTTATATATTTTAAATTGGAATATTTCAATAAATATTCTTTTATAAGCTCACCGGTACCGTCAGTTGAAGCATTATCCAGTATTGTAATATCAAAATCGTTTATCGGCGAACTTTCTGACAATAAAACATCCAAAGTTTCCTTTAAAAAAGGTTTTCTGTTAAAAGTGATAAGTACTATATCGAGTTTTGTTTTTATCATAATCCCCTGTTTAAAAGCCGGATTTATCGTTTCAAAGATTTTCGGTACCAGTAATGAATTGCTCTTGCAACTCTATTCGAAGAATGTCTTACAAGACCTTGCTTGTTTTCCTGAATCAGCTTCTGCGATACAATCTCTACTCCTATAGGAGCAATGTTTTCCATATCCAGACGAACAGGAATTGAGCCGGCTTTAGCATACCCTTCCGAAATATTATCAGGCAAGCTATTATTTACTAATACGGAATCAATAATTTTTTTACCTTTAGCATGCTTAAGCAATGCATTAACGTGACTTGCTACTGTATAGTCAGTTGTTTCACCGGGTTGTGTCATAATATTACAAACATATATTTTTTTAGCTTTTGCTTTCACAAGAGCATCCACAATACCATTAACCAGTAAGTTCGGTATAACACTTGTATATAAACTTCCCGGACCCAATATAATTAAGTCTGCTTCCCCGATTGCAGTTAGCGCTTCTGGCAGTGCTTGACAATTTGCAGGTTCAGTAAACAACTGTTTAATCTGCCCATTTGCTTCAGGAATACTGGATTCGCCATGAACTATACGCCCATCTTCAAATTCAGCACCGAGCTTCATATCGTCTAATGTTGCAGGAAGAACAACCCCTCTGATGTTTAGTACATTTGCCGATTCTTTAATCGCTTTTACCATGTTTCCTGTAATAGAACATAATGCCGTCAAGAATAAGTTTCCGAAGCTATGACCTTCCAGTCCTTCTCCCGTTTTAAATCTGTATTGAAATAGTTCGGTAATTAAATCTTCATCATCACCTAATGCAGCAATACAGTTTCTTATATCTCCGGGAGGAAGAATTCCCATTTCTTCTCTCAATCTTCCTGAGCTGCCTCCGTCATCGCCAACCGTTACAATAGCTGTAATATTGCTCGTGTATTTTTTTATACCCCTCAACAGCATTGATAAACCTGTTCCGCCACCGATTGCGACAACCTTTGCTCCTTTATTAAGTTTTCTTCTTCTGTATAATTTTTCCAAAACGGAGTAATTACCTTTTGCAGAATCCATATCCATTATAGAAAGTGTAGTTTTTTGCCACCCTTTGAAGAAAATCACGGAACCTACCAGTATGAATACAGCTGCTAGAACGTTAGATGGCAAAATTAAAG